>Ga0315277_10006561_pt1 | contig 15198 bp, 12 predicted proteins | sample YL17G05_15_MG_FD_203695 | JGI IMG/M metagenome (GOLD analysis project Ga0315277, IMG submission 203695) | Sediment microbial communities from Yellowstone Lake, YNP, Wyoming, USA - YL17G05_15 | ecosystem: Environmental > Aquatic > Freshwater > Lake > Sediment | place: USA: Wyoming | collected...
AAGCTTAACAGGAGTGCTTGTCTCGGGAATTTCTTCGCTTTCGTCCAGAAACTCAAACACACGTTCTGCTGAAGCTGTGGTCTGCTGCAAAATATTCGAAATATTGGCAAGCTGTGAAATAGGCTGTGTAAATGTACGTACATATAGTATAAATGCAAGGATATCTCCAATTGCCAATTTGCCCTGAACTGCAAGCCATCCTCCCAACACTACCACTGCTACGTAGCCAAGATTGCCGATGAAAAATGTAACAGGCATCATCATACCGGAGAAAAATTGTGATTTCCATGCCGCCCCGTAAAGCACATTATTAAAGCTGTCGAACTTCTCCATGCTTTTTTTCTCTCCGTTAAAAGCTTTCATTACGTTGTGGCCGCCGTACATCTCTTCAACATGACCATTTACATGGCCAAGGTAGTCCTGTTGTTGTTTAAAATATTTTTGCGAACGTTTAATAACAGCTAATATAATAACAAAAGAAAGCGGTACTATTAAAACTGCCATAAGTGTCATCATCCAGCTTATAGTCAGCATCATTATCAGTACACCAAGTACCGTTACTGTTGATGTTATTATTTGTGTCAAGCTTTGGTTCAATGTCTGACTGACAGTGTCGACATCATTGGTAACACGTGAAATTACTTCTCCATGGTTTGTGCCATCGAAATATTTCAGGGGCATCCTGTTGATTTTTTGTGATATATCTTTCCTGAAACGATAAGTTATCTTCATCGAAACACCTGTCATAATCCAGCCCTGGATATATGAAAATAGAGCTGAAATAAAATAAAGACCTATAGCAATTAAAATAATATTTCCAATGTATTTGAAATCAATACCGCTGCCCGTTCCAGCTATTTTTCCAATTACTCCTTCAAATAATTTTGTTGTTGCCTTACCTAATATTTTTGGTCCTACTATTGCAAAAATAGTTGAGACAACAGCAAATACAATAACTATAATTACCGATACCTTAAATTCCCTTATATACTTCATGAACTTAGCCATAGTGCCTTTAAAATCACGGGGTTTTTCTGCCGCCATTCCGATGCCTCTCCCTCCCATAGGGCCACCCATAGGGCCGCCCATTGGACGTGGTGCACTGGTTGTACTTCGCTGGCCGTTGAAACTGCCAGGAGTCTTCATTGGTCTGTTCTGCATATTTTTTCCTTTTTGGTCACTCATGCCAATTCCTCCTTGCTAAATTGAGACAGTGCAATTTCTCTATAAGTATCGCAGGATTCCATGAGTTCTTTATGGGTACCCTTACCTGCAATTTTGCCTTCATCCAGAACAATAATCTGTTCGGCATTCCTGACTGTACCTATCCGCTGCGCAACAATTATTATTGTACCTTGCGCCGAATAGGTTTTAAGTGCTTTTCTAAGCGCTTTATCGGTTTTGAAATCAAGAGCTGAAAAACAATCATCAAGAATAAGAATTTCAGGATTTTTTACAAGAGCACGTGCAATAGAAAGTCTTTGGTTCTGGCCGCCTGATACATTTTTCCCACCCTGTGAAATTTCTGTTTTAAATCCCTCGGGCTTATCATTTATAAATTCCATAGCCTGTGCTACTTCAGCAGCTGATCTTATTTTTTCATCACTGGCATTTTCATCAGCATATCGCAGATTGCTTTCTATGGTGCCTGAAAATAATATACTTTGCTGAGGAACATATCCAATTTTATTCCTTAAATCATTTTGTGTAATTTCCTTTATATCGGCACCATCCACCAGTATATTGCCCTCAGTGACATCATAAAAACGAAGAATTAAATTGACAATCGTCGATTTCCCTGAACCCGTAGAGCCAATAAATGCAGTTGTCTGTCCGGGTTTTGTAGCAAAACTTACATTACAGAGCACATCTTCTTCTGCCCCAGGGTAGCGGAATGAAACATTTTTAAATTCAACAATACCGTGAAGGGTGCTGTCAAACTGTTTTGCATCCTTGGGGTCATTAATAATCGAACTGGATTCCAGAACTTCAGCTACTCTGCCGGCAGAAACTGAAGCCCTCGGTACCATGATAAACATTATTGACATCATAAGGAATGCCATCACTATCATCATGGCATATTGTAAAAATGCCATCATATCACCCACCTGCATACTTGATTGTGCTACCTGGTGAGCTCCCACCCAGATAATAAGCAAAGATAGTCCATTCATTATAAGCATCATAACCGGCATCATTATAACCATAAGGCGGTTTATAAATAAATTCGTACTTGTAAGGTCAATGTTGGCTCTGTCAAAACGGTCTTCTTCGAATTTTTGAGTATTGAATGCCCTTATTACCATCATTCCCGATAAATTTTCACGCGTTACAAGACTGAGCCTATCAATAAGTTTTTGAATAATCCTGAATCTGGGTAGGGCTATGGAAAATACCACAAGTATTATCGATAATAAAACAATGATAGCAACAGCAATAATCCATGACATGGAAGTACTTTTGGCGAGAGCACGGAATATTCCCCCAATACCCAGAATGGGTGCATAAAGGACAATTCTCATCAGCATTATAACAAGCATCTGTATCTGGGTAATATCATTGGTTGACCTTGTTATAAGCGACGCAGTGGAAAATTTATCAAATTCAGCATTTGAGAAATTTTCAACCTTATCGAATACTTTTTTACGAAGATCCCTCGATAAGCCTCCCGCCGTTCTTGCAGCAAAATATCCAACAGCGACAGTGCTGGCTGCAGATAAAAGAGTTAGAAGCAGCATTATAAGTCCTGTACGCAAGATATAGTTGTTCCGTATACTATTGATATTCATGCCAAGTGCAGAATATTCTGCTTTTACTGAAACAACTGCCATTTGGATTATTAGTTTATCTCCTAATGTTCCAAATTGCTTATCAATTGCAGACTGTATTTTTTGAATTTGATCTGAAGGCAGGTTTGCCAGCATGCCAAAAATTTGGTCCGGTGTAGCTCCTGCCGGAATCTTCGAAAGGTCGATTCCAAGCATATTTCCTGCAGAAACTGCTTCCGAAGGGTTGGATATTATTTTTTTGATTCCGGAAACAGCAACAAATGCCCTGCCCATAACAGGATTAATTTTATTGATTTCCTGTGTATCGATTTTATTCAAAACATAAACAGGCTCTTTACCGAGCTGGGGATAATCTTTTAAATATTTATCATATTCGGAAGAATTTTTATCGATTAATTTATAATCCTTAATTATCTCCGCCTTGTTTCCAGGACTCATAAATATAACAAGCTTGTTCATTTCACTCTGGCGTATTGCATCTGGCACAGCATTTACTATACCGCCCTGCTGTATGCCGTTATTGACTATATTTGACATATAGTCAGGAAGCGAGAGATCTGCCATCGCCTGGACAAAAAGCAGGACGATAGCAATTAAAATTAAAGGTATGAATGGCTTTAAATATTTTGCCAATCTGAACATGAAATTTTTTCCCTTTCTTAATTAAATATATGAAAAAATAAATTCAATAGTTCGCTATGATATATCTGCACAATAATTATGTCAAACGATAAATCAGATTTTAAAATGCTTATACAAGACCTTTTTGCTCAACGCAATTTATTATAATTTTAGCAGCTGTCTCGGCTCCATTTTCTCCTTGAATCTTCATCCCCAAATCTTTTGCTGCATCTTTTATTTCTTTTGTTAAAACAAACTTAATCACTAGTAAGATTAGTCCTATGCAATTCTATGTAATATTCACATTGAAAGAAAAAGGCCCTTTGGCAATGACTCAACTTTCAAATGAGTTGTTAACTTCAAAGCAACAGATGACTCCTATAATCGATAAGCTCATTGAGTTTGGATTTGTTGAAAGAAAACACGATGAAATAGACCGACGAATAGTGAAAATAACTTTATCATCATCAGGCAAGCTATTTCTCGAAAAACAAAAAATGGAAATGTTTGATATGCTAAAAACTAAAATCCAAAACCTAAGTGATGGTGATTTAAGCACTCTATATAAAGCTTTCCTTGAAATCAGAAGAGTAATAGACAAATTAGCTTGAACTCCAAATAGAGCCCTGAATTTTCAGAGCTCTATTTATTTCTTCCATTTATAACATTTTAACTGTTAAAAAATTTCTCTGCTTATTGCTTAAATCCTTTTCCACTTCCACCAACAGGTGCTGTTGTTTCAGCAGGGGTACCTGCTGCAGAACCAATCTTGAAAGCAAGCAGAACTGGTGTTTTACCCATTCCTACAGGAAATATGATTGTGTCTCCCTTAACTGCCGGCCAACCATTTATGCCTCCAGGAGCCTGGTATTCCCAGACCTTATCTCCTGTTTTATTGTTGAATGCATAAATTTTGCCATTAAAGCTAGAGGTAAATACCAGGTCATTTACAACTGTTGCTGCTCCAACATTTAATGAATCCATCTTATTATCCCACAGGATTTTTCCTGTTGCTGCATCTATTGCAACCAGTTCTCCTGTGGCAGTTGAAAAATCAAATGATTTTGCAACAAATTCTGAAGGTGTATATTCAACAACCATATTTACAACCGGAACATATATAATGCCATCTGAATATGCCATACTAGTTTCAATTCCTCCCAGAGGTCCAGGAGATACTTTTGTAGTACCTTCCGGAAGCTCTGCCAGTGTATCATTTAAGTGATCACCCACAGCAGTTTCCCATAAGGTTTTTTCTGTTTTCCTGTCAATTGCATATACCCTTCCCATTTTACCGGCAGCAATTACTATATCGGTTTTTGTTCCATTTATATCCAGGGTGACAAGTATTGGTGAAATCTGTAAATCATAATCACGAAGATCATGTGGGAGTACCTGGTTATACCATAGAAGCTTTCCGTCGGATTGGTTAAGCGCTACTATGCTGTTGGTATAAAGATTCGGTCCCGGCCTGCTTGTGCCGTTTGGGAACTCTTTTGTTCCTGGCCACGGTGCAGGGTTTCCAATTCCCCAGTACAATATATTTTTTGCCGTGTCAATTGCCGGGGGATACCATGATCCGCCACCGCTGTTGACTTGTGGATTACCCCATATGTCTTTGGAGTCTACTGTATCAAAGCTCCAAGCTATTTTGCCTGTTTTTTCATCAAGGGCATAGATTGTTCCGAAAGCGCCACCCTTGTAAAAATTCTCATTTGACAGTCCCGGTACGGAAGATACATAGACCATGCCTCCATATACGGTTGTCTGTATATCCACACCAATATTTGGATCTTCTGATATGGTTGATTTCCACAGTTCGTTTCCTTTCATATCAAGTGCCACAATATCAAAATGGCCTTTCATGGCAAAAATTTTGCCATATCCAACTGATAAACCTGACGGTGCCCCGGAATCTTCATTATATTCCTTCATCCAGATCTGCTTTCCTGTCTTTAGATCCACCGCATATACATTGCTTTTTAAGTCCTGGAAGTATACAGTATTTCCCAGGATCAAAGGATTTGTTGTGGCGGCGCCCCATTCACTTATGCCCTTTATTGGAAAAGACCATGCGACTCCGAGTGTTGACGCATTTGATGAGCTTATTTTAGAACCAACAGCAGCTCTTGTATTTGAATAGTTCTGGTTTGCAGTTGGCCAGTCATTTGCATATTTTTTAACTTCAGAAGGCATACCGCCGGAAGTTGTACAGGAAATCATCCAGAATAATAGTGAAACAATAATTAGAATTATAACTGTAATAGGAACTATTCTAATTAATATTTTTGATTTTTTTATATTCATATTATTTGCTTCTTTCTATTTACATTTATAGATAAAATACCAATAAATTTCTTTATTTTTGATTATTTATCCATTATTTTATTAATTTTGCTACTTATTTTGTAACAACAATTTTGCCTGTCATAGACGTGTGAATAGCACATATATAGTCATACGTGCCTTCCTTGCTGAAGGTAAAACTAAACTTACCACCACTTGCAATGTTGCCGCTGTCAAATTCACCGGTTTTAGCCTTCACCGTATGTGCATAGGAATCATTATTTATCCATGTTACAGTATCTCCAACTTTAATGCTTAAATTATCCGGATTAAAAGCATTTCCCTTTATACTAATTTCATTTTTTGCAACAGCACCGCCTGCAGTCGTAGCTGCTGCTGTAGCAGCGGTTGTTTCCTTAGCTGTTGTGCCTGCTGTGCTACCTGAACCCGCACAACCTGCTAGAGGAAGGGCTATTATTAATAAAGCCATAACAAGCAAAACATACATTATCATTTTATTTCTATTCATTTTTAACCTCCGTTAAATTTTTTAGAAATCAATACAATTTTATATATAAAAAATAATTAGGTATTTCTACCTTATTATGATTAATAAAATTATACTTTTTTAATATTTTCAATATGATACCATATAAGTATCATTTGTCAAGTAAAATTTTACTTACTGCCAATTCAGTACTTTAAGCCTTAAAAATAGCTGGTAATAAAAGAAAAATCTATTGGTTGACAAAATGATACTATTAATGTATCATTTTAGTTAAACATTAAAAATTCATTAATAGCCAAAGGTTGAGTTATTATGAAATTAATTACAAGAGATACAGACTATTCAATTAGGGCACTTGGCTATATTGCCAGAAATAAGAACAGGATAATTTCTATAACAGAATTAGTTAAAGAGTTAGATACACCAAGACCGTTTTTAAGAAAAATTCTTCAGTTACTCAGTACAGGTGGAGTACTTAAATCATATAAGGGTAAAAATGGCGGGTTTGAACTGGCTATAAAACCAGAAAAGATACGTCTTTTAGACTTAATGGAAATATTTCAGGGTAAATTTAAACTTACTGAATGTCTTTTTAAGAAAAAAAAATGTCCCAATCAAATTAGTTGTAAATTAAGGGCACAATTATGTTTATTAGAAGAGCTGGTTGAAAATAAAGTAAAAGAAATAACACTGGCATCACTGCTTAATTTAGATAATTAAAAGAAAAATCAAGAATAAATCAAAACTTACAGGGAAATAAATAATGACTTCAAGTTTCTTAAAAAATGAACTATAAAAGCAATTACCTAATACACGAAAAGAGCCCGTATCTACTTCAGCATGCTTACAATCCTGTTAACTGGTATCCCTGGAGTGAAGAAGCATTTATAAAAGCGAGAGAAGAAGATATACCAATTTTCTTATCAATAGGTTATTCAACTTGTCACTGGTGCCATGTTATGGAAAAAGAATCTTTTGAAGATATCCAGGTGGCAAAACTTTTAAATGAGACATTTGTCTGTATAAAAGTTGATCGTGAAGAAAGGCCTGATATTGATAAAATTTACATGAACTTTTGTCAGATGTTGACAGGTTCTGGAGGATGGCCGCTGACAATTTTAATGGCATATGATAAAAAACCATTCTATGCAGCAACTTATATACCAAAACAAAATAAATATGGAAGAATCGGCCTGCTTGAGCTAATTCCCCAGGTTAAAGACTTATGGTTAAACAAACGAAATGAATTGATACAAACCTCTGAAAATATAGTAAATCATTTTTTAAATCTCAATATCTCCTTATCCGGCAAAACATTAGACAAATCGGTAATAGATTTTACATTTGAGCGACTTGTAGAGTCATTTGACCTGGCCAATGGTGGTTTTGGGAAAGCACCAAAATTCCCAACTATGCATCATCTGTATTTTTTGCTCAGATTCTATAAAAAAACTAAAAATGAATTTGCCTTAAGAATGGTTGAAAAAACAATTAAATCTATGAGATCGGGCGGAATATGGGATCATATTGGATTTGGATTTCACAGATACTCTACTGATGAAAAATGGATTATGCCTCATTTTGAAAAGATGTTATATGATCAGGCACTTATTTCAATCGGCTGCATCGAAGCATTTCAGGTAACAGGCAATAAGTTATATGTGAATATAGCTGAAGAAGTCTTTACCTATGTTCTGAGAGACATGACCTCAAATGAGGGAGGTTTCTATTCAGCTGAGGATGCGGATAGCGAAGGTGTGGAGGGTAAATTCTACTTTTGGACTAGAGATGAAATCAGGAAGATATTTCCAAAAAAAGAGTCAGACATGCTGATTGACATATTCAATATAAGTTATGTTTCTATTAAAGATGACAGTATCCTATATATTAATAAACCCCTGGAAGATATTGCATCAAAATATAATTTAACTTTAAAGAATCTAAATGAATTCATGCAAAGTGCCAGAAAAAAATTGTTTTACAAACGCGAAAAAAGAATCCATCCATTCAAAGATGATAAAGTTTTAACTGATTGGAATGGGTTAATGATATCTTCATTTACATTAGGGGCAAGGGTTTTAAATAAAAGTAAATACGAAAAAGCCGCAATAAATGCTGCCAACTTTATAATAAATAAAATGATTACAAAGGATGGGTATCTGCTGCATCGTTATAGAAATGATGAAGCCGCAATCTCAGCAAACTTAGATGATTATGCTTTCTTTATTATGGGATTAATAGAACTTTATGAAACAACATTTGATACATTTTATCTAAAAACTGCACTAAATCTTAACAAGACTTTAATTAAAAATTTCTGGGATAATAAAAACGGTGGTTTTTATTTCACCCAAATTAATAAAGAACTTGATAACTTCAGGCAAAAAGACATTTATGATGGAGCAATTCCTTCCGGTAATTCTATATCACTCTTAAATCTAATTAAACTCGCTAGAATTACAGCTGATACTGATCTTGAAGAAAAAGCAATGTTGATCATAAAAGCTTTCTCGCAAACTATTGAAAAATCTCCTGAAGCTTATACTCAATTCATTACATCATTTGATTTTTTTATTAGCCCATCTTATGAAATTGTTATTGTTGGAGATTTTGATGCAATTGAAACTAAAAGAATACTCAGAGCTATAAATTCCCGTTTTATTCCAAATAAAATTGTTATTTTAAAATCATCAGATAATATGAAAACTAAAATAACTGATATTGCTGGTTATTTAAAAGATTTTAAAATGATTAATAATAGACCAACAATATATGTTTGCTCAAACAATGCCTGCAAGGCGCCCACCAATGATATTAATACAATGCTTACTCTATTATTATAAAAAGAAAGTAGAGTTAGTCTATAAGCCGAGTCATCTCCAATGCTTGAGCACAAGAGATAAAATTCTATTCGTTATAAACCAAAAATGCTTGAAAGATGTGTTTAAGGTTGTAATAAAAAAATATTTTTTATTTTTCATTTTGGAGAGAAATAAAAACTGGTGTACTTGTAAGATCTATTTCCAGAACTCCATTTGAAATACTTTGAGTTTCTTCAATTGGATTTTGTTGCCCTATTACTGTGATTAAATTTTCCACTATTATTTTTTCTGCTTTAACATTAAGTTTCAATTTTGTCTTTGGTATCATATCTCCGGGAAGGACTAGATTGTCAGGTTCAAACCAGGCAATAAAAAAATATCCATTTTCATTATAAACTTTGTATAGTCTTATTCCTTTCTCCTCAAATGGAATTCTTTCAATAGAATTATAATCTTTCAGGTATCCTGCAATCTGTTTTAATGCATAAAAAGACGGATATTTTTCCACAACTTCATGTTTATTTTCAATATAATTCATCTTTACTTTTGTCATTCCACTCCAGGAAGCATTTCCTGCAGCAGCACTAAAAATTTCAGTCTGCGCAAGCTCAAAGTCTTCTGTAAATGAGGTATTTATGAGTGCAACCTTTTGTTCTGCGGCTACTGTAACCATTTTTACAATATCAGCACCACAGAAAGCCCTGACCCATTTTAAGTATTCTTGATCACCTTCTATTAATTTTTTAAAATATTCCGCCAGCCTGCACCTGTCCTTTTCGGTAGCGGGAGAAATAATAATTCCTTGTTTTGGAATTTTCTTTTCACAATCTGTTGCGCCGCCCCATCCGATAAAAGGGGTAACTGCAGTATCGCTTATTATTATCGGTTTCTTGTAGCCTCTTAAATTCATTTCATAATTTAACCATTTTATATTGTCTTCAATTTCTATGGGATTGCCTAAAGAATGTATGTTTACAGCATCAAAAATTTGATAATTATCAAGTATTACCCTTATATCTTCCAGACTGTGAAACATTATGCGTTTATCAACTTTCGCAAAAGCTTTTTCATAATCCTGCGGTTCAGAGTGATCTTTAAAAGCTGTTGTAGTTAAAAAAGGTACATGTAAAACAATAGCATCCTTCGATGCCGAATGTGCGGCTTTATATGCTACTTTTAGCATCTCAATATAATCTTCAACAGGCTCAGGCTCGTAAGAAGAAAATTCACTACCAATTTCAAAATAAACAACAGGTTTTATAAGTCCGGGCATATCGCTGGTTCCATCCTTATCATATCTTTCAACCACACTTTCTATCCATTTTGCATAGAGCTGGATGAATTCTTTTTTTGGTGAATGATTGGTTATGTAATCTTTTGAAGCCCATTTGCTTCTGGAGCGAAGAGTCAAAAAAATATTTTCAAATCCTGCTTTCTGATATTCTTTTACAAATCTGTCTGTAACGCTGAAGTCAATCGCACTTTCAGCTGATTTTTGCATTTTTTCCCACATTATTGCTTCCGGAAACGGCTTTACGGCTTCGATACCGGTTTCTGCAAAATCATCTGCCAGGCCGGGAAAGACATATTCCACTCCAATTATAATTTTATTGTTAATTAATTCTTTACTTGTAGAATCACCCTCACTTGCTGTAGTTGCGTTTGTCTGGCCCTCCTGTTTTTGATTATTAACATCATTTTCCAATATGTTTTCTGATATACTGGGTGTATCATTTACATTCTTGCAGGTAGTTGAAGTTATTACAAAAGCAATCAGGATTAAAACAAGAAAAAAACTTGTAATTTTTCCTGCAATTGATAATTTTTCTATCAAATTCCTCCAAAATGAAATTTTAAAATTAATTATTTTAATTCCTTTATCTTTTCTATGATTGCATCTGCCATCTGACTTGTTCCGACAGCTGTCGGGTCCTCCGGAGTTGGTTTCATATCATAAGTTACATTCCTGCCTTCGGCTATAACCCATGCTATTGCAGCTTCCATTAAATCAGCACATTTCTCCTCACCGATATGGCGCAGCATAAGAACTGCGGAAAGCATCTGTGCAGTAGGATTAACTTTATTGCTCCCCCTATACTTTGGAGCACTCCCGTGAGTAGGCTCAAATAAGGCTAACTCTTCGCCAATATTACCGCCAGGGGCTACTCCCAGCCCGCCGACAAGACCGGCTGCCAGGTCTGAAATTATATCACCATACAAATTAGGTAATACCATTACATCATAAAGCTCAGGTTTCTGGACAAGCTGCATGCACATATTGTCCACAATCCTGTCTTCAGATTCTATATCGGGGTAATCAGCAGCAATTTTTTTGAAAATTTCTAAAAAAAGTCCGTCAGTATATTTCATAATATTTGCCTTGTGAACACCCGTAACTTTTCTCCTTTTGTTTTTTCTTGCATATTCAAAGGCAAACCTTATTATCTTTTCTGAGCCCGTAATTGAGATTGGTTTTATAGATATGCCGCTGTCGACCCTGATTGGGGTTGTATTTATTTTTCCAATATATCTAATTAAATCAACCGTTTCTTTTTTGCCCTGCTCAAATTCTACTCCGGCATACAAATCTTCGGTGTTTTCCCTTATGATAACAAGATCAATGTTTTCATATCTGCTCCTTACGCCCTTGTAGCTTTTGCATGGCCGCACACATGCGTAAAGATTGAATAGTTTCCGCATTGCAACATTTACACTTCTAAATCCGGTGCCAATTGGTGTAGTTATAGGGCCTTTCAGGCCAACCTTATTTTTTTTAAGTGACTCTATAACATTATCCGGCAATACAGTCCCTTCTTTTTCATAAACTTCAGCGCCGGCATTTACAATATCCCATTCTATATTTACGCCTGTGGCTTCTACGACTTTAACAGTAGCGGCAGAAATTTCCGGGCCTGTGCCGTCGCCAGGTATCAAAGTAATTACATGTTTCATAAGTTAAACCCCTTATTTTTAGTTATATGATCAACCAGGCCACCGTCTGATAATATCTTAATCATTACTTCTGGAAGCGGATTGAAGCTAATTTCCAAATTTTTTGTCAAATTGCGGACAACACCTTTTCTTAAATCTATTTCAAGCATATCTCCTTCATTTATCTTGTCAGTGTCGCAGACAAGGACAGGAAGGCCGATATTTATGCTGTTTCTATAGAATATCCTGGCAAATGACTTTGCAAGAACTGCCCCAACTCCTGCAATTTTCATAATTGTAGGGGCGTGTTCCCTGCTTGAACCCAGGCCAAAATTTCTTCCGCCTACTACAATGTCGCCTGGTTTGACTTTGGAAGCAAATTCGGGATCCGCATCTTCCAGCACATGCTTTGCCAGCTCAGGTAGGTTTGATCTTAAATGAAAATACCTGCCAGGCGCAATAAGATCTGTTGATATGTCATCGCCAAATTTAAAACCCCTGCCCCACATCATGCCGTCATCTTTGTTATTTTTATCATTGCCGTTTAAGCTTGCACCTTCATTTTTAATTTTTGCTCTATTGTTATTTTCCATTTTGCTACAGTACCTCCCTGGGATCAGCAATAAAACCTCTTACTGCACTCCATGCAGCAGTTGCCGGTGACGATAGATATATGAATGCATCCGGATTTCCCATCCTGCCTTTAAAATTCCTGTTCTGTGTGGAAAGGCATACTTCTCCATCTCCAAGTATCCCCTGGTGAACACCTACGCACGGCCCGCATCCCGGAGAAAGGACTGCTGCTCCGCTTTCAATCAAAGTTTCAATAATCCCGGCATGCAAAGCTTCTATATATACGTTCTTGGAAGCTGGCACTACAATCAACCTGACACCTTCAGCAATTTTTCTACCCTTAAGTATTCCAGTGGCAATTTTTAAATCATTTAACCTGCCGTTAGTGCATGTCCCAATCAAAACCTGGTCTACTTTAACTTTATCAATTTTGCTGACAGGCACCGTATTATCTACAGCGTGAGGCATTGATATCATAGGTTCAACTTCTGTACAATCTATATCGATTTCGGCCTCGTATTTTGCACCCTCATCAGCTCTTATTTCCTTAAAACATTCAGCTCTTCCGCGCTGGCCGAGATATTGTTTTGTTATCTCATCTGCTGCAAATATCCCTGCTTTTGCTCCAGCCTCAACTGCCATATTTGAAATGGTAAACCTGTCTTCTATCGTAAGCCCGCTACTGACACTTCCGCTAAATTCAAGAGCCTTATAAGTAGCGCCATCAGCAGTAATTTTCCCTATCAGATAGATAATGAGGTCTTTGGCATAAACTCCCTTACCCAATTTGCCATTAAAATTAACTTTTATGGTTTGAGGTACCAGAAGCCATGTTTTTGCAAGAGCAAAGCCTACCGCAATATCTGTGGATCCCATTCCAGTTGCAAAAGCGCCAAGCGCGCCTGATGTACAGGTATGAGAATCTGCACCGATGACAACGTCTCCCGGGCAGACATAAGACTCAACAAGAATCTGATGGCATACTCCTTCACCGATATCACTTAGCCTGGCTCCGCTTTCCTTTGCAAAATCCCTCAGGACCTTATGGGAATCCGAAAGCTCTTTTCTGGGGCTTGGTGCAGCATGATCTATAAAAAAAATAGATTTTGCAGGGTTTGCAACTTTGCTAAAACCAAGTTTCTTTATCTGGCTTACAGCAAGAGGTCCTGTTCCATCCTGGGCCATTATTATGTCGACATCTACAACTGCTATGTCTCCAGCTCTGACATCCCTGCCGGCGTGGGTGCTTAATATTTTCTCAGTAATAGTCTTCAAAAATACCCCTTTCTAAACTTCCACTTGTTTATTTTCCCGATAATCCTTATAAATATACATCAATTCCTTATCAAAAAGCGGCCTTTTCAAATCAACAGACATTAATCTTGTCATTACAAGTATGTCGGTGGCTTCTTTGTCTGTTAAATCTATTTCAAACTCTTTAAATTTATGCAATATTGTATGAGAACCTGAATGCTTCCCAACAACAATCTGCCTGGTGAGTCCAACTTCCCCTGGTTCAAAGACTTCATAATTTATAGGGTTCTTCAAGACTCCGTCAGCATGTATGCCTGATTCATGAGCAAAAACATTAGTTCCTACTATTGCTTTCCATACAGGAATTGCTCTTGCTGAAGCTTTTGCAACATATTCAGACAGTTCCCTGAACTTTGATGTTGCCATTCCAAGATCAACTTCTTCAAGATATTTCAATGCCATTACAATTTCTTCAAGTGCAGCATTACCCGTGCCCTCACCAAGGCCATTTACACTTGTGACAAGACTAGAGGCACCTGCCCTGATTGCCGCCATAGCATTGGCAGTCGCCATACCGAAATCATTGTGATTATAAACCTCTATAGGAAAATCAATAGTATTAAGTATTGTATTTATATAAAGAAAAGTCCTGAACGGGTCAAGCCTGCTGACTGTATCACAAATCCTGAACCTGTAAGCACCTTTTTTCTGGGCAATATTTATCATTTTCAATAGGAACTCAAGATCAGTCCTGGTTGCATCTTCAGCACTCACGATAAAATCAAGCCCATTGCTTTTTGCTTCACTTATCGTTTCCCTTAACTGATTTAAAGCCCAGGTTCGGGTCTTACCGTATTTTACTTTAAGGTGAAGGTCAGATGTTGAAATATTGATGATTATATTTTTTATACCGCATTCTGCAGCATAAGCAATATTTGCAGGATCAGCCTCACAGTAAGTGAACAACTTGCAGTTAGGCATTGAGGCAATTATTTCTTTAATAATCTCTCTCTCGGCAGGACCCAATGAAGGTGTCCCTATTTCAATCTCAGGAATCCCAACTTCATCAAGCAGTTTGGCAATCCTGATTTTTTCATGCTTTGAAAATACTACACCCGCGGTCTGTTCACCGTTTCTTAAGGTAGTGTCTATTATGTTTACATAACTTTTATCTTTGCTTTCTGTTATCATTTAACCCTCCTTGCTATTTTGTTTTTTCTCGTGCTTGTCGCCGCCTTTGTAGGATTTATATGTTTCCGCAATCTCACTGTCATACAACGATCTTTTCATAGCAATAGATTTAGCCCTGATTATATCAGCAATTTCTTCAGCCTCTTTGGAGGTTGCCTTATAACCAAGCAGGTCCAGTTTGGAAAGGACTGTATTAGCTCCAGAGTATTTGCCAAGTATTATC
>Ga0315277_10006562_pt1 | contig 15195 bp, 18 predicted proteins | sample YL17G05_15_MG_FD_203695 | JGI IMG/M metagenome (GOLD analysis project Ga0315277, IMG submission 203695) | Sediment microbial communities from Yellowstone Lake, YNP, Wyoming, USA - YL17G05_15 | ecosystem: Environmental > Aquatic > Freshwater > Lake > Sediment | place: USA: Wyoming | collected...
TTGAAGAAACGAAAGTGAAGGACCGTATCGGCGTCGACAGTCAAGCCTCGATAATTGAAGAGAAACACTCGACTCAGGACAAAGCGAGTGCACATTTGAAGGGCATAGGTACGACGGGCTGGGGAGTGGGGCCTGCGATCGAGGAAAGAGTTCGGCGAACAGCAAAATTGGCGAAGGACGTTCCTGAACTGAAGCCATATCTGGCAGATGTTTCAGCAGAAGTTAATGAAGCAATCAGAAAGAATAGAATGGTGCTGCTGGAAGGAACGCAGGGAATCTTGCTGTCGCTCTTTCATGGGACTTATCCGTACGTTACTGGAAGAGACACTAGCGCCTCTGCCGTTTGCTCCGAAACAGGTGTCGGCCCAACGAAAGTTGACGATGTTCTGCTGGTTCTGAAATCGTTCGTCACTCGCGTGGGAGCTGGACCCCTACCTGGCGAAATATCCAAAGAAGAGGCCATGAAAAGAGGATGGTTTGAAACCGCTTCTGGAACAGGTCGTGATCGACGCGCGGCGCCCTTCAACTTCGACCTTGCCAAACGAGCTGTGATGATCGATGGCGCAACTCAGATAGCATTGACTAAACTTGATGCGGTTTTTCCGGAAGTCAAGAGTGTTAGAGCCTACGAAGAGGTTCCGAAAGAAGCCAAACAATTTGTAGCCAAAGTAGAGAAGGACACAGGCGTCAAAGTCAAGTTCGTGGGCACTGGACCTGATGCATTAGACCTCATCGACAGGAGAGAGTAGCTGCTTCGGAAACGGCGCGTGTCCAAGTTCTTCTCTGATGCGAAACTCTTAAGAAGCTTCATCTAGCTCTGTCTTTGAAAGGTGTTAGAGATGGTTGAACATCGTGCAGGAACCTCTACAGCGGTCGTTGCGCTGGTACTTGTTGCAGGACTGTTGATTGGAGGTTTGGTGACTTCTTACGTGTTCATGCGAAGAATAAACGAATTGCAGAGCGACCTTGGGAACCTTTCCAGCCAATTATCACATATTTCAGGAAACCAGACTTTTTACAATCAGACTATAACAGTCTATCAAAACGAAACCGCACTAGCAGAGATGTACCAGAAGACAAAGGATTCGGTGGTTCTTATTCGAGGAAATACAAACAGCGGCAGTGTTCAAGGCTCGGGTTTCATTTACAACATGAGTGGCTCGATGGTGGTAGTGACAAACAATCATGTCGTTCATGGGACAACAAGTCTTAGCGTTACTTTCGCTGATGGCAATGGGTATTCTGCTGTCGTCAATGGGACGGATCCTTATTCCGACTTGGCTGTTCTCACAGTCATTGGTGCTCCTGAAAGTGAGTTCAAGCCTCTAATTGTGGTGAACTCTTCCACGTTGAAGGTTGGAGATCCAGTGATTGCAATCGGCGCCCCCTATGGCTTGGTTGGTTCAATGACGACGGGCGAGGTGAGCGCTCTTGGGAGGACTATTACTGAAGAACAGTATACTGGTGGTTTCACGATAGCCAACATAATCCAAACTAGCGCTCCTATAAATCCCGGCAACTCTGGTGGTCCTTTACTTAACTTTGACGGCAAAGTGGTTGGAATAACCGCTGCAATAATCGAGAACTCTCAAGGGGTCGGATTTGCTGTTCCGTCAAACAGCATACTGAGAGAGATAATGGCTCTGGTCGCAACGGGTTCATATGACGGACACTCCTATTTGGGAGTCAGAGGAATGGATATGGATTATTTCCGCGCTCAAGAAATGGGTGTGAACGTGACCTACGGCTGGGCAATTTCGGAGACGGTAGCGGGAGGACCGGCTGATAATGCAGGCGTAGAAGCGAATGATATACTAGTTGGGATCAATGGTTACCAAATACATAACGGGGACGAGATGTCAAGCTATCTTGAAGAAAAAACGCTTCCTGACCAGAGCGTGATTCTGGCCATCGTGAGAAACAACAGTCAATTAGACTTGATGCTCGTATTGGGAAAAAGACCTCCTCCTCCAGCCTGATCTACCCTTGCTTTTTTCGTCCGCCTTCTGAATCCTCCCTTTTTACAGATCTAAGAACTGCCCACATCTCAATGATAATCGAGGCTGCAAAGATGATCGTGTAGATTACGTGGGGAGGAATCATCAGAATGGGCACGTCGAGTGGATAACCTGCAAAAGTCGGAAGTAAGACTGTGAACGTGGGTATAGCGAGGATAAGATTCGATTTGTCAGGTTGAAGCATCTTGTAAAGGTCTTTTGTGGCTAGTAGGAGTATTATGGAAACCGCAAACAGAGACAGTTCCAAACCTACGTTCTGTATGCTTTGAATACTCGTGGGAAATCCGAACTTTTGTCGCGTTATCGGCCAGAAGAGCTCCAGTTGCCCTCCAATAAAATAATCGCCTATGAGCGCGTGTTGGATCAGGGCTATGAAATATGGCAAGGCTGCTTTGTGGTAGATGATGAATATCGGTATGAACACGACTAGTGCTACTAGAACTGAGTGTATTGGTCCTCTGTGTGGAATCACCGACGCCAGTCCGCCAATATGTTCTGCCAGTATGTCAATGTCAGGAATGACTGACAGCATCAGCGCAAGTGGTATATTGAGGTTTGTCTTAACGAGTCTTGCTGAACCTTTGCCAAGTATGTACCCAAGCGCCATGTGGCCGACTGCGAAACGAAATCTTCTCCTCCTTTCCCAGCAAAGAATTCTTCTTGAGTTATTAAACCTACGGTCAAAAAGTCTGACATCATCGACGCTGCCATAGTCAGCGAAGATGACGCTATTGTTTGCTGCCTCTCTGTCTCAATTCTTCGAAAGATGTCTAACAAAAGATGCGGAGATTGAGAAGTTCACGTTGGCAATTCCTTTATCAGACGTGACCAGCATAGACGGGTTATGTAAGAAAGAACAATGGCAAAGGAGGTTGTTGTATGGCGAGAAAGGTTGTTAAGGTCTACCTACCACCTCAACAGAAAAGAGTTCTACAACACATGTGTATCAGCTTAGGAATGGCCGAAAGTGAGGCTCTGCGCACCGCTTTTCTGGAGTATGCGAAGAGTCTTGGTTTTGTGACTGAAAAGATGCATGGAGTCACACCGAATTTGGGTCCAGTCCAATGAGTGTTTCCGGAACTAGCAGACTGTCTCAAATAGTCCAAAGCGCTCGTGTCTGAGAGCGCTGGGCCTTCGGAAACAGCTTTTGGACAAGCTTGAGAATTTGACGAAAAAGGTGGAAAGCGATCCTGATTCTTGGACTTGGGGTGTGGACTATCTGATCGGTCTCGGAAATGAGCGCCTTCTGTGGAAACATGTATGGGCGATTCAGAGTCCAGCTTCACACACGTTAAATGCGGCGACCTTGGCTAAACTTCTGATAAAGACTGTACAGATGATACTACGATGTCGTCTCCCGAACTAGCTGATGTCATCAGGACTCTGCGTGAAAATGAACAGTATTCACGCGCAGTTTCCGATTCTGCTCCAGATGCTGTAGTTTCTATACACAAGCGGGGGACAGTAACCTTTGCTGGTAGAGTTGCTGGGACTGTTTTCAGATATTCTGTCAGTGAAGTAATGGGCAAATGCGCGGGTTGGATTCAATCTTCACAGAGGCAATTCCTATTAAGCGCCGAAAGACAGGAGGTGACAGCGTTTGGGTGAGCACGCCCGAATCCTTGTTGTTGACGACGACGAAGGAATAAGAAAAACATTGTCTGCAATACTGCAGGATGAAGGCTATGAGGTTGACACGGCCGAGAGTGGAAAAGAAGCGATCTTGAAATCTAACGCGGGATTCTACAATCTGGCTTTGATTGACGTTCGATTGTTAGATATGCAAGGAACAGAACTTCTCACTAGGATCAAAGATACCGTTCCCAGGATGCGGAAAATAATCATCACCGGTTACCCAACGGTTCACAACGCAATGGAGGCGGTCAACAGAAACGCAGATGCTTACTTGATTAAACCTTTTGACATGGGTAAACTCCTGTTCGTCATCAAAGATCAATTGAGGAAACAAGAGGAAGAGATGGATTTCAGTCAGGATCGAATCACCGATTTTATCGAGACAAGGGTCAGAGAGCTTGAGGCAGAAAGCGTCAAGAACAAGACAGAGTGACAGTTTCTTATTCTCTTTTACTTCTATGTGCGGTTGATTTCTTCCATTCCGAGTACTTCTCGGTTACCGCTTTTGCCTGCGTGCTAATGAAATCCTCCACGGTATGGCAAGGCGTGTTCATTTCTCTTAAGGCAGCATCAAGCGTTTCGTATTGTTCTCTTGACATCTCTATGTATTCGTATTCTTGTTTGAACCAGGTCAGACGGAATCTTATGGCGTCTCGAATGAACTCTTCTTTCGTTGTGAAGCCCAAGTGCTTGTTTTCTTCGATGAAGTTCTGTGTTTGAGTGAGCAATATTTGTGGAAGTATGACTGATTCGTTGATCAATGCGTTTACAGCATCCTGATAGGTCTGCATTTTGCTCGTTTGTGTCATCAGTTCACCTAGTAATGCCGTGAGTTTCTGGTGGATATCGTCTGAGATTTTTAATGTCTTCACAGCTTTCCCTCATCGGTACATGGAATGCGCTGTGTATATTTTGTTTTTGGTGTCGTGAGTGGAGAGAAGGTTATTAAGTATACTTAGTATACTCAATACATGGGAAAACCTGCTTTCAAAGGTGTCCAAGATGACCTTCACATTCTATTGTCACGAGTGCGGATCAATATTGTATGAGGATTCAAAGCCAGTGTTGCATGATGGGACTTTCAGGAAAGAAACGTACCTTCAGAGCATCATCTCCAGAATCGGTGGGAAATGTCCGCATTGCAAACGCAAATTGAACTTTGTTCCGTTGAGAATCGAGGTTGGTTCGCCCTCTCAGTCATCAGTTCAAAAAGAGAGAGAAGCGATGAAGTTCGCGTCCTATTGTGGAGGTGGTGGGGGTGGAAGAGTTGTATCCAGTGCTGCAGTTTGTGTTGGTAGTAGAGACGCTTTGAGGAAGTAAGCTATAGTAATGATAACAGCGCCTGCGATTCCCACATAGATTCCGACACCTGCATGTGAAACGGCATTGGCCTGGGCGAGGTATGCCAGTGTTCCGATCCAGCATATGAGCCCCACGATTCCTGCGACCATGGCGACCTTCCTTTTGAGTATTGAAACAAAACCCAAGATCACTGCGACTGGGTACAGTATGATCGTCAACAAGATTCCGATCACTCCGGCGTCTATTGTGACTGATCCAGTATAGAGATTGAAGAGGCTGAAAGAGAATTCGCTGGCTGAAATCATCGGTAGAAAGCCCGAAACCAGGAAGATGATTGTGCCGACGAGTGCTACGATTTTCCAGTAATCCATTAGTTTCACCTGAATAGGAACAAGTTTCCGATATTATTGTTCTTAAGGTTTGTTGTAGACTAAGAGGCACAGCTTGCGTATTGCCAGAAGAACTGCTGATAGTTACAGAGAATGCTAACAGGTTTTAAGGAAATGTGAGAAACTTTAATTCTTTCTTTTCGATTAGGCATCTCTGTGGTGCATCAAGGGATGGATTCAAAGGCCAGGAAGGGACAAGTCTTCATCATACTCTTAATCATTCTTGTCATAGTAGTTGTGCTATTCGTTGCGCTTCCGATGTTTGAGGCTCAGCACAAGTCGACTCCGCTCGTGCAGCAGGTTTTCTGGAACGTTAACGGCAGAAACGTTACGTCGTGCTACCTTGGCGAGGAGGTTGAGTCTCACATAGTCATCAAAGGTACTCAGGAATACTCTGGGTCAATCGTGGTCAAGATTAGGAAGGATGCGACCTTCTGGCTTGACAGTGACTACACCGTCAAGACTTATCCGGTGAACCTGCCAGGAGGGCAAACAGCTGAACTAGTGACGACGTTTGCTCCTGACGAAGGAAGCGGAGGACAACTCCGCGGGTATTTTGTGGAGGTTGATTTTCTGACGACAAACTCTGATTGGATTATGGAGAGCTCCTATCCCCCGAGACTGAAAGTCATAGCGATAACGCCAGGCGGCAACACGCCTTCTTGAAAGACAACCTGCGCATAATCTCATGCGAAACAAGAAGCCATGGTTTGTTACATGTTTTCTTTTATCATTTTGGCCAGACGTTCTATTCCTTCGTCGATCTGTGCGTCTGACGCGTATGAGAAGTTGAGGCGCATGGTGTTTTGTCCTTTGCCGTTGCAGTGGAATGCTGAACCGATCACGTAGGCGACTTTGTTCTCGATTGCCTTGGGGAAAAGATCGTTCGCGCTCATTTTTTTCGGGAGTCTGACCCAGAGAAATAATCCGCCTTCTGGTTTGGTCCATGTCACTCCTATGGGCATACACTTCTGCAGTGCACCTAGCATCAGTTGGCGTTTTTTGGCGTACAACGTACGTATTCTTTCGATTTGGCCTTGCAGCAAGCCTCGTTTCATGTATTCTGCGGCGATGAGTTGAGTGAATGTTGGAGAATTTAGGTCCATGGCCTGTTTGGCCACGACCATTCGGTCCATCCATTCTATGGGGGCCATCAACCAACCGAGTCTCAAACCAGGGCACAGTAGCTTTGAGAATGTTCCCAGTACTATGACTTGGTTTTCGGTGTCTAGAGCGTATATTGGTGGGACGTTTTGGCCTGTGAATCTGAGGTCTCGGTAGGGGCTGTCTTCGATGACTGGGATCTCGTGTTTGTAGGCCAACTTGAGGAGTTTTTTGCGTCTGTCTAAGGACATGGTGACGCCGGAGGGGTTCTGGAAGTCGGGCACGATGTAGATGAATTTTGGCTTCTTCTTTCTTGTCGCAAATTTGTCTAGCGTTCTTTCGAGAAGGTCGATTCTCATTCCCTCGTCGTCTTGAGTTATGCCAACGAGCTTTGCTCTGTACGCCGTGAAAGCTTGAAGGCCGCCTATATACGAGGGAATTTCGACGATGGCAACGTCACCTGGGTCTAGAAAGACTCTGCCGATGATGTCTAGCCCTTGTTGGGAGCCGGAAGTGACGAGGATGTTTTCAGGTTTTATCGTTGATTTTTCTCGCGCCATCCAATTCGCTATTTGCTCGCGTAAGATCCATTCTCCCTCGGTTGGTCCGTACTGAAGGGCTAGAGCTCCTTTCTCGTGGAGGATTTGACAACAGATGCTTTCCATATCTTTGACGGGGAAAGTTTCTGGTGCTGGGAGGCCTCCTGCGAAAGAGATTATGTCTGGCTGACGGGTAAACTTAAGTAGATCTCTTATTTCTGACCGTCTCATGCTCTTGGCGTTTTTGGAATAGAAGACTGAAATATCTTTTATCATGCAATAGTCTCCCGTCTGATTATCTCTGTAATTATGCCCAGTTTCGTCATGCTATCAAGACGGCATATAAGGTTGCTGCAATATTTCCGAAGTTCGAACGTGCAAAAGACGACATAACAACAGGTTCTAGCGAATCAATGCATGCTTGGGTATGTGGTTATGTCACTATGTTCCCTCTAGTGTGCAGTTTCAAAGGATGGCGTGCAAGGCATCGGAAGTAATTGTTGGGGCGTTCTTGTGCAAGTTCCTGCCGTGGGGGTGCGCTGATGCTTTCTCGAAGCCTCAGCGTTCGTGAAAAACCGATTCCGTCATTCTGTGTCAGCACGTTCCAGTTTTTTGGTTGAAAAACGTTCAAAAACACCCCTACCCCCCCTAGGAGGGGGCCTCTAAGGCGCGACTCGATTCTTGGCTTGTGGAGCAGTCACTGGCATCATTTCCCTATCCCTTACCATACCTTCTTCAAAACAATCAGGGCCAAGGGGTCAACTAGGCTTGTTTGTGATGCGACAAACCGAAATACAGTTTTGAAGACAGAAAGAGGTTAGGTTTCGTCGCTGAGTCTTTTTGAGTATTCACTTCTGAGTTTTATCAGGTTGTCAATCACTTCTTCCTTTTTGACTTGCTTCGGCATCGTCTGGATTGCTATGAGGAGGAGTCCTCCCCTCTTCCACTGCCCGTAGCGCTTCATATACGAACTTCTGAACATCCCGAGGACTTCTTGATCAAGTCCTCTCGCTCTTTCTTCAATCATTTTTTCGTCTCGCCTTCTCCTTTCACGCTCACCTATCACTTCGGCATAAAAAGGGGTTCTTCCCAAATCTGTAATATCACGGATTCTTGAAACATTGCTCAAATTGCTTTGCGCGGTCGCACATGTTACTTTGTTGGCGAGAAAAAGAAGATTAGGCCTCCGAACTGGGTGATTCGTTTGCCGGCTGGTGTCTCTGCGTCGATTATTCTTGTTTTCGCTTTCTTGTTCGCTGAAATCTGCAGCAGCCTGTGAATCCTATGCTTGTAACTGCTTTCGGCAAGATATTTGTCGGTAATCACCAGATACGCCGCAAAGTTGTCCTTCTCTTGGTTGTAGACTGCATCTTCGATTTCTTTGAGCGAGAACAGAACAAGCTGGTTACTGTTGAGGCTTCTCTCGATGGTGCTGACGATTTGATCCGCTTCTCCCGAGGTTGTCGCAACTACTAGTTCACGAAATTCCTTGGTTTTCACGAGTTCAGCGACGCTGTGGGGCTGATCAGCTGAGCCGACTAGCTCGGCGAAAGTAACCTTGTTTGTGCCTTTTGACTGAAGGAGATAGGCGTGATGTTTCCGCACGTGATCCATGAAGTCAACGGTATAATTGGTTTTCGTCGGCGCTGTCACTACGACGCTCCTGACTCCTTCTTTGAGTACTGGTTTCAGTGCGTTCAGCACAGATTCATGGAAGTCGTACAACGCGCGCTCATCGGTTCTTTTTCCTGCAAGCTTTAGCGTCCGGTGCGGTTTTACGACTTGACTGAATACTTGCCACAGAGCGGCATGGTCTTGTTCAAACCCTACAAGAAGTGCCACTGGATAGCCGCGCTTGTATCCTCTTTTCGGTTTCACTGTTGTCTCCGATCCTATTGCCCTTCTGATATTCTTTTGTGATACAGTCTTTTATGGGGATAGGTAACTCCTTTACGCAGTTGACATCTGAAAGATGACTAGTACGTCTCTCATGACGAGAAAAGTCCCTTGAGTCGGGTCGGCAAATTCTTTAATTCCAACGCTCTTCCTCCTATAGTCAGATGAAGATGCAGGAACAGACCACGTATCCATTCTCCGCCATTGTTTCTCTGGAAGACTTGAAGTTGGCCCTGATCCTCAATGCTGTCAACCCGAAGATTGGCGGACTTCTAATTCGGGGACCAAAAGGGTCCGGAAAGACAACGGCGGTCAGAGCGTTGGTTCCCGTCTTGCCCAACGTAAGAGTTGTGGAGGATTGTCCCTTCAAATGTAGTCCTGATGATCCTTCCAACATGTGTGAGAACTGTGCGGCACTCTATGCGAAGAATGAGGGCCTTAAGTTCGAAGAGAGGAAAATGAGGGTAATTGAGCTTCCTTTGGGTGCGACTGAAGACCGAGTTGTGGGCAGTCTTGATGTGGAAAAGGTATTGAAGATGGGCGTAGAGGCCCTCGAGCCCGGCATTTTAGCTGAGGCGAATCAGAACATTCTCTATGTCGATGAGGTCAACCTGCTTCCCGATCACATTGCTGATGACCTGCTGGATGCTGCTGCAACTGGCTGGAACGTGGTTGAACGTGAAGGCATTTCGGTCAAGCATCCTTCTCGCTTCATCTTTATCGGAACAATGAACCCTGAAGAAGGACAGCTCAGACCGCAACTGTTGGACCGTTTACCATTATCCGTTGAGGTTCAGAGGATTTCTAATGCAAATGACAGGGTTGAGATTGTCAAGAGGAACATAGAGTTTGAGAATAACCCTGAATGGTTCATCAAGACATACGGTTCGCAAGAAGAAGGGCTGAAGAACAGGATATCTCGGGCTAGGAAAATCCTTGAGAAAGTGCATATCAATGACAAGCTGATTCAGGTTATATGTGAAGCCTGTGTCGAGCTGAAAGTTGACGGGATGCGTCCCGACATTGTGATAACAAAAACTGCCAAAACGATAACCGCTTCTGAGAACAAGATTGAAGTCGGCCCAGAGCACATTCTCAAGGCAGCTGAACTTACTTTGAACCACCGCACCAGAGAGAACGGTTTCTTGGAGCCTGCTACCCCACAGGAAATCCGCGAAGTCTTCACCCGTAAGCTGGAGGAAGCAAAGAACTCGGAAAGTGAGAGCACCCGAACTGTGGAACAGGCAAAGGGAAAAAGGAATGAGACCGAACCCGAAGCGAAAGAAGAAAAGAAGAAACTTTTCCCTCCTTTTGGACTGAGAAGGATTACCAAAATGGAGAAAGAGATGGCCAAAGTCAAAATCGGGGGACTTGATTCAGGAAGTTTTTTGTCACGAAGCAGTGGCCTCAGGAAGGGCCGTTTTTTAACTGATTTGCCTCCTGAAAAAGGAGGTTCCAGCGCCCCTCAACCTCCTGATGTCAAGTGGTCTGAACCTAAAGTGACCAGAGGCGTACGATTTCTTGACAGGATCCGTGAGAGCAAGTTTCCTCATGTAAAGTTTCTTTTCAAAACGAAGAAGTTTCTCAAGAAACCTGCAGCAAACATTGGCAAGAGAGCCGAGACGATAACCGCGACAAATCGCGGCAGGGCTCGTGGATGGAAGATGCCGTCCGGTAAGCCATCTGACATTCATTTTCCGGCGACGATTCGTGCTGCGGCGAGAAAGAAGAGGTTCAGAGACGAGACCGCAGGCATGGCGCTTTCAGTGCATCGTGAAGATGTGAGAGAAAACTTGAGGATTCATCCTGCTCCGATGACGATGACGTTCGTCTTGGACCTCAGCGAGTCTATGCTGTGTAACCTTGATGAGATCAAGGAGGTAATGCTGAAGCTCCACGCTGACGCCTATCGGTGTCGGGACAAAGTTGGAATAGTGGCTTTCAAGGAGATGGGTGCTGTCGTAGTTCAGCATCCGACGACAAATCTGAAACTGGTTTCCAACAAGCTTCTGAAACTGCGAATGAGTGGATACACGCCCTTGGCTGCGGGAATGCAGAAGGCGTTGGAGGTTCTGAGAGAGTGCAAGCGGCGCGATTTTTCGACTATTCCGGTGATGGTCATTATTACAGATGGGGATGCAAACGTTCCGTTGAAGCGGGATTTGCAGACCGGTGATATTCGTGAGTTTGACCATCTTTCCGCGGCGTTCTACAAGTTTGAGGATGAAGCGATTAAGGATGTGCTTTCAGTTTCAGAGCTGATGAGAAAGGAGGATATTTTTACGGTCGTTGTCAACACGTTGCTAACCTCTCCCAGTCGAGGCCCGAGTCCAAGTGTCATTACGACACAGTTGATAGCGTCGATAACTGACGGGTTGTACTATGAGGCTTCTGGAGGCGTTATCAGACAGGAGGAAACGTCGTTGGGTTCGGTGTCTGAAGCTGTCTTAAGAGCCCAGAGAAGTATTCACAATCTGCATTATTTGAGTGCGAGGGCCTATTTGGCTTATGGCTCGAGAGTGAAAAGCGGGTAGCGGAATGTCGAAAGCAAGACCCTGCTTCGTGTGTGGGAAAATGACCTGCAAGTTTTTGTTTAATGACAGAAGACTAGAAGTTGCCATTTGTTCGGGAAAGTGTGAGCATCAGTACATTCAGACCTGTGACCCAAGGCAAGAAGTCAGCATGTTGCGTTGGATTGATGGTAAGACTAAAAAGGCAAAACGAGACGAGAAGGTTTGCTGGATCACAGCGGGTGTCGGAGTGATCATTGTTACTGCGGGTTTTTTCATGTCGAATGTTACTTTGTTCGTGATCGGAGTCGTTCCGTTGACAATTGGGGCTTTGTTCACAAGGCTTTTTGAAGATCGACAAGAGAAGCTAACGAAAAAGAGGAAACGCATCGCGATCTAACTGGTAAGACCTTTATCTGATGCCTCTGTGTCTTTCCGCCAGAGTTTTCTAAGTTCATCTTCTTGTTCTGCTGTCATCTTGAACCCAAGTTTCTCTTCGAGAAAAATGCCCACTAGACGCACAGCAAAATAGGCCTCTGCCGAGCTTTTGGTTCGTTTTTGTAGCAAGTCCAAAATCTTCTTGGAAACTCTCAGGCTTTTCTCCATGTCAACTTGAACTTTAGCAGGAGTCTCCACTTTCTTCGTGAGCATACCGTTTTCCTCGCGCGCGGTGTGACTATGCGTCTGCTTTTGAACACTCTGCGTCTAGCAAGAGTGAAGCGAATGACTTGAGCTCATAAGAATAGCGCGTGCGGTTGGGCATGGTTTCTAGCAAACGGCCCTGCTCAAATCGGTGGGAGTTTGCGCGCGCTGACGTAGTTCTGTTTGTCTCCGTTGGCTACTGCCATGTTAGCTATTGCGGTCTTTACTTCCTCTGGGTTCGTGAGGTCGCATTGTTCGGCTAGTCGTGTGATTCTGTATGATGTTTCTTCCAGTGTGCTTTGGGCGTTTCCGTTGGCTTTGAGTTTTATCAATGTATTTATTATCAGGTTTTCACAATTGGGTCGTAGTACAGTCAAAAGGGGTCGTCGTATAGCTTGGCTTAGCGCCTCGCTGGCGATATCTCCACTTGAACGCTTCTTCGCGGCCTCTTTCTCTTTTTTTGGTCAGAACTAGGAAAACTACGCTGAGGTGCTCTTTTGACTGGGGGTCTTGGAAGTAAGAATTTTCGCGGTCGAATGTCAAAAGTCAAATTTGACTTTGGTACTGTTCGGACTCGTGTTATTCCGATATTGAAGCGGGTTGAAGTTGAAGATTATCCTGCAAAGATTGGGCGCATTTATGGTTGGAGCCGTCAACACGTATGTTACTATCTTCGCAAGCTTGAGCAGTGCGGTCTAGTGAAGCGGAAAGTTCGCAGTCGAGCAGTTTTCTATGAGCTCACTTGTCGAGGTAAAAACTTTCTCGCATCATGTGAGGACGTCGTGTTCGGTAGCGGTGTGTATCGGCTTGACAGGTGTCAGGTGCGTTTTGAGATTGTGGCTGAGGGTGTTTTGCCTGTTGATTTTAGGCGTGTTGAGATGGTGAATTGGACTGCGCTACTAGGGCTCGAGCAGGGCGTGAATGTGAGGCATACTACGCGATCTTGGATTGTGCATGTGGAGACTTTGTATGGTAAGCATCCTGGTGAGTTGTTTGTTTTGGCGAAGAACTTGGCTGACCGTGTTGCTAAGAGTTTAATGGTGAAGCACGGTTGTAGACTAGGTGAGGGAGAGATTTGTAGGGGTTACGAATTGAAGGTTGACGATCCAGTAGCTAGGTTGTTGAGCCGGTATTTCTGTGTGAGCACGCCGGAACGGAAGATCGATCACAGTCCAGGCATCGATCAGGGTGAGCTCGAGCATTTCAGTCGGGACGCTGCAGTTGAGTATCTGCTTATACCAGAACGTGTGAAGAAGTTGGAGGGTCAGGTTCAGGCGTTGCATGTCGACCTTGAGGAGCTCACTGGGACTCTGAAAAGACTGTTGAGTGTAGAGGGTGCGGATCAGATAGAGCCTGAGCAGAGGAGGCTGCAGGATTATGTTTCTTGATTGCTTCCCGGCAGCAAAACTGTTCAAATGCCATTTTGAGCGCTGGTCCAGACTATGGTAAAAGTCCATGGTTTTCACGATCTATTGTTTTGGGCTCTGCTGATGTAGATGGTTTAGGCTTACCTTTCGCAGTTATGTACATTGAGGTTTTCTGGGTTTGAACGTTGTATGATGGAAGTTGAATCGATCGATGGTGAACTATCGAATAGGCATCAGAACACAGATGCCAAAATTGTGCCTAATCCAGATCATAGGCGAAAATACCGTCTCTAAGGTAGGCCAGCTCATTGGTCGAAAAATGGTTCTGAAGTATGGAAAGAACAGCTTCATCGGCAGAATTATGGGCTTGCACGGCAAGAAAGGCGTTGTCAAAGCCAAATTCCACAAAGGCACACTTGGACAAGCAATAGGGGCAAGAGTCGAACTACTCAGCTAGAGCGCGCTAAACGTTAGGGCGTACCTCAGACGACTTCAATAACTATAGACAGGTATGCCTAGCAGCTAAGCTATATAAGTGATGTTGAATATTGAGATGCACATTCCAGATCTATTATTTTAGCGATGGATTTGCCGAGTGAAAAAAAGCAGAGTGGAAACAAGTTAGATGGCTAAGCAAATTTGGAGAGGTAGAGGCAGGCCTCTCAACAGCATGCCTTCATACAGAGATGGAAGGATTCTGGAGAACCTTGCCAGAATCGCGATGCTGCATAAGGTTGATTCGAGTGAATTCTTCAATCGCATTGTCGAAGCTTGGAATCACGACGGGTCAGAATGTGCGCAGTTGGCTATAAAATGTCGTAAGAGGACGAAAAATTCAGCGATTTTTCTCTTTACCAACGGTCGGAAGCGCGCGCGAAAGGTTGTAGCTCAATTTCCGATATCGATTGCCATCTTGCAAGGAAAGAATCAGCTCGAAAGCTACACGGAAACAATTTTGGCCAGAACTTCCTCAGTCAAGAATTTCGAGGGTGTAACCTCGAAGATTGGTGACTTGAAAGTTGGAATGAAAAAAGTCAGCCTCAAAGCAGAAGTGCTCGAGATTTCAGAATCTAAAATCGTCTACACGAGATATGGAACGACGGCTTGTATATCAAACGCACTTATCAAAGACGAAACAGGTTCAATGAAAATGAGTTTATGGAACCACCAGATCAGCATGGTGCATAAGGGCGACGTAATTGACGTCAAAAATGGCAAAGTAACCTGGTTCAGCGGTGAAAGGCAGTTGCGACTGGGGAGAAGCGGAAGCTTAAGCGTCATCGAATGCGCGCGCGCTATAAGAAGTGGTTTTTAATGCCAAAGACTAAAGCCATAATAAACATTCAAAACGTTGTTGCCACTGCCACCTTAAACCAGAAAATTGACTTGAACGCTATCGTGAAGAGTTATCCAGGCGTAGAATATAGCGCGCGCTAAACCACTACAACCAACACTCCTAATGCTATAGAAGATTTATCCGGAAGGAACGGGTTTAACTTGTTTGGTTTTACTCATAACAATCACCAAATCTTAAGTGAAGAGCGACACTTCATGAGTCTTGTTAACTGTACGATACAGTAATCCGCTTGCGCGCATTTCAACTTGTTACAATTAGTGGACTTTCGATCATTCTTCAAAATCACTTGTGATATCTTTCATAAGCGCACGCTTCTTATCTACGTCCTCGCCTTTGTCATCGGTGTGTGAACGTGTTTGCTTAAAGAAGCTTGGACGCTTGCCATTGAAACTCTGAACTGGATGGAAATGCGAAGATTAAGTGAGCCTTTAGCTTT
>Ga0315277_10006565_pt1 | contig 15190 bp, 15 predicted proteins | sample YL17G05_15_MG_FD_203695 | JGI IMG/M metagenome (GOLD analysis project Ga0315277, IMG submission 203695) | Sediment microbial communities from Yellowstone Lake, YNP, Wyoming, USA - YL17G05_15 | ecosystem: Environmental > Aquatic > Freshwater > Lake > Sediment | place: USA: Wyoming | collected...
TTTGAGTATTATAGCAGAACGGAAACGGTTCGCCGCCATCTGTGCGAAGTGCGCCCTGTTCGCCTGCACCTCGCCCGCAGAGACGCCCAGCAGCCGGCCCATCTCGCCCGGATGCGGGGTCAGCACCACCGGGGCGTGGTCGCTCTCCAGCAGGGTGGGGGTCTCCGCCAGCGCATTCAGCGCGTCAGCGTCTATCACCATCGGCTTGTCCATCCTCCCCACCAGCCGTTGCACCAGGAGCGCCGTGTCCGGATGCCGAGACAACCCCGGCCCGATCGCCACCACGCTCGCCGCCTCTGCCAGTTCCAGAATGAGGGCCAGGGCGCGGGTATCCAGCGTCCGCTCATATGTCTCAGGCAAGGGGAAGGTCATCGCCTCTGTGAGTTTGACTTCGAGGATGTCGTTCAGGCTCTCGGGACATCCCACCCTCACCAGGCCCGCGCCCGCCCGCAGCGCCGCCTCTGCGCACAGGCAAGCCGCCCCGGTCATGCCAACCGAGCCGGCGATGATCAGCACCTGGCCGAAGTCGCCCTTGTGCGCGCTCCGTCGTCGCGGAGGGAGCAGCAGCCTCACCCACTCCGGCTCGATCAGCTCCGCCACCGACGGGGACTCCGCCACCAGATCGGCCGGGAAGCCGATGTCCGCCACCGTCAGCCGACCCGCGTAGTCCGCACCCGGCGACATGAACAGGCCCAGCTTCGGCAGGCCCATGGTTACGGTCTCCTGCGCCACCACCGCGTACCCGAGCGGCTTGCCCGAGTCCGCGTGCAGCCCCGAGGGGAGGTCCACGGCGAGCACCGGGCGGCAGGCATCATTGATCGCCTCGATCACCTCCGGGGCCAGGCCGCGCAGCGCCCCGGAAAGCCCGGTGCCCAAGAGGGCGTCCACCACCACTGAGGCCTGAGCGCAGGCGCGCCGCACCGTCTCGCCGTCGCGCACCTCGGTGGGGCGGAGGCCGCATTCCTGCAGTCGCTCCAGGTTGGCCCGCGCGTCGCCCTTCAGCTCGTCGCGGCTCGCCGCCAGCAACACCTCCGGCATTCGCCCCATCTCCGCCAGCCGGCAGGCCGCCACCAGCCCATCCCCTCCGTTGTTGCCTCCGCCACACACGATCACGATGGGCCGGTCGGCACACCCCTCCGTCATCCGCCAGGCCGCCTCCGCCACCGCCCGGCCGGCCCTCTCCATCAGCTCCAGGCTGGGGATGCCGCGCTCCTCGATCGCCCTGCGATCGAGCTCCCGCATCTGCTCAGCGGTGACGACTTTCACCCGCCTCCTCCCTGACTCGTGCTCCCGGCAGGCCTGCCGGCCTCCTCCGCCTCCACCCGCGCCACCACCGCCACTGCGTAATCACGGCTGTGGGAAAGCGAGAGCAGCAGGCGCGCCCCCTGCGAGATCCCCGCCACCTCCGCGGATTCACCGCTCAGCTGCAGGCCCGGCCGGTTGCGCTCACCCGACACCACCTCCACCTCCTGCCACCTCAGCCACCGCCCCACCGCCTTGGCAGTTGCCTCCTTGGCCGCAAACCGGGCCGCGTAGTGGGCGGCAGGATCGGCCTTCTGCTCACAGTACTCCCGCTCCCGCACGGTAAACAGCCGCGCCCTCATCTCCGGCCACCGCTCCAGCGCCTGCCGGATCCGGTTCGTCTCGATGATGTCTATGCCAAGGGAGGTGAGCATGGGCTTCTGCTGCCGGTTACTCCTCTGCCGGACCTAGAGATCGAACTCCGGCAGCACCCGCACGCTATCGGCGAACGGTGTGCCACGCGTCAGCGCGACCACTTCCCTGTCCGCCGTGACCAGGACTCGGCCCAGGTCAACGGCGGCAGCCAGGTACCAGGCATCGTAGTAGCTGAGCCGCAGGACATATCCGAGGTCAAGGGCGGCCTGGGCAAGCTTGGCGGACGCGACCATCCGAAGCGGCAGGGAGAGGAAACGCTTCAGGATGGAGTTGGCTGCACTGATACCGACGTCGCCGACGCGGAGCTTCTTCAGCACCAGGCTGCCCATTTCGTATACGATCAGCTCCGGGGCCACCACCTCGAACCCATCCTCCTGCCCGGTGGGCATCAGCCGCAACGCGATGTCGGAGTGTTCCTCCGGGAAGTACCACTTGGCAGCGACGCTGGCATCTACCACGCACCCCTTCACTGAAGGTGGCCTCCATCGCCGATAGGATGCGTCCTGCTCATCACCGGGCACCCGCTCTCCGAGTTGACCTGCGGGTGGCCGACGAGCCGCCAGGGATGGCCTTGGGAAGAGCACGGCCGTGATCAGTATCCCGGTCCTCTCGGATCAGCTTGGTCGAGTCAGTCTGATTGGGATAGTGGCGGGCGATGTACCCCCTGATCCGCTTCGCCTCCGCTACGTGGTCAACCGAGGCCCAGGTTGCTTCTCGCTCCAGCAGCAGTCTGAGTTCCTGCTGAAGTGACCGCTGCCTGGCGGCGGCTCGTGTCCTGAGCACGTCCAGCGTCTTCTTGGGCACGTCACGTATCAACACATCGGGCATGTTCTAGACCCCTATGCTAGTGCTATCATTATGATAGCACTAGCAGGCCCTCGCCGTCAACGCCCCACCGCCGGCCGCATCGCCACGCAGGCGGCCCAGCCCTCTTCCCCCGTGGGGCTGACCATGCGGAGCCCGGCCTTCACCAGCGCGTCCTCCACCGTGGCCACGGAGGCGGCTTGAAATCCCGAGCAGATGAAGCGCCCACCGGGGGCGAGGCGCGGCCGCAGATTCGCGGCCATGCGGATGACTTCTTCGGCAAGGATGTTGCACACGATCAGGTCAAACGGCCTGTGCAACTCGGGGAACAGGTCCGCCTCCACCACCTTCACCTCTTCCTCCACGCGGTTGCGCCGCACATTCTGCCGCGCTGCCATCACCGCCCCTGGGTCATTGTCCGTAGCGATCACCTCCCGCGCTCCCAGCATCGCCGCGGTGATCGCCAGGATACCGCTTCCACAACCCACATCCGCCACCCGATCGCCCGGCTTCACATACGCCACCAGCAGCCGCAGACACAACCGCGTGGTCGCGTGCCCGCCCGTGCCGAACGCCGCCCCCGGGTCCAGCACCACCACACACTCCCCGGCTTCCGGCTGATACTCCTCCCAGCTCGGGGCGATCACCAGCCCAGGCGCCACATGCTGGACCTTGAAGTGCTCCTTCCATAACTCGCTCCAGACCTGCGGCGCCACCGGCCGCTGCGTGATCGTACCCGGCCCCAGCCGCAGCCCCTCCCTCTCAAGGGCCGAGAGCCGGTGGCGGATCGTCTTGATATGCTGTTCCAGATTCCCGTCGGCAAGCAGGTAAGCGGTCACTCTCACCTGTAGTGCCAGCCGCTCCTCCACGACCCCCGTCGCGCCAACGGAGAACAGCGCCTCCGACACCCCCTCCACTGCCTCCGGGTGGACGAGAATGGTGACTTCTGTATACTGCGGCTCTGCTGTCTCCATGCTGCCTCTGCTCAGTCTGTGGGCCGGCCCGGTACTCCCCGCAGGGCGACCGGCTTCCGAACGCGCAGCCGCGCGCGGACGCCAGCCCGCGTTGACCCCCCTAAAGGCGCCGTGCTATCATGCCGCCGCCATGCTTGATGTCTCCACCATTATTGCCACAGACTGCGGCTCCACTACCACGAAGGCGATCCTCATCGAGCGCACCGACGCCGGCTGGCGGCTGCGCGGCCGCGGCGAAGCCCCCACCACGGTGGAGGCCCCGTTCGATGATGTGACCGTCGGCGTGCTCAACGCCGTGGGCGAGCTAGAGGAGCTCACCGGCCGCGGCTTCCTGGCCGAGGGACGGGTGCGCACTCCGTCTGTCGAAGGAATGGGGGCTGACCTCTACCTCTCCACCTCCAGTGCCGGCGGCGGGCTGCAGATGCTGGTCACTGGCGTGGTCAAGAGCATGACCGCCGAGTCCGCCCAGCGCGCCGCCCTCGGCGCAGGGGCGATCGTCACCGACGTCGTCGCCGTGGACGACGGCCGCGCCGATCACGAACGCGTCGCCCGCATCCGCTCCATCCGGCCAGACATGATCCTCATGTCCGGCGGCACCGAAGGAGGCGCCGTGCAGCAGGTCCTCGACGCCGCCGAGCTGCTGGTGGCCGCCGACCCCCACCCGCGTCTCGGGAGGAGCTTCCGGCTGCCCGTTATCTACGCCGGAAACCGCGCCGCTCTCGACGGCGTGAAGGCAGTCCTGGGAGACCGCGTGGACCTGCTGCCCGTTGACAACCTGCGCCCACAGCTCGAGCAGGAGAACCTGGCGCCCGCCAGAGAAGCGATCCACCGCCTGTTCCTCGAGCACGTGATGGCCCAGGCCCCTGGCTACGACAAGCTTCTCACCTGGGCCAGCGCGCCCGTCATGTCCACCCCCCGCGCCGTCGGCGAGATGGTCCAGCTCGCCGCCCGCGAGGAGGGTGTCGAGGCGCTCGCCGTGGACATCGGCGGCGCCACCACCGATGTCTTCTCCGTGTTCCGCGGCCAGTTCAACCGCACCGTCTCCGCCAACCTGGGGCTGAGCTACAGCATCTGCAATGTGCTCGCCGAAGCTGGCGCCGCGGGCATACGCCGCTGGGCGCCCATGCCCGTGAGCGAGAGCGAGCTCCGCAACCGCCTCCGCAACAAGATGATCCGCCCTACCACCATCCCCCAGACCATCGAGGACTTGCTCATCGAGCAGGCGGTTGCCAGGGAGGCGCTCCGCCTCGCCTTCCTCCATCACGCCGCCCTCGCCTCCGGCCTCAAGGGAGTCCAGCAGGCCCGCACCATGGCCGACTTGTTCACCCAGGCGGGCGCCGGGGGGACACTGGTGGACATGATGTCGCTGGGCCTCATCATCGGCAGCGGCGGCATCCTCTCCCACGCCCCTCGCCGCCAGCAGGCGGCCTTGATGATGATTGACGCCTTCGAGCCACAGGGCATCACCAGGCTGGCAGTTGATTCCATCTTCATGATGCCTCAGCTGGGGGTGCTGGCATCGGTTCTCCCGGAAGCGGCGATGGAGGTGTTCCGGCGAGACTGCCTCGTCCCCCTCGGCACGGTGGTCGCACCGGTCGGTCGAGCCAGAGAGGGCGAGGTGGTTTTGGAGTGGGAGATCGCCGGCCAACGCGGCGAGCTTCCCGCCGGCGAGATGCGACAGACCCAGGTGGCGGCCGGTGAGTACGTCCCGGCCGCGCTGCACCCGCGCCGCGGGATGGACATCGGGAACGGACCAGGCCATCGCTGGGAGGGCAAGCTCCAGGGCGGGGCCGCCGGCATCATCCTCGACGGCCGCGGCCGCCCGCTCCGGCTGGCCGAGGAAGAAAGCGAACGCGTCGCCAAGCTCACCGAGTGGATGCGCGCCGTCGGCGCGCTGCCGGGAGAAAGCTGACCATGCCCGTCGCCTACACTCCAGGCCTGCGCATCTCCGCCGACACCGTCGTCAGGCAACCGCGCCGCCTGCCCCTGAAAGGCGAGGTGCTGGTCAGAGTCGGCGACCTGGTCTCACCCAACCAAGTGGTGGCGCGGGCGGAGATGCCCGGCAACCTCCACACCCTCCGCGCCGCGCAGATCCTTCACGTGGAGCCTCAGGAGCTGCCCGGCTACCTGGTCAAGCAACCAGGCGATGCGGTCCAGGCGGGCGAGGTGATCGCGCGCACCTCAGGGTTCTGGGGGCTGTTCAGAAGTGAGCTTCGCTCGCCAATCGCCGGGGTGATCGAGGAAGTGGTGGCTACCTCCGGGCACCTTCGCCTTCGCGAGCCGCCGAGACGCGTGGAAGTGGTGGCCCATGTCGCGGGCCGGGTGGCGGAGGTGCTGGAGGGCGAGGGCGCGGTGATCGAGGCCCGCGGCGCGCTGGTTCAGGGTATCTTCGGCATCGGCGGAGAGCGACGAGGGCGGTTGCGCGTAGCCACGGACCGTCCGGACCAACCCCTCGGCCCAGCATCGCTGGCCGCCTGCGAGGACTGCATTCTGGTCGCCGGCTCTGGCGCAGACGCGGAGGCGATCAAGGGCGCGGCCGACGCCGGCGCGGCCGGGCTGGTGGTCGGCGCCATCAGCGATGAAGCCCTGCGCGCTTACGTCGGCTACGACATCGGCGTCGCCATCACCGGCCAGGAAGACGTCCCCATGACCCTCATCACCACGGAGGGATTCGGCGAGCTGCCCATGGCGAGTCGCACATGGGAGCTGCTCCGTTCCCTCGAAGGCCAGCTCGCCTCTATCAACGGCGCCACCCAGATCCGCGCCGGTGTCATCAGACCGGAGATCATCGTCACCCGCGAAGCCCTACGGGATGGGGCGGGGCTAGGCGGCCCCGCCGAAGCCGCCGAGCAAACCCTCGCCGTCGGGGCCCGCGTGCGCATCATCCGCGAGCCCCACTTCGGCGCGCTCGGCCGCGTCACCGCGCTCCCGCCGGAGCTCACGCAGATAGAAACAGAGTCCCGCGTGCGCATCGCCATGGTCAGACTTGACTCCGGAGACGAGGCCCGCGTCCCTCGCGCCAACCTGGAGCTGATCGGCGAATGAGCAGAGCGCTCCCCGCCCGCCTGACCCTCCCCGTCATCTTCGGGGTCGCGCTGGCCACCGGCTTCTCAGGCGCGGTCGTGCCAGGCCCCCTCCTCGCGGTAGTGGTGCGGGAGTCGGTGCGGGTTGGCTGGCAGGCCGGGCCGCTGATGATGATCGGGCACGGGGCGCTGGAGCTGGTGGCGGTGATCCTCCTCGCCACAGGGCTCATCAAGTTTGCCCGCTCGGGCTGGGTGCGCGGGCTCATCGGCCTCCTGGGCGGCGGGGTGCTCATCTACCTCGGCTATCGTACCTTCGGCGTCTCCGGTGAGTTCGGAGCGGCCGCCTTGCGGGCGGCCGGCGGCGAGGGATTGGCGGGCGTGGCCACGCCCGCCCTACAAGGGGTCCTCCGCCTTGCCTCCCTGGGCGCCTTGATGAGCATGGCGAACCCCTACTGGTGGCTGTGGTGGGCCACCATCGGTGTCGCTCATGTCGGCTGGGCCACCGGCGGGACCGCCCTCAGGCGTGCCGATGGTGGCGCAGGCTCCCAGCCTGCGGAAGGAGGCCCCGCCCGCCTGGGCGGCGCCACCTACTTCGCCGGCCACATCCTCTCCGACGTCCTCTGGTACTGTGCGGTGGCGGCCGCGCTGGCGGCCGGACGCACGCTCTTCTCCACCGGCGTGTTGCGCGGCATATACGTGGGGTGCGCGGTCTTCCTGCTGGCCCTGGGAGCGATCTTCGTGGTGGCGGGGGTGAGGACACTGGCGGCCGCCCGAGTCACCAACCACGGCAGCCAGCAGGCGTGACGAGCGTGGCTCGGGGAGCCGCTTGACTCCTCCGACATAGAGCTGTCACCAATGCTTCACAGGGTCTTGCTTGCCGCGGCCATATGCGGGTGTTATAATCGCCCCGCCATGGGCCTGGAGATACAGATCATCGGCAAAGGCTGTTACTTCTGCAAGCAGCTCCGCAAGATGGTAGATGAACTGGTGCAGGAGCTGGGCGTCGCCGAGGCCCATCTGGATCAGACCGATGATCTGGAGGCGCTCCTCGACTATGGGGTGGTCAACCCACCCGCCCTGGTGGTCAACCGCAAGCTCAAGCTGATGGGGCGAGTGTTGCTCCGCAGCCGCGTGCGCCAGGCGATCGAGGAGGAACTGGGGCAGACCGTCACCTCTCCCGCCGCCGACTCTTCGCAACCGTGAGGTCTTCACACATGCCCGAACCAACCGATGAACTGGGAAAACGGGCGAAGGCCGGAGCCCGCCCCGCGGGCCGGGGCCGCAAGGTGCTGGTGGTGGAGGACGAAGAGCCCGTCCGCGAGCTGGTGCGCCTCTACCTGAGCAAGGACGGATTCGAGGTCATCCAGGCGCGAGATGGGAGAGAGGGGCTGCGGCTCAACGGCGAGCACCACCCCGATCTCATCATCCTCGACCTGATGCTCCCAGGGCTGGACGGCTGGGAGGTGTGCCGCCAGATCCGGACCGCCTCCAGCGTTCCCATCATCATGCTCACCGCCCGCAATGAAGAGGTGGATCGGATCGTGGGGCTGGAGCTGGGCGCGGACGACTATGTGGTGAAACCCTTCAGCCCCCGGGAGCTGATGGCGCGGGTGAAGGCCGTGCTCAGGCGTGGGGCGATGGCCAGCGAGGAGGCGGAGACGCTCACCTTCCCCGGCCTCCGCGTCGACCGGGTGCGCCACCGGGTGGAGGTGGAGGGCGAGGAGGTGCATCTCACTCCCACAGAGTTCCGCCTGCTCTGGTGCCTGGCCAGCCAGCCGGGGAGGGTTTTCAGCCGCGCCGACCTGCTCGACCGCATCTGGGGGTATGACTCAGAGTCCGACGCACGCACCGTGGACGTCCACATCAAGCGCCTGCGCCAGAAGACCAAGACCTCCCAGTCGCGGCCTTTCACCATTAGCACAGTGTGGGGAATGGGGTATAAGTTTGAGACACGCCCATCAGCCATCGGCTAGCGACAAGAGCCGGATGGGCGGAGGTGACAGCCCCTGATGCGCAGCCTGTTCACCAAGTTGTTTCTGGCCCACCTGCTGGTGTTGGCGACGGCCCTGGTCATCTTCGGCCTTCTCCTCAGCAACGCCTTCCAGTCCCTCTATGAGCGGCTGGCCCAGCAGGCGATGCTGACCAGCGCGAAGGAGATGGCAGAGGCGCTGGCGCCGTCCGTCGCCGCCGGCAAGTCGGAGGAGGAACTGCGAGACCTGGTGACCTTGATCGAGAAGAGCACCCACACCCAGATCTGCCTCGTCCTTCCTGGCACCGCCTCCAACGTTCTCGGCACCGGCCCAGGGGGCAAGCCCGGAGGCAAGGCGGGACCCGGCGCCGAGCAGGCGCAGCCGGGGGTGGCGAGGACGCTCAGCGGCAAGACCACCCTCGCCTGTGGGGAGAGCATGGTTACCGCCTCCGCAGCCCTGCCGGATGGCCAGGGAACGCTGCAGGTGCGAGCCCCGTATTCCGCCGTCGTGGAAGTCTATGTCGCCCAGCTCCGCAAGCTGGTCGCCTTCGCCGGGTTGGTGGCGGTAGTCGTCTCCGCCCTCGTAGCCCTGCTCCTATCTGAGCGTATCTCCGTCCCCTTGCACAGCATGAGGTTGCTCGCGGCACGTATGGCCGGCGGCGATTTCACCCAACGCCTGGGCCTGAGAAGGCGCGATGAGATAGGGGCGCTGGGAAGCTCTTTTGACTCGCTCGCCGACAGCCTCCAGCAGACCCTGGACGAACTCCGTCGGGAGCAGGCCCGCCTCCGCGGCATCCTCGCCTCTGTTGCCGAGGGGATCATCGCCGTGGATGCAGAGGGGCGGGTCACCCTCATCAACCCCCAGGCCGCCGACCTCCTCCGCTTGCCCGCCATCGCCCTTGGCGGAGGCGGAGACGCTGCCAGGTTGGACAGCCTGGGCCTCGCCGAGGAGATCCGCAGGCCCTTCTCAGAGTGCCTGCAAGAGAACCGCCTCTGCTCCGCCCATCTCGAGCTGGCAGATCCCACGCGGTTCCTTACCCTGCAAGTGGCCCCCGTGCAGTCGCCGGGGGCGGAGCGCTGGGGCGCGGTAGCGGTGTTGCGAGACGTGACCGAGCCTCGCCGTCTGGAGCAGATGCGGAGCCGCTTCATCAGCGACGCCTCTCACGAGATCAGGACCCCACTCACCGCCATCGGCGGCTTCGCCGCAGCCATTGCAGACGGCACCGCGGACACCGAAGAGGAACGCGCCCGTTGCGCCGCCATGATCGTCCGCGAGGTCGAGCGCCTCAACCGCCTCACCAACGATCTCCTCGACTTGTCTCGCATCGAGTCCGGTGCGGTGAGGCTCAACCTCCAGCCGGTTGACATGGCCGAGCTGATCCGGGAGGCGGTGGCCTCCTTCGAGACACAGATCCGCGGGCGAGGCGTGCTGGTGGAGCTCGACCTTCCCGGCAACCTGCCGATGGTAAGAGGAGATGCCGACCGCCTGCACCAGGTGCTGCTCAACCTTCTCTCCAACGCCATCCGCTTCAACCGCCCCCAGGGCAAGATCGCAGTGCTCGCCCGCAGCGGCGACGGAGGGGTGCGCGTGGAAGTCAAAGACACCGGCCTGGGCATCGCTCCCGAGGCGCTCCCCCACATCTGGGAGCGCTTCCGCCGAGCAGACCCCTCACGGGCGAGGGAGGAGGGCGGCACCGGCCTGGGCCTCGCCATCGTCCGCTCCATCATCACCGCGCACGGGGGCACCGTCTCCGTGGAGAGCAGTCTGGGCGAGGGATCGGTGTTCAGCTTCACCGTCCCCACGGGGTGACCTATGGCCGAGCAGGCCGCCAGTGTGAGGCCTCGCCTTCGTCCACCGGCTCCCGCCGGGCAGCCGCGTCTCCTGTGGGGGCACTTATCTGGCAAGGCACCAGGCCCTGGTGGGGGTGCTACCTCTCGGGTATGCGGACGGCTACCCCAGACACGCCTCCAACCGCGCCTGCGTGCTGCTGAGGGGCAGGCGGTGCCCGGTGGTCGGCAGGGTGTGTGCATGGACCACACCATGGTTGACCTAACCGGCCTCGGCAAGGCAAGAGCCGGCGAAGAGGTCGTCCTGGTGGGGCGACAGGGAGATGACTGCATCACGGCGAACGATGTGGCGCGGTGGGCCGGGCGAGTGGTGCACGAGGTGACCACCCCCATCGGCAACCGAGTGGCTCGCGTCTACAGGAACGGGACACAGGCTGAGCAGAGATCTGGTGCGGAGGAGTGAGCGACATGCTGCGCACGCTGGTGGCCGTCTTCGTGCTGCTGGGCTTGCTCGCCGGCTGGGGTTGCGCGCAGACGCCGGGGACTGAGGCCGCGCCTCCAGGGGAAGCCCAGGCGGGTCAGCTCCCCGACCTCTCCGACCAGGCCGTCACCGGCAAGGCCGTCGCCGATCTCGCCGACTTCATCTGTGGGTGCTTGAACGACGGCGGAACCGTCCCAGACTGGGCGTCGGTTCAGACCGTGAACGGCCGCCCCCGACGCGTCTCCGCGGCGGAGGTGTTCGTCCTTCTCGCTCGCACTGTGTACCTGTGGAACTCCTCCGGCGAGCTCCCGGCCACGGTGCCCATCACTCCCCAGGATGTCAACCCGCCTCAGCTGGACGCGGAGGATGTCCCCCAGGGTGAGTTCGACCCCGAGAGCGGGCGGGAGATCAACACCGAAGACTTCCTCGGCTGGTGCGCGGACACGGTCTACTGGGTGGACCGGCTCCACACCATTCCCACCGCGGTGTGGCTCGTAGACGGCGAGCGCCTCTCCGCGACCGAGTACCTCGCCGGGCTGGCGATCTGCGTCCAGTACGGGTACTTCGAAGGCGATCTGCTCGACTATATCTTCCTCCCGGCGTATGCCCCTCCCCAGACCTGGGTCAAGGCGTTCGAAGCCGCGGCGCCGGAGCAAGTCGCCGAGGAGGAAGCTGCCGCGGAGCCTGCAGCAGGTGAAGAGGCGGCAGCAGCGCCGGCCGGCCTCGAAGAAGAACTCGCGCCCGAGGAGGAACAGCAGCCGCAGTACCCCAGCCCAACCCTTGTCCTCCTTCCGGAACCCGGCAAACAGGTGAGCGGTGTGGTGGATATGCTGGCCGTCTACTCAGGCCCCCCCGCAGACTACGTGGTCTTCGGAGTGGACGGCAGGACCAAGACGATCACCAACGCGCCGCCGTACACCTACCGCTGGGACACCTCCGCCCTGGCGCCCGGCTCCCACGCATTTCGCGCGCGCATCTATGGGGAAGACGACGCGCTGCTGATAGACCAAGTGAGCGCTTACACTGTCGTGCCGCCTAATCCCGCTCCAGGCGGGCAGGCCAAGTAGCACGCTGGGCGTCCCCTTGCAGACGCGGGACGCTCCAGCAGCTTCTCGGGAGACCAAACCCTTCGGGGCCAGCCCTGGCAACTGTGACCAGCCCTAATACACTGCTCCTCAACTGGCTGCTGGCGCTTCCCTTCTTCGCGGCCCTCGCCGCCGCCCTCTTCCCACGCTTCACCATGGGAATCCGGTCGGCGCGGGAGGCCGGGGAGATGGAGCGCGGACCTCTCCTCTTCGGCGCGCTCACCAGCGCCATGGGGCTCTCGCTTGCCATCCGCATCACCTCCCTGGTGGCGCGGGGTGAGGCGGTGACCGCCAACTACCTCTGGACCCAGGACCTTTACCATCTCCGTTTCCAGGCAGACCCACTTTTCGCGCCCATCGCCCTGCTCATCTTCGGCCTCGGCCTGGCCATCTTTCTGCACCTCGCCGGCCAGGAGGCGCGGCCTCGCCTCCATCATCGCGCCGCCCTGCTGCTGCTGGCCCAGGGATGCGTGCTGGCGGCGGCGGCCGCCGCCGATCTCATCCTGCTGGTCTTCCTGCTGGGGCTGGGGATGGCCGCGCTCTGCTTGCTGATTTCCCTGGAGAGCAGCCAGCGCGGCCAGGCGATGCTGCTGAACGGCCATCTCGTGTGGCTGGCGGTGCTGTTCGCGGCCCTGCTGATGTGGCGGCAGTCCGGCGACACCTCCCTGACCCAGCTGCCCCTGCTGCTGCTCACCAAGCCCCCGAGTGCCCTGCGCGCCGCCGCGCTGCTGGCCCTCTTCGGCTTGACCCCCTTGCTCGCCGGCGCGCCCGGCTATGGTCGCTGGCTGGCCGCGATAAGGGCCGCTCCGTCTCTGGCGGGCGTGGCCTCCGTGCTCCTGGTCGTCGCCGGCGGCGTGGCGCTTTTGCGCCTCCTGCCCGGGTCCCTGGTGCTGCCTGCCGTGCCAGGCCTGGCCACCCCGGCTCTGTGGACGGGCCTGATCGTGCTTTTCACAGGTGCTCTCGGCGCATGGCGGGCCAACGACTTGCGCGGCCGCGCCGGATGGCTGACGGTGGCGCAGCCCGGATACCTGCTGCTTGCCCTCGCCGGGGCCAGCCGCCCGGGCGCGTCCTCTGCCTTCTTCACTGCCGCCACCCGGCACGTGGCGCTGGCACCCCTCGCCCTCCTCGCCATCTGGCTGGCCGGCCTCACCGTGCTTTCCAGGGCCCGCACCGACACCCTGGTCGGGTTGAGCGGGCTGTTCCGCAAGATGCCGTTGGCTGGGCTGGCCTGGCTGGTCGGCGGCCTGTCCCTGGTTGGCGCGCCCCCACTGGCGGGATTTCGAGAGCAATCCCTGCTCCTCTCGGCGGTTGCGGGCGACCGCGGTTGGGCGCTGCTGACGGCACTGCTGGCGGCAGATCTGATCATCGTCTATGCCGTCCTCGACGGCTTCCGCCGCGTGTTCCTGCGCGGCCAGCCGCCGCCGGACCTCCGCCCCACCTCGCCGGGGCTCGACGCGCCCTTGCTGCTGCTGGTGCTTGTCATCGTCGCTGCCGGACTCTGGAGCGGCCCGCTGGATGAATGGGCTGATCTCATCTGCCGCACCGCCCTCACCTTGAGGCCGACCCCATGAGCGCGCCCGTGGCCGCCATGTCCGCCACCGCCGCGCTTGCCCTGGTGTTCGGGGGAGCCGTAATTGTGGCCGCCACCGTGCTCGCCGTCCGCGGCCGCTCGGTGGCAGCCGGCCTATGGTGGGTGGCGCTGGCCGGGCTGGGACAGGCGATGCTGGGGCTCGCCGTCGCCGCGCAGGACCCCCAGGGGGATGGCGCCCGAGCCACCGCCCTGCAACTGCTGACCGTGGCGACGGCGATGGTCCTCGCCGCGATCTGCTCTGGCTCGGCCGCCAGCGAGGGAGACCGCGCAGACACCGACTCGCTTTCCCCGGTCGGCAGGTGCCTGGTGTGGGCCTCGTTGATCGGAGTCCCGGGGACCATGGGATTCCACGCCAAGGTGGTGCTTGTCCGCGCCCTGCTCTCCCTGGACTGGAGCGGGATGTCGCTCCTCGTGCTCGCGGCCGGGGCGGCGGCCACGTGGCCTGCCCTGGCGGCTCTGCGAGCCCCCTACCCCGGACGGCTCCGCGGGCTGCGCAGACTGGCGACATACCTCCTCGTGGGCATTGTCCTCCTCCTCGGCCTCTACCCCCAGTGGGCGGTCACCTCCGCCGACTGGGTGGCCCGCGTCGCTTTTTCATGACCACCAGGGGTTGTGCCCAGGCCTGCTTTGTGGTAGATTCCGACAGTCCACCTAGGCCTCGCCCGAGGCGGGCGAGGGTGGGCTAGAGGCGATTCACCCGCGGTAACCCGCGCTATCTCCCGGGGTCTGCCCGGCGAGGGCCGCGCTGGGGTCTCAGAAGAACAGGCAGGTGGCGTGGTCGCGCGTCGGGTGGCGCCAGACAGCAGCAGGAGACTATGACCAGACACTGCAGAGCTTTCACTACCTTGCTGGGAGGCGTAGCCGCAGCTCTCCTCCTGACCCTTCCCGCCCTCGGCGCAGGCACTTACACCGTCAGCCGCGGCGACTCCGCCTGGAAGATCGCCCGGCGCCTCGGCATCTCCACCCAGGCCCTCCTTAGCGCCAACCACCTCACCGGGCGCTCCGTGCTCCAGCCAGGCCAGCGCCTGGTGGCGCCAGGCCGTTCTGTAGGGCGGGGCCACCAAGCCCCGCCGAACCGTGCGACAGGCTCCTTCAGCCCGAGCGCAGCTTGCCCTGAGCCTGCCGAACGGGTGGAGGGCCAGCCTGCCACCAGATACGTCGTCAAGCCCGGTGACACCCTCGGCGCCCTCGCCCACCGCTTCGGCGTCAGCGTCAAGGCCCTGGCCCGGGAGAACGGCGTCCGCGACCCCAACCGCCTCCGCGTCGGCCAGACCATCCGAATCCCGGCTGTAGGCGGGCATGTGGCTAGGCCCGAAGGGCCGCCATCCCGGTCCGCCGCGGGCGGACTTAGGGACCCACGCCCGCCGCAAGAGGGCGCGACGGATAACACGTCCGGCAACACCCTCGTTGACACCGCCCTCCGCTACCGCGGCGTCCCCTACCGCTACGCGGGCATGACCACCCGTGGCATGGACTGCTCCGGCCTGGTCGCCAGGGTCCTCGCCGTCCATGGCATCCCAGCCCCCCACAGCTCCCGCGAGCTCTACAAGCTCGGCGTCGCCGTCCCCAGAGACCAGCTCCGAGCCGGCGACCTGGTCTTCTTCCACACCCGCGGCCGTGGCATCTCCCACGTCGGCATCTACATGGGTGACGGCGAGTTCGTCCACGCCTCCTCCAGCGGCGGCAAGGTGGAGACCGACCGCCTGGACACCGGGTACTACCAGAGGCGCTACGTGGGGGCGAGGCGGGTGTCGTAGGGCGAGGTCGCTCGCGGGCAGGCGCAACGCGGGCCGGGCGA
>Ga0315277_10006566_pt1 | contig 15184 bp, 8 predicted proteins | sample YL17G05_15_MG_FD_203695 | JGI IMG/M metagenome (GOLD analysis project Ga0315277, IMG submission 203695) | Sediment microbial communities from Yellowstone Lake, YNP, Wyoming, USA - YL17G05_15 | ecosystem: Environmental > Aquatic > Freshwater > Lake > Sediment | place: USA: Wyoming | collected...
TGATATTGACTTGACAAAATATTTTTCACACCCTTTTCAGACTATTCAATTCTTTATTAATAAAATGGTCGTCGATGGGATTAAGAGTGGATTTTTAACATGGATTAAACCTCTCCGTGACTCAATATTATTTGAATTTTCCGGCTCAAGGTCCATTTTATTATTTTCCTTTATCGCATGTTTTACAACTTTGATTATTTTCTTCTCAATCACCTTTTTCATTAATAAAGGTGAAGAAAAAAATATCAGCCTGAAAACAATTCCTCTTGGTGTGATAGGTTTAATATTTGCTGGTGCTCCATTCTGGATTGCTGAGTTGCCAATAGATATCGGGATTTCCAATTACAGCCGGTTTTCTATTCCCGCGGCATTTGGCTCAGCCTTTCTAATTTATGGAATCGTGACACTGCTTCTAAAAAATAGACTGTTTTCTAATATTATTCTAAGTGTAATCTGCGGTTTTGCTGTGATGATGCATTTGTTATCCGGTAATTATTTCCGAAATATTTGGGAATTACAGAATCGTTTTTTCTGGGAGTTCGCCTGGAGAATACCGGCTCTTGAACCAGGCACTACTTTTTTTTCAAACGAACTGCCTTTACAGACAATGGGTGAAAATTCTATTTCTGCAGCTATAAATTGGATTTATATGGAGATTAGTTTCCCTATTAATCATATCGATTATTACTCATATGACAGTAAAGATCGGTTTTTTAATGAATTCCCACAGGAAAAAGACATTCCAATTAAAAGGTCGCATATGGCCGGGGTTTTTATTGGCAATTCATCCAACCTGATTACCTTTTGGTATCAGCCACCAGCATGCTTACACATTATTAACGAAAACTGGGATAAATATAACCCAGATATCCCGCTCTATTTGCGTGAAATAGATTTAAATAATCCAAAGGGATTAATTGAACCGCGAGGAAATAGTGAAATAAACCTTAAGAAAAGTCCTATTTTCTTAGACGAAGACCAAAATAATTTTTGCTATTATTACCAGAAAGCGGCTTTAGCAGCTGAAAATAATAATTGGGATGAAGTGAGTGATTTATGGAACGCAAGTTTGAGTTATAAGCTGAAACCAAATAATGCATCAGAGCGATTGCCATTTATTCAGGGTTTGGCTCATATGAATCGTTATGAAGAGTCTTTTGCCCTTAGTTTGGAAATCACGGATATCTCAAAGAGTTATGAACCATTATTATGCCAGTTTTGGAATCAATTAAGTGAAGATGATTCTCTAGATAATAAAGTTATCAGCGAATTTATTGACCATAAATTATCATGCGATGAAAAACTTCAATAACTAGAAAATTCATTCCACTTTCTTAATAAATGGGCTGTATCAAGAAAATAGCTAAATCTGTTGTATTACAGGTCGGGTTGTACAACTAGCCACACCCCTCCCGGATTTACATCCTTCTTGTTTACATTTGTCTTCAGGATTGTTGGTCTCTAACTCACCAGCGTTTTATGAGGCTTGGACCAATATATGTCTTAATATTGGTCTTGCATGGCACAGCAAAAACGCACCCTATAACTTCAAAGAATTACCGCTTGATCTATTCCTTCACCTTTACCAAAAGAAACAGACTTGCCAGCGCGAAGATGCCGCCCAGCAGAAACAAACCGGAATATCCGAGAAACCTGCCCGGTACGGCATTATTGGCTATATCGATGGGAATGCCGCCCAGCTTGCTAAAAGCGCTTGCGCCCGCGGTTGCCAAGTTGGTCAGCCCAAGGAACTTACCGGCTTCACCTTTGGGCGCGAGCCGATTGGCCAGAGCCCAGTTGGATGTGAGGTAAAACCCGATACCGGCGCCCAACACGCTGCCAAACAGGGTGAGGGTTTGCAAATCGCGCGCAGAGATGAGCAGAAAGCAGCCCGCCGCGGAAAGCAGGCTGGCCAGCACCAACACGCGGTGCGATCCAAAGCGGTCGGTCAGCCAGCCACCCAGCACTGAGCAGACCACCAGCGTTATAGCCAGAGCGGCCATCAGGTCGCCAGTCGCCTTGACCGGGTTAGGTGCCTGCATCACATCCCGGATGTAATACTGCGCGAAGGTCTGCACACCGTAAATACCAATCAGAAAAATAAAGCGCGAAGCTATCAGCCAAAAATAATTCTTGTTGCCATGAAAATCAATAGTAAAGATCTGCTTAAGGTTGAGTGGATTTTTCTCTTTTTTCAACTCACTGGTGGGCATTTCGCGCGCAGATAAAAATGTTACAATCGCGGAGATTGCCAGCACTGCAACAACGACCAGCATTATTACAGTGGGGTAACGGTCATTGGGCGAAAGCAGGTTGCCAGCTGCAAGTGAAGCGGCGATTAGCCCGCCCATTTCCATCAGGTTCTTCACCCCGCTGGCTGCGCCAATCTGTTCGTGAGGTACTTCATCCGGCAGAAGCCCCTGTATGGGTCCGTGCGCGATGTTAGAAGCGATTTGCAGGCCGATATAACCGACAATGACTATCAGGATATTACCCGACCAGGCAAGCAGTGCCAGAAATACAAAGTCCAACAGAGTGCCGATCAGTGCCAGCGGTCGCCTGCGCCCCCAGCGCGAACGCCAGGCATCGCTGGCCGCGCCGGAGATGGGCTGAATAACCATGGCCAACACCAAACCGATAAAAGTGAGAACCCCAAGGTAACTGTTTTTCATGGAAGCAGGCACCAGGTGCAGGAGAATGGCCGGCAGGATGATAGGGTGCAGGCTGTTCCACATAAACGAAAGTCCCAGCCAATAGGTGTTGATGCTCAATAATTTGCCCAGCGATAATTTCTTCATTGATTTCAGTCCTTACCTTTCGAAAAGTGTCCTCGTGGGTAAAAGCGCTGCAATTTCTTTCAAAACACGCGTCGTAATTTGTTTCTTATCATTAAACCGAAAGTGTTTAACCTCCAGCGTGTAAGGAGACCCAAAATTCAGATATGGTTGGCCGCTTTCTTCATTAATTCCGACCGGCAGGATGCGTTTCAGGTGCATAAGTGCATGGAGGATGAATTTGCCCGTACCGTCACGCGGATTGCCCAAATTTCCCTCAGAAAAATCCCCTCCCTCCGACGCAAAGCAAAGAATCGATGTGCGTGTCAACCCGGTGCGCAACTGGTCCAGGCTACTGGTGTGGTTTGTCCAGGCGCTGGTCATCAGCCAGCTTGGTGTTTGTAGAAGTGCTGAGACAAGCGCGGCAACCGCCCAGAACACCATAAAGTCACAGTGGGAATAGAGGTTGAAGGTTACAAGGGACGCGCTTTCATCAGGAATATTATCCAACGCTTCAAGAACAGGTAATGGGTTTATATCCTGGATTAAATCACATGCATTAGAAAAAAGGTCTCTCTCTCTGATGGTTAACATTGAGATAAGTGTTTTATCCATTACAAATAGCCTCAGCCTGCAAGTGGGATAGTATGAAGCCGCGGGTATGGGGTAATTTTAAACGGATGGCTTAAAATTGAAAGGGGAATAAATAATAAAGAGAATATTTTAAGAAAAGGGAGGGGTTGCTTCACAAAGCAGAATTAAATAAAAAAAGTCTCTTGGCAACGACCTACTCTCCCAGGGGGCTGCCCCCCAAGTACCATCGGCGCTGACGCCCTTAACTGCCGGGTTCGAGATGTTACCGGGTGTACCAGCGTCGCTCCAATCACCAAGAGACTTTTTATTAGAACCGTAAATAGTATGTAGGTTACGATAAAGACTGTCGAGTTCTCCGCACCACGCATAAGAAGCGCTCGGTCATTAGTACGGCTTAGCTTAACACATTACTGCGCTTACACACGCCGCCTATCAAGCAGGTAGTCTTCCTGCGACCTTACTTCCTGACGGAAACAGGGATCTAATCTCGAGGCGAGTTTCCCACTTAGATGCTTTCAGCGGTTATCTCTGCCAGACGTTGGCTACCCAGCGATGCCGTTGGCACGACAACTGGCACACCAGAGGTCTGTCCACCCCGGTCCTCTCGTACTAGGGGCAGCTCCTCACAAATCCCTTACGCCCACAGCGGATAGAGACCGACCTGTCTCACGACGGTCTGAACCCAGCTCGCGTACCGCTTTAACGGGCGAACAGCCCGACCCTTGGGACCTTGTACAGCCCCAGGATGCGATGAGCCGACATCGAGGTGCCGAGCGAAGTCGTCGATGTGAACTCTTGGACTTCACCAGCCTGTTATCCCCGGGGTAGCTTTTATCCGATAAGCCACGACCTTTCCACACAGAGTCGTGGGATCACTAAGCCCGACTTTCGTCTCTGCTCGACGCGTTGGTCTTGCAGTCAAGCTCCCTTGTGCCTTTACACTCTGCGGTTGGTTTCCATTCAACCTGAGGGAACCTTTGGGCGCCTCCGTTACTCTTTGGGAGGCGACCGCCCCAGTCAAACTGCCCACCTGGCACGGTCCTCTGTCCGGTTTACGGTACAGGGTTAGGGTCTAAATATGTTCAGGGTGGTATTCCAACGTCGACTCCACCGAGGCTAGCGCCCCAGCTTCAAAGTCTCCCACCTATACTACACAAAACATACCCAAACTCAATGCCAAGCTGCAGTAAAGCTCCACGGGGTCTTTTTGTCCAGCTGCGGGTAAGCCGCATCTTCACAGCTATTTCAATTTCACCGGGTCCCTCGTTGAGACAGTGCTCCAGTTGTTACACCATTCGTGCGGGTCGGAACTTACCCGACAAGGAATTTCGCTACCTTAGGACCGTTATAGTTACGGCCGCCGTTCACCGGGGCTTCAGTTCAGAGCTTCGCTTGCGCTAACCCCTCCCTTTAACCTTCCGGCACTGGGCAGGTGTCAGCCCCTATACTTCGCCTTGCGGCTTAGCAGAGACCTGTGGTTTTGTTAACCAGTCACTAGAGCCTGTTCACTGCGACCTCTCAACGCTCAAGAAATCTTTCACGTCGAAAGGCACCCCTTATCCCGAAGTTACGGGGTTAAGTTGCCTAATTCCTTAACGAAGGTTCTCCCGATCGCCTGAGTATACTCTACTCGTCTACCAGTGTCGGTTTGCGGTACGGGCACTCTGAGTTCAACGTTTAGAGGCTTTTCTTGGCAGCAAGGCTCAGCTCACTTATGCCTTAAAGGACCGTCACCATGTCTCGGCTCGATCTGCGGATTTACCTACAGACCTCAACACCTGACACAAGGTGCACCTGCACAACCAATCGCAGGCTGGCCTACCTTACTGCGTCCCCTCATCACTCACTCAAAGTGGTGCCGGAATGTTGACCGGCTGTCCATCACCTACGCCTTTCGGCCTCGGCTAAGGGCCCGACTAACCCGACGCGGAACAACCTGGCGTCGGAAACCTTAGACTTACGGCGAACGTGATTCTCACACGTTTTACGCTACTCATGCCTGCATTCTCACTTCTGTTCGCTCCAACTGTCCTTCCGGTCAGCCTTCACAGCAAACAGAACGCTCCCCTACCGCTCCAGAATAATCTGAAGCCCATGGCTTCGGTATCAAGCTTAGCCCCGTTGGATTTTCCGCGCAGGATCACTTGACCAGTGAGCTGTTACGCACTCTTTAAAGGATGGCTGCTTCTGAGCAAACCTCCTGGTTGTTGCAGTAACCCCACATCGTTTCCCACTTAGCTTGAATTTAGGGACCTTAGCCGATGATCTGGGCTCTTTCCCTTTTGACCACGAAACTCATCTCCCGTAGTCCGACTACCATGCTCTAGAATACCGGCATTCGGAGTTTGGTTGGGGTCGGTAAGCTATAAGCCCCCTTGCCCATCCAGTGCTCTACCTCCAGTACTGAACGCATGGCGCTAGCCCTAAAGCTATTTCGGGGAGAACCAGCTATCTCCAAGTTCGTTTGGCATATCACCTCTACCCACAGCTCATCCCCTAATTTTGCAACATTAGTAGGTTCGAGCCTCCACGAGTTTTTACGCTCGCTTCACTCTGGCCATGGGTAGCTCACCTGGTTTCGGGTTTAATCCTTGCGACTGAACGCCCTGTTCAGACTCGCTTTCGCTGCGGCTCCGGGTGTAACTCCCTTAACCTTGCCACAAAGATTAACTCGCAGGCTCATTCTCCAAAAGGCACGCCGTCAGGCATAGCGGTGCGCACCCGGCTTTCACCGGAGCACCAACCCGCCATTAGCCCTTCGACTGTTTGTAAGCTTACGGTTTCAGGATCTTTTCACTCCCCTCGTCGGGGTGCTTTTCACCTTTCCCTCACGGTACTAGTTCACTATCGGTCGCTAAGTGTATTTAGCCTTAGAGAGTGGACTCCCTAGCTTCCTGCCGGATTAGCGTGCCCGGCAGTACTCAGGTGCCTGACGGAAGACAAGTCATTTTTACGTACAGGACTCTCACCTTCTTTGGTTGGCTTTTCCATACCATTCTGTTAACGACTTATTTTGTAACTTCCATATGTCAGGTCCTACAACCCCGTCACAGCAAGCTGTGCCGGTTTAGGCTGTTCCCATTTCGCTCGCCACTACTTTGGGAATAATTTATTTTCCTCAGGATACTAAGATGTTTCAGTTCTCCTGGTGCCCTTCAATCAGCCTATATATTCAGCTGACGATGCCGCTGGTTTGCAGCGGCGGGTTTCCCCATTCGGAAATCCCCGGATCAAAGCCTGTTCACGGCTCTCCGAGGCTTATCGCAGTGACCCACGTCCTTCATCGGCACTTAGCGCCAAGGCATTCACCGTAAGCCCTTAGTAGCTTCAACGTGATGCGGAGAAATCGACATTCTTTCATCGTTTTCTATCATCAAGTTATTTTGTATTTTTGATTTAGCTTCAAAAATTTGGCCTACATACTATTCACTTTTTAAGGTTCTATCAGCATTGCTGCCGGCGCGGTTTGCCCGCGCTCACTGCTTCGAAACGGATTTCGGAGCACTCAGCGCTTTCAAACTCTTCTTTTGTTAATTTGCTTCTTTAGACAATTCAGCCCGACAAATCGCCGGGCCGATGAATCGTTCGCGATTTGTTACAACTATTATTTTTATACTTTCTTACCGGTTCTTGCCAATATGCTCCTGTTAATTTATGGAGATGAGGGGACTCGAACCCCTGACTTCCGCCTTGCAAAGGCGACGCTCTCCCAGCTGAGCTACATCCCCAAGTTCATATTGAGGTGGGCCTTTCAGGACTCGAACCTGAGACCTCGCCCTTATCAGAGGCGCGCTCTAACCAGCTGAGCTAAAGGCCCAAACTGGACCTCAACAACTCAGAAGTGAAAGGAAATGCTATAGTTCCATTGAACTCGTACACCGTACGAGATTTTGTTTGACCAGACATCCGTAGATGTTCGATCGGATACTCTATAGAAAGGAGGTGATCCAGGCGCACCTTCCGGTACACCTACCTTGTTACGACTTCGTCCCAGTTACCGACCCCACCTTCGACGGCTCCCTCCTTGCGGTTAGGATACCGGCTTCAGGTGTTGCCAGCTTCCATGACGTGACGGGCGGTGTGTACAAGACCCGGGAACGTATTCACCGCAGTATAGCTGACCTGCGGTTACTAGCAACTCCATCTTCATGCAGGCGGGTTGCAGCCTACAATCTGAACTGAGGCCTGCTTTTAGGATTGGCTCCACCTCGCGGTTTGGCAACCTGTTGTACAGACCATTGTAGCGTGTGTGTAGCCCAGGATATAAAGGCCATGCTGACTTGACGTCATCCTCGCCTTCCTCCGGCTTAAAACCGGCAGTCCCGTGTGACACGTATAACACACAGTGAGGGTTGCGCTCGTTAGCGGACTTAACCGAACATCTCACGACACGAGCTGACGACAGCCATGCAGCACCTGTGTAAGCTCCCCGAGGGGTCGTTCACCTTTCAGATCACTACCACTTACATGTCAAACCCTGGTAAGGTTCTTCGTGTAGCATCGAATTAAACCACACGCTCCGCTGCTTGTGCGGGTCCCCGTCAATTCCTTTGAGTTTTAACCTTGCGGTCGTAGTCCCCAGGCGGTAGACTTCACGCGTTAGCTTCGGCACTGGCAGATTTAACTCCGCCAACGCCAAGTCTACATCGTTTACAGCTAGGACTACCGGGGTCTCTAATCCCGTTTGCTACCCTAGCTTTCGTGTCTTAGCGTCAGAAATGGTCTAGGAGGCCGCTTTCGCCACTGGTGTTCCTCCGGATATCTACGCATTTCACCACTACACCCGGAATTCCACCTCCCTCTCCCATCCTCTAGTCTAGCAGTTTTGAACGACCTCTCCCAGTTAAGCCGGGAGCTTTCACATCCAACTTGCTAAACCGCCTGCACACGCTTTACGCCCAATAAATCCGGATAACGCTAGCCTCCTACGTTTTACCGCGGCTGCTGGCACGTAGTTCGCCGAGGCTTATTCAGAGGATACTGTCCTTTCTCATCTCCTCTAAAAGCGCTTTACAACCCGAAGGCCGTCATCGCGCACGCGGCGTTGCTGGATCAGGCTTTCGCCCATTGTCCAAAATTCCCTACTGCTGCCACCCGTAGGTGTCTGGCCCGTGTTTCAGTGCCAGTGTGGGGGTCCACCCTCTCAGGTCCCCTACCCGTCTTAGCCTTGGTAGGCCATTACCCTACCAACTAGCTGATGGGACGCAGGTCCCTCCCAAAGCGGCTTACGCCTTTGATCAATAGGCATCTAATCCAATTGATATCATGAGGTATTAGCAGTCCTTTCGAACTGTTATCCCCCACTTCGGGGCAGGTCACCAACGCGTTACTCACCCGTTCGCCACTAGGAAACCTCTATCCGAAGACAAAAGTTCCTCGTTCGACTTGCATGTATTAAGCACGCCGCCAGCGTTCATCCTGAGCCAGGATCAAACTCTCCGCAAAAATTTACACCATTACTGGTGTTGCTTTTGAGTTTTATTACTCAATAGAACTTTCGGTGCACTTCCTTTCACTCTTCAGTTGTTAAGGTTCCGCTTGAATCGAGAGGCAGATTCTACCACATCACTCTATCATGTCAAGGGGTTTTGAAGACAAAACCACCGATGTTTTCCGACTTTCTCATATCAAACACCGGCTTTTAGTTTGCGATGGCCTCTCGGGCACGCCTCAAACGATATTAAGTTGTAAATGATTTGCGTTTCCGCAAATTCTTTGAGGTAACAGTGTATGTATATTTTAAAGCCACTATCTCTGTGTGTCAAGGGTATTCTGAAATATTGTTAGCCCAAAGTAGAAATGTCCCCTTCAAAAAAGGACAGGAAAAAGAAAAAGCATAAATTAAGCCCGATCTGGCTGTTCTTTGAGTAAAAGAAGGGAGGTAACACCTATACTTAAAGGAACTGGTATAACTTGCATCCTAAACCATGCCCTAAGCATAATTAATGATCTGAGGTTTTTAACCATCCGAAGTATAAACAAATAAATTAATTATTAAAAAATTCCATCTAAATAAGCTTGGGTGCGTTCCTGTTTTGGATGCAGGAAAACATCTTCAGCGCGTCCGGCTTCAACCACCTCTCCCATATACATAAAAATAACATAATCAGCCAACCTTTTTGCCTGTCTCAATGTGTGGGTTACTATCACGATAGTGTAAAGATGTTTTAACTCGATCAGCCTTTTTTCTATATGTTGTGCGGAAATTGGATCAAGCGCGGATGTTGGTTCATCGCCGAGGATGATCTCTGGCTCTATTGCCAATCCCCTGGCCAGACATAATCGCTGTTGCTGTCCGACCGAAAGTTCACCGGCTGGGGTATGCAACCGGTCCCTGACTTCTTCCCACAATCCCGCAAGCTCAAGATAATGCTGAACTGTTTTCTCAATATCTTTTTTCGAATCCTTGATATTGTGAATCTTTATTCCATATGCAATATTTTCAAAAATGGACATCGGCAGTGGATACGGGCTTTGGGCTAATAATCCTACGCGTTTCCTGATATCAATAACCTCAGCAGAACGGTCATAAATATTTTGATTGTCGATAAGGATTTTGCCCTGTAATTGTGTTCCTTCATCCAGTTCCAGAAAGCGGTTTAATGACCTCAGGAGAGTGGTCTTTCCGCATCCGGAGGGGCCCATAATTACTGTTATCTGCTGCCGTGGAATTTGGATATTTATGTTTTTCAACGCCTGTGTATTTTTGTAATATGCATTGACATTTTTAATTTGAATATGGGGTTCCATAACACCTCGTTTATTTTTCTTATTTAATAGTAAATTTATTCATTCTCCACACAATTAGACGCGAGATAATGCTGATGAACAATACCAGGAAGGTCAATATCAATGCCGAGGCATATGCGCGCTGTTGCACTTCAGGAAAAGGAACGCTTAATTGAAAAAACACCGCCAAAGGCAGTGATGCGGCTGGACGTAGCAAAGAATTTGGAATCCGGTCTGTATAGCCAGCCGTAAACAGCACGGAGGCAGCATCTCCAATACCCCTTCCAAATGCCAAGAGTACGGCAGTGACCATTCCTGGAATTGTCTGGCGGACAATGATCTGAAATGCAAGTTCCGCTTTGGTGACACCCAGGGCAAGTGCAGCTCGCGTGAGATCCCTGGGAGTCTGACGAATTACTTCATCCATTGCACGAGTCATAATAGGCAACTCAAGCAATGCCAAAGTCAAGATACCTCCAAGCAAAGATGCTCGCAATCCAATTGCCAACATAATGATGAAACCAAATGCACCGTACACGATAGATGGAATTCCCCAAAGAACATCCAAAGCTAACCGGACCTGGCTGCCCCAAATAGTGTTTTTTGAATAAGTCTCTAAAAATAATGCTGTTGGTAAACTGAATAATAATGCCAGGATGGTTCCACCGCTGGCAAGAAGAAGCGAACCGAGGATTGCATTAAGAATACCGCCTTCTTTTCCCAGATAGTATCCCCCTTTTGGAGTTTTTGTAATCATATCCAGGGTCAATGCTGGCAAGCCTTTGGAAAGGACCGTCCAGACAATCATCCCGAGACTGCAAATAACAATGGCAAAAGAGATTGCCATAAGTATCTTGATGATTAATTCAGAAATGTTTCTTCGATGCCATTTCTTTTCCATGGTGTTGCCTTTCCGTTAGTAAATCGTCGCAGTATTAATTGCGACATAATATTAAAAACCAGAATGATTATCAACAGGATCAATGCGGCTCCCATTAATGCAGCATCGTACATCGGTATAGACATCATTTCTCCATAATTATTGGCGATGAGGGCGGGTAAGGGATAAGCGGCGTCAAATATCGATTTTGGGATTTGCGGCACGTTGCCAACAACCATTAAAACAGCCATCGTCTCTCCAACGGCTCTTGACGCTCCCAATACGATCGCCGCGATGAGCCCAGGAATAACTCTCGGGAGGAGCACAAAGCGGATTGTCTCCCAACGCGTGGATCCCAGGGACAATGATGCTTCCCGTAATCCCTGGGGTATATTCGACAGAACCTCGCTGGAAACTGCGATGATAAAGGGAGTAATCATCACGGCCAGAACAATACCTCCAGCTATTATGCTAAAGCCGGTAGGATTTGAACTCGTGAATATTGGCAAAAAACCAAAATTAGAAGAAAGAAATGGAGCTAAACTTTTTTCAACCCATGGGACAATCGCAATCATCCCCCATACCCCGTAAACCACAGAGGGAATGGCTGCAAGTATATCCAAAAGAGGTTTTACAGCCATTCTGATAGACTGTCGTGCATATTCAGTCAAATAAACCGTTGTAAAAAAACAAATCGGTATCGAAAGGCCTACTCCAACTGCAGTCACCCAAAAGGTCCCCAAGATAAAAGGCCAATAACCGAATAGACCCTGCATAGGTTTCCATGCAGTACCAGTGATTAGCGACCTTATCGAGAATTTTTCAATGAGTGGATATGACTTGATAATTAAAGCAAAAAGAATGGCTACTGCAAGCAGTATAGGCAGGGCAGAAACGATTTGCAGAAACCTGCCGATGCGTTGGTTTTGCTTTTTACGGTATATTTGAGTAGCCATTCTTCTTATATTTTTATTCTTTTTTAATATTCGAGACAGGTGGCAATTTTATTTGATTTTTCCCATTGCGTCCAATAATTTCGTTTCAGGTAGCTTGACATAGCCTGATTCTTTTACAAATTCCTGTCCATCCGTCAGGATCCATTTCAAAAAAGCCTGAACGAGGTCGGTGGGTTTGCCATTGGTAACCAGGTTCAAGTCACGGGCAGGTGGCGAAGGGTATTTTCCCGATGCAATTAGATCAACGGCAGCAGCCTGATTTGCAGCAATTTCATCCGTTTCCGCAACTCCGCTGTTATTGACGTCAATCGGTACAACCGAAGCGCCATCAACAACCATCCCGGAGCTTAATTCAAAGGCATACCCAAGATTGTTGTAGCCAATCCCAAGCGGATCATTGATCACAGCTTCAAGCAAACCAGGGTCAGCGTTAACGCCAATACCTAACAGATCTTCCTGGAGGCCACCAAGAAATTTAGCCCATTCCTCTGCAGCTCCGCAGGCATCAGAGCGGGTGTAAACATGGATTTCTTCAGATATATCCGTATTTCCGATCACCTCTCCCCATGTAGTAATCTCACCTGTGATGAAAATCTTTCTAAAAACATCTTGCGTGATGCCCTGTTCGCTTATTTCAGCAGTGACAGGATTTTTGGCATTGACGACCGGAAAAACCGCGTCCTTTGTAACGGGTATCCAATACGCCCCCTGTGCTTCTTCTTCTGCCTTGATCGCTCTGGATACCATGCCGATATCAACTGCTCCCGAGAGCGCGTCCGTCATACCCTTGCCTGCCCCTCCGGCTGAAATATCAAATTCAACCTCGGGGTAGGTTTTTTGAAATTCCTCTGCCCAGCGGGTCATCATGGGATAGAGCGCGAATGCACCGGAGACGGATAGGGTACCTTTCAGTTCTTCCTTTGCTTGAACTGTCGCAATTTTCTCAGGTTGTTGTTCAACAGCAGTTTCCACCGGGGGTTGAACAGCTGCAGGCGCCTGGCCGCAGGCAGCTAAAAATAAAGAGCCCGCCAATAAGGTAACGATGATTTTGTTTTTCATTTTTCTCCTTTAATCTACTATTAGTCTATGGTTTTAGTAGGATTTACACGTAAAAAAAATTTTATATTCATTGTGATTTACCTTTTCTTATTCTTACCTCCAATCCTGATGCCCGAACCGCCGCGACTTTACTGTGGACATCTTCCAAGCTGGTATTATCCAAAATATTCGCGATTGCATCCCTTACATCACCCATCGCCATTCTTAATCCACAGGTTCTCTCATCCGGGCAGTCACATGGTTCATAAGCCATTTGGGATACACAGCGGATAGGCGCCAGCGGTCCATCCAGGGTTCGCACGATCTGCCCCAGCATGATCTCTTCTGATGGCCTGGCCAGATAATACCCACCTCCGACTCCCATTTTACTGTTCAATAGTCCGGCATTTTTCAAAGCTAAAAGAATTTGCTCAAGATATTTAACAGAGATATTTTCAATTTTTGATATTTCTTTAATTTGAATAAGATGCGGCTCCCCATCCCGCGTGCAAAACTCTGCCATACGAATCATAGCCCTCAATCCGTATTCACCTCGTTTGGATAATCTCATTTTATGTTTATTCTATACTACTTATATAGACTTTATAGGAATATAATACTTTAAATACTGATTTTGTCAATAGGGAATTTTCGTCGAATATTTCTTCTGATAATAATATTGGAACTCAGCACATCAAAAACTTTGCTGTTGTATTTATAAACGGCATTCGTAAAAGTAAACATCTCCTTGTCAAAAAAACGACTGAAAATAAAATGGTAGGGGATCGCAATAATTTTACTAATCGAAAGAACTTTATACAGGTAATAATTATATTTATTGACAAATTTTCTAATAAAAGAATTTGCTAATACTTTTTTTACAGCTTTTTTGATTTTGCCTAAATACATAATTCTTTCTTTTTTTACTCACTAAATTTAAGAATATTTTTACTAATAACCTACTGGTTAGGGTCAATAGCTCTTTTAAAGATACTACAAAACTGCACCTCGTGTGTAATCCACTCATAAGCTTGGATCCTTCCCTGACCCTCCGGGAGAAATGTATTTTGTCTAATTCTCTGACTTTGCTATATCACAAGATTATGGGATATCTTTACTTTGGATAAATAGGTGACGTTTTACCTGTGGCAAACAGGGTATTTCTGAAAATTGCTCCCGTTCTTATGAAACTAATATGCTTATTGCACAAAATAATGGCAAAATGGTCACTAAAGACCGGATGCTATAATTCAAACCATGCAGGAAGAACGTTCATCAGATTCCTCCAACATCCAGCGCCTTGCTTTCCAGGCTTTTTTTGCTATTTTTACAGGGTTATTTCTCTTTGTTTTTCTTTGGCTGGCAAGTATTATCGTTGACCAAATCTGGAACGCCAGCAAAATTATGCCCGGGATTTCCATGCAGGGGATTGATCTTTCCGGGTTATCGAAAGAAGAAGCAGCCAATAAGCTCAAGGATAATATCAGTTTTACCAACACAGGGGAAATTACCCTGATGTATGCCGACCTCATTTGGCAGGCGACTCCCTACCAGCTAGGTCTTGACCTTAATATAGAAGAATCCGTAAGGCAGGCATATGAATTCGGCCGGAAGGGTTCATTAGGTCGTTTTCTGGCTTATCAGCTTTTAAGTCGTCGCTCCAGTCATGACCTGCCCCCTGTTATGACCTTTGACCAGCAAAAGGCTTATGATTATCTCTACCAGGTTAGTCAGGCTTATGACCTGCCATTACGCGAAGCCAGCCTGGAACTGAACGGTACGCAAGTCCAGGCCATCCCAGGTCAGGCGGGCAGGAGACTGGATATTCCGGCAAGTATTGACCGCATGACAGACCAGGTTAGACTCGGTGACTTTACGTCATTCAACCTTGTTCTGGTCCAACAACAGCCCGAGATCAAGGATGCCAGCCAGTTTGCCGCCGCCGCGCAGGAATTTCTGGCGCAACCCTTTTCATTGCGTATACCAGAAGGCCAGCCGGAAGCCGGCCGGAAATTTACTATCAAGCCTGAGGATATGGCACCTATGCTGGTTTTCACCAGGCAGCAGCAGAACAACCAGGCAGTTCTTGTGCCCGAGTTTAGGCAGGAACTGTTGACCGCTTATCTTAACAATTTGGCTGCCCGGGTAAATATCTGGCCGCAAAACGCGCGCTTTATCTTTAACGACGAAACCCGCCAACTGGACCTGCTTTC
>Ga0315277_10006568_pt1 | contig 15182 bp, 14 predicted proteins | sample YL17G05_15_MG_FD_203695 | JGI IMG/M metagenome (GOLD analysis project Ga0315277, IMG submission 203695) | Sediment microbial communities from Yellowstone Lake, YNP, Wyoming, USA - YL17G05_15 | ecosystem: Environmental > Aquatic > Freshwater > Lake > Sediment | place: USA: Wyoming | collected...
GCCATTCTGCAGGGGGACTATCGCCTGCTCTACCTGGCCTGGCTCAAGGGGCTGACGCTGGCATACGCCGTGGACCAGAGCGCGCTCGAACCGCCGCTGCCGCCGGGATTGCGGGCGCTAACGCCCGCGCTGGAGCGTTTCGTGGAGCTGTTCGACGTAGACGAGGACTTGATCCAGGTAGCGGCGGAACGAAGCAGCGACCTTGCTGGAGAAGTCTCCGACGACGATCTGCGCCGGGCGATTGGGCGGCTTCCGGCGGAGGAGCGGGACGCCTTCCTGCTGCGACTGGCGCAGGGAGAGCCGCACCTCTCCCTGGCGTTGAACCGCCGGCTGGGCACACTCAGCGGCGCGCCTCAGGGCGATACCGCCGCGCGCCGAACGGTGGGCGAGTTGTTTGCGACGGCGGAGGCCCTGCGGGAGCGCCAGCGCAGGGAGCGTGCGGCCCAGGCCGAGGCCAACCGCATCGCGGAGCTCAAGGCGCTTGCCCAGCGGGAGGACGAGGCCTGGCGTGAAGTGGACACACTGATTCAACAATCCCAGGCCAAGGCTTATGACGAGGCAGTGGGGCTGTTGAAGAAACTCGAGCATCTGGCCGAGTACCAGAACCGGCAATCCGCCTTCGAAGAGCACGTGAGCCAGATCCGCGACCAGTACAGCCGCCGCCAAGGCTTGATGAGGCGCTTGCGCGAAGCCGGCCTGCATACCTGACCTGCCGCATTCTCCAGCACCGGCTCTTCCAGGCCGGTGCGGCCCATGCGAGACTCGCCCCCCGACTTGCACCGCCGTGAAACAGGCGGTGCTGGAGCGCTTCCCAGCACCGGCTCTTCCAGGCCGGTGCGGCCCATGCGAGACTCGCCCCCCAACTTGCACCGCCGTGAAACAGGCGATGTTGGAGCGCTTCCCAGCACCGGCTCTTCCAGGCCGGTGCGGCCCACGCGAAACCCGCCCCGAACTTGCACCGCCGTGAAACAGGCGGTGCTGGAGCGCATCCCAGCACCGGCTCTTCCAGGCCGGTGCTGCCCACGCGAGACTCGCCCCCGACGTGCACCGCCGTGAAACAGGCGGTGCTGGAGCGCATCCCAGCACCGGCTCTTCCAGGTGCGGCCCACGCGAGACTCGCCCCCAACTTGCACCGCCGTGAAACAGGCGGTGCTGGAGCGCATCCCAGCACCGGCTCTTCCAGGCCGGTGCGGCCCACGCGAAACCCGCCCCCAACTTGCACCGCCGTGAAACAGGCGGTGCTGGAGCGCATCCCAGCACCGGCTCTTCCAGGTGCGGCCCATGCGAGACTTCCCAGCACCGGCTCTTCCAGGCCGGTGCGGCCCACGCGAAACCCGCCCCCAACTTGCACCGCCGTGAAACAGGCGGTGCTGGAGCGCTTCCCAGCACCGGCTCTTCCAGGTGCGGCCCATGCGAGACTTCCCAGCACCGGCTCTTCCAGGCCGATGCGGCCCACGCGGCGCATCCCAGCACCGGCTCTTCCAGGCCGGTGCTGCCCACGCCCTCCCGCTCCGATTGACATAAATCCCATTCGTGGTATAATCCCCACCGTTAAGTCAATCGGTTTGGCATCTCTCACCGCTCCGATTCACGTAATCGGAGCGGCTTTTTCATGACGACCCAAACCAGCACAAACCCACAGGTCAAGCACCTGTGTGAGTCAGGTAAGTACAATAGAGGAGTTTCATGCATTTCACAGAGTTGGATCTAAGCAAACCTTTGCAACAGGCGATCAGCGCCTTGGGATACGAGAAAACGACCCCCATCCAGACCCAGGCCATCCCGCCCGGCTTGCAGAGACGTGACATCGTCGGTTGCGCCCAGACGGGCACCGGTAAAACGTTGGCCTTTGTTCTGCCAGCGTTGGAACACTTGTTACGGAATCAAGCCCAGACCAGGAACCCCCGGGTCGCGGTCCTGGAGCCGACCCGCGAGTTGGTCATCCAGGTCGCCGGGGAAACCCAGAAACTGGCCGCCCGTACCTCGCTGCGCATCGCTTCCGTGTATGGCGGAGCCGGCATGGTCAGACAGACCGACAAACTACTCCGGGGCGTTGACGTCGTCGTCGCCACCCCAGGGCGCCTGATGGACCACATGCGCCGCCACAACGTGGACTTGAGGGACGTGGAGATTCTCGTGTTAGACGAGGCCGACCGCATGCTGGATATGGGCTTTCTGCCTGACATCAGGCAGATCATCAGCCGTATGCCCCGCCAGCGCCAGACCATGCTCTTTTCGGCCACCATACCTCCGGCGATTTCGGCTCTCGCCCGCCAGTTTCAGCACGACCCGCTGAGCATCGTGCTGGACCTGGCCCATCCGCCCGAGGCGATCCAGCAGGCCATCTACCCGGTACCCAAACACCTCAAGATGCCACTTCTCCTGGCTATACTTGAGCAGATGGACGTCAGCAGCATGCTGGTCTTTACCAGGACCAGGCAAGAAGCCGACGTCGTGACCCGCCAACTGCGCCAGGCCAGGATTGCCGTGGCCTGCATTCACGGGGATTTCAAGCAGCGGGAGCGCATATCTGCGCTGGAAGGGTTCCGCTCCGGCCAGCACCGCGTCCTGGTCGCCACCAACGTGGCCGCGCGTGGACTGGACGTGGAGGGCATCTCACACGTGATCAACTACGACGCGCCGGAACAACCCGAGGATTACGTGCATCGTATCGGGCGCACCGCCCGCGCTGAGGCCGCTGGCGACGCCATCACGCTCGTGGCCCCTGACGAAATGGCGCTGGTCTATCGGATCGAGTACCTGCTGGGCCGCAAGATCGAGCGCAAGACCCTGCCGGGGTTCAACTACGACGTGCCAGCCCCCTCGTGGGCCAGGCCCTCGGCCAAGACGATGATGCGGCAGGCCACCCGATCGCAGGGGCTGGCCGACCGCTGGCGCTCCATGGTTTAGCGGCCCCGCGCGCCCCTTTTCGGCGGCGAAAGGCGCGAAAACAGCGGCCGATTTCGTGTTTTTCGCGAGATTTCGCGCCTTTCGCGATCCAAATGCTCTCCCCACGGCCAGGCAGGTGATCGTCAACCCTGGCCCAAAGCCATCCATGCAAAACTCTGCTGCCCCCCGTCGCTGTTTACAGGCTTGACAATATATAACACACGGGTTATAGTATGATTGAGATTTTGGAGGAAGAACAGTGAGCAGGGATGTTTCTCAGTTTGAACGCTTTGAGGACTGGGAGGCCGGGCAGATGCAGGACCCGGAGTTTCGGGCTGCAGTTGAGGAACTGGAGCCAGCCTATCAGATAGCGCGGCTGCGGATCATGCGGGGGCTTACACAGGCACAACTGGCCGACTTGGTCGGCACCAAACAGCCCAGCATCGCCCGGCTGGAGAGTGGGAAGGCCGAGCCCAAGATTTCCTTTCTGCGGCGAGTGGCGGAGGCGCTGGGAGGGCACCTGGAGGTGCGGATCGCGCTGCCGGACGAGGTACTGAAAAAACCACAAAGACACCAAGGCACGAAGAAAACTTGAAGGACAAACTTCAGATTATTCGCCAAAGTGAAGTAGAATCCGAGTTTTCTTGTGCAAAACCTTGAAAATCTTTTGTGTCTTTGTGTCTTGGTGGTAAAAATGGCCTTTTTTCAGGAGAGTCAAAGATACCTTGATGGTCTATGTCCCGGGCCAGTTGGACTATGCCAATACGCTCATCACCGACGACGGAGGAGAACCATGAGAGCACATCTCTTCATCGGGTGCGCTTTTCTTGCCAGCCTGGGCCTGCTCCTGACGACCACCAACGGCGTCTCGACTGCTCAAAGGACAAGGGCGGCAAATCCAGGCCCTGGGACGGGCCACGCGGCTGCGGCCGACTATGCGCTGCAGTTCGACTTTGACGACGACCTGGTCAGTGTCAGGTCCCATCTGGGGGACCTCGAGTTCGACTACGCCTTTACCGTTGAGGCGTGGGTAAAGCCCTCCTCGCTCGCAGGGACGGGGTATTACAAGGGCATCGTCTGCGGGGGTTTCAACGACACCACCAGCCGCTGCGGTGACTGGAAGATGTCCCTGAGTGATGGGGATTACTCGAAATGGGGGCTCGGTGTGTGCACCTGGACAAAGGGTTGCGAGGCTGCCTATTCCGGCCATGGAGATCTACGGCTCAACCAGTGGCAGCATCTCGCCGGTACCTACGACGGCATCAACATCTCACTCTATCGCAACGGCACGCCGGTCGCCAATTCCCCTCACTCGGATCACGTAAATGTAGGAGGAGAATATATCCTCTTTGGGATTGTGGAGACGTCCTTCTGCGGCCTGATAGACGAGGTGCGGTTATGGGACGTGGCCCGCTCCCAGGCTCAGATTCAATCTGACATGCACCGCGTGTTGCGGGGAGATGAGCCTGGACTGGTGGGATACTGGCGTTTCAATGAAGGGAGCGGGCAGGAGGTCCACGATCTGGCCGGCTACGACAACTATGGGCGGTTGGGTGCATCGTCAGATACTGATACACAAGATCCCCAGTGGGCTCTCTCTGACGTGCCCATTCTCCGCTACTTGCTGTACCTGCCGCTGGTGGTTAAGCAGGGGTAACTACAGGCTTATTCCAATCTCACCGCCGAGACGCGGAGGACGCAGAGTACCTGGCTGTTTTCGCAGAGGGTGACCATTTCTCTGCGGCTTGTATGGAGCCTCAGCGTTCTCTGCGCCTCCGCGGTGGTAGTTACAGGCAGGGATGGGTGAGGTTGACAACTCTTGAATTATGCGGTATCCTTCCCCAGTCCACTCGCGGTGAGTGGATCATTTGTTGGTAGGAAGGATCATGCTCAAACAACTCAGCCATAATGGCATATTGGTGCCCCAGGTTCCGCTGCCCTCCCGTCTCGAACTTGTGATTCGGGGCGAACGCAGGGAGTTGTCTCCCACCCAGATAGAGATGGCCCTGGCCTGGGCCAGGAAACAGGGCACACCTTACGTACGAGACCCGCTCTTCGTCCGCAACTTCCTGCAGGATTTCAGCGCCGCCCTGGGCGTCGAGCCGCCGCTGGCAGTGGCCGAGGTGGATTTCGGCCCCGCCCTGGACGTCGTCCAGGCCGAGCGCGCCGCCAGAGAACGGCTGACCCCCGAGGAGCGCAAGGCCCTGGCGGCTCAGCGCAAGGCGGAGCGCGAACGGCTCAAGGAGCAGTATGGTCACGCCATCGTGGACGGGCAGCGCGTCGAGATTGGCAGTTACATCGCCGAGCCCAGTGGCATCTTCATGGGGCGCGGCAAGCATCCCCTGCGCGGCCGCTGGAAGCAAGGCCCCCGGCAATGCGACGTCACGCTGAACCTGAGCCCCGATGCGCCCGTTCCCCCCGGCGACTGGGCCGAGGTCGTGTGGGAGCCCGAGTCGCTGTGGGTGGCGCGCTGGAAGGACAAACTCTCCGCCCGCCTCAAGTACGTCTGGCTGAGCGACACCGCCCCCGTCAAGCAGGAACGGGAGGCGGCCAAGTTCGACCGGGCGGTGAACCTGGGCGTTAACCTGGCCCAGGTTCGCGCGCACATCGAGCAGGGCCTGACCAGCCCGCGCGCCAAGCGGCGCAAGGTAGCCACCGCCTGCTACCTGATTGACGCGCTCTGCCTGCGCGTGGGGGACGAAAAAGACCCCGACGAAGCCGATACCGTGGGCGCCACCACCCTTCGCCCCGAGCACGTCACCCTGCATCCCGACGGTACCGCCGAGTTCAAGTTCCTGGGCAAGGACTCGGTCCTGTGGCACAAGACGATACCCCTCCCCCCACTGGTCATGCAGAACCTCGACGACCTCATCCGGGAGGCCAGGCCGCCCGCCTCAGCCAACAACGGCAAGCGCCTCGATGTACCCATCCGTGCCACCCGCGACAAGCCGCAGATCTTTCCAGGGGTTGATAGCAGCGATGTCAACGCCTACCTGTCCGAGGCCCTGCCCGGCCTGACGGCCAAGGTCTTTCGCACCTACCACGCCACCCAGGCCGTGCGCGATAGTCTGTCGGCGGCGGAGGTCGAGGCCAGCGACCCGCCATACAAAAAGTGGGGCGCAATTTCTCTGGCCAACCTCGAGGCCGCCGTGCTGTGCAACCACTACAAGGCGGCCCCGGCCAATTGGCGAGACCGCCGCCAGCGCGCCAGCGAGCGCCGCCAGAGGCTGGAAGAGCGAGTGGCCGCCTGCCGCTCCCCGGTACGCCAGGCCAGCGAGGCGTTGAAGGCGCTGCAGCAGGAGGCGCGGGAAAAGAAGAACGGCGCCAGGACCGGCGCCCAGCGCGAGCGATTGCAGGCCCGTTACGCCAAAAAGATCGAAAAGGCCGGAAAGAAGGTGGAGACGGCCAGGGGCAAACTGGAACGGGCCGAGGCCACCCTGGGCAAGGCCAGGACCCAGGACACCATCGCCGCCCGTGGGCGCACCTGGAATCTGGGCACCAGCCTCAAGTCCTACATTGACCCGCGCGTGCTCTACCAGTGGGGGCAGCAGGTCGAGTACGACGTCCTGGCGCTCTACTACCCCAAGGCCCTGCAGCGCAAATTCGCCTGGGTCAGCGAGCAGGAGCAATCGGAACAGACCGAGCCGCAGCCTGGGGATTCCGGTTGACGGTGCCGCACGGCACCATCTCATCACCTCAAGTGTGTCCGTCAAGTTCCTGCGTGCCAAGAGGCCCGTCATTCCGAGCGCAGCGAGGAATCTCAATTGACCTCGTTGCCAAGAGGGCTGTCATTCCGAGCGCAGCGAGGAATCTCACTCGCACGAAATGCGCCAAAGCGGCGGCCCGTTTCGTGTTTTTCGCGAGCTTTCGTGCCTCTCGTGATCCAAATGCTCCCCCCCATCCCGATTCGGCCTTGACTTATTCAAGTATTGGCGATATAATTGTTGCTGCATGCAGAATAGCGCAACCCTACGTCACCGGCCGATTCCCCTGCTCGTGTAAGTGGAACCACGGTACGTAAGCTGACAAGCTGTACTTGTCTTCTGTCTGCTTACTTCTCGCTGATATGTCACTTCATGGCTGCAACCATCACCCTTTTTGAACACGAAACTGCGCCGTTCGCGTGGAGTGACCGCGACCTGGCGGCGATAGCGCGTTTGAACCGTGCTGTTGGCGCCGAGGTCCTGGGGTCGGCAGTCCAAGGGCGGCAACGTTTGCTTCAGGCGCACCAGATGGTCGGCGTGGTGCGCTTGGGCAGCCGGACGCTCCAGATACTGCCCAAAATCTATCGTGCCGGCGCCGAGGAGCAGCAACGGGCCAGGGAAGCAACGCGCAACCTGTTATACTTGCTGACCTGTACTGGAGAAGTGCCGGTACACGAGTACGAACTGGCTTCACTGCTACAACGCGACCTGGATTGGTTTGAAATCCTCACCTACCTGTTTGCCTCCCATTTGCGAGGCGAATGGCGGCGCGGTGCTTATCGGGGGTACCAGGTGGTTGAGGCTGAACTACCGGTCCTCAAGGGGAAATGGCGGATCGCAGAGCAACTCCGCCGCCCGGGTCACAGACAGCATTTTGTCGTTGCTTACGACGAGTTTAGCGCCGACAACCACCTCAATCGCGTCTTCCGCTTTGTGGTGGAGCGGCTGTGGTTCCTCTCGCGGGATGCCCAAAACCGCCAACTGCTGGGTGAATTGCGGGAGTTGATGGATGAGGTAACACTGCTGCCCTGTGTTACAGTTGCCGAGGCTGCTCCTGCGCTACTGACGCGGCTCAATCGACGCTACGAGCCACTGTTGAACCTGGCGCGCCTGTTTCTGGCCGGTGGGGCGCTGCAACTGACCGCCGGTGAGTTAAACGCCTTTGCCTTCGTCTTCGACATGAACCAGCTGTTTGAGGCCTTCTTGGTAGGTTTTATCCGCCGCCACCGCCAGGAGATCCTACCGGCCTCCTTACAGGATTGTGATTTGCTGCCGCAATCGCATGGGGCCGCGCTCTACCTGGCTCGAACCGGAACCCAACCCGTGTTTCACCTCAAACCGGACCTGGCTTTCTGCATGGGCAATGACTTCCCCCTCCTGCTCGATGCAAAGTATAAGCGGCTACGCCCCACTGATATCAAATTCGGCATATCGCAGGACGATTTCTACCAGATGCACGCCTATGCCCGGCGTTACAACTGTCCGCGCGTGGCGTTGATCTATCCCCAGACGGTGGAACTAGGGGAATCGCTCTACCGTTGCTTTGCGTTAGAGGGGTGCAATCATCTGATTGCCGCGGCAACCGTGGATGTGCGCACGGATCTATGGCTGAAACCCGAACAACAGAAACTCATCAAGGAGCTACGCCAAATCATAGGGGGTGAACATGGCCTTTGGCAATGAAGCGGCTTTTCAGGAATCGCTCCAGGTCTTCGTTCCCTTTGCCAGGAGTGACCAATATGGACTGCAGGAGCGTGACTATAAGGTGGCTGTCCTGGATGACGTGGGGCAAGCACTCACTGAGACTGCTCTGGCCTCGCCGGACTTTCTGCCCAATCTGCAGAAGGTCTTGCGCCGGAAACTCCAAGTCTTCAATAATCTGACCCACTTCACTGACACTGGCGATTTCAGGAATTATCTGGATCAGGTGGCTCGAAAGCGGATTGGCGCGCTCTTGCAGGAACTCCTCTATGGGCAGGAGGACCTTGCCAAACGAATTGACACCTTTAAGCGTGAAGTTGATGCCGACTACGCCAGGTATCTACCGTCCCGCAAGAAATCTATCCACTTGGGGCTCATCTCACTACTACTGGCCGCTCGTTTCCCTGAGCGGTACATCATCTATCGTTCGAGCCCGATTCAAGAGGCCGCGCAGCGCTGGGGGACCGAACTACCGGAGGGCAGTGGGGGGGGGTGGTACGCGAGTTATCTGGATTGGATCAAGCCTGTCCAAGCGCGCCTCAGCAAGGCTCTGGGGCGTTCGGCAGACCTCATTGATGTGCATTCGTTTCTGTGGGTAACCTATTCTCAGAGCGGATACGGCAAAACCTGGGGGATCATCAATATGAAACACGAACCACGTCCAAGCGAATTGGATAGACTGCTTGAAATCATGGCCGAACCGCGCACTCGGAATGTTGTCTTGTACGGGCCGCCGGGGACGGGGAAGACTTATGTCGCGCGATGGTTCGCCGGGGAGTTCTTGCAGGCTCAATTGGGACCGGCAGATGGTGAAACCCACTTGGACCCGGATTGGGGGCTGACCTGGCATGAAGTGATCGCGCTGGCGATGTACCAACGGGACCCCGATGGCGTGTTTGCCCCCGGTGCGCTCAAAGATGACCTGTTGGTGCAAGAGTACTTTGCGCGCCAAACGCAGGCGACGGACATTGTGAAAAGCATCTGTATCACGATCCCCATTTACAGCATTCCTGATGAGGCTATAAGAACCATGCGCCGTCCTCCATCCTTGTTTCGCCGGTCAGATCCTCGAAAGTGGGGGCTCTCCTCCGAGGGACGCGAGTATGTCGAGACTGCATTGGCTGAACCATTAGCTGCACTCAAGGAACCACAATCACGCGTGCGCCAGTTGGCCGACTTTTGCGAGTTTGTGACCTTCCATCAGAATTTTGCCTACGAGGAATTTATCGAGGGACTCAAGCCATTGACGGACGAAGAAGGCCAGGTACGGTATCAGGTGGTGGAGGGAATTTTCAAGGGCATCTGTCGGCGGGCAGAGTCCGACTCTGCAAATAGATACCTGCTGATCCTTGATGAAATCAACCGGGCCAACATCGCCAAGGTCTTTGGCGAGTTGATCACGTTGCTGGAAGACGATAAACGGCTGGGGCAACCCAATGAACTGCGTCTCAGGCTGCCATATTCGCAACGGACATTGGGTGTACCCCAGAATCTTTACATCGTCGGCACCATGAACACCGCTGACCGATCAATTGCCTTGTTGGATCTGGCATTGCGCCGACGTTTCACCTTCGTCGAACTGATGCCCGATCCCACACTGCTGGAGCCACTGGAAGGCCTCAACCTGGCGGCCTTGTTAACTCGATTGAACCAACGCATCACCGCACTCATTGACCGTGACCACCAGATTGGGCACAGCTACTTCCTTGACTTGCGGAATGTTGATGATCTGCATTTTGTCTGGTATTACCGCATCGTGCCTTTGCTTCAAGAATATTTCTATAATGATGGCGAGCGGCTGCGGGCTGTCTTGGGAGCCGATTTTGTGCAGCTGGTGGCAGTGGATGCAGTTACCCAACAGGCCTTGGGAGAGTTGTATGAGGTTGAGAGCATCCGTTATGAGATAGCTCTTTTACAAGGGGAGGATTTCTTGGCAGCTTTGCAGCGACTCTCTGGGTGACCCTGTGATTCAATCTGGGTGAGGCGTAGCCATCCTCGTTCCTTTGCGTCTTTGCACCTTTGCGTTAAAGTAGAATGAGCGTTAGCCGGATCGTTTGCCTTTTTGCTACCCGAATGGTATACTACCTATCTGAGTAGCAAAAATGAAAGGGCAAGGCGATGGTGAATATGGAAGCCATGAAACTGTATTCCATCCGTCTCTACCTCGAGCCGGATCCAGGTGGCGTCTACACCGTCACCAGTCCTGACGTACCTGGCTTGGTCACCGAGGGACGTACACCGGGCGAGATCCTGAACAACGTTCAGGAAGCCCTGGCCGCCTTAATGCAAGCGTGGCAAGAACTGGGAATGGAGGTTCCACCCGCGTTGCGTCCCACGCTGGCCGGCCGTCCGCAGACTGTTGAGATGCTGGTGGCTGCTTGATGCGATACCGCGAGCTAGCCAAACGGCTGCGCCGGCTCGGGTGTCATGAGATGCGGGTAGGCAAGGGCAGTCATCGTATCTGGCATAACCCGACCACGGGGAAGGTTGCCGCCGTCCCTGATTGGGGCTCCAAGGACTTGGCTCCCGGTACCGTTCATGCCGTCATTCGCGAACTGGGCATCAGCCGCCGCGAGTTTGGTTCCATCAAGTAGCCTGTCGCCCAGCCAACGTACACGTAGAAAGATGCTGCCCGGCTGGCGCTCTCACGTCCAGAGGTGAAGGCATGAGCACAAAGAGAGAATACACCGTCGTCGGCACCCGCCCCCCCCGCTACGACGCCGCCGACAAGACCACCGGCCGCGCCATCTTCGGCCCCGACGTCACCCTGCCCGACCTCCTGCACGGCCAGATCTTGCGCAGCCCCCACGCCCACGCCCGCATCCGCTCCATTGACGTCAGCCGCGCCGAGGTGCTCCCGGGCGTCTACGCCGTGGTGACCGCCAGGGACCTGCCGGGCTTCGAGGAGCGCGCGGCCGGGCTGGGCGAGAGCACCGTCGAGTCCAGGTCCCTGTACGACAACACCCTGGCCAGTGACAAGGTCCTCTACGAGGGCCACGCCGTCGCCGCCGTCGCCGCCCGTACGCTGCCCATCGCCGAACAGGCGCTCGGCCTCATTGACGTCCAATACGAGGTCCTCCCCCCCGTGCTGGACGTCCTGGAAGCGATGCAGGATTCCGCCCCCCTGCTCCACGAGAGCCTGAGGACCCGCTCCCTGGCCGGCACGGGTCGCACCCCCACCAACGTGGCCCAGCACTTTCAGCACCGCAAGGGAGATCCCCAGGTGGGCTTTGCCGCGGCCGACGTCATCGTCGAGCGCGAGTTCCGCACCGCCACCGTCCACCAATGCTACCTGGAGCCCCACGCGACTACCGCCGTGTGGAGCGCCGGCGGCGCACTGACCGTGTACACGACCACCCAGGGGGCCTTTGCCATCCGCGACCAACTGGTCGAGTTGTTGCGCCTGCCTCCGTCCGCCATCCGCGTCGTGCCCACCGAGGTCGGCGGTGCCTTCGGCGGCAAGAACACCGGTTACTTTGACGCCGTGGCCGCCCTGCTCTCCCGCCAGAGCGGCGGCCGCCCGGTCAAGATCGTCATGACGCGGCCCGAAGTCTTCCTGGCCAGCGGGCCGACGCCCGGCACCGTCATCCGGGTCAGGATGGGAGCCACGCGTGACGGTAGGCTCACGGCCGCCCAGGCAGACATGATCTACGAAGCCGGCGCCTACCCCGGCTCCCCTGTGGACATGGCCATGGGTGTGATCTTGGCCGCCTACGACGTTCCGCACGGGCAGATAGACGGCTACGACGTGGTCGTCAACAAGCCCAAGACCACCACCTACCGCGCCCCCGGCGCGACCCCCGCCTGCTTCGCGGTCGAGCAGGTGGTGGACGAACTGGCCGAGCGGCTCGGCATGGACCCCCTCGAGTTTCGCCTGTTGAACTGCGCCAAAGAAGGCACCCGGCGCATCGAAGGTACATTACATGCTCACGTCGGCAGCACCCAGGTGCTCCAGGCCACCCAGGAACATCCTCACTACCGCGCACCCCTCACCGGCCCCCATCGCGGGCGCGGCGTCGCCTATGGCTATTGGGGCAACTGGGGCGCCCGCTCGAGTAGCCGCCTCACCGTGAACGCCGATGGCACCGTGGACCTGGTCACGGGCTCCGTAGACCTCACGGGCACGCGCACCAGCCTGGCCATGCAGGCCGCACAAGTGCTCGGGCTGAGCCTGGAACGAATCAGGCCAAGTGTGGGGGACACCGAGGCCACCGGCTATTCGGACGTCAGCGCCGGTAGCCGCACCACGGTGGCGACGGGCATCGCCGTGGTCGAGGCGGCACAGGACGTGCTGGTCCACATGTGTGCGCGAGCGGCGCTAGAGTGGCAGGTGCCCGCGGACACCGTTTCGTTTCACCAGGGCACCTTCACCACCAGCCTTGACCCCGGCCAGCGGTTGACCTTCGCCGAACTGGCCGCGCAATTGCCCCACACGGGAGGACCCGTGACCGGCGTCAGCGACGTGGACGTGCAAGAGTGGGGCGGCGCCTTCGGTGCTCACGTCGTTGACGTCGAGGTGGATCCCGAGACCGGCCAGGTGACGCTCTTGCGCTACACCGCCGTGCAGGACGTGGGCAAAGCCATCCACCCGGGGTTGGTCGAAGGCCAGATGGAAGGGGGCACCGTGCAGGGCATCGGCTGGGCCCTGTACGAAGGCTACCAGTACGACCGGGCAGGCCACCTGCTGAATCCGTCCTTCCTCGACTACCAGATTCCCACGGCCGCCGACGTTCCCCCCATCGAGACGGTCATCGTCGAGGTACCGTACCCCGGGCACCCCTACGGTGCGCGTGGCGTGGGGGAAGTGCCCATCATGCCGCCGCCGGCCGCCATCGCCAATGCCATCTATCGGGCCATCGGCCGGCGGGTCTGCCAACTGCCGATGACGCCGGCTCGCATCCTGGAGAGCATGGAGGTGCTCTAGTCTGTGGCGACGGTCTGGATCCCCTCGCTAATGCGCGGCCTCACCAGCGGCCAGGAGAGCGTCGAGGCGCCGGGCCAGACGGTGGGACAGGTCATCGCCGCCCTGGAGCGGGCCTATCCAGGCCTCCAGGCCCGGCTCTGCCAGGGGGAGCAGCTCAACCCCGCTATCGTCGTGCACGTGGACGGCAAGGTCGCACGGCTCGGGCTGTCGGAGACCGTCGAGGAGCACAGCGAGATCCATTTCCTTCCCGCCCTGGCGGGTGGCTGAGCATTGGAGTCATTGGAGGCGTATGACGCCGTTATGAATGTGGAGGTGCTGAGATGGCCGTAATCACACTAGCAGCGGTTCTTCACCAAGAAGACGACTTGTACGTTGCAGAATGCCCTGAGGTCGGCACGGTAAGTCAAGGGCACACAATCGAAGAGGCACTTGCAAACCTCAGGGAAGCCACGGAGCTTTACCTGGAGGAATTCCCGATCCTTCGCGTCGGCAAGCCCCTGTTAACCACGTTCGAAGCAGCCGTGAGTGGAGTGGCCTATGCCTCCTAGGCTGCGCAGGGTGTCGGGGCAAGCAGCGATTCGCGCCCTCGAAAAGCTTGGCTTCGTACAGGTGAGGCAACGGGGTAGCCACGTGGTACTCAGAAAGCAGATGGCGGGGGGGACCGCCGGTTGCGTGGTGCCTCTACACCGCGAGTTGGCTATTGGTACACTACGAGGTATCCTGAGACAGGCAGGCGTGACGCCGGAAGAGTTCATGGAGGAACTGTAGTGGCTTGTGGGCGGCCAGGTTATTCCTATTCGTGCACCTGGCATCTGTGCCTGATCGTCACGGCGGTGATCGCCCTGGCCCTGGCCGCCGGTTGCGGCAGGGGCGAGCCTATGGCTACGCTGGTCCCTCCGTCCGCCACGGCGGCGCTGCCGGCCGCCACAGCGCTCCCGCCGGCGGCTACGTTGGTGCCACCGGCCGCCACGTTGGTGCTGCCGGCCGCTACTGCGACGCCGATCCCGCCCACGCCTACGCCTACCCCGAGAGCATATCCGCTCGTCTCGCCGCCCGCGTCGGCGGCGCTCGGCGATACCTGGACCCGCCCCACCGACGGCGTGACCATGGTCTACGTGCCCGGCGGCGAATTCAAGATGGGCAGCGACGACCAAGAGTTCGCCTATGCCATCCAACTGTGCAAGCACTACAGCACCGACCCCGCGACGGCGCGCGCCACCTGCTCCAGGAACGCCTTCAGCGACGAGCGACCCGCCCACCACACGGCGCTCGACGGCTTCTGGCTTGACCAGACCGAGGTGACCAACGGCCAGTACCGCCGGTGCGTGGAGGCAGAAGCCTGCACCCCGCCGGTAGATTTCGGTTCGTACACGCGCGATTCGTACTGTGGCGACGGCGTTTTCGACCTCTACCCGGTCGTCTGGGTGACGAGAGATCAGGCGGCAGGCTATTGCGCGTGGGCCGGGGCGTGCCTGCCCAGCGAGGCCGAATGGGAATATGCTGCCCGCGGGCCGCAGGGCCGGCTGTTCCCCTGGGGCGATGCGTTCGACGGGACGCGCCTGAACTATTGCGACGTCAACTGCCCGGCTGGCCCCAACGACGCCACCGTGGACGATGGATACGCCGACACTGCCCCGGTGGGAAGTTTCCCATCCGGCGCCAGTTGGTGCGGAGCGCTCGACCTGGCCGGCAACGTGCGGGAGTGGGTGGCCGACTGGTACGGGAACTATCCCGGCGGGCGGCAGGTGAACCCGACCGGCCCGGCGTCGGGCGAATCCAGGATTCCGCGCGGCGGCTCGTGGTTGGACGTACCGGACGACGTCCGCAGCGCCAATCGCGGCGCGAACAGCACCGACTACACGCGCCACAAGGTGGGCTTCCGCTGCGCCGCGTCGCTGCCTGGCGGTTCGGCGGGGCCGTGATGGACCGCGTTCGTTCGCGTTGACAAATTATGTCTTGTGCAT
>Ga0315277_10006569_pt1 | contig 15182 bp, 13 predicted proteins | sample YL17G05_15_MG_FD_203695 | JGI IMG/M metagenome (GOLD analysis project Ga0315277, IMG submission 203695) | Sediment microbial communities from Yellowstone Lake, YNP, Wyoming, USA - YL17G05_15 | ecosystem: Environmental > Aquatic > Freshwater > Lake > Sediment | place: USA: Wyoming | collected...
GCTTTTACAAAAACCATTATTGGTAATGGTTTCGTTATCTCCTTAATGCTTGAAATAGGGGCGATAATTGTGACGGGGCTTGCTTTATTCCCTACATCATTTTGAATTATGACAGCGGGTCTTTTTTTCTTAATTTCAGCACCGATGGTTGGATCCAGATTTACTTCATAGACATCTCCACGGAGCAATGGTTCGATGAGTCCCGTTGGGTTACTCAACCTCTATAACCTCCCATTCACTATTCGTCTTTGCATAATATTGCGCGTTTGCCTCATAACCTTCTTCTAGTTCTTTTTCTAATTTTTTTAACTCATATTCTTCAAAATATCGTTCAAGTGCCCGTCTAATCAAACCACTTTCCGTTAATTGGTTTTCCTTTGCGTGTAAGACAATTTTACATACTAATGGTTCTGGTGCAAGAAAATTTATCCTTTTATTTTTTTTGTTATTAAAAACCCCGCTATTAACTGCTAAAGTTACCATGTCCAATTCTCCGTATAATACTACAAATCATAATACAATAAATAATACATTATGTCCTACGCAAACTACATATACAATATAATATGTGCGTTTTTAAATGTCAAGATATTTCTTAATGAAAATCACATTTATTTGAAGTAGGTTTTATATTGTTATGTCGCATGTTTCACTTACCAATTTCACGCAAAAATAAATATTAAATTCATTTCAAGTAAAATCTATCTTGTACTACGTAAGCCCTCCAAATGAATAATCTTATAGATTTTTTCGGTAAATTTAATAAATGTATAGAAAATACTAAAACAGTTAGAATGCAATTATCATGAAGAAGCCTCATTTCAAATCTCGCCTGGAATTATAATAAAAATATTATAGTCTAAATTGAGTTATTACACATCATTGATTTTGCATGATATCTTTAGTATTATTTTAGGGAAATAATGAGGTCACTTAATAAAAACTGAATTGCATAATTACACGACTGATGAAGCTTTCGCATACTGTGCCTCGATCACTGAGGCGCATTATGAGAACTTCCCTGTAGCATCTTTTTTCCTGCCTGAAGAAAAGCGGCCTTACATACAGGCACTCTACGCTTTCAGCCGGGTAGCCGATGATTTTGCCGATGAACTTCACCGGCCCGCCGACGAGCGAATGGAAGAGCTGAACGCCTGGGAAGAGCATCTCCGTCGTTGCTATGAGGGGGAGGCGGAACATCCAGTATTTATCGCGTTACGTGAAACGGTTAAGCGGTATGATATACCGATTGATCCTCTCCGTGATCTCCTCACTGCATTCAAACGTGATGTTACGCAGAGCCGATACGAAACATTTGAAGATCTGCTCAGCTACTGCCGGTGTTCCGCGAATCCCGTGGGGCGACTGGTTCTGATGATTTTTAACTATCGTGAAGAGTTCCTTTTTGAATATTCCGATTCAATCTGCACGGCTCTTCAGCTCACGAATTTCTGGCAGGATATCAATATTGACAGGGAGAAGGATAGGTTGTATATTCCGCTGGAAGATTTTGAACGTTATAAATATTCCGTTGAGGAATGGCAGGATAAAAAGGTAACCGACGGTTTCCTGGATTTAATGAGGTTTGAAGTTCGGCGGACCAAAGATCTCTTTTACCGGGGTGCTCAACTGCCGTCGGTTGTCGCGAAGGATCTTCAACTTGAGCTTAAGCTGATATGGTTCGGCGGTATGGAAATTCTGAGAATGATTGAAAAATATCACTATAATACAATAGATAATAGACCTAAACTTGGACTTATGTCGAAGGTAAAGATTTTACTTCTAAGTCTGTTCGTTAGTAATCTGCAGTACTTCAGAAAAAAACGGCCAAAGAAAGAGCCATGGGATCTGACGTAGCGATTCAGATAGATAATAGATGGAAGGGTGGCAAGACGAGTTTTCACTATTCATTTTCCTTCCTTCCGAAAAGAAAACGGGATGCATTGCGAACTGTTTATGCATTCTGCCGCACTACGGATGATATCGTCGATAACGCGCGTGATACTAAAAGTAAAATCGAGGTACTGCACAAATGGCGGATCGAATTTGAGCGTGCGCTACGCGGGACATCACAGTACGGGATTCTCAACCAGCTCAACGATATAGCAAAACGGTTCGGTATTCCAGTGGTTCACTTCTATGATCTGATGAGAGGCGTGGAAATAGACCTCCTGAAAAACCGGTACAACACATTCGAAGAATTAAAGGAATACTGCTACCTTGTCGCATCATCCGTGGGATTGATGAGCGTTGGAATATTCGGCCCGAAGAACGAAAAAACGAAGGAGTATGCGATTAATCTCGGAATAGCGCTTCAGCTGACGAATATCATTCGTGATGTTGCATGCGATGCACAATACGGAAGAATTTATCTTCCTCTCGAGGATATGCAAAAATTTGGATACTCTGAAAACGATCTCTTCGCTTGCCGGTACAATGAAGCGTTCGTCTCACTGATGGAGTATCAGGCAAGTCGTGCCGAGGATTACTATTCACGGGCGAGAGAAAGTCTTCCAAAAGAAGACCGGAGAGCCATGTTTGCCGCGAAGATAATGGAGAGGATCTATTACCATATGCTTATCCGGATACGGGAAAAAAGGTATAATGTTTTTACGCGCCCCATATCCCTTCCCAGATTAATTCAGATTCTCATCGCATTGAAATACTGGGTAAAGCAGCGGATCTTCGGATTGTGACAGATGTACTCATAATAGGCGGAGGGCTAAGCGGACTCGCATCTGCGGTAAAACTGGCTTCGGAGGGGATACGTGTGCGTCTCGTTGAACGGTCTGTCCGGCTCGGCGGTCGATGTTACTCGTACAAGGATAATGCCACCGGAGATGTTGTGGATAACGGTCAGCATGTTTTACTCGGCGCTTACCACAACCTCCTCCATTACCTTGATCTCATCCAAACTCGACATCTCCTGATGAGTGAGTCAAAGCTCCGGCTTCCTCTGTATCATCCAGAAAAAGGCTTCGCTGAATTCAGTATTAAGCGACTGCCTAAACCTTTCCATCTCACGGCAGGATTGATGAGCTTTCCGCTCCTTTCCATGACCGATCGCAGACGTATGATCGGGATTGGCCTGGAACTTCAGCGGCTCGATTCGAAAACCGAAGACCGATTGAAAAATAAATCCGTCGATCAGTGGCTTACAGATCACCGGCAATCAATTGCGGCAAAGAAAAATTTCTGGTACCCAATAGCGTTATCGGTCATGAATGAACTCCCTGAACGGGCATCGGCGCTCCTTTTCGCACGGTCACTGAACAAAGCGTTTTTCGGGACCAGATTCGATTCTGCAATTCTCATCCCGAAAGTTGGGCAAACCGAGCTTTATGCGGATGGAGCTGTTGATTACCTCCGGGACAGGCACTGCTCAGTTGACATGAATACTGAAGTTCATTCACTCGTCTGCGAAGGTGACAGAGTAATCGGAGTACGACTTGCCGATGGCTCAATTGTGAAAGGGAGCTCCATCATAAGCGCCGTTCCGTTTCATGGTGTTGCAAAGCTTCTCCCTCACCGATTAAGGACAGCAGAACCGTTCAAGAGTCTTGCCCGGTTTGAATCTTCTCCGATCATCTCATTTCACCTATGGTTTGAATCTGCTTTCACGGAAATTGATTACGTCGGTTGTATCGACTTCAACTTGCAGTGGATATTCAACAGGCGAAAAATATTTGGTGAACAGGAACGGCTTCCTCTCTACATTACAGCAGTAATCAGTGGAGCTCATAAGTACATCAATATGCAAAAGGAGGATCTGATCTGGCTGGCTCTTAAGGACATTCAGCAGATCTTTCCGGAGAGCAGGGGAGTGAGGTTGGTCCATTCTGTTATCATAAAAGAAAGGCGCGCGACTTTCTCAGCCACGCCGGCCGTTGAATTCCTCAGGCCCACCTCTGAGACTCCACTGCGCGGTTTCTATCTGGCAGGTGATTGGACAGCAACCGGCTACCCCGCAACTATCGAGGGAGCCGTTCTGAGCGGTTTCAGGACCGCTGATAGGATAATGGACAGATAAACTTTATTATGCAGAATGATGGGATATGATGGATATGATAAAAATATAAATCTTTTCGAATCGAGAATAACTTAAGATAGATAATCGATAAACTGATAAATTTTGTAAGTTTAATTTCGTTCGCCGCGCGATTATGGTCTAATTATCTTTTCTAGATATTACTATTTGGTTTTTCAGCGGGAAGGTAGTAATTTATCACACTGTAATACATCGGGGTAGTATTGAAGGAGATTGAATGCAAGATTTTTATAAGGAAATAGAGTGGAGAGGATTCGTTCACACGAGTACGCCGGGTGTTGACAAGCATTTACGTGCCGCGCCGGTCACAGCATATATCGGTTTCGACCCAACCGCTCCCAGTTTGCACGTTGGCTCACTCCTTCCCATCATGGGTCTCGTCCATTTCCAACGGTCGGGCCATTTACCGATAGCCGTATCCGGCGGAGGAACCGGTATGGTAGGAGATCCGAGCGGAAAGACGCAGGAGAGGAAACTTCTTCCGCTTGATGAGCTCAGATTTAATCTCGAAGGAATTCAGAAACAGCTTTCCCACTTCCTCGACTTTGATATAAAATCAAATCCTGCGAAAATGGTCAACAACGCAGAATGGTTGACGACAGTTACACTCATGGATTTTTTACGGGAAATCGGAAAACATTTTTCCGTCAACGAAATGCTCGCGAAGGAGTCGGTAAAGAACCGTGTAGAACAGGAACAGGGTATGTCGTTTACGGAATTTACCTACTCTCTCCTCCAGTCGTACGATTACCTACAACTCTTCGACCGCTACCACTGCACACTTCAGATGGGGGGGAGTGATCAATGGGGCAACATTACATCGGGAATTGACATCATCCGCCGACTGCGGAGTACAGATGCGCACGCCATTGTATTCCCGCTCATTACAACGTCGGGCGGTGTTAAATTCGGAAAGACCGAGAGCGGGACAATCTGGCTGGATGCTGAGCGCACATCACCGTATCAATTCTATCAGTTCTGGTTAAATACTGATGATCGGGATGCCGTCCAGTACCTGAAATACTTCACGCTATTGCCGCGGGAAACAATCGACGAGCTTGAACGTGCTGTTAAAACCAAACCTGAGAAGCGGGAAGCTCAGGTAGCACTCGCACGAGATGTGACTGGAAGACTCCACGGAGATACCGCGTTGGATCAGGCCGTGAAGGCATCTGCGATTTTCTTCGGCGGTGAAATTACGGAAGTGAGCGATAAAGAATTATTGGATATTTTCAGTGATGTTCCGTCGTGTGAACTGCGAAAAAGTGTCTTTGCTCCGGAAGGTTACCCCATTGTGGAGTTGCTCGTGACGTCAGGTGCGGCAAAATCGAAGGGTGAAGCTCGCCGGTTCATCCAGGGAGGAGGTATTTACCTCAATAACCGACGGGTTGAAGAAGTGGAAAAGAAAATTGCACTCAAGGAAACAATTCATGGGAAATATCTTGTACTGAGACGGGGCGGACGTAATTACTGGCTCGTGAAAATTCTATAATGCAAGTTGCAGTACCTTATGGGTGTGGCAAGATCACACTGCAGGCCGACGAGCGAACAGCCGAATGGTACATAATCAAAACTGAATCTTGTGAAGCATTAAAAGATCCCCGCCGCAATTTTACTGAAGCATGCCGCACTCCAATTGCATCCCCGCCTCTCCGTGATATCATAAAACCGACGGATCGCGTTGTAGTTGTTACGTCCGACGGAACACGCCCTTTTCCGAATAATATAATCATTCCCTGGCTCCTCGAAGAACTAAAGCTGGCCGACGATAATATCACTATTCTGTTAGGTAATGGTACCCACAGAAAGAACACGCCTTCCGAAATTTTATCGATGTTTGGCGAGGAGATCGTACGACGCATTAAGATAGTAAATCATAATTGTATAAAAGAGGACGACCTTAAATTCGTAGGGACGACCGCAACAAACGGCAGAATATCGCTTGATCGGCTATATGTTGAAGCCGATAAGAGAATTGTGTTGGGATTTATCGAGCCTCATTTTTTTGCCGGCTTCTCCGGCGGCGCGAAGGGAATTGTACCGGCTGTAGCGGCTATGGAAACGATTATGCACATTCACCGTACGGAGCTGATTGCAGATCCAAAAAGTACATGGGGTGAACTGGAACGGAACCCGATTCAGCATGAGATCAACGAAATGGTTTCCGCGTGTCCGCCTGATTTTCTGATAAATATGACTCTCAATTCGGAAAGGAAGATAACGGGTTTTTACTGCGGCGATTACCGTAAGGCACATCTTCACGGTTGTGCCGAAGTACTGAAACAATCCACGGTGACCGTAAATGATCGGTTTCCTCTCGTCATTACCTCGAACGGCGGTTATCCTCTTGATCAAAACCTTTATCAGACCGTCAAGGGTATCTCAGCCGCAGCCCGGATTGTGGAACCGGGTGGTACCATACTTGTCGCGAGTGAATGCCGGGATGGGATCCCGTCGAACGGACAGTTCGCCCATTTGATGTCACAGGGATCAACACCGGTTGATATCCTTCGAAACGTCAATTCTTTGGAGGAACCCTCTATCGATCAATGGCAGGTGCAAATTCTCGCAACAATTTTACAGAAAGCCGAAGTCAGACTCTTTTCATCGTTGGAGCCTGACGATGTACGCAGTTGCCATTTGCAACCGATCAGCAATCTGCAGACTGAAATCGACAGGCGGATCCATTCACACGGCCGAATGATCAGGGTGGTTGTACTCCCGGACGGTCCGTATGCTATTCCTACGGTTGCGGAGACGTAATACTCTGCTTGTGCCCCGTAACGATGTATTAAGGATGCATCATTCTCTGTGACATACCAGATATCTTTCGCTAAACTGAAACGGATTGCCAGTATAGTCAGGGAAATCATTGATCAGCAGCAGCACGCCAGATTTGATCGGGCTCATTTCAAAGAGCACACTCCAGAGTCCCTGATATTCGAAGTCGTCTATTACGTTGTCGAGCCGGATTTTAATCTATACATGGACGTTCAGCATGAGATCAATCTGGAGATCTTCCGTCGTTTCGAAGCTGAAAGAATCGATTTTGGTTTCCCAACAACTACGGTTCAACTTCAGAAAGCGGTTTCCGCCGAATGAAGTTTCGCCCCTACGGGGCTATTCGCTTTTTTAGGATCTGTGCTATGGACATGTCGCTCATCCGGAGCTGTATATGGTACTTGGACTGTCACTTAATTCAGAATTATCATTCACACCTCGCTTCAGCGAGGTGACTATCAACAAAGTGGGAGCATGAAACCTGGTTTCTTATTAGGTTCAATCCACACCGATGAATCGGTGTGTTAATGATATTGATTTGTAAATGAGTCCCATAGGCTTACCCGCCTGCTCGAACTTGTGGGCTGGTTGGCGGGGACGAAATGTCTTTAGTGTAATTTCTCATCATTTTTTCTTATCTTTACCGTAATTCAATATTTATGATATTGCGTAACATAACTGAGTTTGTATGATTATTGTTATGGCGGTAACTGCCGTTGAAGAAGATATTCTCCGAGTCGTTCAAAGAATCGAGGAACTTGGATTTAAACCGCATATTTCGAAAGGTGTCGAGCTTACGACCATCGGAGTTATCGGTGACGAAAGAAAAATGCTTCGTGAACAATTTTCCACACTGCCCGGAGTTGATAACGTTATCCCTCTCCTTAAACCGTACAGGTATGTCAGTCGTGACGTTAAACCGCACGACACAATTGTGAACGTCGCCGGCGTGGAAATCGGCGGCAGGGAGATTATCATTATCGCCGGTCCGTGTTCCGTAGAAAATGAAGACCAGATCATCGAAACGGCAACCATGGTAAAAGCCGCAGGTGCGAAATTACTCAGGGGCGGCGCATACAAACCTCGTACAAGTCCGTACACGTTTCAGGGATTAGGAGAAAAGGGACTGAAGCTGCTGCTGAAAGCCCGCGAGAAGACCGGACTTGGAATCGTCACGGAAGTAATCGACGTATCCGACGTTGATCTTGTGGCTGACTATGCCGATGCCGTGCAAGTCGGTGCTAGAAACATGCAAAATACCCAGCTCCTGAAAAAACTTGCGCGTATCGGTAAGCCGGTTGTCATTAAGCGAAATTTTTCTGCGACTCTCACAGAGTTTCTCATGAGCGCAGAGTATCTCCTATCCGGCGGGAATGATCAGGTAATTTTGTGTGAACGTGGAATCAGAACATTTGTAGAATATACACGGAGCACACTCGATCTGAACATCGTTCCTGCAATAAAGCGCATTTCACACCTTCCGATAATCGTTGATCCGAGCCACGGAACCGGGCGGCATGAATTAGTTGTACCGATGAGCCGCGCAGCCATTGCCGCCGGCGCGGATGGATTACTCGTCGAGGTACACCCGAATCCTCCCGATGCATATTCGGATGGCGAACAGTCGCTCTCGCCTGAAGAGTTTCAGACTCTCGTTCGGCAAATCGAACCAATTGCATCTGCGGTTGGACGGACACTAAAAGGCGGCAAGAAATGAATCCGTCAATAATAAAGAAAATTAAAGGAGTCGTAGGTCCTGATAATGTACTCGATTCACCGGAATCACGACTTGCATTTTCGTACGATTCCTCACCGATTGAACCGCGTTTGCCTGATGCAGTTATTCGCCCGTCCACTCCGGCCGAAGTTTCGGAGATAGTCCGGCTTGCCAATGAAGAAAAATTTGCGATTATTCCGCGTGGTTCCGGGACCGGCTTGAGCGGGGGAACGCTCCCGGTTGAAAATTCGGTCGTCCTTCTGTTGAATCACTGGAATCGTATCCTTGAAGTTGATCAGGAGAACCTGACCGTCCTAGTCGAACCAGGTGTTATAACGGCTGCACTGCAGGCACATGTAGAAAAAAGCGGCTACATTTATCCTCCGGATCCGGGAAGCGCAAGTATTTCAACTCTTGGGGGTAATGTAGCAGAGAATGCCGGCGGCCTCCGCGGATTGAAATATGGAGTAACAAAAAATTACGTCATGGGACTCGAAGTCGTACTGCCGACAGGGGAGATTCTTTTCACGGGCGGGAAATCAGTTAAAGACGTAGCTGGCTACAACCTGAAAGATATACTTGTCGGTTCTGAGGGTACGCTTGGAATAATCACAAAAATACTTTTACGCATCATTCCAAAACCTGAAACAGCCCGTACATTTCTCGCATTCTTTCCTACGATGGAAGATGCGGCGCAGACTGTTTCAGCCATCATCAGCGCAAAGATCACGCCGTCGATGCTGGAAGTTCTCGATAACACAACGATCCGTTGTGTCGAGGATTATACGCACATCGGACTTCCCGTAGAAACGGAAGCGATTCTTCTCATCGAGATTGACGGCAAGAAAGCAGTAATTGAGGAGGAGGGAATGCTGGTGCAGGCGATATGTAAAAGTAACCGTGCCACGGAGATAAAATTTGCGGAGAATGAAAATCAGGCGATACAATTTAAAAGAGCACGTCGTGCGGCATTTGCTTCGCTTGCAAGAGCGACGCAGACAACGCTTACGGAGGATGTAGCTGTCCCGAGGTCCGAACTTGCCCCGCTCGTCGCCCGTATTCAGAAAATCGGAAAAGATTACGGCGTCCGTATAGGTACGTTCGGTCATGCCGGTGACGGCAACCTGCATCCGAATTACATGACGGATAAACGGGATAAAGATGCGTTCCGGCGTGCGGAGAGGGCGATCATAGAAGTGGAAGAAACCGCCATCAGCCTGGGCGGAACAATAACTGGAGAACACGGTGTGGGTCTGTATAAAAAACGGTTGCTCGAGAAGATGGTTGGTTCTCCGGCGATGCGTATGATGATGACATTGAAGCAAATGATGGATCCGATGAATGTCCTCAACCCGGGAAAAATATTGGATCTCCGGCCTAAGTGCGAGGGGCCTTTACCTACAGAACGCGAACAGATTAAAAAGTTTGAGGATGTCGCCTGGATCTGAGGTGTAAAAAGGATCCGGCCGAGATAACGCATATGACGACAGGTAAATCCTCTCTTCTCTACGTCGCGCAACCGCCGCAAATGGATCAGCATGGTAAAGCGCCCGCGCTCGTACTTCTCCACGGAAGAGGCGCCGATGAAAACGACCTGATGGGACTGGCTCAGTATTTTGATGAACGGTTGTTCATCATCAGTGTCAGGGCGCCGTATCCTTGGATGCACGGACAGGGATTCACGTGGTTTGATATTGAGGATATCGGGTCGCCTGACCCTGCAATGTTTGCCGAGAGCTATGCGAGGTTAATAAACTTTCTCCATGAAGCGCCGAAACTCTTTCCGATTGATCATGCCAGATTAAATCTCTGCGGTTTCAGTATGGGTGCGATGATGTCATACGTCGCCGCTCTCGCCGAACCTGAACTTGTAAACGGTGTTATGGCTCTAAGCGGTCTCATCCCTGAAAGTACCATAAAACCTGGTTACAACTGGGAAAAAGTTGTTAAAAAATCTTTTTTCATCGCACATGGTGTCCATGATTCGGTAATTCCTGTTTCGTTCGGCCGGCGGGCAAAGGAACTGCTCACCGATGCCAAAGCTATCGTCACATACCGTGAATACGACATGGATCATCAGATCAGTGAAGAGACGTTAAACGATATGACAAAGTGGGTAACAAATTTGATAGACGGCAAAAGAATAATGAGCTAAGAGCAAAGAGCAGAGAAAAGGAAATAGTGAGTAGTGATTGGTGAATATAGAAGGATTAATAATAGTAGTGTACGGTCGAAAGACTAATCACTAGTCACCACTCACTAACGAACGATGACAAATGACTAATGACAAGTTACAAAGTCCCAAGTACAAAGTACCAATTACAAGTTACCAAGTACAAAGTACATCCTTTTCCGATTCATGATTCCCCTTCGTGATACAAATCCGTCCCGTACTTTCCCTGTCGTAACATATTGCCTCATGGCGATAAACGTTATCGTTTTTCTGATTGAAATATTGCACGGTAGGGGAATGGGTGAGGTCATTATGAGATATGGCCTGATTCCATACTCAATAACTTATGATTTTAAGGTCATGGAGGTCGGAGCGGCAACATTCTTACCGCTGCTGACATCAATGTTCCTGCATGGAGGATGGCTGCACCTCATCGGGAATATGCTGTTTCTTTATATATTCGGTGATAACGTTGAAGACCGGTTTGGGCACGTCAGGTATTTCTTTTTCTATGTTATAGCCGGTGTGGCGGCAGCGCTCACTCAGGTTTTTATGTTTCCTGAGTCCGAGCTTCCGATGGTTGGCGCCAGCGGTGCAATTGCCGGTGTGCTCGGAGCATATGTATTCATGTTCCCCAAGGCGAGAATTATGACGTTAATTCCCATCATTTTCTATTTCGAGATTGTTGAAATACCTGCATTTTTATTTCTCGGGATCTGGTTTCTCATGCAGATATTCAGCGGGGTCTTTTCACTCGGTATCGGTGCAGACGCGGGCGGTGTTGCATGGTGGGCGCATATCGGCGGATTCCTGGCAGGTGTTCTTCTCTTCTCACTTTTAAGGAAATCGCGGTGACCTCTAAGGAATCTCTGCGGCAGCATCTCGAGGATATTGCTCAGAAGTGCCTCCATTGCGGCCTCTGCTTGCCGACATGCCCCACCTATTCGATAACACAGAATGAACAATCCTCACCGCGCGGCAGAATTCATCTCATCCATGCGGTCCACCGCGGGGAACTGAATCTTACACGAAATTTTGTCGATGAAATGTATTTTTGCCTCGATTGCCAGGCGTGTGAAACAGCTTGTCCGGCCGGCGTACGCTACGGCGAACTTGTCGAGGAAACCAGAAATCAGATACGTGAAGAGAAGAGTGACACGCTAGGTTTCCGCATTCTGAAAAGCATATTTCTCAAAAATATCCTCCTGTCAAAATCCCGCATAAAATATGCAGCCCGTCTGATGAGATTGTACGAGAAGAGCGGTCTGCGCGACGCTGTTGAGCAATCGGAAATCCTCACGCTCTTTTCGCCTTCTCTCCATGAGAAGCATATGCTCATACCCCGGATTGACGGGAAATTTTTCGATGACATGTATCCGGAAAAGGTAAATTCGCCGGATCAGGTAAGGGGTCGTGTCGCATTCCTTACAGGCTGCATCATGAATGTATCGTTCTCAGATATCCACTCGGATGCTCTTGAGGTTCTTCTTTACAACGGTTTAGAGGTTGTTATTCCGAGATCTCAGGTCTGCTGCGGATCACTGCATGCTCATAATGGCGAACTTGAGGATGCAAAGGATCTTGCGAGAAAAAATATCGATGTATTCGAAAAGTATGAATATGATGCTCTCGTAGTTGATTCGGCAGGTTGCAGTGCATTCATGAAAGAATACGGTAAAGTATTGCAAGATGATCCGTCATACTGTGAGCGTGCCAAAGCTTTTTCGAAGAAGGTTAAAGAAATTACCGAGTTTCTCGCTGAAGCCGGCTTCAAAACGCCTCTGAAAAGGCTATCAGCAAAAGTCACCTACCATGAAGCATGTCATCTCGTGCATACGCAAAAAATAAGCGAGCAACCGAGGAAAGTGATTTCGGCAATTCCGGGAATTGAATTTGTAGAAATGAACGAATCGACGTGGTGCTGTGGAAGCGCCGGAATTTATAACATCGTCAGGTATGAAGATTCTATGAAAATCCTAGACCGTAAACTGGAAAATATTAAAGGAACAACGGCTGATATTGTCGTTACATCAAATCCGGGTTGTCACCTCCAGATCCTCTATGGTATAAAAAAACATGGACTTAAGATGGAAGTGCTTCACCCCGTAAGTTTATTAGCGCGGGCATATCGGTCATAGCATACCTTGACAATCATTCCAATTTGCGGTATAATCAGATGTCGTTTAATAAAAAATGAGGGGTGAAAGATGAAAAAATATTTCTTCTTCATTGTGATCACTATCATCGGATGCGGCTTTTGCTCTGAGATGTTATCGCAGGAGAGTCTGCGCACACAGCTGTTCGGCGAGCTCGACAAGCTCATGGAGAGAGCGAAAGATAAGAAAGCCGATATTTATTCGCCGGTGAATTTTGAAAAGGGGATGAGTTATCAAAGAGAAGCTGAGGATTACTTCAAGCGCGGTAAAAATCTCGAGGATATCCGCGATAAAATTGAAGATGCAAAAGTGTATTTCGCAAAGGCGATAGACGGATGTACGATCGGAGAAGTTGCATTCAGCGCAGTAATGGCGGCTCGTGCGGATGCTATCAGCGCCGGCGCTCCGGCTTACTCACCAAGATTATGGAAAGAAGCGGAGGAAAAACTTCAGAGTGCGAGTCGGGATCTTGAGAGTGGTGATTTGGGGGATGCCAAAGAAGGAGCCGGTGTTGCGGAACAAATATTTCGTTCGGCGGAGCTCGATGCCATTAAGACAAATTTCCTGAGTCCGGCCCGTGAATTACTCAGGAAAGCTGATGAGATGGATGTCAGCGATAACGTACGGAAGACGATTGAAACTGCTCACCGACTCGCAATTCAAGTCGAAAATCTCCTCAAGCAGAACCGTTACGACACCGACGAAGCCCGACAGCTGGCGCAGGAGGCGAAGTATGAAGCTGCGCATGCAATCTACCTGCATGAATACATAGAAAAAATTAAGAAAGAAGAGCTGACCTGGGAAGACGTCATCCTCACGAATGAAAGTCAATTTAAGAGAATCGCCGCCAGTCTCGATACCGTCGTCCGGTTTGATAACGGAATCGATGTGGCAGTCGCAGAAATCGTCAAAACGATGAAAATCCGCGAAGCCCAGACCGTGCGGTACGCGGATTCGCTGAGGATGATGGAGGGAATCGTAAATCAGAAAAATGCCGAGGTGGCTAACATCAAGCAACAAGTTGATCTTATGCAGGCGAGACTCGGTACTCTCAACGAAGCTGAACGTAAACTTCAGGATGAAGGGAAACAACTTCAGCATAAAGTCGAAAAGAAATCTGAACAAGAGCAAACGATAAGACGTGTAACCGGAATGTTCACGGAAGAGGAAGGCGATGTCGTACGTTACGGTGATGAGGTCATCATACGGTTGTACGCCCTGACATTTCCGGTAGGGAAAGACATCATCGAGCCGCAGTTCTACCCACTTTTGAAAAAAGTTCAGGATGTAATTAAAAAATTTCCGAATTGCTCTGTCAGGATCGAAGGTCATACCGACTCCCAGGGCAGCGATGATGCAAATCAGACTCTCTCAGAGCGTAGGGCAAAATCTGTTGCAGAGTACCTCATGGCAAACATGGGTGTGGAAATTCCGGTCAACCATCAGGGATTCGGAGAGAGCAGGCCTATAGTCAGCAACGATACGCCTGAAGGACGCGCGAAGAACAGACGCATCGATGTTGTTTTTATCCCGGAGTGGGCAAGCAAAGAAAAATAATCCCCACGGATTTTGGATATGAAATTCCATCAGAAAAGAGTATATTAATTGAATGGTAAATACATTGTGAAAGAGTAAATGGAACCGAGGGAAGTACTGACGAAATTAAATTTTGGAAGAGTTGATGCCGAGTCCGATACACGGTTTGAATACTGCTTCATCGGAACTGACATGCTCCGTCACGTTTTGACACCGCAGCACTCGCTCGTCCTCGGTAGCAAGGGGTCGGGAAAGAGCGCCGTGTTTCGTCTGCTCTGTACCGACAAGGAGCACCTTAAACCGCTTATGCCGAAGGGGTACGAAGAAATTTTTCCAATACCCGTTTACGGTTTGTACAACGAGGAATATATCTACGGTACTGAGCTGAGGGAGATGAAAACCGGATCGATAGACGATTTTCGGTACTTCTGGCTGTTGATTGTCGGATTGAAGACCGTTTCTTTTTTATCCCAGGATGAAAAAATCCGATCGCTCGTCAATAAAAGCAAAGACAACGAATTGAAAAATGCCTATAAGGTCATTTGTCAGGTCGTCGGTGACCTCGGAATCGAACAGGAGCGGACGACAATCGGCAAGTTAAAACAGCGCATAAGTCAACTCGTGAAACCTTCTTCCCGTGACGCAGCGGCAACCGGTGAGTCCGTGTCCAAACTGCTCGAGGGAGATTTCCGGCACAAAACAGGTATGAGTGTCACGGCGATGCTCGATAAAATTGATATTATTCTCCGGGAGACAAACACGCTCGCATGG
>Ga0315277_10006570_pt1 | contig 15182 bp, 12 predicted proteins | sample YL17G05_15_MG_FD_203695 | JGI IMG/M metagenome (GOLD analysis project Ga0315277, IMG submission 203695) | Sediment microbial communities from Yellowstone Lake, YNP, Wyoming, USA - YL17G05_15 | ecosystem: Environmental > Aquatic > Freshwater > Lake > Sediment | place: USA: Wyoming | collected...
AAAGCCAAGGTTAATATGTCGATATGGGACTTTGGTGGCCAGCAGTATTTCCGGCGCGTGCGGCTCAGCTATTATGCCGGTTCCCAGGCAGCTTTCATCGTGTTTGACCTCACGAACAAGGAATCCTTTGAAAACGTGCTCAAGTGGAACGAGGAGAAGAAAAAATTCGCAGGAGATATCCAGACCATCTTGCTCGGGAACAAGAATGACCTGGTTGCAAAGCGCGTGGTGACCGAGCAAGAAGTGAACGAGTTTGCCAACAAGAATGGCTTCACGTACTTTGAAACATCTGCTCTGACAGGATCAAACGTCGCTGATGCGTTTAATCTATTAGCATACAAGCTTGTTGACCAGGAAGCTAAGAAAGTTGAAGATAAAGAACTCCAGGGCTTGAAGGACCAATTAAAATCGGGAATCGAGGAATCTGGTGGCGAGCTCAAGTTTGGTCTCATCCGAAACAAGGCATTGTTCGATCCAGTGTTGCAAGTATTCTTGGAAATGGATCGGGCCCCGGAACTTGTCACGACAAGCGTTTCGAAGAGTTACACGTTCAATATTGGCCTGACGCTGGTTGCAACCGAGATTTTGGACAAAGAGATTTTTTACAAACAAATCGAGATCTTGAAGGATCTCAACGGCGTCCTGGGATTTGTCGATGCCAGGAAGCTGAAATCTCCAGATGATTTGGCCAAGTTCGCCCAATTCTTGAAATTATTGTTCCAGGGTGCTCGAAAAGAAACTTTTACAGGCTCCATTGGTGTCCTCTGCGAAAAAGAAAAGTATTCGGAGATCTTGTCGAAGCTGGATCTTTCTAGCGTTCTTTCCGCGAGTCAAAACTCTCGGAAATCGATATTCTTTTTCAATCTCACCGACAATTATCTCTTGGAGATTATCGATAACCTTGGGATGTTTTTCCAGGCATTGGATGTCAACTCGCTTGGCACGGATGAATTGTAAAGGAGCGAGCTTTTTTCGCATAGTTTTTTTGACTTGTTGCCTTAATTAAACCCGGCGAAACGTGCAATGAGCAGCAACGACGTGAAATCGCTGATCCGGAAATTCGCGCTCATCAACGCGGCAAAGTATAATGGTGCCGCTCAAGTTGGCTCTGTACTCACCGCCATCATGAGCGAGAACAAGGAGTTGCGATCGAGAGCTAAAGAAATCAAGCCTCTCGTCGAGGAAGACGTGAAAACCGTTAATTCGTTGTCCATGGACAAGATCATCGAGGCACTCAAGGGGTTGGGCGTGGATCTCGATTCACTTGATTCCAAGCGCAAGGAAGGGAAGGAAGGCCTGCCACCTTTGCCCGGCAACGTCAAGGCACCAGTTATGCGACTCGCGCCCTTTCCCAGCGGGCCGTTGCACATTGGCAACGCGAGGGGGTTTTTACTCAATGACGAGTACGTTAAGATGTACAAGGGCAAGTTGATCCTCGCGTTCGACGACACGATCGGTGCTATGAAGAAGAAGATAGAGGAGGAAGACTCCGGCGCGAAATTCGTGATCCCGGAAGCATACGACCTGATTCGGGACGGCTTGACATGGCTCGGGATCAAGTGGCACGAGGAGATTTTCAAGAGCGATCGCCTCCAGATTTATTACGATCACTGCAAGGACTTGATCAGCAAGGGTGAGGCCTATTCATGCACGTGCGAGCAAGAAGTGTTCAAGAAGCTCAAGGATGCCAAGAAACCGTGCTCGCACCGCGATCAGGCGCCAGAGAAGACCCTGGATGACTTCCGGAAAATGCTCGATGGTGGATATGGCGAGGGTGAAGCTGTTATCCGCTTAAAAACGGGCATTGACTTGAGCGATCCCGCCCTGCGCGAGCCGGTGATCATGCGCATCTCCGATGCGGAGCACCCGAGGGTCGGCACGAAGTATCGTGTCTGGCCCAATCTGGAATTCTCGTGGGGTCTCGACGATTATTTGCTCGGCATCACGCATGTCATCCGTGGGAAGGACTTATTCAAGGAGGATTTCATCGAGCAGCATATCTGGAAGCTTTTCGGTTGGGAACCGAAACAAATCCTTCACTACGGCATGGTCGCATTTCAAGGGCTTAAACTCAGTAAAACTTACGCCCGGGAAATGATAACCAAGGGGGAATACCTCGGCTGGGATGATCCACGCACGTGGTCGCTGCAATCGCTGGCCAAGCGTGGGATACGTCCTGAGGCACTGCGCTCGGTCTTGCTGTCGATGGGCTTGAAAATGGCGGATATCGATTTCCCGTACAGTGTCCTATACGCGGAAAATCAAAAGCTGATCGATCCGATTTCGAACCGGTACTTTTTCGTCGACGACCCGCAAATCATCACGGTGCTCGATGTTCCCAACGTCACCTACACCGCGGAGCCACTGGTCAACCCTCTCAACGAGAAACTCGGGAGCAGGAAGATCACGATAACCGTGAAGGATGGGAAAAAGAATTTGCTGATTTCCAAGGCCGATGCGGCCAAGTACAAGGCTATCCAGGGAACCACGCTCATCCGGCTGAAGGACTTGTTCAACGTGTCGATCGAGAACGGCGATTTCGCTCGCGTGCATTACCATTCCAAGGAGCTCGACGTCGCCCGCAATCAAAAAGCGCCGGTCATTCATTGGGTCGATAGCGACGCGAAAAACCATATCAACGTGCAAATCATGATGCCGGATGGCAAGATGCTCGCCGGGAAAGGCGAGCTGAACTTGCAGAACGTGAAGGCCGAAGATATGCTTCAATTCGAGCGATTCGGTTTTATCAAGGTCCAATCGGTCAAAAAAGCGAAGTTGGACGCGCGGTTTGCGCATTAAAACGGGGATCTGTTGATTATCGCGGATTTTTTTCTCGCCTGCTTGTCACGGCTGTCACTCTCGGTTCATTTTTTTCCCTCAGTAGAAGATTTTTATTGGCGTATCTGGTAGAATCCTTATATCAACGAATGTTAATCGAATAAATCGAGGAACCGGCAATGGAACCGAATGACGCGTCGGGGATGGGCAGAGCATCGATGCCTAACCTAACAGGCGAAACCCCCGTTCGATGCAAGTTTTGTAACAACGACGTGGACAATTACCTCAAGCAAGGGTCGGTTTACTGCCCATTCTGCGGTGCCGTGATCAACGCGGCAAGAACCCCTGGACAACAATCGAAAGATTCGAACCTTCTCACGGGACGGGCGCTTTGGCCGGCAAAATGGTCGGTCCTGGGTGTGGTCCTCGGCATGTTGCTATTATTGGCATTCGGTATTATGATTCCGGTCATTATCGTGATTGCCGTCATCGCTCCAAATCCAGAACCCTACTTATCTGACCCTACGGCCCTCGAACAATTGATCGTGCAATTACTGCTCAATCCGTGGTCGACCGCGCTTCTATCACTAACCGAATTTGGGCTCATCGTTCCGCCGATCGTCGTGCTGAAAAAATACCGGAAATCCTTCAAGGAGCGGATTATGCTGCTTGGTTGGCGCCCGTATTTCGGGGAGCCGGCAAGGGGGCAGACCGGGTGGCCCCGCTTTGCCAGGGATATTGGCTTTTCAACCTTCCTTGCGGTGGCTATGGTTGGCTTCCAATTCCTCGTGGTCATTCTCAACGACGCGATTTGGGCCCCGTTGATTCCCGCGAGCGATCCCCTTGCAGGCCTTGATCAGTCCATCACGCCGCAAGATCCGTTCCAGTTCATGGCGCTCGTGGCTTCCATGCTGCTCGTGATCGGGCCGACCGAGGAGATGTTGTTCCGCGGTTTTGCCCAGCAAGGCTTGGAAGCGCACACCAGCGAGCGGAATGCGTGGTTCATATCGGTTTTAATGTTCACGATCGTTCACGTCACCAGCGGGTTCGTAGAGCTGAGTTTGCTTCCGTACATGTTCTTTCCTTACTTCTACCTTTCCATGGTATTCTGTGCAATTTACACGAAAACCAAGAACTTGAACCTCATGATCTTCATCCACGGCATCTACGATGCCTTGCTAGTGTTGCTCTCCTACATCGGCTCGGCATCAGAACTCGCTGCGATCGTCTATATGTCCGTATGTTGCGTGGTTTGTTTCGCGGCTGGTGTCTATTACCTGTATCGATGGATATTCGCCGGGAAAAAGACATCAACAGTCGTAACTACCCTATAGTAAGAGTCGCTATCCAGAAACCGATGGTTTGAGTGAACGGTCGACCGCTCGTGTTCAAAAAAATTCTTGATGACGTTGCCGCTTCCATCCGCATTGCCAAGGCCCCCGCGTACAGGGTCGGAATAGGATTGCAGGATACGAATCTACTTACCGCAGCACTTGCCGAATTGAAGGGGCACATACCCGAGCAAGCCTTGGACGTGGCGATTTACTCGTCATCCGGCGACTTCAAGGTGCCGGGACGGGTCCACGTGAAATCCTTCCGCCACGACGTTCCTGAAAAGGCTATCATCGAGGATTTCAAGGCGGGGAAGCTCGACGCCATCATTCGCGGGCAGCTCTCATCCGTGATCTTCTTGAAAGAATTGAAGCAGCAGTTTTCCATCACGAATATCTGCAGGCTTGCCTTGCTCTCGTCGAGCGCCGGCCAAGATTTCTTTTTCGCGCCCGTTGGCATCGACGAGGCCAGGAATCCTGGTGAAAAGCAACGGTTGATCGAGCTCGCGACGAGTATGATGCACCGGCTGGGCATAACGCCATCTTTTTACTTGCTCTCAGCTGGCCGCATCGATGATGCCGGCAGGGACGAGGCCATCGCGCGATCGATAAGAGACACGGTCGATCTCGTCGACCGGATGAAGCGGCTCCATGAAGGCCTTCAAATCCAGCACGGGGAAATCTTGATCGAAAATGCCTTCGCGAAGGGTGGCAACGTGATCATCGCGCCGGATGGCGTCTCCGGGAACTTGATCTACCGCACGCTCTTGCATCTCGGCAATGGTCACTCGCACGGGGCGTATTATCTCAACGAGGAATTGCCCCCCGTCGTGGACACGTCACGTGTTGGCACGGCAGAGGAATACGCCGGTGCAATCGTGCTCGCGTTGCGACTGCTCGGTGAAAGAAAACAGCAGTGAGCTGATACTAAATGAAAATGAAGAGCGGGAATCGATTCGATTGCATCGGTATGGTGCACTTGTTACCGCTGCCCGGGAGCCCGAAATTTGACAAGAAAGGCGGTATGCAAGCCATCATCGACCGGGCGACGACCGAGCTCGGCATCTACGCCGCTTTGGGATTCGATGGCGCGATTTTCGAGAACTATGGGGACGCGCCGTTCTTTCCCTCCCGCGTTCCTCCCGAGACCGTCGCGTCTATGGTTCGCGTGATCACGTCTTGCATGCACGACGTCGCCTCCGCGATCGCCGGGAAGCAATTTTCCATCGGCATCAACGTCTTGCGGAACGATGCCGTGTCAGCCCTTGCCATCGCGAATGCCGTGGGTGGCCACTTTATCCGGGTCAACATCCATGCCGGCGCGAGCGCGACGGATCAAGGTATCATTAACGGCACTGCGCACGAGACGTTGCGGTATCGCTCGTCGATCGTGGCGGGATCCGTGGCGATATACGCTGATGTCCTCGTGAAGCATGCCACGCCGCTCTTGAACCGGTCGCTCTTGCAAGAAAGCATCGACCTCGTCCAGCGGGCTCTCGTGGATGGTGCCTTGATTTTCACGGGTGATGCAACCGGCGCTCGACCCCCGGAAAACGTGCTTGCTGACATCCCGCTGGTGAAAAAGGCACTCCCCGGCACGAAATTGCTCATCGGAAGCGGCATGACAGCGGATAATGTCGGGGACGTGTACGAGTCGGCGGGAAAATGCATCGATGGCTGCATCGTTGGCACGTCGCTTAAAACCAATGGCGACGTGCAGAACATCGTGGATAAAAATCGTGTTGCTGCTTTCGTTGGCAAAGTACAAAGTCTCTTATAACTTTCGCCGTTATAGTACCTCATACATTTCCTTGAAGGATTTTCAAACAAGGGGAAAACATACCTGACCAATTGCCCGGGATCAACGATCAGGTCGTTGGAGGAACACGACATGTTGAAATCGTTCTACATCTTCAACAAGAACGGCGCTTTACTATTCAACCACGAGATCGCGGCGAATCCGTCAGATCCGAAGCTCGTGGGCGCGTTCCTCTCCGCGATTTCGTCGTGGGCCGAGATGTACTCGCAATCGGGCGTGGCGCTGTTCATGACCGGGTCAATGAAATTCTTGTTCGACCAGTCTTACTACGCCAGCGACTTGATCTTCTGCATCGCTTCATCCAAGGAGCATCCTGATAAAGACCTGCATGAACGCATGTCATTGATACTCGAGAACTTCTTGCATTTTTTCTGGGAGGATCGCGCGTCCCTGGAACAAGGCATCATCTCGAAAGAGAAAATCGAGCAATTCAGGGCACTCGTGCAGGAGTTCTTGAATAAAGAATGAGGATTTATTCCTATACCCTTGTTCATGATTGCAGCGTTTAAATTTAATTGGATTTTTATTTCAAAATAGGAGAAAAGAAGAGATATAAAAAAGATGATTTTATTACGCTTTGGGCTGTTCTTTTTCAAGCTTCGCTGCCAATGCAGCTAACTCAGCCATTCGCTTTTTCTTTTCAGCTTCACGAGCTTTGAGGTCGTTCGGATCCACTTTCTTGAGACTGGCTCCGGCCTTGATCGCGTTTTTGAGCTCATCGTCCATGGAGTGTCACTTCTAGGGAAAACTATCATTTGTCATTTCGATGTCTATAGATATTCATGCACGAAAACTTTTCCCACAAGTACATGTTCGTGTTTTCTTCTATTAAAACTATCATTATTTTACCATAAATACGTTATGGCTGCAGAGTTACGCCCCGTTGTACTCCAAGCAATAATACATTTGATCCGCGTCATTGACTTGACTCTGATTTCATGATTGTGAATCGGTCATGATTTTCTCCCGGTGATGCCATGGCAAACAAGAAACCGATACGCGACGTGGTCAAGGAAATTCAAAACGAGTATCACATAATTGGTAGAGAGAACGAGCTGGGAATGATGGTCATCGCCCACGAGGCTGGAAAAAACATTCTTCTCGAAGGCGAGATTGGCACCGGCAAGACCACGCTCGCGCGTGCCATCGCTCAGAAATATGACAAGAATTTTCTCCGGGTGGAAGGCACCGAGGACCTGTATTCCACGACGCTGATCGGGACTTGGCAACCTCCCATCTTGATTCAAAAAGGTTACGTGGAGGACGCATTCGAATTTGGCCCACTCGCTCGAGCGATGATGGACGGGGGCTGCTTGTTTATCAATGAAATCAACCGGGCCCCAGAGAGCACGCAGAACCTGCTCTTGACGGCACTGGACGAGGGTATTCTCGACATCCCGAACCTGAAACGCATCACCGCGAAGGACGGTTTTTTCACGATTGCCACGCGCAATCCCGCCTCGCACATCGGCGTGTCGGTGCTTGGCGAGGCCCTCAAGGACCGCTTCGTGTGGATCAAGCTCGATTACCAGCCCGAGGGCGAGGAGCGTGCCATTGTCAAGATCCATACCAATTGCGAGGACGCGAAGGCGATCGAGGCCGCGGTCAAGATCACGAGGGCCACGCGAAAGATGAAGGAGATCCGCCGCGGTTCCAGCATCCGGGGCGCCATCGACATCATCTCCATGCTCATGCAGGTCGGCATTGGCGAGGTCTGGAAGGACCAGCAGCCGTGGATAGACGTATCGATCAGTGCCCTCGTGACCAAGATCGACGTCGAGGAAGGCATCGACAAGAGCCCCGAGGAGATCATCACGCTGATCGTCCGCAGCGTGCTGAACAAGAAGGATTTTTTCCAGTAAGTGACGAGGAGCCCGGCGCCAACGAGCTGTCCAATGAGTCGAAAACCTGGGAAACCAAGATCATGCGGGGGAAGGCCTCCAAGAAGGACATGATAAAGTTACAGATGCGGGTGCAAGGACGGACCCCTGGCTATTACGAGAAGCTCGCCCAGCAGCTTGAATACCAGGAGATCGAGGAGCTCGCCGCCGTCGCCATCAAGGAGAAGAACTTGAATGCCTTGCGTGGCCTGGCCGAGATAAACCGCGTCGCCGTGGCCGTGGAGCTGCAGAACCCCGTCGGTTTCGAGCTCCTCCAGAAAGCCTCCGAGAATGGTTCCGAGTTCGCGCCCGAGTTCTTTTTCCTGCTCCGCAGCACGCTGCAGCCCTATTACAAGCAGTTGTTCAAGAACCTCACGAAGCTCGTGATCCTCAAGGAATCGAGGAAGATCGCCGGGCGAGGCTTGAAAGGCTGGCACAAGCTGCGGACACGTTACATCCCCTACAGGACCGACCTGGACATCCCGCGCACGCTGCAAAATCTCGCTGGGCGCCCCCTCGAATACATGACGCAAGCTGACCTGGCAGGCATCGAGCGCGTGCAAAAGCAAAAGGCCGGTGTCCTCATTCTCGACACGAGCGGGTCCATGTTTGGCCGGATGATCTTCAACGCGGCGTTGACAACCGCTGTGCTCAGCTATCACATGCGCGATAACGAGTATTCGGTCATTACCTTCAACACGGGCTCACAAGTCATGAAAAAGATCCACGAGCGCCGCGATATCAACGCGACCATCGATGCGATCCTGGAAACGCAAGCCTCCGGCTTCACGAACATCACGTCGGGCTTGAAGGACGCGTTCGAGCAGATAAAACGAGCCCGATCGAACTACAAGTTCGCCATTCTCATCACCGACGGGAACGCGAACCGTGCGATCGACGAGCTCGACGAGGTAGCTATGAAGTTCGAGAGTCTACATGTTATAGCGATCCCGACCGATCAAGCCGTGACAGGCCTGAAGAATTGCGAGCGACTCGCTAGACTTGGTAAAGGTCGTTTTGTCAAGGTTGCCCAGTTCAAGGACATCCCGCACGCGCTCCAGGGCCTCTTGATGCGGATCTGATGGTAGGATTCTTTTTCAATCCTTGGATTCCGGCGAAGGCAATACCCGCTGTTTTTTCGTTTCTATGCCGATGTAGGCCAAGCATCCCGAGAAGGTGACATGCAATTCCATGAACGGTTAAAAACCCGGAGAATCGTGTTCAACGACTCGCGTGATGTCCAAGTTTAACCAGATTTTTAACGATTAGTTACGACTGTATTATAACGCTCCCGCCAGTTACGTTAGATCCTTGCAATGGCGAGGTGATGGCGAGCTCCGGATACATCCATCAAGAAATTCAAGGTGTTCCCATATGCTTCAAAAAAGCGACCAAGGCTTGCCCCGCGGAAACCCCGCCATCCCCCGGCGGTAGGTTCACGTGGTGGATAAAGTGTAACCCGGCCGCTTCGACGGCTTGCTTTATGGCAGTGAAGATGAATTCGTTGTAAGACACGCCTCCGGTGAATCCTATCGAAGAAATTGCACGTTGCTTTGCGATGTCGATCGCAGTGCTTGCCATGTATTGGCCAACCGAGATTTGAAATGCCAGGGCGTGTCGGCTCTTATCGCTTGGCCCGGTATAGCGGGACGTTTCTTGCATGGCGAGGCGGAGCGCGCCCGAGAGGTCCAGCTCGACAATCCCGTATTGGTCCTGCCTGGTGAACGTGTCCGTGTATTGCTTGAGCAGCGACTCGTCCAGTTGTGCACCAGGCAGCACACATCCTTCCAAGCGGATCGCGGGCTCTCCCTCGTACGTGGCTTCCGTGCAGAGCTGGAGACCGAAACTCATGGCATCCAGGAGGCGCCCCGTGCTCGACGTGAGGGGTTGTTGCTGTCCGGACGCGAGCTGGTCGAGCACGATGCCGAGCTCCGAGGCTCGCGATTGATCGTTGTTAACGAACCTATCCTTGAAAATACGTTCGATCTCGCCCCGGTCGAGATGTTCATGCAAGTAAGAAATGAGCATGCGCCCCGGATACTTCACTGCTTGATCGGCGCCAGGCATCCGGGCATATTTCAGATGCGCTACTCGTTTCAAGTCAAGCACAGGTCCAGCGAAAATCTCGCCACCCCATGCATTCTCGTCCACCCCGTAACCAACGCCATCGCATGCAATAGTCACCATCGGCTCCCGGGGATCGAGATGATGGTTATCGAGCACGAGCGATGCACAATGGGCGTGGTGATGGAATACTGGATACAGGTCAATCTTCAATTTTTCGGACATTTCCTTTGCCCACGTGGATGAATGGAAGAGCGGATGGGCATCGCAAGCGATTCCCGCGATCTCCTTGTCTTGGACCCGCAGCAGGCGTTCAAAATGCTGCATCGAGTGCTCGAGGTAGTCCAACGTCTCGACATTGACCACGTCACCGATGTACTGCGTGACGAAGAGCTTGTTGCCCTTGAGGATCGCGCCGGTCGAATGGAGCTCGGGCCCTGCCGCGAGGAAAACCTTGTCCTTGCTATCCACCGGGCAAGGAATGTATTCGGGAACAAAGCCACGGGAACGTCGGATGAGGAGAAGCGTGTCACCGATTACCTTTCCGACCGAGTCATCGCACCGCTGCTCGATCCGCCGGTCGTGCATGAGGAAGTTGTCCGACAGCGGGGCGAGCTGGGTCTGGATGTCCTCGTTCGTGATCGCCATAGGCAGCCCGGAACGGTTGCCGCTGGTGAACACTAGCGCACCGATCCCGATGTTCTTGCATAATTGGAAAAGTAAATGATGCGTGCCCATGTACGGGAGCATGATCCCGATCGATGACAAGCCCGGCGCTATCAGCGGGGACAAGTCGCAACCAGGCTTCCGCTTGAGCAAGAGGATCGGCCGGCGGTGTGAAAGGAGGTACCCTTCTTCCGATTCGGAGACATGCATAAAGCGATGCGCGGCAAAAATGTCCGGTACCATTACCGCGAACGGCTTGTATTTGCGTTCACCTTTCCTGTTACGGAGCAATTCGACGGCCCTGTCATTGCTCGCGTCGCAAACGAGATGCACGCCACCGATCCCTTTCACGGCAAGGATCTTTCCTTCCTTGATCTTTTTGACTGCTTGTTTCAGGGCATCGAGCTCCCGGGAGAGCACGTGGCCTTCACGATGGCAGAGAAAATAATTAGGCCCGCAATTCGGGCAAGAAAATGTTTGCGCGTGGAACCGCCTGTTCTTGTAATCCTCATATTCTGCCTTGCACGGAGTCGCACCCCGCTCGCAGAGAGGAAAGTCGATCATGGTCGTGCGCTTGCGGTCATAAGGCAGATCGATGACCGTCGTGAAGCGGGGGCCGCAATTCGCGCACGCAACGAAGGGATAGGCGTAATACTTGTTTTTTATCCCACCGGGACCCTTTCCGACCATATCGTTGATGCAATCGCGGCACGTCGCTATGTCGGCAGGCATCACGATCGTGGAACCCTTGGCATCCTCGCTATCCTTGATGACCAGGTCATTGAAATCTTCCATTTTTTCAAGCCGCTGGACATCGATAGCGTCGACGCGGGAAATGGCGGGCTTTTTTTTGCCGATATCATCGATGAACTGGTCGATAGCTCCTCTTTCGCCTTGCAACTGGAGCTGGATGCCCGCGTTGCCCCGGTTCTTGATCCATCCCTTCAAGCCGTGCTCGCGCGCGAGATTGAAGAGGAACGGCCGGAAACCGACGCCTTGCACGATTCCTTCGATGTTCAAGAGAATGGATTCCATGTACGTCGCTACTTGGGCAGATTCATGGCCAAGATTCATGAGAATTCAAGCGGCACGATGCAAGTGATGCATCGTGTGCATCCATTTTGTGCCATTACCTAATAGTATTTCTCGGAATAGAAATATAGATATATGAAAGTATAGATGCATATCTACCGGGTGATAGCTCATGACTATGATGATGAAGCATGATACAGTAGCTCTGGAATTCGTTGAAGATGGTACCATTGCCGTGATCCGGCTGAACCGACCAAGCGCGCTGAACACCTTGAATCCCCAGCTCGCAACCGATTTCAACGCCGTGCTCGACACGTTGATCGCACACGAAGGCTTGCGAGCCGTGGTGGTGACCGGCAATGGTAAAGCGTTTTGCGCCGGTGGCGATCTCGCTGCGTTCAAGACCGCGCATAACCCCGGCCAGTTTCTGCATGACCTGGCATCCAAGTTCCACGAGGCTGTCATGAAAATAAGGAATATGGATGCGCCGTTCATCGCGGCCATCAACGGCTCGTGTTTCGGCGTGGGGTTGTCCTTGGCTTGCGTGTGCGATTTCAGGATCGCCGTGGAAGGCGCGAAATTCTCGGTAGCCTTCACGGGTGTAGGGCTTAGTCCTGACTCTGGTTTACCTTACTTCCTTCCCCGCATCGTCGGCTTGGCCGTCGCGACCGATTTAGCGCTGCTCAACCTCGTGATCGATGCCAACCGGGCATTGGAGATAAACCTCGTGAGCAATGTGACCAAAGGCGATGTCGTGGCTGATGGCATCGAGCTTGCCAAGAAGCTGGCAGGCATGCCCACCAAAGCTCTCGGTATAGTAAAGAGATTGTACAATGACGCGTTTTCCGATACCCTGTCCGAGCACCTTTCCAAGGAGGTGCGCGGGGTCGCGGAATCTGCCGCGACCGCCGATTTCAAGGAGGGTTGCGCTGCGTTTTTCGAGAAACGGAAGCCATCGTTCAAGGGCAAGTAAGGGTTGATGACCATCGATTTTTTTTCTTTGCATTCCAACTTGTCCTGGCTGGACGCCATTGCAGGAAAAATCAAGTCCGTTTACCTGGACAAGCTATATCATGACGGTGTTTATAACGAAATACACTGCGATTATAAAAAATCATTCCTGGGTAAACGAAAGCTTATATCATCGGCGTTCGTCGGGATCTGGGGGTGGAACTCGTGGTGCGGGATCCACACGTTTCCCGTGATCACCGGCGGGGAATTGGCGAGTATTTACAAGCGAACCGTGGACGCGGGATTTGCCCGAACCGAACCATCGATAGGCTTGCTCCCGCACGCGGTGGTCCACGAGAATGGCGTGTTCGGCTCGCGGACTGAATTCAAGTGCTCCGGCGGAGCGCACGGGGAAGGGTACAACCTGGACAATATGCTATGCTGGGCCAAGATGGCCATGGAGTATTTTCTCACCACGAACGATCCCTGGTTCACGGTGGAAAAGTTCACGATCATCACGCACACTGTCGATTATATGCTCGACTACTTCCGCGGCAAGTACGATCCCGTGCTCGTCGAAGCGGGCATCGAGGGCGACTGGACGGAATGCACGGACTGGGAACTCGATAATGCCGACGTCAATGCCAACATGATCGAGACGTTGCGGCTTGCCATCGAGTGCCAGGCATTGCTCGGGAAACCGGGAACTGGAAAAGATTACAAGGCTGTTCGCGACCAGATGATCGCAGCATTCAACAAGCCGGTACAGCAAGGTGGGTTCTGGGATCCCGCGGCCAGGCATTACATCCACGGTAATGATGGCCGTGGAGACATCGTGCACGGAGATAAATATTTCGAAGCTACTGCGAACTATTTCGCGCTGCTTTGGCACATCGCGCCTATTGAAAACCGCAAACAGCTCTGGAAGTACATAAACGAGCACAGGAAGCCCATCGAGATGCCATACCCCGTACTCACGAATTACCTGCCGCGCACGGGTGCCCGCCGGAAGAATTACGGCTCTACCGTAACGAATGGAGACGTGTGGATGGTGCTCGGGGCCCACGCCGCTGCAGCAAGGCTTCAAGACGGCTTCATCCCCGAAGGAACAGCCATGTACAAGGCGATCGTGGATTATGAGGCCAGTGAAGGCGTGCTGCATAACTGCATCTACCCGAAACGAAACACCGTCAACGATAGCTGGGACCCCGAAATCGCCAATTATGGTGCTTTGTGGGCGCCGCTCGTACTAGGGGTGCTAGGCATTGTGCCGCGAGCGGCGGGCCTCGAGTTCAACATCACGGGACTGGAGGGATTGGCAAGCCTCGGCATGACCTTCTTTTTCGATGGCTATTTGCACCGGCTGCTCGCGAGCTGGACAAACGGTAAGTTCACGTCATCCGAGATATCACGGGAGGGGGTCCTCGTCGGCAAGACTTCCGCGGGGCGATTCTTGCTCGCGCGCGGCGATCCCTCCTGCATCAAAGACGTTCCGTGAAGGGTCCCGGCAAAATATCAAGATAAAAGAGAAAAATCGAAAAAATGCTTAAATTTCATTCAACAAGTGAATGAACGGTACTGAATCGTGCTAGGAATTGCTTATTTCTCTTCCTTGCCTTCTTCTTCCTTCGGAGCGTCTTTTACTTCTTCCTTCGGAGCGTCTTTTACTTCTTCCTTGGGGACGTCTTTTGCTCCTTCCTCGCCTTCTTCTTCCTCGTCCTTAGCTCCTTCCTCACCTTCAGCTTTGGGAGCACGAGGACCACGCTTCCGTTTCGGGCGCGGTGCGCGCTCGACGACGGTGACATTCTTGGCTTCCTTGCCCTTCTGGCCTTGCTCGACATCGAAGGTTACTTTGTCGTTCTGGTAAAGAACGCGGAAACCTTCCATTTTGACATTCGTGTGGTGAACAAAGACGTCTGCATTCTCGGTACCTTCAGGCGTTCCTTCTGGAGTGATGAATCCATAGCCTTTTCGAGAATTGAACCATTTTACGATTCCGTTCATGAAACTCACAATTGCTTCTTGTTTTTGATTAACTTACACTTCTCATTTCAGCCGCGGGTTGTAGTTCATGATTCCACGCGGTTTCTTGAGGAATGCAAAGAATGAGAAAAATACCTTGTACAAATACCTTTTTCAAAACACCGAGTTTTGCGAGCCAGTTTTTTTTCCAAATCATATCATCTTGTTTCGTATCAAGTGCATTTTATGGAATTAAAGGCCGAGCTGCTGGATGATCGTGCAAGGGACGAGCATCGACACAAAAAAATAGAGAAAAAAAGGATGATACTTGTTGTTTATTGCACGAATTTAAACAGCGGTGCGAACGCGTCGGGATAGTGAACGGCCATGATGTGGATGCCGGCGCATGCTTTCTTATTACGAATCTCTTGGATGAATGGCCCCAGGTAATCCACGTTGAGTTTCAAGTATTCCTCTTCCATCCGCTTCTTGTCCACGTTCTTCCACTGGGTCTTGATTTCCTTGAATTTCGCCATCAACGAATCAGGAACCTTGACCCCGGGCACCATCGTGTTGAAACCATTCGCGACCTCGTAGGACTTGATCGGGAACAACCCAATTAGGATCGGAACGCCGGCCTTGTTCGCTTCCTTGAGAAATTCGAGAGTTTTCTGGATGTCGAACACGACCTGGGTCTGG
>Ga0315277_10006571_pt1 | contig 15180 bp, 16 predicted proteins | sample YL17G05_15_MG_FD_203695 | JGI IMG/M metagenome (GOLD analysis project Ga0315277, IMG submission 203695) | Sediment microbial communities from Yellowstone Lake, YNP, Wyoming, USA - YL17G05_15 | ecosystem: Environmental > Aquatic > Freshwater > Lake > Sediment | place: USA: Wyoming | collected...
AACGAGGCCGTGGCGCTGGGTTGGGTCGGCGCGGGCGGACGTGGATCGAAGGATGCCGAGGGGCTTGTCGCCGCCGGCGGCCGGGTGATCGCAGTCGCCGATCCCTTCCAAGAGCGGCTCGACAAGGCGCGCAAAGCGCACAACCTCGAAGAGCCGCAGTGCTTTCTCGGAGTAGATGCACACAAACGAGTGATGGACCTCAAGGTGGACGCGGTCATACTGACGACGCCGCCTGGATTTCGGCCCGAACAGTTTGTTGGGGCGGTGGATGCGGGCAAACACGTCTTCATGGAAAAACCGATCGCCGTGGATACGTGGGGATGCCGCGTTGTCGCCGAGGCGGCCGAAAGAGCCAAGGCCAAGAGACTCAGCGTGGTCGTCGGTCTTCAAAAGCGTTACAGCAAAGCCTATCAGGAAGCGCAAAGACGGATCGCCGCGGGGGCCTTGGGAACAATTGTCTCGGGCCGCGCCTTCTATCTGACGCCCGACGTGTGGGGCGGCAAAACATGGCCGCGCGCCGACTTTGACTCCGATCTGCTCTGGATGGTGCGCAACTGGTATTACTTCCGCTGGCTCTCGGGCGACCTGATCACCGAGCAGAACGTCCACAACCTCGACGCCTGCAACTGGGTCTTGGGTGGCCATCCGGAACGTTGCGCCGGTTACGGTGGGCGCAAATGGCGCAAGTATGTCGGCGACATTTTTGACCACTTCAATTTGACGTTTGAATATCCCGGCGGCGTTCACCTGACGTTTGCATCGGGCCAGTTCTGCTCGTTCCACGACAGCTCCGAACAGATTTGCGGCACCGATGCTACGTTCAGCACCGGCAAGCCCATGAAGATCGAGGGCAAGAATCCCTGGGAGTGGACCGAAAAGGATGATGCTGACAGCAACGAATGGGAAGCGTTCATCGCGAGCATCAAGGAAGGCAAACCGCGCGCCGATGCGCAACACGGCGTGGATGGCACATTCACGACCATCCTGGGCCGCGAAGCCGCCTATCGCCGCAAAGAGCTGACGTGGAAAGAACTCTGGGACGAAAACCAGAAACTCGAACGCCAGCCCTATCCGGTAGCGTGAGATAGAAGGTAAAAGTCAAAAGGAAAAAGTTAACAGTTACCGAAGAAAAGCAAGAATTTGGCTGGCAAAAGGACAAGGGACACCACGCGCGGCTACAGTAGTGGCCCGCGCGGGGGTCGCTTTCTTTTGCCTTTTCCCTTATCGGCTACGAACAGAGTCGGCCCGGCCTACCTCACGAATTCAAATTGCACGCCGTCGGCGACGACGTTGCCATTAGCTTTGTTGGTCAGTTCGACATAGCCCGACTTGCCCGCCTTGAACGGGTAGGCGCCGAGGACCTTCCAGCCGCCCGACGATTTGGTCTGGTCCACTTTGCTCGTCGTTTGGCCCCCGTCGTAATAGACCGTGAAGGGAGAATCGGTCGCATGGTCGGAATTCGGATCGCCGCCGAACCACACCGACACGCGATACTGTCCCGCTTTGGGCAGAAGGGGCCGCCAAATGAACTTGCACTCGCCGGCGCCTTTGAGCGCAAACTTGCAGCCGCTGCCCAAGTCCTCGCCGCCAAGGCCGTCGGGCCACTCCCCTACCGTCTCGATGCCTAGCGGGCCTTCGCTGTCGAGTGCGATCTTGGTTGCGTCGGTCACGGTGGCTTTCGCTTTAGCGACCTCGACCTCCACTGTGGCCACCTCGGCTTTCACAAGAGCCTTTTCCCGCGCGCACCCTGATACCACGACAAGCGCGCAGACTCCCGACACGACAACAAGCATTCTTCGCCAGTCCATCGTTCTTCCCCCTTTCTGAAGTATGTAATACAAAGACGATCAATCAAAAATGATGTTATTCGGTCGCGCACCGGCATTCTGAAGAATCTGAGCGATTGCCTCGACGAACTCCGGCGGCCCGCAAATGTAAAACTCCTGACCGAAATCTCCCACCCTTTCCTTCAAGTATGCTTCATCAATCCGCCGATTCTCATAGCCGGGACGCGACTGGCGCGTGAGCGTGAGAATGCAACGATCTCCCAAATACTGTCGAAGTTCCCTTTCGAGAATGATGTCCGCGTGCGTCTTGTTGGAATAGATCAGACTGCAACCTTCCAGTTTTCCATCACGTTCCAGCTGCCTTAGAATCGCGATGAACGGCGTGATTCCCGTGCCGCCCGCGATGAATACGCCGGGGCCTTTGTAAGTGATGGCCCCATAGACATCCTTGATCAGAAGTTCATCGCCCGCGGCCAACTTGTGCAACTGCTCGGTCATGCCATGGTGTTCCGGATATTGCTTGATGATGAACTCGAGGACCCGATCTTTCTCCAGCGAGGTCGGAGTGAACGGACGCTCGACGTCTTCCCATTCGGGCTTGTTGATCGCGATCATTGCGGCCTGGCCGGGAAGCAGTTCGAAATCCTCCGGCTTCTCGACAATGAATCGCCTCACGTCGTGCGTGACGAATTCGGTCATCAAGACTTTCACGACATGTCTCATAGCACCATCCTATATGGAGTAGTTCGGTTCATGCTCTTGCCATCGCCTGCGCCGGGTCAAGTGTTTTATGCCTGGTTGTTCGATCATGTTCCTATGGTAGGCCGAGGTCGTTCCAGAGCGAATCAATGCGCTGTTTGACGTCGGGGGCCATGCAGATTTCGTCGGGCCAGAGGCGGGCGAAGCCTTCGTCGGGCCGTTTGCGCGTGGCGTCAATGCCGACCTTCGAGCCGAAATTGGGCAGGCGCGAGGCGTGATCAAGCGTGTCAATGGGTCCGAGAGCGAACTCCAGGTCGCGTTGCGGATCTATGTGGTTGAGCGCTTTCCAGGCCGTTTCTTCCGTATCGTGAATGTTCACGTCGTCGTCCACCACGACGATCACTTTGGTTGTCGTCATCTGGCCGAGTCCCCAAAGGCCGTGCATGACTTTGCGGGCGTGGCCGGGATAGCTTTTGCGAATCGAGACGAGAAGAAGGTTGTGGAAGACGCCCGCGAACGGCATGTGGATGTCCACGATTTCGGGCAGCAATCGCCGAATGACCGGAAGAAACAAACGCTCGATTGCTTCGCCTATGAAGCAGTCTTCCATCGGCGGCCGGCCGACGACCGTTGCGTGATAGATGGGATCGCGGCGGTGCGTGACACACGTCAGATGGAAGACTGGAAAATCGTCGGGCAGCGAGTAGAAGCCCGTATGATCGCCGAAAGGTCCTTCGCGCCGTCGCTCGTTGGGCTCCACGTAACCTTCGAAAATAATTTCGGATTCGGCGGGAACGAGAGTATCGTTGGTTCGGCTTTTGACCATCCGAACGCCGTGACCGCGGATCAGACCGGCCAAGAGCATCTCGTCGGTGTCGGGCGGCAAGGGGCACGCAGCGGCAAAAACAACGACGGGATCGCAACCCACGGCGACCGAAACGGGCAGGCGTTCGCCGCGCGCGGCCGCCTTTCGATGATGCTGCGCGCCGCCTTTGTGGATTTGCCAGTGCATGCCCGAAGTCGTCGCATCGAAAATCTGCATCCGATAGATGCCGCAGTTGGGGCGGCCGGTTTCAGGATCGTGCGTGAAAACCAACGGCAATGTCAGATAGGGACCGCCGTCGCCCGGCCAACACGTCAGAATAGGGAACGGTTCGAACGACGGCGGAGCAGGAACGACCTCCTGACAAGGAGCATCGTGCACCACTGTTGGTAGGGCGTCGGAGATCTCCTTAAGACGCGGCAACATTTTGATCTTTTCGATAAATGTCAGAGCTTCGGTTCGGTCGAGAAGCGACAGAAAACTCTCGGTGATGTCCGAGATCGTCTCGCTGCCGAGAACCATTTGCATCCGCCGGTGCGTGCCCATCGCGTTCATCAGAACGGGAATGTTGTAGCCGCTTGGCTTCTCGAAAAGCAACGCGGGGCCGCCTTGTTTGACGACGCGGTCGGCGATCTCGGTCATTTCGAGGCGCGGACTGACCGGCACGCGGATGCGTCGCAGTTCGCCTTCGCGTTCGAGGTGAAAGATGAAATCGCGCAGAGTCTCAAATCGCATGTTTGATTTCCGATTTCGGACGGTAAAGGAATGGAAACCGCAGATTTCGCCGATTTCGCAGACTAGAGAATCCATGCACTCGGCAAAATCTGCGGTTCTCCTATTCCAGAACACAGAATCTACAACTAGGCCATCGTCTCAAATGAATCGCAGAGGATGGTCGCGACATTGTTGAACACTTCGAGAAACCCACCGGAAATGCGGTACTCGCTGACGTGATCATCGCGTCGAAGTGTCAACTTGCCCGGCACAAGCGTCGTAAGCAACGGAGCATGATTGGCCAGGACGCCCAGGTAGCCCACCGTTCCCGGCGCAATGATCGAGGTCACATCGCTATCGAAAACGACTCGCTCCGCGGTGACGATTTGAAGTCTGAAGTCGGCCATTGTCATTGAAGGAAAAAGTCAAAAGGTAAAAGGCAAACGTGTAGGATTATGCTTCATCCCGATCCGCAGCCATTTGGCTTTCCTTTTTCTTTTTACCTTTTTCCTTTCTCACTCTTTCATTTTCTCGGCCTGCGCCAAAACGTCCTCGATCCCGCCGCACATGTAAAAGGCTTGCTCGGGAAGGGCGTCCAATTCGCCATTCACAATCTTTTGGAACCCTTTGATCGTGTCTTCGAGTTTGACATACTTGCCGGGCCGACCGGTGAACTCCTGGGCGACGAAGAACGGTTGCGAGAGGTACTTCTGGATGCGCCGCGCCCGCGCCACGATGACCTTGTCCTCGTCGGAGAGCTCGTCCACACCCAAAATCGCAATGATGTCCTGAAGGTCCTTATATCGCTGGAGAACCTGCTGGACGCGCCGCGCCGTCTGATAATGCTCCTCGCCGACCACTTTGGGATCGAGAATACGCGACGTCGAATCAAGCGGGTCCACCGCCGGATAAATGCCCAACTCCATGATTCGCCGCGACAAAACCGTCGTAGCGTCGAGGTGGCTGAACGTCGTCGCGGGCGCCGGGTCGGTCAGGTCGTCCGCCGGAACGTAGATCGCCTGGACCGACGTGATCGAACCGCGCTTGGTGGACGTAATGCGTTCCTGCAAATGGCCCAGTTCGGTCGCCAGCGTGGGCTGATAGCCCACCGCCGAGGGCATGCGGCCAAGCAAAGCCGACACTTCGCTCCCCGCCTGAACGAAACGGAAAATATTGTCAATGAACAGAAGAACGTCCATGCCCATATCATCGCGAAAATACTCCGCCATGGTCAGAGCGGAAAGCCCGACGCGCAAACGCGCGCCGGGCGGCTCGTTCATTTGCCCGAACACCAACGCGGCGCGCGACTTGCTCGGGTCATCCTTGTTGATGACGCCTGAGGCATTCATTTCGAGCCACAGGTCGTTGCCTTCGCGTGTGCGCTCGCCGACGCCGCCAAACACCGAATAACCGCCGTGTTCCTGAGCGATGTTATGAATCAGTTCCATGATAATGACGGTCTTGCCGACACCCGCGCCACCGAACAGGCCGATTTTCCCCCCCTTTGGATACGGGGCGAGAAGATCAATGACCTTAAGGCCGGTCTCAAAAATTTCCACCGCCGGAACCTGTTCCTCGAGCTTCGGCGGCTCGCGATGAATCGGCAAACGCTGGTCGGGGTGGGGCAGCCTGCCGCGCCCATCGAGCACGTCGCCCAGAAGGTTGAAAATATGTCCGAGGCATTGTTCGCCGACCGGTACGGTGATGGGTCCGCCCGTGTCCACCGCTTTCATGCCCCGCACGAGGCCGTCGGTGGATTGCATGGAGATGCAACGCACGAGATTGTTGCCGAGGTGTTGGGCCACCTCGACCGTGATGCCGATATTCCGTGTCTCGTCCACAATGCGAACCGCGTTGAGAATCGGCGGCAACGCATCGGCGGGAAACTCCAAATCCACCGTCGGGCCAATCACCTGTCGAACGTGTCCTTCCGCCATCAAGCAACCTCATTTCTGATTTCTGATTTCCGATTTTCGATTTCCGATTTTCGATCGCGAACTGTGGAGCACCGATTGTTCATTCCACTATTAGCAGTGAACGCGGATTGCCCCGCATCAGACTCTTGGCACAAAAGTTGAACATTCTCATTCATTTTCCAATCGCAAATCCAAAATCACTTTCTGAGCGCCTCGGCGCCGCCCATGATCTCGCCGATCTCTTTTGTGATGGACGCCTGGCGCGCTTTGTTCATGCGCAGCGTCAGGGTATCAATCAACTCCTCACAGTTTTGCGAGGCATTGTTCATAGCCAGCATTCGGGCGCTATGTTCGGCCGTCAGCGTCTCGGCCAGGACGGCGTAAAGGCGCGATTCGCAATAGCGCGGCAACAACTGCGCGAACACTTCTTCGCGCGACGGCTCAAAGATATACTCCGCCGCCGCGTCGGTTTGTTTCCATCCCATCGCCGCCGGATCGAGCGGGAGAAACTTTTCGATCCGTCCCCGCGAGATCATTGCTGAAACCTGAACATTGTAACACAGATAGACCGCGTCAGTGGAACGACTGGTATAGTACCCTTGCAGTTGAGATGCGATCCGCCGCGTCGCCTCCAAACTCACACGGCCACGCAAATCAATCACCTGCTCCAGAATGCGTCCGCCTCTTCGTCGGAAATAGTCGCGGCCCCGTTTGCCGATGCAGTAGAGATCCACACCGCGCCCGTTCTTGTGGAGAAACTCTTCCGCATACCGGATAATGTTGGCATTGAACGATCCGCACAGGCCGCGATCGCCGGTAAACAGCACCAAGACAATTCGTTTTTCCTCGCGTTGCACAAACAGAGGATGAACACATTCGCCGGAGACACTTGCGGCCACGCGCGCCAGCAGCGCTTTGATCTTTTCCGCATAGGGACGCGCAGAGACCAAAGCGGTTTGCGTGCGGCGCAGTTTGGCCGCCGCGACCATCGCCATGGCGCGCGTGACCTGCATCGTGTTCCGAATGGATCGCACGCGCCGCCTAAGATTTCGCAATATCTCCGCCATCAGAAAATCAACGCTGAATTATGAATGATGAATTATGAACTGAAATTCACAAATCCTCGATTCCGACCATCGTTGGACACTTCCCCGTTTCATTCATGGTTCATCGTTTCTTTCAGATTCCGTCTTTCTCTTCATCCTTCACCTTGAATGTCGTTTTGAATTCTCTAATCGCCTTCGCCAGCTTCTCCTCAAGGGCGGATGACATTTTCTTAACTGTATCTATCTCGTGGATCACATCTTGATACTTTTGATTCATGAATTGCCTCAATTCGGCCTCGAACCGCCGGACCGCCTCGATCGGCAGATCGTCGAGAAAACCGTTCGTTCCCGCGAAAATCATCACCACCTGATCGGCCAATGGAAGTGGCTGATATTGGTCTTGTTTCAGCACTTCCGTCAGCCGCTGGCCACGTGTCAGCTGAGCCAGAGTCGCTTTATCGAGGTCGGAACCAAATTGGGCAAACGCGGCCAGTTCACGGTATTGCGCCATGTCGAGGCGCAGTTTGCCGCCCACGGTTTTCATGGCATGCGTTTGGGCGTTGCCGCCGACGCGCGAAACCGAAAGCCCGACGTTGATCGCCGGTCGAATGCCGGCATAGAAAAGGTCGGACTCGAGGTAGATTTGCCCATCCGTGATTGAAATAACATTGGTGGGAATATAGGCGGAGATGTCGCCCGCCTGCGTTTCAATGATCGGCAGAGCGGTGAGGCTTCCCCCGCCCAGATCGTCACGCAACTTGGCCGCCCGCTCAAGCAGACGGCTGTGCAAGTAGAACACATCGCCCGGATAGGCTTCGCGTCCGGGCGGGCGCCGCAGCAAGAGCGCCAGCTCCCGGTAGGCCACCGCGTGTTTGGAGAGGTCATCATAAATACAGAGCGCATGCTTGCCGTTGTCGCGATAGTATTCGCCGATGGCCGCCCCGGCGTAGGGAGCAATATATTGCAGTGAGGCGGCTTCCTCGGCCGGCGCACAGACGATCGTCGTGTATTCCATCGCGCTGTAACGCTTGAGGATGTTCACAAGAGCGGCCACACTGGACATCTTCTGGCCAATGGCGACGTAGATACAGAAAACGTCGCCGCCGCGCTGGTTGATGATCGTGTCAACGGCGATGGCGGTCTTGCCCGTCTGGCGGTCGCCGATAATCAGTTCACGCTGTCCGCGACCGATCGGGATCATCGAGTCAATCGCTTTCAGGCCGGTCATCAAAGGCTCTTTGACCGGCTGACGCGCGATGACATCGGGGACCTTGGACTCGATTGGGCGATATTCCTTCGCAACGATTGGTCCTTCGCCGTCAAGCGGCTGCCCGAGCGGATTGACCACGCGTCCCAGCAGCGCAGGCCCAACGGGAATGGAAGCGATCCGGCCGGTTGCGCGCACCGTGTCGCCCTCTTTGATCCCGCGGTCGGACCCAAAGACTGCCGTGCCGACACTATGTTCTTCGAGGTTGAGCACCATGCCCATCATGCCGCCGGGGAACTCCAACAACTCGCCCATCATGGCCTCGCTCAAGCCATAGATCCGAGCGATGGAGTCGCCGACGCTCAGAACGGTCCCCACCTTTTCCATGGCGAGCTGATGCTCATAGGTGAGCAACTGTTTCTCGATCACACTGCTGATTTCTTCGGGTCGAAGTGCCATTGTGCCTCATCTCTGTTGGTAAGCGCGGCACTCCCGCCGCGCATCGTTGGCCGACACGAGAGTCGGGCCTACCCGCTAAGCAAGCGCAACCGCCAGCAACCGCTCGCGCAGCTTCTGCAGATCGAAGCGCATGCTGTCGTCGAGCAAGCGATCGCGATACTTGAAAACCACTCCCCCCAATATGTTCGCATCCACTCGAAAGCGAATGTCGAATCGAAGTCCCAATCGGCTTTCCAGTGCCCGGCGAAGTTGTTGGCGCTGTTCGTCGGTCAGATTGACAGCCGTGGTCACCGAGGCGGGAATGATGCCGCGCCCCTCTTCGACCAGCACAAAGAACAGCCGCATCGTCTCGTCGAGATTCTCGATCCGATTATTCTCCAACATCACGTGGATGAAGTTCAGCAGAAGCGCCTCGATCCGCCCGCGAAAGATTTGGTCAACCATTGTGTGCTTTTCATCTTTACGGATTCGTGGACTCTCGAGAAAACGCCGAATCTGCGTATCCTTGCGAAAACAACGATGCATGGCATCGGCATCTTCGAAAAGACGGTCGGTCGCGCCGCTGCGTTCAGCGGCGCCGAGCAGCGCATGTGCGTAAATATGAGCGACAGCCGGATCGAGTTCCATTCTCACCTATACCTTTGAGCGATGAATGCTGAATGCTGAACGATGAATGATGAACGATGAATGAACAAACAGCAACGTGGGCAAGCGTTTCGCGGGCTGAAAACGCCTGGCTTGGCCACACCCCTCGGTCTTTCACTTTCGTTCATCATTCATTATTCCTCGTTCATCGTTGCTTTTCAGTTTTTCCCTGCGCCCTTCATGAAATCCGCAATCAATCGCTCATGCTGCTCGCGGCTCACCGTTTCGCGAAGCAGCCGCTCGAGCGCGGCCATCGTCATGCGGATAATGTTTTCCTTGATCTGGACGCGCGCCTTCTCGATCTCGAGCTGAATATTCTCTTTGGCCTTGTTCGTAATGGCACGCGCGTCGGTGTGCGCCCGCTCACGAATCTCCTGCGCCACCCGCCGTCCCTCGCCGATCGCTTCTTGGATTCGTTCGCGCGCCTCCTGCTCGATGGTCCGCAAGCGAGCCTCATACTCCGTCCGCAAGCGTTCCGTCTCGGTCTTGGTTTTTTCGATTCGTTCAAAGTCGCCGGCGATCTTCTCCCGACGCTCGTCGAGCAAACGAAGAATCGGCCGCCACGCATAGCGCTTCATGATCCAAAGGAAGATCAAAAACGCCAGCAGTTGCGTCAGAATTTGCGAGAGCAGCTTAAGAGTTTCAGGACTCATGACCGATTTGACCTCAATGAGGGAATCCAACCGGCGGAACCCATTTCGGCTCCCCGCCAGCCGACTGGCAAAACCGATTTGCGGACAATCTTTCTCCCGCCGCTCATTTCGCCAAGTAGATCGAAATCAGAGCATAGATTGTCAGCGCCTCGATGAAGGCGCAGCCGATGATCATGCTCACCAGGATCTTGCCCGATGCCTCGGGCTGGCGACCGGTTGCTTCCATCGCCGCGCCGACCGCCCGGCCCAATCCCAGACCCGAGCCCAGTGCGGCGATTCCGATTCCGATCGGGTAAACCAGATTCAGTGCCGTTTGTGCGTCCAATGCCATCGTCTCTCCTCCATTCTTTCGCTTGTCCTGTTATGACAACCTAAACTCCAAAATCGAGAATCCGAAATCAGAAATCCAAAATCAACCATGCGCTTCCCCGTCATGAATGAGGCAGAACCATCAGGAAATAGACCATCGAAAGCAGAGCGAAAACCATCGCCTGAACCCCGGACGTGAGCAGCGCCAGGAAGAAAAACGGCACCTGGAGCGGGAAGCCAACCCAGGGCTGCTCGAAGCCGAGCAAGCCCACCAGGCTCAGGCCGAACATGGCAAAAACGCCCAACAGAATGTCTTCGCCCAAAATGTTGCCGAACAATCGAAGCGACAGCGAAATCGGTTTGATCAATTCGCCCAGAATGTGAAGCGGCAACAGCAGTACGATCCCAATCACCCACATGAACGCGGTCATGAAGAGGCCTTCGCCCTTTGGCTCGCCCGCCATATGGAAGAGATAGCGCAGCAGGCCATTACGCCTCACGGCCGTGAACTGAACGTAGAGAAACGTGCAAATGGCGAGCGCGAATGTCGTCTGATAGACCGACGTGGGCGAACGCAAAAACGGGACAATCCCCATCAGGTTGCTCAGCAGAATAAACAAGAACAGGCTGCCGACATAAGGAAGATAGCGACGGCCATTTTTCTCGCCCAAAACGCCGCACACCAAATCGCGAAACGTCTCAACAAACATTTCGACCAAAGCCTGAAACCGGCTGGGCCGAGCGAGCGAAGCTCGCTTCATGCGGCGTCCAAGAACCACAGCGGTCATGGCAACAAGCAGAAGCGCAAAGAACTGGTTCTGGTAGTTGTGAATCGCCTCGGCAAGCGTGAATCGCACCTGGACCGTTCGCGATTCGCCTGTCCGCGGATTGATCGTCGTCAGGTCGAAGGGATAAAACTCGCGCCGGGCAAAAGGCAAACTGGCAAGCAAATCCAGACCGCTGGGTATCTCGGGCGGCCCCGACCCGTGACCCTGGCTGGCGGCATGCGTGGTGGCGGCGGCGTTCTCCACATGAGCAACCGTCGCGGTCTCGACGGCAGCCGCCGCATGGCCTTCTGCACCCGCCCCCAATGTCGTCGTTTCCGCCATCGCCTAACGCGCCTCGTCTTGTTCTCCGCCCTTTGGCCCGGTCGCCGGCGGAGTTCCCTGTCGGCCCATTGCATCAACCAGTGATCGCCCAAGCGCCTTGAGGACTATGACGGCATAGGGAAGAGTGACTCCACCGATTAGCGCGCTGGGGCGCCGTGGAACAAGGAGCAAGTAGGCTAGGATCAACCCGTAGAGGACGGGCACTTTCAAGCAGAAAAACAATGCGAGTCCCAAGCGGCTTCCCTGCTTAAACAAAAGGATGAGCAGTCGTGCGAGAACCCACAAATTGACAATGCTCCACGTGGCCGCCAAGAGGAAGGCCAACGCCCACTCCGGCCCCAGATAGGCCCATCCGCAAAGACCCGACAGCCCCGCCACAACACCCGATGTTCTCAAGACTCGATCTATGAATTGCTCGTCCATTTGTTCCCCTGTGGCACGGGCGTCTTGCCCGTGAAACGAAATCATGGGCCGGATGCCCATGCTACTTACCGGGTTTCGCGAAAGATTCGGCGGATGATCAGCACCGTCTGATGGACGCTCGCCGCAAATCCCGCCAGAAGGCCGATCGTTCCCGCCCCTGCCGTGTGGCCGATTTGCCCGCCCACCCATCTGCCGACAAGGTAACCTGCCACCGGCCCGACAGCCATGACGAACGGCAAGGCAACTGCCAGCATGGTAACACGCACTTGTCGAAAGACCGTCTGGCTCTTGTCCTTCACGGGGTTTGTTCCCTCACCCCATAAGAATCCAACCGATCCGTGGGAGAAATCAACCTATTCCTTTTTGAGGACATTCCCCAATTCTGAAGGACAGCTTTTTCTGTGGATTGCGGCACGCTCTGCTGTCGCTGTTTTGCGGGGCTTTTCCCCGCGAGGGGCGGTTTTTTCTGGAGATCAAAGCGGCAGCAGAGTGTGCCGCAATCCAGAGGTTCGCCCAACCACGGTTCCACTTTGCAGGCCGCGCGTCCGCAGTGTTTGTAAGCCTTTCAAACAACCAACGGCCGAATTCTGGGGAATGTCCTGTTTGTTTTCTATTCGACAGGGCTGCTTATACGAGCGCAAAACAGGCGAAAACGCGAGAATTCACTTGCAAGGGAGGGTGTAAAGCCAAGAATGAAGCCCATCGTTGGCATTCATCATCCGGGTTTTTCGCGTTGCAAGTCGGATGCACGGGAATCGAAAGGAGCGGCGCGAGTGATTGACGGGGTCAAAAGCAAGCGTCTTCGGGTCATCCCCGACGAGCGCGGCTGGCTCATGGAATGCCTGCGCTCCGATGACTCCGAGATGTTCGTCAAATTCGGCCAGGCTTACATCACGGCGGTCTATTTCGGCGTGGTCAAGGCGTGGCATTATCACAAGACGCAGACCGACCATTTCGTCGTGGTTCACGGCATGGCGAAAGTCGTGCTGTATGACAATCGCGATGGCTCGCCCACGCGCGGCGAGGTGAATGAGTTCTTCATGGGAGATCGCGACCCCATCCTGTTGCGGATTCCGGCGGGCGTTTATCATGGTTTCAAGGGCATCAGTCCGGGCGAAACGCTCGTGCTCAACTTTCCCACCGAAGTCTATCACTACGATAATCCCGACGAATATCGCGTGGATCCCCACGACAGCGACATTCCCTATTCGTGGGAACGGAAGGACGGGTGAGCGGCCATGAACCTGCTTGTGACCGGAGGATGCGGGTTTATTGGAAGCCATTTCGTGCGCTATTGGCTTGGCCGCTACTCATCGGAGCCTCTCGTCAATCTCGACGCGCTGACTTACAGCGGCAATCTGGCCAATCTCGAAGATGTCGCGGACAAGCCCGGCTACCGATTTGTCCGTGGTTCGATTTGCGACCGCGCCCTGGTCGAGCGCATCTGTGATGAGTCGAAGATCGAAGCGATCATGAACTTCGCGGCGCACACCCACGTGGACCGAAGCATCTTGGACGCCTCGCCATTCATCGAAACCAATGTCGGCGGGACGCAGGTCCTGCTCGACGTCGCGCGTGCGCGAGGATTGGCGCGATTTGTCCAGGTCTCGACCGACGAGGTCTATGGAGCGCTGAAGCCCGACGATTCGCCGGTGAACGAACAGGCGGTTTTGGCGCCCAACAGTCCCTATGCGGCCAGCAAGGCAGCAGCCGATCTTTTGGTGCGCGCCTATCATCGCACTTACGGCGTGCCCGCCGTCATCACGCGCTGCACGAACAATTACGGGCCCTATCAGTTTCCCGAAAAGCTGATTCCTCTGATGATTATCAATGCGCTCGCCGACAAGCCGCTTCCCGTGTATGGCGATGGGTGCCAGGTGCGCGACTGGATTCATGTCGGCGATCATTGCGCGGCCGTGGATGTGGCGTTGCGTCGTGGTCGTGCCGGTGAGATTTACAATATTGGTTCTTCCAATGAACATGCCAACATCGAGATCGTGGAACGCATTCTGGATCATTTGGGCAAACCGCGCTCGCTCATTCAATACGTGAAAGATCGTCCCGCCCACGACCGCCGCTACGCGCTCGATTCGACCAAGCTGCGGTTGGAGTTGGGCTGGTTGCCGCGACACGATTTCGACACGGCGCTGGTGGAAACGATCAACTGGTATGTTGCGAATCGGCGTTGGTGGGAAGCGGTGATGACTGGCGAGTATCGCGACTATTACGAGACGTGGTATGTCAAACGATAGGAAAGAAGCAACGCGGGCTGCTAGCCTGCGAACAATGGCAAACCGACAGTTTACCCCACAAGGGATAATGGTTCCATGCCCATAGACTTTGTCGGCGAAGCACGAAGGTTTCTGGCGCGCGAGATCGAAGCGCTTGGCTTCGCCGCCAACCTGATTGACGAACGTTTCGCGCGCGCCTGCCGGATGATTCTCGACAGTCCGGGCAAGGTCGTGGTGACGGGCATCGGCAAATCAGGTTTGATCGCGCAGAAAATCGCCGCCACCATGTCGAGCACCGGCACAGTGGCCGTCTTCATGCACGCTGCCGATGCCGCACATGGCGACCTCGGAATGATCAACGCCGACGATGTGGTCATTGCCATCAGTTACAGCGGCACGACCGACGAGATTCTCGCCCTTCTGCCTTCGATTCGAGCAATCGGGGCGCAGATTATCGCCATGGTTGGCGACCCACAATCCGACCTGGCGCGCGCCGCCGATTGTGTCCTCGACATCCGGGTGCCCGGCGAAGCAGGACCGCTCAATCTTGCTCCCACGTCGAGCACGCTTGTTGCCCTTGCGCTTGGCGATGCCCTGGCGACCGCTCTGGCCAAGGCCACGAATTTTGAGGAAGAGCAATTCGCTCTGTTTCATCCGGGCGGAGCCGTCGGCCGTCGTTTGCTTCTTCGCGTGCGCGACATCATGCACACGGGCGACGCCAATCCGATTGTTGAGCCGGACGCGACCATCGAAGAGATCGTCCACCAGCTGACCAAGAAGCGATTGGGCGGCGTGAACGTTGTCGAAAATCGCCAATCGCTTAGGCTGGTCGGGATCATCACCGAAGGCGATTTGCGGCGCGCCCTCAGTCAGCGCGAGAAGTTCTTTTCATTCCGCGCGCGCGACATCATGACATCCGACCCTGTGACGATCCACCAGGACGAACGGGCGCAACGGGCGTTGGAACTGATGGAGGGTGTCGCAAGCCAGGAACCGCGCCGCCGGCAGATCTACGTCCTTTCGGTCGTGGATGACGAACGCCGCGCCGTCGGCTTCCTGCGCCTCCACGACCTGATGCGCCCATCGCGGTGAGTGATTTGCCGCTTTACTTTGATAGCAGCAAGAGGATGATTGAGGCCGGAATCCTAGGCTATTCACT
>Ga0315277_10006573_pt1 | contig 15174 bp, 12 predicted proteins | sample YL17G05_15_MG_FD_203695 | JGI IMG/M metagenome (GOLD analysis project Ga0315277, IMG submission 203695) | Sediment microbial communities from Yellowstone Lake, YNP, Wyoming, USA - YL17G05_15 | ecosystem: Environmental > Aquatic > Freshwater > Lake > Sediment | place: USA: Wyoming | collected...
GAGACTGAACTGAATCGCGTCCTATGCCCAGGATTTTGGGAATTCCACCATAGCGAGAGACTTCGGCAGCAATGGTATAGGTATTGCTATCATAAATCTTGCCGGGAGCTAATGGCCGGTCAACACCAATAAGCTCATCCCCTGTAGCTAGAATAGCCACAATCGGTCGACGGATAACCAGCGCAGTGGAGCGTCCCAGGGATGCCAGCACCCCTATCTCTTGAGGGCGAAGCACCCTTCCTTTTTTAAGGACTAAGTCTCCCCTGGCAATGTCCTCTCCTCTGCAGCGGACATTCAATCCCTTCTTCGCCTGGCACAATATACCGATGTGCGATAAGTCTCCCCTAGATGATTTACGGCTAACTTCATCGGTATCCTCAAATCGAACCACGGCATCAGCCCCTTCAGGCAATGGTGCTCCCGTCATAATGCGGATAGCCGTCCGCGGCCTGACCTCTTTTGTGGGCATAGACCCGGCAGCAACCTCTCCGACCACGACCAAATATCTCGGTGATGATTCACTAGCCCCACGAGTATCTCCAGCTCGCAGGGCATAACCATCCATGGCGGAATTATCCAGTGGGGGAATATCTATAGTGGAATAGACATCCTCAGTCAGGACTTGTCCCAGGCAGTCCAGAATAGGCTTCCGTTCGGGCTCAAGAACCTCAACATAGCTCAAAACCTTCTCCAGGGCTTCTTCCACAGAGATCATGCGGCAAACTCCTAAAACTGTATTATAGATTATCTTTGTTCTCATACCAACTTCCCTGCTATTTTCATTCAATAAAGATGAAATGTGTCGCTCAGTACCATTCCTAGCCTTCGCCCGGATAGAGAATCACACAACGCTGAGGATATGACCTGGCTGGAGAGCAATCAGGCATTTGGTGAATTATGGGCAAAAACTTTAGTTTTTAGAATTTTTGCGCAAAAACGCTTGCATTATCCAAAACACTGATTTACAATAGCCGAGTCATGTTTGGAGGTAAGAGCCGGTGATTGGCACTTTGGTGGGCGTGGCTATTCTATTTCCTATCATCACTGGTTTTATTTGCCTACCGATTAAAAACCACAGAGCCAGAGGCGGCATTGTTTCTCTTACCGCTGTAGTTCTCATAATAAGCTCCATCTTTTTCCTGCGGCAAGGTTCTTTTCCCATAGAGTATTCACCCGCCCCTACATGGGATTCGGTCATCTTAGTTTTTAATTATGTCATACTAGCGCTTTTCCTCGTTATGGCTATCAGGGATATTATCCAAAGAGGTATATCTCGACACAATATCCTCACCATAGCTTTAACCCTAGCTGCAGGTATTCCCTTAGCAATTTTTGAGTTTTCCTGGGCGCCACACACGCCATTGGAAGTTACCCCTGCCCTCTATATTGACCATCTATCCATAATCATGTGCCTTATCATTTCTATCATAGGCTCGCTTATCTGTGTTTATGCCATAAGATACATGAGAGACCATGAAGAGCACCGTATGCACCTAGGAGAGCTTAAGGAGACAACACAGCCCAGATTTTTCTTCTTTATGCTCATGTTCCTGGGTGCTATGAACGGACTGGTCTTCGCCAATAACCTCCTCTGGTTGGCATTCTTCTGGGAAATAACCACGTTGGCCTGCTGGGGCTTGATTCGCCATGATGGAACTCCTATTGCCATAACCAATGCCTTCCGCGCCTTGTGGATGTGTCTGATTGGTAGCGTTGGCTTCAGCCTGGCTATCATGTTCCTGTGGAACGGCTCACTTAACACGATTTCGTTGATGGAAGTCATCAGTAATGGCGCCTCAGTCGGTCCTGTTTTTCTTTTGCCCTTCGCTCTACTATGTCTGGCTGGTTTCACCAAGGCAGCGCAACTCCCGTTTCAGAGCTGGTTACTGGGAGCCATGGTTGCCCCCACACCAGTTTCTGCCTTACTGCATTCCAGCACTATGGTTAACGCTGGAGTTTACCTCGTATTGCGCATTGCTCCGGGCTTTCAGGGCACGCATCTTTCAACCCTCATAGCTATTTATGGTGGGGCAGTCTTCCTAGCTACCGCCCTACTAGCTATAAGCCAGAGCGAGGGGAAAAAGGTTCTGGCTTATTCCACAATTGGCAATTTAGGGCTTATCATACTCTGTGCTGGCATAAATACTCCGTTAGCCATAGCTGTGGGGATTATGCTCCTAATCTTTCATGCTATATCCAAGGGACTTCTCTTTTTATGCGCTGGCGCTATTGAGCACCACATTTGGAGCAGGAATATAGAAGATATGGAGGGGGTAGCCAGAAATCTCCCCCTTCTGACAGGCATAACTATAGCGGGAATGCTTTCCATGCTGGTAGCTCCTTTTGGTGTCCTTATCACCAAGTGGGGAGCTATGGAGGCAGCCTCTGGCATTGGCGTATGGTCAACTCTTGTGCTCGTATTGATCATGCTTGGCTCAGGAGCCACTACCGTTTTTTGGGCCAAGTGGATCGGTCGCTTTCTATGCCACAGTCCTGTGCTAGGAAGAGCCAAGATGGAGCCATTCATTCCCCTTTATCATGGCATCTTGTTGATGTTAATTACCTTTGCCGTGGTATTTAGCATACTAATTGCTCCGGTATATAACAGCGTTATCGCCCCAGCCTTAACTGAAGCAGGCTATAATGTGGCCTCGGCTTTTACTACCGGCGCCTGGTTCTTGAAATCCCCCATAGGTATTTTCGCGGCCTGGCCAATTTTCATAATAATCACCTTGGCTCTCTTAATTCCTGCTCTTGCCACCAGAGCAAAGCCCGAAACAATTCGCAGTTCCTACATGTGTGGAGAGAATGTGGAAATTGGGGTAGACGAATTTGTGGCTGTAGCCGATGAAAGGACGCAGCTTAAGACCGGCGGATTCTATATTGAAAATATGCTGGGAGAAGGGAACCTTAATAGATTTGTCGTGCCCGTGGGCATTGTTTTACTTGTTATTTTATTCGTTTTGGCGACGATATGAGCACAGGTTGGTTAATAGGAAGCGCCGTAATTGCGGTTATAGTAGCGCCCTTAATAGGGGGGCTGCTCAGAGGCATTGACCGCAAGCTGACCGCCCATATGCAAGGGAGGATTGGACCGCCGATAATACAGCCCTTCTATGATGTCATCAAGCTCTTTGGCAAGAAACCAATGGTTGCCGGTGGGGCTCAGCTCGCGTTCGCTTACGCTTTTCTCGCCCTAATCATCACTGCAACAGTATTCTTCGCTCTGAGGCAAGACTTGCTGGTGGTGCTCTTTATCCTGTTTTTTGGCAGTCTCTGCCTCCCCCTGGGAGCTTTAAGCGTGAAGTCGCCTTATAGCCAGTTAGGAGGACACCGGGAACTGCTGCAGTTCTTGGCCTATGAGCCGATTTTGCTCCTGGCAGCAATACCTATAGCTTTAAAGGCCGAGGGCTTTTCTATTGCCAATATATTTGAGTATGGGCGACCACTTCTTCCCGATTTGTGGATAACTTTTATTGCCCTGCTTATTGCTCTGGCTATAGTAATGAGGAAATCTCCCTTCGACATCTCCGGTTCGGAACATGCCCATCAAGAGCTAGTTAGAGGGGTGGTTACAGAATACTCCGGCCCATATCTGGCCCTGATAGAGCTGGGGCACTGGTACGAGATGGTTTTGCTCTTATCTATCCTAGGACTCTTCTGGGTGACAGGCAGCCTATGGTGGCTATCCATCATAATAGCTTTAGCAAGCTGGTTCATCATGCTAATTGTGGATAATATCAATGCTCGTCTCACCTGGTCCTGGATGCTGAAATTTGCCTGGGGCGCAGGCGTAAGTCTGGTAGCCCTGAATATACTATTTATCAACTTAGGATGGATGTAAAAAAATGGGAATTCTAAGTACATCAAGAATGAAATCACCCTGGCTGCTACACTTTGATTGTGGTAGCTGTAATGGCTGCGATATAGAGATACTTGCCGCCCTTACTCCCCTCTACGATGTGGAGAGATTCGGCATCGTCAATATGGGCAATCCCAAACATGCTGATGTGCTTCTGGTCACCGGTCCAGCAAACTACCGCAATTATCGAGTGTTGCGTAATCTCTATGAGCAAATGCCCGATCCCAAGGGTGTAATAGTAGTGGGAACATGTGGCTGCACCGGCGGCGTATTTCACAACTGCCCCAATATTATTGGTGGCATAGATAAGGTCATACCCGTGGACGTTTATGTCCCCGGTTGCGCTGCCAGGCCTGAAGCCATCATCGATGGAGTAGTATTAGCACTAGGGAAACTTAAAGCGTATGAAAAATGAAGTTTCAGTAGACAAGGCTGAGCTTATTCCAGCAGCAAAGAAGATGCTAGCTGAAAAAGCTAGGTTTGTTACTGCTAGTTGCCTTGACTTGAGAGATAAATTTGAAGTTATCTACCACTTCGAGCCCCGGGAAAATCCAGAACCCTTAACACATATCAGAGTCAAAATCGCTAAAGGGGACTCTCTACCCAGCATATCCAATTTGTACCTTTGCGCTGCCCTGATTGAAAACGAAATCCAGGAGCTTTTCAATATCAAGATAAGCGGGATTGCTCTCGATTTCCAGAAGAGATTTCTCCGTGCTAGGGAAAGCCCTGAGGCTGAACTTCTTAAACCTACTCCCTATGTGTCCCAACCGCCAATGCGCCTTCCGGTTAGATGTGGCGAGGCTTGTCCCGCGGGCATCGATATACCACGTTATGTTCGACTTATTGGCGAAGGGAAAATTGCTGAGTCATTAGCAGTGATAAAGCAAGCCATGCCATTTCCAGGGATTTTGGGGCGAGTATGTTTTGCCCCTTGTGAACATGATTGCCGCCAATACAAGCAAGAAGAGCCTATTGCTATCAGAATGTTGAAGAGATTCGCCTACGACCATGCCACTTATGAGGAGAAAAAGCCTACTAATCGAAGTGGCAAGCGTGTTGCCGTTATTGGCTCGGGCCCAGCAGGACTTGGTGCAGCTTACTACCTTGCCAAGATGGGTCATGGAATCACCGTATTCGAAGCCTTGTCTAAAATTGGGGGTATGATGCGGGTAGGGATTCCAGAATATCGGCTTCCCAGAAAAGTTCTGGATGACGAAATCAACATGGTCAAGAATTTGGGCGTGGAAATAAAGACTGATACTAAAGTCGAGTCTTTAGACAACTTATTCAAAGATGGCTACCAGGCAGTGCTTATTGCCATAGGTGCTCACCAAGGGATAAAGATGCGCGTTGAAGGGGAAGACCATCCTAAGGTAATAGAATGTATTGATTTCCTTAGGGATGTGAATTTCGGCAGGAAGGTTGATCTTGGCAACCGAGTAGCGGTGGTTGGTGGTGGTAATGCTGCCATTGATGCTGCTCGTACTACTCGTCGCCTGGGGGCCAAAGAGGTTACCGTATTCTACCGTCGTAGCCGAGCTGAAATGCCTGCTAGTCCCTCTGAAGTTGAGGAAGCGATTGAGGAAGGGGTGAAGATAGAATTCCTGGCATTGCCGAAGAAGGTGCTCAGCAAGAATGGCACCCTTTCATTGGAAAATTTTCGTATGAAACTGGGAGAGCCCGACGCTAGTGGTAGACGCCGAGCTGACCTTATAAAAGGAAGTGAGTTTAGTGTGGATGTTGACACTATTATTACTGCTGTTGGTCAAAGGCCCGAGATTCCAGAGCAATTCGAACTTAGAATTGGTCCAGCAAATACTATAGTAGTAGATATCGAGACCCTAGCCACTTCAAAGAAAGGTGTCTTTGCTGCTGGAGATGTGGTTACTGGACCAGCATCCGTAGTGCAAGCAATCGCAGTTGCGAGGACGGCAGCCATAGCCATAGATAAATACCTAGGTGGCAAAGGGGTTCTACCCATTTGGGAAGTAAGGGTGAACGAGCCTACCTCACGCCATACTTTCTTAGAGAGGTGGCAGAAAAAAGACAAGCGGGTTGAGATGCCAAGGCTTTCCACTGAGAAGAGATTACAAGGGTTTGATGAAGTCGAGCTCGGCCTTAGCCAGGCTGTGGCTGTAGCTGAAGGCCAGCGATGCTGGCGATGTGACCTGGAGGAATAGAATGGCAGTAAGAACAGTAATTCCCTTTGGTCCCCAACATCCTGTATTACCCGAGCCTATCCATTTGAAACTGGAGTTGGAGGATGAAAGAGTAGTAGGAGTAATGCCCATAATAGGATATGTCCATCGAGGGATTGAAAAGGCTGCTGAGCTTAATACCTTTCGTCAGAACACGAACCTCTTCGATAGGATATGTGGTATCTGTAGCTTCATCCACGGCCAAACTTATTGCCAGGGGGTTGAAGCTTTGATGGGCGTTGAAGCGCCGCCAAGAGCCAGATTCCTTCGCACTTTTTGGAGTGAACTCTCCAGGACACATAGCCACCTCCTCTGGCTGGGGCTCCTTGCCGACTGCATGGGCTTTGAAAGTTTGTTCATGCAAATATGGCGGGCTAGAGAGATAGTCCAAGATCTCTCCGAGATGACCACCGGGCATAGAGTAATTCAAGCCAGCAGCGTGGTTGGTGGGGTGAGAAGGGACATTGATAAAGATATGGCCAAGGAGGTAGACAAAAGACTCGTTGCTCTTAAAGAAATGCTGGACAGCACTGTTGCTCCTGCGTTGTTCCATGACGCTACCATTAAGCGTCGTGCTGTGGGCAAGGGGATGCTGTCTAAGGAGCAGGCTGAGCTTTTGGGAGCGGTTGGTCCTACTGCCCGGGGCAGTGGTGTAGCTAAAGATATTAGACAAACAGGTTACGCCGCTTTTAAGGAAGTGGGCTTTGAGCCAGTGGTGGAAACTGCCGGAGATAGCTATGCCCGAACCTTAGTCAGGGCTAGAGAAACGTATCAGAGTATAGAAATTATGCGTAAAGCCCTGGCAATGATGCCAGAGGGAGAGATATTGGTCAGGGTTGATGGCTATCCCGAAGGCGAAACAGTTTCTAGATGTGAGCAACCCCGGGGAGAAGTTTTCTACTACTTAAAGGGCAACGGAACAAATCATCTAGAGAGAGTGAAGGTGAGAACGCCAACCTTTGCCAACGTACCCACTTACTTAGTGATGCTGCCTGGCTGTGAGATGGCCGATGTCCCTGTGATTACCCTATCTATTGACCCTTGTATAGGTTGTACTGAGAGGTAATTTAGAAATGCGGATGCTTCCGACGATTGTGAAAAACCTATTCTCCCGACCCGTTACCAGACGTTACCCTTTTAAGGATATCAGGGAGCCCTTCCCTGGCTATCGAGGCAGAATTTACTGGGATGCTAGCAAATGTGATTTATGCGGCGACTGCGCCAGGGTATGTCCGTCCGAAGCTATAAAAGTCAGCCTGGGAAACAGTCAGATAACTTACGACCCTTTCAAATGTATCTATTGCGGGACATGCGTGGAAACTTGCCTTCCACGGGCAATAAACCAGGATAAACACTATACTAAACCTGCGGCTAATAAGCAGAAAGAAGTGATCACTATCTCTGCCTAGCAGAACTGGAAAGAACAGCTTTCTCCGCCCTTTCTGTTAGAAAAAGTTGAAAAGCGGACTCTGTAATATCGGCAGTCTACCTTCGAGTTTTAAACGGTCCAGTTTTGAATTTTAGCCAAACAGGCAATTCAGCATAATTGACAATCGCATAGATTAGATGTAAAGTGAAAATCTGGTAAATCAGATAGCTTGATGGAATGGTTCATTTAGGAGGTGGATTAAAGTGAGTGCAAGAGAAACAGGTGCCATAAACGTTCGACGTATGACATCTACTAATGATTTAGACGGAATTCTAGCTCTCATCAACAAAATCACCAAGGGGGAAATTCGTATCACCTACAGAGACTTGGTTGCCAATTATCCTGGGGGGCCGTTTGATTTGAGTTTTGTGGCTGAGGCTAATGGCCAGATGGTTGGCTTTATTCTAGCTCGTCTGGAATTTGTATATATACCATTTGTGGAAGTCTGTCTTATTGACGCTGTGGGCGTCGACCCTGAATATCAAGGCCGCCGCATTGGCTCTACCTTGATCCAGAAGTTAATAGAACGTTGCCATCTTGAGGACGTTGACACGATACGCGCACTTGTTGCTGAGGATGATGAGCCGTTGCGGAGGTTCGTCGAGTACCTAGGCTTTCGCCGTAGTAATATAATCAACTATGATAAGACTACTTACTGAAAGCTAAGCCAAGCCTGTAGGATAAGTGTTGAAAACACAATTATCCAGGCTACATAGCTTAATGAAGCCTCAATATCAGAAAATATGGGGTGCACTCCACTTTGGCCCTTCTTTCTATGCTTGCCCATGTGGGTAACTTCCTTCAATTAGTTTCAGGCCTTCTATTCTACCAAGAGTGTTACCCACCTCTATTGAGATTCTACTTAACAAGCCCTATCCAGTTTATATGCCCATAACCTTACTGCCCCACCTTCTGTTGACTATGGTTCTCTCACGAGGTATGATTGCTTAGGGAAGAAACTATTATGACAACCAAATCCACTTCCAAAAGTACCCTGCGGCGCTGGGAAGAAAGCATAGAAGGCAAAGTTGCTAACTGGTTGCCGCAGAGCAAGGCTACTGAGGGTGTGCGGAGCCCTCATTTTTGGATAATTACAGCTCTACTGGCACTTCTTACGTTCATTTACTATGTTGAACAGACTCCCCTGGTTAGCATACCACCGTTTAACAACAGCTTTTTTACCACCATTCACGACCTACATCGGACTCTGTTTCTCATCCCTATGATCTATGCTGCTTCTCTTTTCAGAATTCGAGGAAGCCTGATAACTTCATTTATTTTCCTATGCGTGGTCTTGCCACGTGCCTTGCTCTTTTCCCCCTATCCCGAGGCAATAGTCAGGTCTCTTCTCTTTGTTGCCCTTGCCGCTTTCATCAGCCTGTTTATAGCAACACAGCTTAATCGCATCGAAGATGAAAGAAAGGTTCGTACCGAGTTGAACATAGCATCTCAAGTGCTAAGCGAATATGCTCAACGCCTAGGAGCCATGATTGCCATCAGCAGTGTTACCAGTCAGTCTTTGGAGATCCAACATGTTCTAGATATCGCTGCCGACAAGGTTAGGGAAGTAATGGATTTAGAGATTGTCATAATATTTCTGCTAAATGACGAGAGCCAGGAACTTGAGTTTAAAACTGGCCGGGGGGTTTCCGAGGACTTTGTCAACGGCTTTACGGGGCTAAAAGTGGGTGAAGGCTTCCATGGTCAAGTTGCCCAGACCGGAGAACCATTACTCATAGACTATGCCTCCCAAGTCCCCTGGCTTACGAGAGAATTGAGAAGGCGAGAGGGAATTGGCGCGGGCTTAATTGTGCCTCTAAAAGCCAAGGGCAAGGTGCTGGGTACCCTCAGTGTGACTCCCCATGGCTCAAGGCAATTTGTGGATGAGGAAGTGAAACTGCTAACCACCATAGCTGGACAGATAGCGATAGCCATTGAAAGTGCCCGGCTATATGAAAAAGCACACTTGGCCGCACAACAGGCCCTAGCCTCAGAGAGGCGGTATCGGGAGATTTTTGAGGGCGCTAACGATGCCATCTGGATACACGATTTAGATGGCAATATAATAGCCGCCAACAAAGCGAGTGAGAAACTTACCGGGTATAGCTTGGAAGGCCTGCTAAAAATGAATGTGAAGAGTTTCCTCTCGGCGGGAAGCCTTGATCTGGCCGAACAGATTAGACATAAGCTATTCCGTGGTGAAACCGTGGAGCAACCTTATGAACAGCGCCTGATCAGGAAGGATGGAACCGAGAGGATACTAAAGTTGACGACCAGCTTAATCACGGAAGATGGCAAGCCAAGGAGCCTCCAACATATTGCCCGAGACGTGACCGCAGAAAAAGAGATGCAAGACAACTTGAGCGCAGCTTACCAGAAGCTTAGCGAATATACTCAGCGACTGAAGGAAAATCAAGAGCAGCTAATCCAGGCTGAGAAACTCACTTCGTTGGGTCAGATGGCAGCCTCTATTGCCCACGAGGTTAATAATCCTCTATCTGGCGTTCTCGTCTATACCCAATTGCTCACAAAGAGGCTACGTAGTGATAAATTGACCAAAGATGTTGCCCTCGAAAACCTGTCGAAAATGGAAGCCGAACTCAACCGCAGCACTAAGTTAATCCGAAACCTCTTGGATTTCGCTCGGCAGTCACCACCAACTTTATGGGAGGTGGACATCAACGAGATCGTTAGCCGAGCGTTTGACCTCGCTGCTCATTCAGCCGAGCTACAGCACATCCAAGTGACAAAGGAACTGAGCCCCGCCATACCTAAGGTCGTGGCTGACTTTGACCAGCTTCAGCAGGTTTGTCTCAATCTTATCATCAATGCGGTTCAGGCAATGCCTGAAGGGGGCACGCTAACTATCCGCACCTCAATTGATAACAATCGACAGGTCAAGATAGAGGTCCAGGACACCGGTTGTGGCATTTCTCCAGAAAATATGAGTAAACTATTCACACCTTTCTTCAGTACTAAGGGGAAGAAGGGTGTAGGTTTAGGTTTGGCTGTGGCATATGGAATTGTCCAGCGCCATCATGGACGAATAGAAGTGCAAAGTAAAGTGGGAAAAGGGACCACTTTTACTATCTATCTACCACTGAACTATGAAGAAGGCAAGGAGCAGCCCTTGGGCTCAAGCTTAGAAGGGGAGCCAGCCAGGACAAAAACATAGCCAAGAACCCCGATTGTTGGCACATACTCAAACATATTGATTTTTGCAAACAACTATAGTTATTGGACACGGGTCCGATAAACAGGATATGAATTGGACAAAAGAAGGGACAAATAATTTACTCAAACTAAGAATCTCGCATTATGATAGGAAGGAATTCTGGCAAAGGCAAGAATTAGCCGGGGTAAGTTTCTGCCCCAACTAAATAACGGAAACTTGCCACACAGGATCTTTGCATTACAAAGGTGGAGCGTGTACAATATGGGCGGTCGATTCAGATATTCCTGGAATATTGTAGGGGGAAACGATGGAACCGAAAAAAAAGAAGGTTCTTCTTGTAGAAGATGAAGCTGTGCTAAGAGAAAGTGTGCGAGATTGGCTTACTGAGGATGGCTATGATGTTGAGTGTGTTGAAACTGGGGAGGAAGCCCTGGAGAAAATCAAGAAGGAGAAGTATGGCGTTATTGTTCTTGACCTAAGGCTACCAGGAATCGATGGCTTGCAAGTATTCGAGCAGGCCAAACAGCTTGAAGCTAACACTAAGGGGATACTCATCACTGCTTTCCCTTCAAAAGAAAGCCAGGAAAAGGCGCGAAGTCTGGGACTTGTGGATTATTTACCCAAACCTTTCAAGGTTGATGACTTGGAAAATGCAATCAGCAAAATGCTAGGAGAAGTAGAAACTGGAAAACCAAGTGGGAAACATGTTTGGCTAGAACTTGGCGCTGTTTCTTATCGACTCTGCACTAATGACTACGACTGTGCCACATGTGCATTTGCACAGGACATACAAGATAGATTTGGAACGATAGCAGTTATCGGTCCGGATGAGGTTGCCAAGCTCAAGACACTGCCCGCCAATCAAAGAGTGTGCCGCCTTGCATCGGTACATTTTGTTGAGAAGGAGAAGCCGCACACTTAGATTAGGCACATCGAGAATGAAGTCACCTTGGTTACTACATTTTGATTGCGATAGCTGCAGTGGCTGCGATATAGAGATACTGGCTGCTGTCGTTCCTAATATATGACGTAGAAAGATTTGGCATCGTCAACATGAGCAATCCCAAACATGCTGATGTGCTTCTGGTCACCGGTCCAGCAAACTACCACAATTATCGAGTGCTGCGTAATCTCTACGAGCAAATGCCCGATCCCAAGGGTGTAATAGTAGGGGACCTGTGGCTGCACTGGCGGCGTAGATAAAGTCATCCCCGTGGACGTTTACGTCCCTGGCTGCGCCGCCAGGCCTGAAGCCATCAGCGATGGGGTAATATTAGCTTTGAAAAAAACTCTCTAGGAGCTGAGGGATGGTAACAGATAATAGCGAGGTGAACGTCAAAAAGATCAACCATATCTTGGCTCAATATAAAGGTGAGAGCAACTTGCTCATTCAGGTACTTCTTGAGCTTCAAAAGGAGCTCCGTTGGCTGCCCAAAGAAGGATTAATTAGAATAAGCCAGGAATTGAATGTGCCGTTGAGGCAAGTATATCATGCAGTCACCTTCTACAAAGCTTTTAGCTTGGTTCCCAAAGGCAAATACACTGTTACTGTGTGTATGGGCACAGCATGTCATGTTCGTGGTGCGCCACGAATTCTAGATAGAGTGGAGCGGACTTTGGGCATCAATCCTGGAGAAACCACACCTGATCTTAAATTCAGCCTGGAGACGGTGAATTGCTTGGGTTGTTGTGCCATTGGTCCGGTGATGGTTGTTGGTGATGTCTATCATGGAAAGTTATCCCTTGACCACGTGAAATTGACACTGGATAGCTATGATTAGGAAGGCAATATGCCAAAGTTAAAATCAACTTTGGAACTGGAGGAGTTAAGGAAGGGTATAGTTTCTAGGAGAGACCCCAACAGACTGTGCTTCACGGTATGTTCAGGAACTGCTTGCCTTGCCGTTGGGAGTCAAAAAACATATGCTGTTTTTGAGGCAGAGCTTGAAAGGCAAGGAGTCAAAGATAGGGTAGACCTTAGGGCTACTGGATGTCCTGGCTTTTGCGAGCGAGGTCCTATAGTTGTCGTTTATCCCCAAGCGGTCTGTTATCTTCATGTGCAGCCTGATGATGTAGCTGAGATTGTCTCCCAAAGTATAGATGGGCAGATTGTTGAGAGGTTGCTCTATGTTGACCCGGTAACTGGCGAGAAAATAGCCTACGAGCCTGATGTCCCCTTTTACAAATATCAAAACCGTCTTATTTTGGGCAATAACCGATTAATAGATGCTACGAAAATTGAGGATTATATTGCCTTGGGCGGCTATAAAGCTCTGTCGAAGGCCCTATTTGACATGACCCCAGAGCAAGTCATGGCAGAAATAGAAAAGGCTAGTTTAAGGGGTCGAGGTGGAGGTGGTTTCTCTACAGCTAGAAAGTGGAGATCCACAAGGGACGCTCCAGGAGAGCCGAAATATGTCATTGTTAACTGTGATGAGGGTGACCCGGGTGCTTTTATGAATAGGGCGTTGATGGAAGGCAATCCTCATAGTGTACTTGAAGGGTTGACCATCGGTGCCTATGCTATAGGTTCTCATGAAGGCTTTATTTATGTGCGCCAGGAATATCCTCTGGCTGCGGAGAACATTGCTATTGCTATTAAGCAAGCTGAAGATTATGGTCTTTTGGGCAAGAATATCCTAGGCTCAGGTTTCGACTTCATTGTGAAGGTTCACAAAGGCGCAGGAGCCTTCGTTTCAGGGGAATCCAGCGCCCTTATGAACGCGATAGAAGGGAAGGTTGGCGAGCCTAGACCAAAGTACATTCATACTGCAGAGAAAGGCATCTGGGACAAGCCCAGTTGCCTCAATAATGTAGAGACCTGGGCTGATGTGCCGTTTATTATCAATAATGGCGCTGATTGGTTCACCTCCATTGGCACGGAGAGAAGTAGAGGCACCAAGATATTCTCTTTAGTGGGCAAGGTGAATAACACCGGGCTTGTCGAAGTCCCTCTGGGGACTCCGTTGAGAGACATTATTTACCGAATAGGTGGGGGTGTTAGCGGAAACAAAAAGTTCAAGGCTGTCCAGACAGGTGGCCCTTCTGGTGGTTGTATACCAGAACAATACCTGGATTCGCCAGTGGATTTTGATGAGCTAATCAAGCTTGGTGCCATGATGGGCTCAGGTGGCATGATCGTTACCGACGAAGATACTTGCATGGTTGATTTTGCCAAATACTTTATCCATTTCCTTAGCGAAGAATCCTGTGGTAAATGTGTTCCTTGCCGTGAGGGGATAAATCATATGCTTGATGTCTTAACTAGAATTACTGAAGGGGAGGGGCAGGCTGCCGACATTCAGCTGATGGAGGACCTTGCAGGAATGCTCAAGGAAGCCTCCCTATGTGCTCTGGGACAAACAGCAGCTAATCCGGTGCTGACTACCTTGAGGTACTTCCGGGATGAATATGACGCCCATATTTATGAGAAAAGATGTCCCGCGGGGGTATGCAAAGCTTTGCTCGCCTTTTATGTTGACCCCGATAAGTGCCAAGCATGCCTGATCTGTGCCAGAAATTGCCCTGTGAATGCTATCAGCGGTGGCAAGAATCTCGTTCATGTCATAGACCAGAGTAAGTGCATTAAATGTGGTACTTGTCTTGAAGTCTGCCCCCCACGATTTGGCGCTATCAAGAAGACTTCCGGCAAACCAGTTCCAGCACCAATTCCTGAACAGGCCAGGGTAATACAACGCAAAGGCTAAGATGAAAAGAGTAACACTGAATATTGATGGTAAAGAAGTAACAGGCGAAGACGGCATGACAATTCTTCAAGTAGCCAAAGGTGCTGGCATAGATATTCCCACGCTTTGCTATCATGAAAAGCTTGAACCTTACGGAGGATGCCGGTTATGCCTTGTGGAGATAGGGACTCCCCCCAGAACCAGGTTGGTCACATCTTGTGTCTACCCTGCGGCTGACGGACTGGCAGTACAGACCAAATCGAAAAAGGTAATCCAAAATAGGAAGATGCTTTTGGAGGTTCTTCTGGCCTGTGCCCCAGGAGCAAAAATCATAAAGGACTTAGCTGAGGAATATGGGGCTAGCAAGACTCGTTTAAAGAAAAAAGCGAGTTATTGCATCCTTTGTGGCCTGTGTGTCAGGTACTGTGCCGAGATTAAGAAAGCCGATGCCATCGGTTTTATCGGCAGGGGCGTAGAACGAGAAGTCATGTTTATTCCTGAGATATCGCCCAAATCATGTCCCCCGTGTCGAGAATGCTTTCCACTTTGTCCCACGGGAGTCCTCGAAAGCAATTTCATACTAGCCCAGAGTCTAATTTTTAAGCAATAGATGCCATGTTACAGAATGAAGTAATAGTGAGTAAAGCTGACCTTGTCTCTGAAGCGCAAGGTATGCTGGCTCAGAAAGCGAGGTTTGCCACAGCTACATGCCTCGACTTGGGGGATCATTTTGAAGTTATTTACCACTTTGAGTTTGAAGACAGTGCAGGATTTGTCAAGCATATCAAGGTCAGCATAGGCAAGGAAGAAACCCTGCCCAG
>Ga0315277_10006574_pt1 | contig 15174 bp, 14 predicted proteins | sample YL17G05_15_MG_FD_203695 | JGI IMG/M metagenome (GOLD analysis project Ga0315277, IMG submission 203695) | Sediment microbial communities from Yellowstone Lake, YNP, Wyoming, USA - YL17G05_15 | ecosystem: Environmental > Aquatic > Freshwater > Lake > Sediment | place: USA: Wyoming | collected...
TCTTGAGGATCATGTTCAGCTCCCCCCCCCCGGTGTAAACCACGTCCTCGCGCAGGGCGTGCAGGTCGATGTAGGAGGGCATCTCCGTTTTCAACGCCACGGGAGGGGTGCAGCCGATGAGATATCCGCTGAGCTGGCGTACCTCGTCCGCATTGAGCAGCCGCAAGCGGGATACGCCGAGCTCGGATTTCAATTTGGCATAATCCACCATACGGTCCCCGGGGACCATGACCATCACCGGCTCCCCCGCGGCGATGAAGAAGACCGACTTGATCACCTGGTGGGGCTGGAGCCCCAGGACCACCGCGGCCCGCGATGCGGTGCGCGCCGGCTCCGGCATCCTGCTGAGCTCGTGAGGGATGTTGGCCGTCTGCAGGTAGTTGTGAACGTCTACGCTGCTGAGCAAGGCTAACTCCTTCCTTGTAGGGCTAAGCCGGAATGCAAGCGGCTTCCCGGCTACCCTATACCGGAGCCGGAGGTCATGCGCGTATTATAGCATAGGAAGCAAATGCGATATGCGAGGTCAGCAGGTGGATTTTGGAGGTGTTGCGCCCTATTTCAGGCCGCCCCTTCTCCCGATCTCCTGATAGAACTTCGTTCCATATCTCTCTTTAGTCGTCTGGCCGCCCTTGCGGCCTCCTTTTTGCCCGATCTTCTGGTAGAACTCCGTCCCATACTTCTTCAGGGTTGTCTTGCCTCCCTTGCGACCTGCTTCGCTTCGGGTCAGTTTTCGGTTCGCCATGAGCGATCCCTCCTCGTCAAAAAATGCCCTACGAGAGAATCCGTCCAGCGACGCAAGCTCCTTAATTATTGTTTTACCCAAAGCGGGCCAAATCTAACCAAGAAAACCGGGATAAATAATAGCCGCTCTCAGCGGCGGACCGGCCCGCGTAAGGCGGCCTCACCTTAAATGGTTCTCGGTTTTCGGCAAGATCTAACATTTTCTTGAAGGCAGCTGCAATACGCGCTTAACGTCGCGAGCGGTTAATAAAGGTAGAAGTCTCGCATGCGTGCGAGGGTAGTGTAGATAACCGTAACGGCGTGGCGTTGTATGGAGCAGAGGAGGTGAGAGATGTGGGACAGAACGGATACAAGGACGAGGGCAAGGCAAAGACTGTGCTATGCGACATGGCCAGGGACGGCAGTCTCCCCGTGGGGGTGAACTCACAGGCCATGACGCAGCTCCTGGAGATGTGCCGCAAGAGAAACGAGCAGGGCATGGATACCGCCCACATAGAGCGGTTCATCGAGGAGGGGATCATCGCTTCCGTAGAGGGAAGGAGCCTCTACGCCGAGGTCATGCTGCAGATAGCCTTCGACTCCCTCCAATAAACTTGGGGTCAGCCCTTAATATGTAGGTTCAAGCCGGGGGTCAGCCCTCCATTTTCCACATGGCATTTATGGTTGAGCCTCGCTGAGAAGCGGGATTCCGGATTATTTCAGGATGGGTCCCCGCGTGCAGGCCTGACCCCCGATGTGGAAAATGGAGGGCTGACCCCCGGCTTGACGAAAGACCTCGCATTTTATTCTAGGTCAACACGTTAAGGGCTGACCCCAAGTTTATTGTCGGTCCAGCCGTCGTAGATGACCTCCCAGGAGCCCGCCACCCTGCGCAGGCGAAAGATCGTCTCCTTGTACCCGGCTCCGTCGGTGGGTTGCGTATAGCCTACGATGATCTCCACCTCGACCTCGGCTTCGTCTCCCTGGACCTCCGCATAGCCGAGCTCTCCTACCCCGCTGGTGAAACCAAGGGAGTAGTCCCTCCCGGTCTCCCAGTACCTGCGGACCGCCTGTACTAGCTCCTCTCTCTCCGCTGCGGTGGCGTTCCCCTGCGCACCGCACGAAAGATTCAGGAAAGCCGTAGCCGCAAAGAGCAGCAACAGCGCCATGACGACAGCCAAACGTTTTCTTCCACCCATACTCTCAATATAGACCAACGTGCGATAGCCTGCATCGCGTAAGCGACAGCGCCGTCTTCGGCGCGAGTACGTCTATGTCTACAGAAGGGTCACCGGGTCTACGTCCACGGCCAGGGAGATATCCTCGCGGGCGATCTGCTCCCTGCGGCAGTATGAGTTGCGGAATGCCTCGTAAGCGGCCAGGGACCCCTCCAGCGTGTCAGCCACCTTTTCCAAGGTGGGAGCCTTGATGGTGAGGTGATATCGGTACCTCCCCTTTAAGCGCGAGAGCGGGGCGGGCGCGGGGCCCAGCACCTCTCCGTCCCCCGGCAGAAGCCCGGGCCGCAAGATGTCCCCGAGCCCCGCCGCGGCGGCGCGGGCGTGTTCCTCAACGGGGGCGGTTATCACCAGGTTGACCAGGCGGCAGAAGGGGGGGTAGAGGGCCTCCCGCCGGAAGGCCGTCTCCTGGCGGTAGAAGGCCGGGGCGTCGCCGCGTACGGCGGCCTCGACGGCATAGTGGTCGGGATTGAAGGTCTGCACGATGACTTTCCCGGGCAGTGCTCCCCGCCCCGCCCTTCCGCTCACCTGGGTGAGCAGCTGGAAGGTGCGCTCTCCGGCGCGGAAATCGGGGAGCCCCAGCGAAGTGTCCGCGTTGATCACGCCCACCAGGGTGACATTGGGGATATCGAGCCCTTTGGCGATCATCTGGGTGCCCAGCAGCACCTGGGCCCGCCCCGACTTGAACTCCTCCAGCATGTCCCAGTGGGCGTCCTTGCGCCGGGTGGTGTCCGCGTCCATACGGATGCAGCGCAGCGGCGGCAGCAAACGCCGCAACTCTTCCTCGACCCGCTCCGTGCCGATGCCGGCATAGCGGTGTACCTCGCTGCCGCACTGCGGGCAGACGAAGGGCGGCTGTAGTGACCAGTTGCAATGGTGGCATAAGAGTTGCTGTTCGCGCGCGTGGTAGCACATGCTCACGGAGCAGTTGCGGCATTGGAGGATGTGCCCGCACGCGTGGCACTGCAGAAAGCGGGCGAAGCCGCGCCGGTTGAGGAAGAGGATGGCCTGCTCTCCTGCCTGGTAAACCTTTCCAAGGGCGTTCACCAGGCGGGGAGAGAGGATGCTGCGCGCCCCCGGGTCCTCCTCCTCGCGCATATCCACCACTTCCACGCGGGGGAGGGGGCGGTCGTCCACGCGCCGCGTCAGTCTCAGGTAGGTATAGTCGCCGCGCGCGGCCGCATAGCGGCTCTCCAGCAACGGCGTGGCGCTGCCCAGCACCAGGGCCGCGCCGCACAGCCGCGCCCTTTCGGCGGCCACGTCGCGGGCGTTGTAACGGGGGGCGGAGCCCTCCTTGTAGGTGGTTTCGTGTTCCTCGTCGATGACGATCAACCCCAGGTCCGCAAGGGGAGCGAAGAGGGCGGAGCGGGCCCCGATGACCACTTTGTATCTCCCTTCCCGGATGCCCCTCCACTGGTCGTAGCGCTCCCCCAGCCCCAGCCGGGAATGGAGCACCGCCACGTCTTCACCCAATCGTCCCTTGAACCGCTGTACCATCTGCGGGGTAAGGGCGATCTCCGGGACCAGGACCATGGCGGTGCGCCCGCGCTGCAAGGCGTGTTCGATGGCATGCAGGTAGACCTCGGTCTTGCCGCTGCCGGTTATGCCATGAAGGAGGAAGATGTCACTTTTACCCTCCTCCATGCCCGAGGTCATCGCATCCAAGGCGGCCTGCTGTTCGGTATTGAGCTTGTGGGGCTGCATGGGGGGGAAGGAGCGTGTGGCGAAGGGATCCCGCAGCCTCTCCTCCTCCCGTATGCGCAGCAGACCCGCTTCCGCAGCGCCGTGCAGTGCCGAGGTGGAGGCCTTGGTGGAGTGGTGGAGTTCGGGGACGGTCATGCTGCCCCCGCGGTCGCGCAGCGCCTCCAACAGGCGCAGGCGAGCCGGTGAACGCTTCTTTATCTCCGGGTCCTCGAGCGCTTCCCTTCCCAAGTCCGTGAGGTCTGCGAAGCGCACCTTTATACGGGACGCTTTAGGGCGGGGCATGACGAACCTCCGTTCCACCCAGCCCCCCTCCTCCAGGGCTCTGAGCGTGCCGGAGGAGATCCGTCCACCCAGTTTGGACCTGGGGGCGACGCCTCCCGCGGCGGCCAGCGCTTCCATCACTTCCCGCTGGCGGACGGCCCGGGCGGGGATGGCATCCAGGGCCTGCCGGGCGTCGCCGGTCGATGCGATGAACTCGACCACCCGGCGGGAACGGCCGGGAGGCACCACCAGGCGAAAGGCCTGGGAGAGAGAGCTGAGGTAGTGGTGGGCCATCCACTCGCAGAGCCGCACCGTCTGCGCATCGAAGATCGGCGGCTCGTCCACCACCACCTCGATGCAGCGGATACGCGGGAGGTCGGGAGGGTCGCAGAAGCCCAGGACGTACCCCACCTGCAGGGTGTTGACCAGGGGAACCAGCACCACGCTTCCCGTCTCCACCTTCCCCTCCATCTCCCGGGGCACCCCGTAGGTGAAGGGATGGTCGAGCTGGCGGGCGGGCGCGTCGATGACGACGTTGACGTACGCCTCTACATCTTCGGCAGGTTCCTTAAAGCCGGGCATGGGTCCATTATACTGGCCGGCGCTGACCACCCCGGTGCGACGCATCGATGCGATATACAGCGCCCGGGTAGCCACCCGCCTCTTCGGCTCACGTCACGGAAGCAGAGGGTGGCCTACGGCGGCCATGTAGATGGCGCTCTCCTCGATACCGTCCACGCCCAGGAGCCGGTTGAGTTCATCGTCGAATAACGCCCCCACCGCGCAGGCGCCCAACTCCAGGCTGGTGGCGGCCAGATAGAGGTTCTCCCCGATGTGGCCGGCGTCCAATGTCACCTGTGAACCATGTGCATGCGAAAGGATGCCGGGGTGCCCGTTCTTATCAAGCGGTGTTTCTCCAAGGACCGCTGTGAGGGAGTGGGGGGGAGAGCTATACCAGGAGGGCGGACAGGGCCGCGCTGAGGGAGAGGATGCCCGCGTAGGGCAGGGTCCAGGCGGCGGCCTTCCCCTGTTCCTCAACGCGACCCCTCCTGCTGTGGCGCCATCGCCGCACGGCCAGGATGACGACGGCAGCCAGGCCGCCCGCCGCGGCGCCGCGCAGGAACGAGACCCACAGGAGGCCGGGGCCGGCGACGAGCCCGATAACGGCCAGTGACTTCACGTCCCCGCCCCCCACCATGTGCAGGAGGAAGGCCGGGAACAAGAGCAGGAACCCCAGGACCATGCCCGTGAGGCCCATGCACAAAGAGCCCCAACCACCCGCGGCGGACAACGCAAGACCGCCCGCCGCCGCGCACAGGATGAGCCGGTTGGGCACCCTGCGGTAGCGGAGGTCGGTACTGACCGCCGCCGCCGCGAAGAGCCACAGGAAGATAAGCCTGGCCGTCCACATCTGCCCCAGCCTCCCAGGGAACGAGCTCTATCCCAGGGCCTCCATGAGCTGCTGGAATATCTTGTTAAAGAAGCTCTTGATGACATCCGTTCCGCCCGCCCAGGCGATGAGGGCCCCGGCGACCGCTGCGGCGCCCAGGATGACCAGGGCGTAGTCCGCGGTGGTCTGCGCACCTTCGTCGGTGACGATATCCAGGGGATGGCGCATGCTATATCACCTCCTTCGCATGCCGTTAAAGGGTGTAGCCAAGGATCATGCCGCCTACGGTCAGCAGCAGGAAAGAAGGCAGGATGAGGAATACGAGGGGAAAGAGGATGAGCACGGAGACGCGGGAGGCCCGCACCCGGTCCTTCTCGCGCCGGCCGTTTCTCAGCTCTACCGCCAGCTCCTCCAGCGTGTCCGCCACCGGCGCGCCGAACTCCTCGGCCCTGAGCAGGGTACGGCTGAAGCGGCGCATCTCTCTGCAGGGATGGTCGGCGGCGTGGCGCAGGGCCTCGGCGGCGCTCTCCCCCAGCCGGATGCGTTCGAGCACGCTTTCCATCACTTCGCGCGAGATGGGATGGATGCAGGCGGAAACGGAGTGGCGGAGGGCCTGGAAAAGGCTCTCCCCCGAGAAACAAAGGACCGCCATGAGGTCCACGATCTCGGGGAGGTCGCGCGCGATCCTTTCCCAGCGGCGGACGCGGCGTCTTTTCAACGCCAGCAGCGGTGCGTGGTAACCGGCCGCGAAGAGGATGGGTGAGAGTAGCATTCCCGGCAGGCCGAGCGGAAAAGCGAGGACGGCAAGTGCCAGCCCTGCGGCGGCGCGCAGGCCCTGGAGATAATGGGGCGTCCATGCGGTGCCGGATTCCTCGAGCAGTGTGCGCATCTCCTCCCGGGGCCGGGGGGAGAGCTTACGCCCCAGCCTGGCGAGCCCGGCCTGGATCGCCGGGAACGGGTGGAGATGCCGGCGAGGGGGGGAGGCCGCATCCCCGCCCAGGCCCGCGGCGGCCAGCGCGGAGGAGCGGCGTGCCGAGCGCCGCGTGAAATAAGACGCCAGGGATACCACTGCGATGGCCGCGAACGCGGCGGCGGCGAGGTCCATCTATACCTCCAGGTCTATCATCCTGCGTATGAGGAGGAAGGCGGCGGCGTTCAGCGCGACCGCCACGGCGATGATCAGGTTTCCCATGGGCGTGGCCAGGAGCGGGCGCAGCGAGTGAGGGTTGAGCGCCGCCTGCAGGAGCAAGAAGACGGCAGGCAGGCAGGAGACGAGGTAACCGGAGGCGCGGCTCTGGGAGGTGAGGATACGCGCCTCACGCCTGACCTCCAACCCGCTCGCCACTCGTTTGCGCAGCCGTTCCAGGATGCGCGGGAGGTCTCCCCCTTTGCCGTGCAGCAGCCCGAGCACGATGAAGGTCAGGCGCAGCGAAGGAGAGGCGGAGTCTTCCGCCGCCTTCACCAGAGATTCCTCCAGGCCCCCTCCCATGCGTATGTCTTTCAGGATCTCGAGCACCTCTTCGCCCAGTTCGCCTCCGACGTCCTCCTGGCTGACCTCAAGGGACTGCCGCAGCGAGAGGCCGGCGCGCAGGGATTGGCTCAGTGAGTCGATGAACTCCAGGACCTGCTCCTCCTTCTTCGCCCGGGCCCTGTTGCGCCGGTAACCTTCCAGCAGGCGCCGTGCGAGTATGCTCGCGGGCCAGGCGAGGGAGGCGAGGAGGAGGCTGTGGGTGATGAGGAAGGCCGCCAGGCTGATAGCTGTAAAAAACAGGAAACGCCACAAACGCGACGGTGGACATGCCACCCGGCTGCACAGGGCGGTTCGAAGGCCCGGGAGGAGCCCGCATGCGGCGGCGTCTTCGCTCGCAAGCATAGAACAAGCCTTTTCACGCCTCCTGGCCGCATGCCGGCAAAGGAGGGCGGCCAGGCCGACCGCAAGCATGACGCTCGAGGCAAGGAGTGGCAGCATCAACCGGGCGTCGAGGCCGGGACCGCGCCCTTCACCTCCTTCCGGGGTGGGTTTCCGTTCGCCGGTGGGGTGACCAGCATGATAGGGGAGGGCTGGTCTGGGGGAAAGGCGGGGCCGTCAACGGGAGCAGGTACGAGGTGGGGCCTGCCGTCATGGCTGCGGTCCATCACGGCTATCTCGCTCACATGCCTCTCGCCGCATGCCTCGCGCTCCATATGCACCAGGGCGTCCACCGCCTGCGCGATCTGCTCCCGAACCGCCTGGGATGGCAGCCCCACGCCGGCGGTCAAAGCCATGGTCTCCAGCCGGGACAGGGCGTCGAAGGGGGAATTGGCGTGCACCGTGGTCATGGAGCCGCGGTGGCCGGTGTTCAGGGCTTGCAGGAGGTCCAGCGCCTCGGGTCCCCTCACCTCCCCTATGATTATGCGGTCCGGGCGCATCCTCAATGCATTGCGCAAGAGGTCCCTCAAGGTGACCTCACCCCTGCCCTCCAGGTTGGGGGGGCGGGTCTCCAGGGGGATGACGTGCGGCTGCTGCAGGCGCAGCTCGGCGGCGTCCTCAAGCGTGATGATGCGCTCTTCCTCGCCGACGCAGGACGAGAGAGCATTGAGGAGGGTGGTCTTACCCGTACCCGCCCCGCCCGAGATCACCAGGTTACCCTTATCCCTCACCAGCCTCGCCAGGAAGGCCGCGTGCCCGGATGAGAGCGTGCCGGAAGAGACCAGTTCCTCAACGGAGTAGGGGCGCCGCCGGAACTTGCGGATGGTCAATACCGGCCCGAGGAGGGAAAGTGGCGGCAGGATGACGTTGACGCGTGACCCGTCAGGCAGCCTGGCGTCGACGTAGGGCGACGCCTCGTCCACGTGCAACCCGAGGGGTCCGATGATGCGGTCGATGATGCGGTATATCTCCTCGTCGCCGTCGAGGAAGATATCGCAGGGAACGATGCGCCCGGCCTTCTCCACGTAAACCCGCCCGGGACCGTTGACCATGATCTCGGTGATCTCCTCGTCACGCACCAGGGATTCCAGGGGGCCGAGGCCGAGGATCTCGTCAAGCAGCCTATCGAGCATGCGCTGCATCTCCGGTGGGCTGAGCACGAAGCCCTCATCCCAGGCCACCTCCCGCGCTGCCCGGAGCAGGGACTTCCTTTTCTCGCCGGGATCGGAGCCGTACGAGAGGGAAAGATCGCCGTTGGGCAATCTACCCCTGACCTTTTCCTTCAGCCTTATATATACATCCTGCATGCAGGCCTCCATGTTAAGGGTTGTTGCCCGGGCGGCTCCGCAGCCGCCTGAAGCGCTGCAGGGCGGGGGACTTGCCGGTCTTGATGTCCGCGAAGCCAAGGGCGGCGGCCATCTCTGCCACTGCCTTCCCCAGGGGGGAATCGACGTGGGGGAGTTCTCCCAACTCCGCGAAATCGAGCCCGGAACGCGCATCGTCCGGGAGCGCGGCCAGGAGCTCGATCCCCACCGCCCGGGCCAGTTCATCGGGGCCCAGGGCATGATGCGCACCGCACCTGTTGACCACCAACCGCAGGCGGTCGTAGTCCAGCCCGGTCCGGTGCAGATATGCGGCGACGCTGCGGGCGCATGTGGCGGCCAAGGTGTCCGGGAGAGACACCAATAAAACCGTAGGGGAATGATGTAGCAGGGGCGGGAAATCCCCGCGTGAGGATGCGGGGAAGTCCTGGATGACCACGTCGAAGAGGAAGAGCAGGTTGCGCAGGAGCGGTTCGGGTACGGCCGTGTCCGCCGCCGGCTTGTCATGGGACCTGCGCCCGTAGGGGAGGAGGTGGAACCCCGCCGCATGACGGTAGACCGATACCCGGATCAGGTCCCAGGATATCTCCTCCGCCAGGGGGAGCAGGTCCAGCAGGACTTTTCCCTCGTCGCGGGGCTTGAGGTAGAGGAGCTGGGAAAGCTCGCTGTCCATCTCCATGAGGAGCACGCGGCGTCCGGAGGAGGACATCGCCGCGGCCAGGGTGCAGGTCAAGAACGTGGTCCCCACCCCACCCTTGCATCCTAGAAAGGTGAAGAGACCGGTATTTTCGTTCTGCTCGTTGTTGCACCTGAGGGGGGAGGAGAACGGCCTTTCGCCATTACTATATATATCCACCTTACGTTTGATCTCCCGGAAAAGGTCACCTGCGCCTGGCACCTCACGGCCGACCAGTCCGCCGTATCTCAATGGGAGGCGCAGCAGGCCGGAAAGCTCCTCCTCGCCCCAGCTCAGGCCGGGATGCGAGAGGAGGAATGATATGGGGATACTCAGTTTGAGGGCATCGCCGGGCCCGAGACTTGACGGATCGAGCTCTTCCAGCAGGGAGTGGGAGATCAGGAGGACGGCGGGGTGAAAGCGATCGAGCAGGCGCATCAGGTCGGGGACGGAGCGGGCCACGCCGCACAGGTCCAGGAGTGGGTGGTTGTCGACCGATGCTATGACGTCCGAGGCCACCTCTCCGCCGGGAAGGGCTACAGCGACCGATATCACTTCCATGCTCACCCCCTATATAATAACTTAGTTATAATAATAAAGTTTATTAACATAGTCAATATGATATGTCCCTGAGGTGAGCGGTTGGAACCCGGGGTAGCGAGCGAGCGTCTGGTTTGAAAAGGGACGCTCTACTGTGATAAAAAGAGGCATAAAGCTGCGGACCATGACGTTAAGAAGGATGGGATAGATCTATATGCGGAAGCAAACCATGAGCCGCAAGGCCGCCCTCGCCGCAGCTCTGTTCTGCTCCTCACTCCTACTGGCCGTCGCCGTGGGATGCGGCGGGAGCACGGATGGGAGTGAGAATGCGAGCGAGTTGAGCATCGATGATCTCTGGGCCAGGGCGCAGGAGGCGGACACGGCCATCGAGTCCTGGCACATGGAGATAGCCAGCTATTACGAGAACACCCAATATGGGAGTGGGCAGATACAGAGCATCATCATGGATGTCGATGGGGAGGACATCCACGAACAGGACCTGCTCCTGGGGCAGGTCTACTTCGAGTACAAACGCGTCGGCGATAAGCAGTACAGCAAGGATATGGCCAGTGGCACCTGGGCCGCGGCGCCGGCCGATCAGGCCACCACCGACGCATCGGAATATACTTCCCAGTTCCTGGAACTTCCCGCCATCGCCGCCACCCAGGAACACATAGGCGCAGAGACCATCGATGAGGGAGAGGCGGAGCATTTCCGCTTCACCCTGAGCCCCGAGGGCGTGAAAGAGATGTTCTCGGCGCAGCCCTCCTTCGATTTCAGCGAGAACACGGGTGCCGACGTTGACGTGTGGATCGACAGCGACGAGTTCTACCTGGTACGTTACGATCTGGTCATCCGCAACGCGATCATCCCGGAAAAAATCGGGCACGGCGATATAAGGTTTGTCGTGAACATCCGGGACATCAACGAGGCCATCGAGATCACGCCGCCTATCTGATCGCGCCGCATGCAACCGGCAGCAGCTTCAGGAAAGCACCCTGGCGGGACCCGTTGCGTGGTGCGCGCTCTCGCTATTCACCTCGACAAACCATGTGCCTCATCATGCGGGGGCGGTATGGATGTCAGTCATGAGAAGAAGTTATTATTGATGAGGCAGCAGATCGCAGACGGGCATGGGCGCACGCGGGAAGCGTGGAAGGCGGTTTGATTTTATGTCCCGTTCCAGAACACGCAGGACGATCTCCACGGTGATCGCGCTCGTCCTGGCCCTGACGGTCGTGCTGACCCCCCTTCTGCTCTTCTGGCCTGCGAGTGAGGACATCGTCATCAGCGAGGGAAGCTGGACCATGCCCGGCGGGGGACCTGCCCACCTGTCGTACCTGCCCTTCGCGCCGCGGGGACCGTTGAAAGAGCGTTGGAGCACCCGCCTTGAAGACATCTTGGCGGCCCCTCCGGCGGTGGCCGGGGAACGGGTGTACGTGTGCTGTGATAACGGTTTCCTTTACAGCCTGGACCTCCAGAGCGGCCGGCCGGTCTGGAGGTTCGATGCCGGCAGCAGGGTAGCCTCGATGCCCGCCGTGTCGGAGGATGGCATCTTCCTCGGCACCCTGGATGGAAGAGTCCTCAGCGTCGATCCCGAGGGGGAGTTGAACTGGGAGTTCGAGGTCGGCGGCTCCGTCCTCTCCACGCCCATACCGGAGGGTGGCCGGGTGTACTTCGGCTCATCGGACAACTACGTCTACTGTGTGGATGCGAGGGATGGCTCCATGCTATGGGACTTCGAGGCGGATGGCCCGGTTGAGGTCTCTCCCTGCCTGTACGAGGGGCAGGTCTTTGGCGCCTCATACGAGGGCGACCTTTTCGCTCTCGATACCAAGAACGGGCGGTTGCTCTGGACCTATCGTTCGCAGGGCGTGCCGGTGGTCTTTCCCGCCGCCAGCGACGGCAAGGTTTTCCTGGCGTCCGAGTTCGAGGTGCACTGTATCGACGCGCAGAGCGGCATGGTCCTGTGGGAGTACGCTACCGGCCCGACCGTTATATCCAACCTTGCCGTACGCGGCAACCAGTTGGTAGTCGTCCGCGGCGGCAGCGGTGAGGAGTCCAAGACCATATCCCTGGAGACCAGGACCGGGGACCTGTTGTGGGAGGCCGTATCCGGAGAGACAACGGGCAGGACGCCGCTCTTCGCCACCAACGAGGATGTGTATCTATGCGGGATCGATCACCTGCGAGCCCTGGCCGTAGAGTCGGGCATCCCGAGCCTGGAGATCGACTTGAGGGGTGTCCTTCCCGGGACCTTGACCATGACCGAGAGCTACGTGCTGGCCGGGACGGATGCCCGCAAGGTCTATTGCTTCGAGGAATAGAAACATTAGTAGGGTACTATGCAAGCGTACGGCCGGATGCGGTATGACCGCGCCCGCGGTAGGGCCCAGGTAAGACACCGGCAAGACGGGCGGGGAATAAAGGAATGGCGCCATATTACGATAATGATGTAAAGATACGCGAGGGGATTGAGTCGAGGAAAGGATGGTATAGATGAACGGGAGAAAAATGCGCTTGGGGGCCTGCATACTCGCCATGCTGCTGGCAGTGGGCATGCTGGTCACCTTCCCGGGTTGCTTCGGGGGGGAACCCGGCGTGGAGGAGCTCTGGGAAAACAGCCAGAAGGCTGAGGAGAACATCAACTCGCTGCACATGGAGATCGCCATCTACTACGAGAACACCAAGTTCGGCGGCGGCCAGATCCAGACCACCTCGATCAACGTCAGCGGCGGCAACGTCCAGGCCTCGAGTGCTTTATTCGGGCAGAGCTTCAGTGAGTTGATCGTCGTCGGCGGAAAGCAATACACCCGAGTCATGGGGAGCGAGGAGTGGACGGAACAGGCCGCGACCGTTAACCGGCAGACGGTCACCGAGCAGGTCGCAGGGTTCGCCGACCTGCCGAACATAGCTTCATCCTCGGAGAACCTGGGGGTCGAGACCTTGGACGGGCAGGAGGTCTATCACCTCGTCTTCACCCTCACGCCCGACGAGGTAAAGAGCCTCTTTAAAACCGTCCAGCCTTCACAGCTCGCGGCGAACGCGGGCGGTCAAGTAGATGTCTGGGTGCAGAAAGATACCGATTACAGGGTAAAGTACGAAGCCCTGGTAAAGAACGCCTCCATAACGGAACAGATAGGTTACGGGGATATACGCGTGGTGACCACCATCACCAGCATCAACGAACCCATAGCCATAGCACCGCCCGTATAAGTACCTCGATTCGCAAATACGGTCGCATTCGAGCGCCGCTGCATCCACGCCGGCGGCGTTCCGCTCCCTGCGACGTACTCGCAGAGTACGCCTCGGTCGCGTGCCTTGCCGGCGCGGCGCCCCGACACTCTCGGTGCCTGACCGTATTTAACGAACCGAGGTACTGAGCCGAACATCCAGGTAAGACACACTGGCGCCCCCCTGGGGGCGCCATGTTACTCGCTATGTTACAAAAGTGTAACGATTCTGTTACAATCCGGAAATTTTGACTCTATATATGTAAAATCTCACCCCCAGATTTCGATAAATAAAGCAAACGGTTGTTTATATGGACGAGATGCGAGAAGGACAGGAGTTGCTGTAAGGAAGAGAACTGTTCAGGAAAGAATGTGAAAGAGCCCTGTATGGAGGCAAAGATATGTCGGTAAACAATATGAAGGCAGGGCGGACCCCCAAAGCCGGGTTGTTCCGGCCCGCTATTTTTCCTTCTTACGTGCACATGGATGCTGTAAATCTGGCCGTATGCCAAACATATCTCTTTTCCGCAGGGCCAAAGGCCGTCCCGGCGTGCTCTTACTTGCGGGAACCTGGCGGTGAAGCAAACGGATCCGAATGGGCTCAAGGATCTGAAGGATAGGAAGCGAGGGGGAGAGGAAGATGCTCAACAGGAACGTGCAGGTAGTGATCAACATAATCGTCGTCCTGATGCTGGTCGCACTGGTTGCCACGGGGGTGGTGATGACCTTACCTGCGGACAGCCCACTCGGGCCTTTGCTTGGGAAGATCTTTAACTCGAAGGACATCCTGGTGAACTTCGTCGGTACCCTCGACCCCAAAGAGGTGGCCCAGGCGATCAATGAAGACCCCGAGATGCTCGTCGAGCTCCTCCCCCTGCTCGACGCGGGACAGATCGCCACAGCCATCAACCAGAACGAGGAGTTCATCATTGAGCTTGTCGCCTCGCTCGACCCCGAGATGGTCGCCAGGTTGATCAACGACGATGACGTTCAGGAACTCGTGAACTCGGTGATCCCCTACATGGACCTCGAAGTGTTGGCCACTATCCTCAACGACAACGTCGATTTCCTCGTGGAATTGGTGAACAACCTAGATCCGTCCACCGTGGCTTATATCGTCAACAACAACGAGAACTTCGCCATCGAACTCCTCACTTACATCGATCCTACCGTGATTGCCAACATCATCAACAACAGCCCCACCTTCGTGACGGAGCTCGTAGGCCTGCTCAGCGCGGAGATGATCGCGAAAGCCATCAACGAGAACCCGCAGATGCTGGTGGATGTCGTCGGCATGCTCGACCCCTCGGTGGTCGCCCAGGCCGTCAACTCTAACGGGCCGTTCCTGAAGGCGGTCATGGGCAAGCTCAACGCCAAGGTCCTCGCGGCCGCGGTCAATGCCAATGGGAAATTCCTCGTCGATGTGCTCGGCTATCTCGACCCCGCGGTCATCGCCGACGTGCTCAACAGCAACCAGGACCTGATGTACGATGTCGTCGGCATGCTGGAGCCCCAGTTCATCGCCTCGATCATCAACAACCAGAGTTTCGTGACGTCCCTCATCGGCTATCTCAGCCCGGGAGCGATCGCGGGTTCGGTCAACGCCAACGGCGGCTTCGTGAGCGCTTTGCTGGGCCAGATGGACCCCAAGGTCATGGCCGGCGCGGTCTCCAACAATGCCGTCTGGCTGGAGTCCCTCATCGGCGAGTTGGACGGCGGGCAGCTCGGGTCCATCATGGACTCCAACGCCGCCTTCCTCACCGACTTCGTGGGGGCCCTGTCCACCGGCACCGTGGCCTCCATCGTCAACGGCAACCAGGTGTGGATCACCGACCTGCTGGGGAAGCTCGACCCCTCGGTAGTCGCCTCCGCGGTCTCCAGCAACGCCGGTTTCATTGAAGGCCTCATCGGCGAGTTGGACGGCGCGCAGCTCGGGTCCATCATGGACTCCAACGCCGACTTTCTCACCGACTTCGTGGGGGCCCTGTCCACCGGCACCGTGGCCTCCATCGTCAACGGCAACCAGGTCTGGATCACCGACCTGCTGGGGCAGCTCGACCCCTCGGTGGTCGCCGGGGCGGTTTCCGATAACGCCGCCTGGCTGGAGGGCCTCATCGGCGAGTTGGACGGCGCGCAGCTCGGGTCCATCATGGACTCCAACGCCGACTTTCTCACCGACTTCGT
>Ga0315277_10006575_pt1 | contig 15173 bp, 11 predicted proteins | sample YL17G05_15_MG_FD_203695 | JGI IMG/M metagenome (GOLD analysis project Ga0315277, IMG submission 203695) | Sediment microbial communities from Yellowstone Lake, YNP, Wyoming, USA - YL17G05_15 | ecosystem: Environmental > Aquatic > Freshwater > Lake > Sediment | place: USA: Wyoming | collected...
CCATCATCATAAGTCTCCAGGCAAACGGCTCCGGAGATGACCAATGCACGAGTTGACGGCTGACTCGAAGGAACTGTCTGAAGTCTCGAAAGGCCTCGCGTGGGCCGTCGCGGACCTGCCCGGCGGCCGCATCGACCGCGGCCGCATCGCGACCAGCCGCGGCCCCCTCCGCCTCGTCTTTGACAGGGCCTTCGACGGCACCGACGGATACGAATTCAACGCCGAAGCCGGCGGTTTCACTGTCACTTCGGCGCGCCCCCGCGCCTTTCTCGCCGCCATCTTGAACCTCGCTCTGCGCCTTGCCTCCGGCGCCGTTCCCGCCGAGAGAATCATCCCGCGCTTCACGTCGCGCCTCTATAAGCACGAGGCGAATATCACCGGCGACGGCGGCTGGCACACGTACGTCGGCGACCTGGACGAGGCGTTCTGGGTCAAGTACGTAAAGGCCCTCGTCCGCATGCACTTCACCGGCCTTGTCTTCTACGCGCACTACCACCCGTTCGAGTGCTTCCTCGATTACGACCGGTTTCCCGAGGCGCCGCACATGCCGGCCCGGCGCCGCGCCGCGACGCTCTCCGGTTTGAAGCGCGCCTTCGGCGTCGCGCGCTCCTTCGGCCTCTCGACCTTCATGCAGCATTACCTCACTCACTTCCCCGCGGGACTTGCCCGTAAACACGATCTCATCTTCCGGAAGACCGGCGCCGGAAGCCGCCTCTCCGCCCTCGACCACCCCGTTGTCGACGCGTACTCCCGTTACGTCTACAGGCGCACCTTCGAGATGCTCCCCGAACTCTCCGGCCTCTACGTCAACTTCGAGAGCGCCCCTAACTCGAGCGACTTCGTCCGACGCTGCCTTTTCCCCGAGATCGCCCGCGCGAAGCACAAGGTCGAGCTCGTATTTCGCCTCTGGGACTTTAACTCCCCGCGCGCCATGAGAGCCCTCCTCGCCGCCTGCCCGACGAAGTTCCGCCTCGCCCACAAGGTGATGGACAGGTCCGACGTCTACTATTACCCGAAGGCCGACCCCCGCGTCATCGAGTGGAAGAACCAGCTCGGCCCCGTGGAGTGGATGTTCCTCATCGGCCCCTGCCACAACTGCGCCACCGCCCAGAGCCGGAAACTCTGGTGCGACGCCGATTTCGTCCAGCGGGTCCTCGCCGACATGCAGAAGAAGGGCGCCGATTCGTTCGCCTTCCACACCGTCTTTGAACTCCTCGCGCCCGACATCGACGCGGCGCAAGTCGCCGGCAGACGCGAGATCGAGATGGCGTACCTGAATCGCGGCCACCTCGACGCCGCCGTCGACTACGTGCGCGGGAATCTCTCGCGCGGCCTGCCGCGGACTCTCCCCTCCGCCCGCGCTTTCCTCACCGACGCCGTCCGCGTGCGGCGCCTCGCCGAACGGTTGCATATCGACCTTCGCCGCGCGGCTGTCGCCCACAAGGCCATCCGCGAGACGAGCCACATCTCGCTCGTCTCCATGCAGCAGCATTTCAGCACCTCGAGCGAAGAGGGGTACCTCTATCCCGAACGCACTTCGTACTATCAGGACCCGTTCCTCTTCCCGACGATGCGCTTCGCCAACGACGAGCCCTGGGCGGCGATGACGCTCACGACCTCGTGGCTCAACCGCGCCCTGAAACTCCGTAACGTCGCCGACGACGTCCAGCCGGCAATCGATTACGCCAATCCCGAGAAGGAGAAGGCGCCGCGCCATCCCGTGAAAATGGCCGCAATCCTGAAGCGCCACAGCGAGACGGCCCTCGCACTCGCGAAAAAGGCCGCCGGCCGCCGCCCCGCGCCTGTCATGTCGCGCCTCGTCGTCGGCGCGCGCGAAATGTACAACTGGGGCATGCGCGTCCGCCACGAGACGCTCGTCGGCGTAAACCTATTCGGCGTCTTCTTCTCGAACTCCCGCGCGCGCACGCTCCGGCTGCTTCGGCGCGCCATCGCCGAACTCGATGCCGCCCGCCGTTACATGCGAGAGGATGACGCCCTTTCCGCCCAGCGCATCCCGCTCCTCCAGCAAGGGAGTCCCGAAAAAGACCTCGCCCGCCTCAGGCGCCTCCTCCGCCACGTCGAGAAAACGGATTTTCCATACGCGGCCTTCGCGGCCTTTGCGAAATCCCTTGAACGTTACAACGAGATCCGCCGCGTCGTCCGCCCGAACAAGGTCACGCGCAAAGAGGAATCCTGGCTCGTCCGCCGCCAACTCTCGGAAAGCGCCTCCGCCGCCGAGAAAGCCGCGAGGCTCCTCCGCGCGCCGCGCCACCGGCGCTTCCGCGCGAACGTCGAAACCTGGCTCTCGTACGTTAACGCGGAAGTCGCGGGCGTTACGCCGCCCGGATATTCCGCGCGCCCGTCTGACGCAGTCGCGGATGACGAAGGTTTCGTGCCCCTCGTTCACGACCGGTGTTTTCGCTACGCCGAGAACTGCATCGACGACCTCGACGGTTTTTTCACCCGGCGGCAGTGGTCGCGCGCGGATGACGTGTCATTCCGCATGACCCATGATCGGACCGGCGTCCGCCTGTCACTCATGGAGCGACTGGTCGACGTCGGCTCACGGAGGCGCTCATGGGAGCGCTACGAGGGGACGCGCAGTGAGACGTTCTACTGGCGCGTCTACGTCGACGCCCGACGCACGGGTAGACGCATGGATATCTGGAGCATTTTCCCGATGGGACGCGCGCTCCTCAAAGGGGCCTTCGAGATCATCGACAGGCAGAACACCGTGCTCAAGACCGGTCAGCCGGTGGAAGGCGGCGCGGCGCGTTTTTCGAGCGGCCGTAACTGGTGGCGGCTTGACTACTTGCTGCCGTGGAAAGTCCTGGGCGTCCGCGCAAAGCCCGGCGACAAGTGGCGCGTCAACGTCACCGCCACTCCCGCAAGCGGTACGCCTCTTTTACCCAGTGAGGGCAACGACTTGCGTAACCGCCAGTTCGCCTGGTGCCGCGGCTGGGAATTCACAGCCGCAAATGACTTTATGGCCGGCAAACCCGAACGGATGGGAACGATTACCTTCGTTTAGACCGGCGTGCATTCTCGCCGCCGCGAATCGCGAGTCGTCTCAAGGATTCGTTCCGGTGAAGACGCGCCTCTCTGAGAATGAACGCGCGCCCGGGCGCAGGGATTATGCCGGTGATCGCCGAGGCCATCTCCGGGATCCAACCCGCGCGCCAGGGCGCGAGGATTATGCCGATGATCGCCGAGGCCGTCTTGGCGATCGAACGCGCGCGCCAGGGCGCAAGAGTAAGGACGCCGGGCAGTTGTGGAAGATGGACCTGAAATGAACGGCGGAGCGAAAAGAGTTCTATCGTGGATTCCCATTTTCCTTCCGCCAATCGTCACCATCCCGTGGGTCGTCGTCCTCGCGCCCCTGAAACTGGCCGAAGACATCTTCTCGATTCCGTCCGCGCTTGCGGCATCGGCGCTCTTCACGCTTGTCCTCGCGGCGGTGAAGAAAAAGCACCTGCCGAAGAGGTGGGTCATACTGCCGCTGCTCTCGTGGATTTACGAGTGCCTGCCGATTACGCTTCCGGGTCCCATCGACGAATTTCTCGCCATCGGCGGCTCGGGCATGGTGACGTTCTGGGCGTGGGCGAAGAAGGAGCACTTGCCGGGCAAGTGAAGGGGTAGGGGCGTCAGATACTCCGCTCGGCGCCGTTTCTCGACCGGCAGGGGCGCCGTATTCCGAATGAGTATCCCGTCACCAGGTATTGAAGGTGTTTGAAAGAATACTTGTCGCGTGCGCCGTGTATCCTGTCCTGTCTTACGGCTAATTCAACGCGGGTTTGAGGAGGTGTCGGATGGGGTGGCTACAGTACATGCTTCTCGGGAATTTCGGGCAGCAGATGGAACTCAACGAGCAGAGGTCGGAGGTGGAAAGCCTTCGCGCGGAGTTGAGGAGGTCGCGGGACAAAGGCACCGACGCGCTGCAGGACACAAACAGGCTCAAGGCGGAGGTCGACGAGCTCAGGCTCTATGTCGCGGCGCTCACGAGGCTGCTCGTGTCGAACGGCAGCGTGGACAAGGGGCAGCTCCAGGGCCTCATACAGGAGATTGACGCGTCCGATGGAGAGTCAGACAACGCGTATAGAGGGGAAATCCGCTGAAGGCCCGGCCTGCCGGGCATGGCTTCCTGCCTAAGAGTGGCGCAGATTTCACTTTCCTTTGAACAAAAGGCGTCCGCCGCTGTTTAATGTCACGGCGGATGCGCGCACTTGAAACTCGAGCCGGCGAGCGATGAGAGAGTGGGTCGAGGGGCTATATGACAGTTACAAGGACGGCATATACTCCTTTATTGCCGGCATGACCGGCGACCGTCACGCGGCGGAAGACCTTACGCAGGAGGCGTTTGCCCGGGCGATGGCCGCGGCCAAAGGTTTCGAGGCGCGGGCACTGCCGAAGACCTGGCTCTTCGCGATAGCAAGAAACCTCGCGTTAAGTCACATCGCGTCGAGACGCCGCCGGAGAAACGAAGAGCCGGGCGCACTTGACGGCTTCGCCGCGGACGATGCGAGCCCGTCCGGCATGATCGAGGCGAAGGAAACCAGCAAGGCCTTGGTCCTCGCGGTGCAGGGACTCACAGCCGCGCACAGAGAAGTGTTTCTGATGAAGACAATCGACGGGATGACCTATCGGGAGATCGCGGAAACGATAGGGTGCCCGGTGGGAACCGCGCAATCGAGGTTCCATTACGCCGTGAAGGAACTGAGGCGGGCGCTTTCGCGGCAAGGAGTCGAGTGATGGACTGCGACAAATGCCAGGAACTGATTGTGGACCTTGCGGCGGGGGAGTTGGCCGGCGACGACGAGCGCGCGGTCGCGGCGCACGCGGCGCAGTGCGCGGCGTGCCGAAAGACGCTCGAGGAGACGCGGGCGCTTTTTGCGGGCGCGAGGGCTGAGTTCGCACTGGCCGCCCCGCCCCGCATCATTGCGGCGGCGCGTCGGCGGGCAGGCGCTTCGGGCACGTCTCCCCGCGTGCCGCTCTGGGCAGCCGCCGCGGCGGTTTTCATCGCGGCACTTCTTGCCGGATCGTCCGGGTACTTTGCGGGAAAGAACGAGGAAGGCAGACGAGCGGTCTACGCCGCAGTAGTCGCGGATTCGTCGCCCGGCTTCTGGAAGGTGAAGGCGCCGCGGCCGGGAAAGGTCGGCGCCGCGAAAGAAGAGGGGCGGAGCAAATTCTGGGACTACCGCGCAAGATACGACGAGATAAAGCGCGGCACATAGGCGGCATCGGCTACAGGCCCTTTCGCATGGGGGATGAAAAGTGAAGAAGACACTGATTATCTTTGCGCTCGCATCGGCCGTGGCGCTTACGGCAGGGTGTTTTGAGGACATCTACTTGAGCGGCGCGCCGGACGGGACGATTGCCCTCTCGGTATCGACCAATGGCGGCGCAGGTCTGCTGCGGATAAACCCGGAGATGACGACGGCGACGCTCGTAGCCGAGAACGTGGCGCGTGCGGAGTACTCGCCTGACGGAAAGAAACTCTTCTGCGCTCTTGGCAGTTACGGGCAAGACGCCATCCGGTACGAACTTGCCGTCTGCGACGTCGACGGAAAGGTCGAGACGGTTGTTGACGGCTTCGAGTGGCGGGAGAAGAACTCCACTCCCATGATGGAGCTGAGATGGTCGCCGGATGGGAAATACGTGTCATACCTCATGCCACACACGACTAATGCCGACGAACTTGTGGACCTCCACATCAAGCAGCCGGCGGGCCCATATCACCTGGTGATACCGAAGGTCGCCTTCGGCTATGCATGGTCGCTCGACTCGAAGGAGGTCGCGGTTGTGGCGACGGACGCAGAGGACGTGCACACAACGGCGCTCGGAAGCGTTCAGTTGTGGGACGTCGAGAAGAAGGAAAGAACGGCGGAACCGGCGGGGGTGTTTTTTTACCCCTGGCTCTGGACGGCGTGGCAGAGCGAGACGACCATTCTCTTTTCGGCACACAAGGTGGAAATGCCGCTTGCGGGAAAGTCAAGTTTGGAGGCGGTGCCGATCTCTCTTTTCAGCGTGACGCGCGGCGGCGCGGACATGAGAGACCTGCTCGGCACGCAGGAACTCTCGAGCGGGGACTACCCCGGCATGTTCGATATTTCGCCCGATAAAAAGAGGATAGCGTACGTAGTATGGCTGCCGCGCAAGGAAGGCGCGACGTTCGAGGGGCCCGCAGGCGAGTTGTACGTGGCGAACGCAGACGGGTCGAACGTGCTGAAGGTGGCCGAGGCGTCGCAGATTCAGACACCTCCGAGATGGCTCGACACGAGACGCGTAGCCTGCGCCATGACGACGAAGAGCGGCGACAAAGAGGAAAGCCATATCTACGTAATCGAGCCCGGCGTGAAAACCGTGGACCTGATGCCGCTTATCGCGCCGCTCGTCGCCCCGAAAGAGGCGAGTCCCGCCGGCGGGGTCCCGAGTCCAAGCACCGCCTCGGCGCTCTCGACTTCGTCAGAGGTGACGACGGGCAAATAGGGATGTGTCTGGCCGGCCACCCTGCCACGGAACGATTTCTTAACTTCCAGGGCGAAAAGCGGTAGAATCGCACGAGGATATTAGCCCGGAAGGATTATGGCAGTGGCTTCTGGTGACCGAGACGCCCCCCAGCGGCGCATTTCAAAGGCGCGGCGAAGGCTGTGGATAATTGTTTTTGTCGTCGGGGCGGTCGCGGCGGCTACCATCCTCTCAATCATCCTCATGGCGTTCCCCCCGGTCGAAGGCGATCCCCGCGCGGACGCCGTCGCCGCGCTTGAGGCGGAGATAGGCGCCGCGGCGGCGAAGAGCGGGGTCGCCTACATCCCGCTCCAAGGTGCCGGCACATGGGATCAGGTGGTTCGCGTCGGGCCGTATTTCTTGGCCGTCGACGGGAAGTATTCATATATAGTCGTCTACTCATGCCCGTCGTCTCAGACACCCCGGGCAAAGCGGCATCCGATTGCGAGGCTTCACGAGGCGCGTGCCCGCGCGATGGCGGCCGCGATCCGTTACATAATGAGCGCCGACGGAGAGAGTTTCAGGACGGCGGGCAACATTAACCCCCAGGAGGATTACTATTTCCAAGTCTCTTTCCAGGACGGGCACACAACCTCGGCCTGCTACGGAGAAATGCTCGACGCGATACGCGTGCGCGCGGCGCGGCGTTACATGGACAAGGCGGCAAAGGGGCTCGGGTTCATCGAGCGCGGGGAGGAAATATCGCGCCTGGCGGTCGAGTCGCTCAACCGGTCCATATACAGGCCCGGCGAGTTCCGGCAGGAGTTGATCTACCGGGCCCTCGCCTACATCGAGGACAACCCGCAGACGACTTCGCTTGACGCACTCAAGAAGATCGACGAACTGAAGGCGGGAAAGTCCTTCCCTGGTACGATGTCAAAGGTCCCGCTCATCGGGCGGCTGTGGCGGCCGTCGCTTCCGGCGCAGGAACTGCCTGACGTTTCAGCCGCGCTCTGGCGCGTGAAGAACCTTGCGGGCAAGACCAGGGAGGAGCAGGCTGACATCCTTTCTCGTGCTCTCTTCACCAGCCTCGCCGCGAACGACAAGGCGGCTGCCGACATGGCGCTTGCGGCGTTCTTGAGCCCTGAGCCCAAGGCGTGCTGCGAGGCCGTCGCCGAGCGGTGGAACACCCTCAGTACCTACGAGCGTGACTGTATCGTTAAGGCCGCGCTGCCGCAGGACGACGTGGAGCCGTTCGCGAAGCTTGCCCTTGGCGACCCGGCGCTGCGGCACGAGGCGACGTCCATCCTCGCCCGGCAGTGCGGAGGCCATGAATACGCCAAGGCTTACGTCGCCCAACTTCCGACGCTCGCCAGTCTTGACGCGACGGCCGCGAACCCGGAGCAGTTGGAGGAACTCGAGCATCGCTATGCGGAGGCGTACGAGGTCTTCCGGGAGCACGACGAAACGACGGAGATTCCAACCTTTTTTGCAAACGAACTTCTTGCCATTCCGGCCGGCGACGGCCGCTGGAGGATGCTGTCCGGCCCGTCGCGTGTGGACGAAGCCGACGAGCGTTTTGAAGTCGTATCGCTGTCGCCTCTCGAACATATGTGCAAGACCCTCGCCCGCGCCGGAGGACGGCAAAGCGTCGACGTCCTGATGCACGCCATTACCTGCTGCGGCGACGGGCCTTTCGTCGGCCCGAATGGCAAGCCCATGGCAGAGGCGTACAACTGGCATCCATTTGCCGGCAAGGAACTCTTCATCGAACTGGCTCAGTCTTCGGACGCGTACTTTGACGACGCCATGTACGATTACCTCGTGAAAAGGGCCCCTGATCACCTCGACAACCACGTTTCCTCGGTGTTTATAGAGGCGCTCGGTATGAAGGGCGATGCGCGCCTTATAGCGCTCCTGGAGCCCGTCGCGGCCAAATTGGACAAGGAATTGGCGGCGCGAACCGAGGCGGACGATCGGGACCCGAGGAAGTTTCAGTTGTCGATAGCGGCCCAGAATCTTCGCTCCCTGTGCGAAGGGGCGGTGCTATGCGCGCGCCTCAGGGGCGCCCCAAGTCCGGTCGAGCTGCTCGCGGCTACCTACAAATTCCACGATGCCATCCTGGAAGCCTGCGCCATCCGGACGCTGGCACAGAAATACAGCGCGGCCGAACTCGAGGCACTTCTCGCCGACAAACGCTGGAAGAAACTCCGCGCCATCATCTACTTCGCGCTGGTGAAGCGCCGCGAGATGGACGCCCAATAGCGGCTTACGGCGATTTCCCGCGTTCACAGTGCGTAAGCCGAATCGAGAGCGGTTACTGCGGCTTGCGTACGACCTTGCCCAGTGAAAACGTCTTGCGGTCGTGGACGTATATCTCTTCGTGCCGCATCACGCCTGCGGCGATTGCCGGCCAATCATCCTGCAAGAAGGGGATCATGCCGCTATCGACGATTAGGATGTCGGCGTCCCTGCAGCCTGCGGCCAAGGCCGACGGGTGCCCCTCGAAAACCCACACCGCGTGGCCGATATTGGCGATCGCCATGAGAAGGCCCATGAACGGAATCGCCCGGCCGATGTTTGACATCAGGGCTTGAAGTTCGGTGTAGGAGATGACGGCGATGTTGCGCTTCGGCTCCCGCGGAAAAAGCTTTTCCATCGGGGCAGCCTTGTCCGGCAGCGGACAAGGCTGGAACATGAGCATGCGCCCAGGCGTGACGACGACGACATGCCTTTCAGGGGACCCGTTCGGTGCTGGCATCAGGCCTGCCGCGGCGCCTCGTGCCTGGGCGAAGACGTCCTCTATCGTCGGCGGCTGGTCGACCTTCGGCATCCGCGGCGTGAAAAGGTCGGCTGTCGGCGGTTCCGCAGGCTTTGGCCCTTTCTTCCCAAACCACTTTTCGAAAACCATTGCCGCACCTCTCATTCGTCAAGGGTCTCAGGTCGAATGAAACGCCGTCCGCCCCGCGGTCTTGTGCCGGCGACAAAAGGCTTCAAACGTCCTTGCGCCATTTGGTGTTGAGGAAACTTGTGAGGCGAACCGGCAGCGAGCCGTCGGGGTCTGACGGTTGTTCGCACGCCCATTTAACGGGCCGCCGTACGCCCTTCACCTCTATTTCGGCGCTGATCTTGAGCCCCTCGTAATCTACGCCCTCAGGCAGGAGGAACGACGCCTGGCGGACCTTGCCCGCGTACGGGTGGCCGGGGTCAAGCGCGCCGGACATCTTCACCTTTCCGTCGGCGCTTTCAAGCGAAAGTCGCAAGGCGCCGGGCACGCCGGCGACGCCGTCGTTTTTCACGGCGACGATGAGTTCGATGCGGCCGTAGCGCCTTCGCCGCCAGATCCACGAGGGGCGCACGCGGTAGCCGATGCGGTTCTGGAGCGTGGTGATGCCGCGCGGGAAGCGCTCGTGGTACGCCGCGAGGTTATCGGCCATTTGCCATAGCGCGTAGTGCGTCGCGCCGGCGTCCAGGGCCAGGAGCATGGCGAACTCCCTGTCGGGCACGCCGTTTTCGCTTGCGGCGAGGATTTCGTCCATCACGTAACGGCGCCTCGCGCCGTCCTCGATAATCGCGGCAATATACGGCGGGCGGTTCGCAATCATCTCGATCTGCTGGCTTTCCTCGACGATGATGCTGTCCGTCCTGAGCCAGGCACCCGAGCGTATCGCCATATCGTGAACGGCGTCATTTCCGGCGCGGGAAATATCCGGCTGCGTGTTCAGGGCGAGGGGCGTCTTCTTCCAGGTCTCGATCTGGAGCCTCGTCATCGCCATGAACGTCTCGAGAAGCGTCGCGTAGTCGGCGACGGCCGTCGCGGGACGGTCGCTCGTGTGCCCCTCGCCCCAGAAGCCGTACTGCATGAGGTCCACCCACTCGACAAGAGGATTGCCGTCGAACTCGGCCGCGAGGAGTTCATTCAACTCGCGGAACGCCTTTTGAAACGCGGGATGGTGGTAGGCCGGCTCGCGGAAGGCGCGGTTGTCCTTGTCGCGAGGCGCCGGGCCGATCTCGACAAAGGGGACCTTCTCCGCGAGGAATTTCGGCAGGGCGACCTCGGGAAAGATGTTCGGGCTCGACATCTGGATGCGGATGCCGACGGCGAGGCCGAGTTGCCTTGCGAGAGAGAGCGAAAGCGGAAACACGGGGTTCAGGTCGAGGCGGCCGGGGCGCTTCTGTATGTCGCGCCAGTCGCAGCGGATGTAGAGCCTGTCGCAAAAGGGGAGCTTTGCGAGTTTGCCGACGGATGTTTCGAGGGGCTCGCCCGTCGGGGGCGGGCCGTTTTCTTCCCAGGCGTAGCCCACGATGCCCATCCCGAAGTTTCGCACGGGCCCCGCGGCGGGCGTCGTTATCATGAGCGTGTGCCAGCCTTCATCCTGCTCTATTCCGAACGGCCCCTGGTTCAGGCGATCCGCGGGGCACGGCGCGCCGCCGGGGTCGAAGCCATCGTAGTTGTGAAAGGGGGCGTACGGGCCGTTAACGGGCGGGTCCATTCTTTGAGGCGACAAGGGCAATCCTCCTTCAAGGTTTTGGAGCGCGCGATGCCGAGATGCAAACGGGATAAATCCTACGTCGGCCCGGCCGGAAATCAATGCGTCGGGCGGCACCTGGGACGGGGTAACTGCGAAGCCGCCCGCGGTTTTCCGATGTGGCCCGGCATTTGACAGCCGATGGGCGCGCCTGAGAATAGGCGACAATTTGTCGGGCGTTCTTCTGGAGGCGACCCATGGAAGACAGCCGCATCATGTCCGAGGACCCGCGTGAAGTTTTCGCCGGGGCGCAATGGATCTGGCCGGAGTCGCAGGGCTTCGACCTTGTGAACTACTACATGCAGGCGCGAAGGGCCTTCACGCTCGCCGCCGCGCCCCGCACGTGCCGAATCCGCGTAACGGCCGACAGCTGGTACAAACTCTTCGTCAACGGCAAGTACGTCTGCCGCGGGCCGGCGAGGGGCTTTCAGTATTCGTGGCCGTACGACGAGGCGGAGATCGGTCCGTACCTCGTGAAGGGCCGAAACGCCGTGGCGCTTGTCGCCTACAGCCTCGGCATAGGAAATCACCAGTACGTCTGCGCCGAAGCGGGAGGGGCGATACTCGCGGGACGCGCCGCCGGGGTTGACATCTCCACCGGGCCGGAGTGGCGCGTGCGGCGCGCGCCGGCGTACGCACGCGATGCGGCGAGGCTCACCTACGAACTCGGATTCGAGGAGTCGTTTGACGCGAGGCTTGACGACGGCTCGTGGACCGGCGCGAGATACGACGATACGGGGTGGCGTTCGCCGAGGCTCACGCCAGCTGGGTCGATGCCGTGGCATTCCGTCGAGCCGCGCGGCATCCCCATGATGCGCGAGGAGGTCGTCCTGCCCGCGGCAATAGTCGCCGAGAGCCGCGGCCGCTCGGCCAAGGATTGGCGCGAGGCCGGGAACCTCACGGCGCTATTCGTCGGCGAACGACGCGCGTGGCGCCGATCCGGGACTGCCCTGAAGCGCGCGGGGCGCGCGGCGGCGTTTCGCGCGGCGCCGACCGGCAGGGGGCGTTACCGTACGTACCTCGTCGATTTCGCAAGCGAGGTCATCGGGTCGGTAGGGTTCGAGGTCAAGGGCGCCGCCGGGGGCGAGGTCGTGGATGCGCAGGCGGCGGAGACATTGACGGGCCTCAAGCCCGACGTGCTCGACCCGGCGGCGGGCTGCAAGATCGCCATCGCGAGCAGGCTCGTGCTTCGAAAGGGCGCGACGAGGCACGAGCAATTCCAGCCCTGGGGTTTCCGCTACCTTGCCGTCACCGTGCGCGAGACGTCGAAGCCCCTCACCATCGGCGTTTACCTGCGGACGACGGTCTACCCGCTCGAGGTGAAGGCGCGGTTTCGCTCGGACGATCCCGTGCTCGACCGCATATATGACATCTCGGTACGGACAGAGCGCCTCTGTATGCTCGACGCGTACGTGGACTGCCCGTGGCGCGAACAGGCGCAGTGGTGGGGAGACGCGCGGATCCAGGCGGCAAACACGTTTCACCTGTCGGCGGACGCGCGGCTTCTCGCGCGAGGCGTCAGGCAGACCGCGGGGCAGGCGGTGCCGAACGGCCTTACGTACGGCGTGACTCCGACGACGGCGCACCACTGCGTCCTGCCCGACTACACGCTCACGTGGATAATGACGATCTGGGATTACTACCGCCAGACGGGCGATGCGTCTCTCGCGAGGGAACACGCGCCGCGGATGTTCTGGGCGCTTGATTACTTCAGGGGCGTCACCGCGAAAAACGGCCTTCTGCCGTACGACGACAGGTACTGGCTCTTCCTCGACTGGGCGGCCGTCTTCAAGGAGGGCTATCCGACGCTCTACAACATCATGTATTTCTGGGCGCTCGAGACGGCCGCGCGGCTTTTCGGCCTTATCGGCGCGAAGCGCGAGGCGGCGGAACTCGCGGCGCGCGCGCGGGCGTCCCGAAAGGCGATTATGGGACACCTCTTCGACCGAAGGCGCCGGGCGTTCCACGGCGGACTCGATTGGAACGGCCGCCCCGCGGGCAAGGACACGGCGCACCCGTATGCCCTTGCGATTCTTTCGGGGCTCTGCCCGGAATACGACGAGGCGTTTACGAGAGAGAGGCTCCTGCCGCTTGTCGCGATGGCGGACCCGGTCGGCGAAAGCGTCGACCGGCGCGAGCCCGAGTCGTGGGTCGATTTGAAAACGCCGTCGCCGTTTTTCATCTACTATGTGTTCGAGGCGCTCAAGGCCCGCGGCCGCAAGGCGGAGGTGATTCGCTGCATCAGGCGGTGGTGGGGCGCGTTCGTCGACGACGCCTTCACGACGACGCCGGAGAACTGGGTGTACGTCGGTGGGAGCATAAGCGCCTGCCACGCGTGGAGCGCACATCCGGTCGTACATCTCCTGAACGTCGTCCTCGGCGTGACCGAGGACGCGGTCGCGTGGAGAAGCATCACGTTCGAGCCGGTCTTCGACTGCTGCGGGCAGGCGTCCGGCGCGGTGGCGACGCCGCTTGGCGAGGTCGAGGTTTCATGGCGCACGAAAGGAGGCCGGGCGGATGTGAATCTCGCCGTGCCCCGCGGCATGACGGCGAAAGTCAGCCTCCCCGGGGTGAGGCGCACCGTTCGCGCCGGGCGGCACAGGTGGAACGTCGCCGTCGCGGGGGACTGAAACCGCGGCGCTATTTCGCGGTGGCCGGCTCGGGCAACTGCCTCAACGACGCCGGCATTGGTTTGCCGAGTTTCTCGAGGATGTCGAGCCGGCGCCACGCCGCGAGGTCGAAGAGTATCGGCTCGGCCCACCGCGGCGCGGATATGAGGGCGATCATCCGGTCCTGATTGACGAGCGCCTCGTCGAAGCGGCCGAGGTCGAGAAGTATCGCCGTCTTCGTGTCGAGGTACTCCGGCCTAAGGGGCGAGATCGCAAGCGCCATGTTCACCGCTTCGAGCGCGCCCTCGAGGTTCCTGCCGGCCGTCTCACCGAAGAAGGCGCGGCTGTTGTACGCCGCGTGGTCTTCGGGCGAGGCCGCAATCTTGCCCAGGAGGTCCCGCATGACCATCGAGTAGACGCCGTCGGCGCGGTCCTTTTTCCCCGCGGCGTCGAGCGCGTGCACTACCTCGCCCTGCGCCGCGAGCCCTGCGGGGAAGGCCGCGGCCGCGTCGGAAAGGATGGCGACGCCCGCGTCGAGGTCGCCGCCCCTTATCGCGGCCATGCCGCGGAAATACGCGCGGAAGTAGTCGACCTCTTGCGGCGTCATGATTTCTACGTCGCTGTACTCGATGGGATGCCGGGCGCGGTCCATGATGCCGGCGGCCAGGTTGTTCCGATTGGTCATGTGATAGTACGCGGCGAGGTGGAGATACGAAAAGACGTCGAACTGGCTGTCCGTCGGGTAGACATCGTTTATCTTGCGGTAAAGGGCCGACGAAACGGACAACGCCCCCGCGCGCAGGAACTTCTCGGCAAGGTCGTAAAGGGCCTCTTCTTCGTCGCCCGCAGTCGAAAGGCCCTTCGAGAGGAGCCTCGCCGCCTCGGCGTCAAGCCCCGATGCGGACGCGGCGACCGCCGCCCACAGGACGAGTTCCGGTTTGTCGCCCGCGGCGGCCCTCGCCTCGTCGAGGCGTTTGAAACCTTCAGCCGGAGCGCCCGTCTTCAACTCCTCGACGGCCAGGGCCTCGAGGAAATCGACGTCGCGGACGCCCTTCGAGTACGCGTCGCCGAGGATTTTCCGCGCGCCCTGGAAATCGGACGCAAGGTCGAGCGTCTGCGCCTTCGCGACGAGCGTTTTCACGTCGATGAGGCTCTCCGTCGCCGCGACCGCAGAGGCTGTGCTCGAGAGTTCGCCTGCGGAGGCGACCGCGGCGGCGGGGGACGCGCCCGGTTCGGCCGCAGGCGAGAACCCCGCAAGCGCGAGGCAGAGAGCCAGGAAAGCCACATGCGCGCGTACGGGCATCGATTGCACGGTTCTCAAGTCCTTGTGACGAAGTCCGATATCGACCGCGCGACGTATTCGCGTTCGTCCGCGGAGAGTTCCGGGAAGATCGGGAGGCTGACGACCTCGCGCGCCGCCTCTTCGGCGACCGGCAGCGACCCTTCCTCGTAGCCGAGGTCACGGTAGCACTCCTGGCGGTGGAGAGGGACGGGGTAATAGATTTCCGTGGCTACGCCGCGCTCCTTCAGCGATGCCACAAGTTTGTCGCGGTCGGCGACGCGGACGGTGTACTGGTTATAGATGTGCCGG
>Ga0315277_10006576_pt1 | contig 15173 bp, 19 predicted proteins | sample YL17G05_15_MG_FD_203695 | JGI IMG/M metagenome (GOLD analysis project Ga0315277, IMG submission 203695) | Sediment microbial communities from Yellowstone Lake, YNP, Wyoming, USA - YL17G05_15 | ecosystem: Environmental > Aquatic > Freshwater > Lake > Sediment | place: USA: Wyoming | collected...
GTCACAGACGAAGAACTGGCCCAAGTGCGGCTGAAACCCCATACTTTTCACGGTGATTGGAACTACACAATCCAGAATCGACCTCACAGCGATAAAGTGTAAATGTTATTTACTGACAACTCCTTAGTGGTCAGCCAGCGTTTCGCATCATTGCGCTTGGCGTGCTTGGCCATCTCTAGCAACAAATGTTTGAGCTTTCGAAAATCCGTCTCTGTAAGGTGTGGACACGCGAGGTGAGCTGCCAGGCCTTCAAGTCTGCTGCGGATAACGAAAAGCTCCCTAAGTTCCGCGACCGAAACACCCGATACGCTAACGCCTCGTTGCGGAACGATAACGACCAGGCCCTCGGTTTCCAGCCGAGTCAGCGCCGCACGGACCGGCATGGGGTGACCCCCATGGCCTTGGCAATTTGTCCCGTGGAAATGGATTCTCCCGGACCGAAACGTCCGCGGATGATGTCGAGGCGCAGCTGATGGTGCACCAGTTCGCTGAGGGTCTTGCGGGGGCCAAGGCGGGGAAAAACCTGTCGGGGCATCTTCGCCTCAGCGGATCATAATTGATCTAAGATCTTAGATCGGGAAGTATCGGGAAGATCTATCACTCGCCAGAATGGTTGTCAAGGGCTTTTGTGGTGTTGGGTGTGCGACATAAATGTGGCTCCCGGAGTCTAGCTGGCTGAGCGCGCCTCCCAGAACTCCTCCCGCCGTCCGCTGAGGTCGGCACAGCGCAGGGCAATGATGGCATTGGCCCCCTTGACCGTCCAACGCATGCCAGATTGCTTGAGCCGGAGGCCGATGATAGTCTTGCAGCCCGCCTCCACGACGCCCGAGCCCACGAACAGGCCCTGGCTGCGGAAGCGGGCGTAGCGCATGCGATTGGCGTTGGTCTCGAAGTAGCCCATGGCCTTGCGCACCGCCTCCTGGCCCTCGGCCTGACGCGGCCGCAGGCGCCCCAGGGCGGCAACCACTCCCTCGACGTCCCCCGTATCCAGAGTCTGACAGCGGGCCGCAGCCCAGTTTTTCGCCTCCGCGCTGCCGGGGCCGTAGAGACTCTTCCCGAGATCGGCCAAGTGCTCCCGGGCGTGATAGAGGTCCACGATCAGGATGGCCCCCGGGAAGTGTTCCTCCGCGATCCGCCAGATCCAGATCGCCCCGTCTCCCAGGACGATGACCTGCGCCGCGCGCTGGACGCCCCGGCGCACCGCCTCCGCGTAGAGGCGGGGACCGAACGCCTCGGCGGTCTCGATAGCGCCGACATAGGTGGTGGACGCCTCGTCGCGGAGAGGGCGCCCCTTCTCGTCCAGGTGCGTCTGAGTAAAGACGCATCCGAGCTTGGCCTCGCGCGTCTTGGCCTTCCCGGTTTCGTCCTTGCCCGGGCGCCCCTCGGTCTCGTGCGGGACCATCGGGGACCCTCCGGGTGCCCCCGTCGCGTCGATGGCGATGTACAGCTTGGGCACGGGCTTGAGCGGGATGACCTTGCCGGCCAGCGCGGCCTCCCGCTCGGTGCGGGCCACCGCCTCGACCTCCGCGCCGAGGGCTTCCGCGACCCGCTCGACCGCCTTGGTCGTGACGCGGATGCCCGCCAGCTCGGCGAGGTCCCGGCGGCCGGCGTCGAAGGCCTCCTTGCCCCCCACCCGGCCCATCAGCCGCCGCACCCCCGGGCTGAAGGCGGTCCCGACGATGTCAAGCGCCTGATCCTTCGGAATCACCCCGTCTTCGCAGTGGGCACAGTGGTAGTACGCGCGCTGGACGTGGACGGGGGCGAGGACCGTGAGGACCGCCTTGCGGCGGTACCCGACGAAGGCGGCCTGGTGCCCCTGGCCGCAGGGGACGTGGGCCCCGCGGTACCCCCCACCGTCGGCATTGAGGAGCTGCTCCAACAGCCGGCCGCCCACCTCGTGCATCGCGGCCCGGAGGGCCATCTCGGAGGCCTCGAGGTCCAAGTGGCCTAGGCGTTGGCCGTCCTGGAGGACGCGCGCCACCAGGCGGTCGATTTCCTGGGCGACTTCCTGGCGAACCGCTTGCGCAATTGTTTTTTGAGCTGGGCCAACGCGGTGGCATCCTCCACCACCTGCGCAGGACGTCGGTCGCAAATCTGCTCGTTGACCGCCACCAGCTCCGCGCAGAGACGGAGGAAGGTCCGGTAGGTGGCCACCTCCCGCCCCACCTTCTCTAAGTCGGGCCCCAGGCGGAGATTCCGCGCTCGGCTCTTGCCCCCAATGGTTGCGTTCCAGAGGTACTGGGGGCCATGCCCCGGATGGTCAGCGCGGGCGCACGCGCAGTTGCGCTTGCCACACCTCCGGTAATTGACCGAGATGGTCCCCCGGCGGAAATCGCCGAGCGCCGCCAGCGCCTGGATCAGCCCCTGTCGCTTCGCCTCCAAGCTTGCCAAGGTCTCTGTCATCGCCCCTCCTTCGCGAGTGTTCTGAATGACTATAAGCATTCAGATAATACCGCAAAAAAAGGGCGAGGCCAAATCTTACCTACATTCATGTCGCACACCCTGTGGTGTTTTTTCTTTAGTAAACGGACACGGGTGACCTCCTTTCTGGATGAGCACCCCTGTTCTACGACGGGGGCCCGGAGGTGTCACCCATGTCTGTTTACAGCATAGGAAAGCTCTATACGGCCCTTGACAGATGAAGTCGCTCTATATATACAGCATCAATTGTGGCCGGTGCGACTCCCGAATCGTAGGTCCTTTCCACATGCCCAGGAGACCTTGATGCCAAACCTGCTTGATACCGATGTACTAGTGATAGGGGGCGGTGGGGCGGCGGCGAGAGCCGCCCTGGCCGCCTGCGAGGCCGGAGCGCGGACGACGCTTGCGGTCAAGGGCTGGTTCGGGTGGCTCGGGATGCGCGGGGCCGGCGCGACCGGCTGCGGGATCGCCCCATGGTGGGGCTACTCGGCCGGACGGGGTGTTCCTGGCAAGCCCGAGAAGGAGACAGACCTGAACGTCACCTTGATCCTCCAGGCCGGCCTGGGCATGGCCGATCGCACGCTCGTCCGGTCCATGGTCGCCGGGCAGGAGGACGCCCGACGCGATCTCGAGCGGTACGGTGCGGTCGTCGCCAGCGGCTTCAAGGCCTCCGACCGGCGCCGTCTCGTCCAGGTGATGCCCGGCCTGGCCTACCACGTACGCGGCAGTGATGTCAGCATACGCGACCACACGATGATCACCGACCTCCTGGTAAAAGATGGCGTCTGCATCGGGGCCGTCGGGATCGACGAGAGAAGCGCCGAGGTCTCGGTGTTCGCCGCGAAGGCAACGGTCCTTGCGACCGGTGGAGACGCCCAGTTGTACAGGTACAGCTGCCATCCCAGCTGTATGACCGGCGACGGCTATGCGATGGCCTACAACGTCGGCGCCAGGCTCATCAACATGGAGTACATGCAGGCGTTCTTGGCGACGGTCCACCCATCGATCAACCTGCTATGGGGCGGTTGGTCCTGGCGCCGCTATCCGCGCATCACGAACGCAGTTGGGGAGGAGATTCTCCCGCGGTATCTTCCGGCTGGTATCGGCGTCGAGCAATGCCTCTGGGAAAGAGGTGGCCACAATCCGTTCTCGACCCGCGATCGGGCCTCGCGCTACCTAGACGTGGCAATCCTGAAGGAGGTCCTGGCCGGCCGGGGGGCTCCACACCAGGGCTGCTACGTGGAAGGAATAGATCCGGAGAGCGTTTCCCCCGAGCACAGGGAATGGATGAGCTACCGCGGCATCGATCTAGGCGGGCGACTCGAGGTGAGCACCGTGCACCAATGCTCAGACGGCGGCCTTTATGTGTCCGAGGACGCCGAAACCAGCCTGCCCGGCCTCTATGCCGCCGGCGAGGTCTCGGCCGGAATGCACGGCGCCGATCGGCTGGGCGGGCACATGATGGTGAACTCGCAGGTGTTTGGCAAGCGGGCGGGCCTGCACGCCGCCATGCGTGCCCGCGTGGTGGACTCACAGCCTCTCAGCGAGTCGGTGACCGGCGCTGCACTTGAGCGGATCGAGTCGCTCCGGCAGACCAAGGGGAACCTCAAGCCCGCGCAGGTCCTCGCAACGCTCCAGCGAAGCGCCTGGGAGAACATGCTCGCGGTCCGGAACAGTCGCGGGCTGACGGAGACGCTCCGACTCCTCCAGCAGATTCGCGCGGAGTCGCTCCCCGGGCTTTCAATCGAGACCCCGTCCGACCTGGTCCGGGCGCTCGAGCTGCAGAACCTGTTGCTGGTGGGCAAGATGGTCGCCCGAGCCGCGATACTGCGGACCGAGAGCCGCGGCGGCCACTATCGGGAGGACTACCCCGAGAGGGACGACCCCAACTGGCTGCGGGTGATCGAGGTTCGCCGCGACGGCGGCCAGATGCGGCTCGAGACGTTCGTGATCGATCCGGAGTGGCAGGACCTGCCGGGCGACCTGGGCGACTGGTTCTGGGGTTGAAGGGGGGTTGCTCCTCCTGTTACCAACCCTGCAGGAGATGGGACGTCGGCATTTCCTGATTGTGGATTGGAGGCCGAAGCGGCCATGCAGCTGACGGGTGAGCAGAGGAACATCCTTCAGGGGGACGCCGGGCCCCTCCTGGCGAAGTACATGCACTGGCTCATCGCGTGGGGGGAGGCCATGGGCGCACACCGGCTGGTCCCGGTCAGGAGCGTGCACGCCATGCTGCGCACGCCTTCCAGCAGGGGTTGCTCGCGGCGGACCGTGGATGAATACATCGCGGAGCTGCGCCAGGTGTGTTCCCATCGAGTCAAATGCCTCACGACCACGCAGGTGGCCAGCGCCGGCTCCAACTATTGGCGTGAGTCTGGCGCCAGCGAGGAGGAGGCCGCCTTCGAAGTCGAACTCCGGGAGTTGGCCCGCCGGGCGGGATTCCAGCTCACGAGAACCTGCACACCCTATCTGGTGGGAAACGCACCCCTGAAAGGGGAGATCTGCGCCTGGACGGAGTCTTCAGCGGTGGTCTACGCCAACTCCGTCCTTGGCGCCAGAACCACCAGGCACGGCATGGAAAGCTCCCTGGCTGCAGCCCTTCTCGGCGTCACGCCGGAATTTGGGGAGCTGTTGGACGAAAACCGCAGGGCCGAACTCCAGGTCGACGTCGCCGTTGACCTCGGGTCTCCGGCGGATTATGGAGCCCTGGGTTTCTATGCCAGCGCGGTGGCGGAGTCCCGCATCCCGGTGTTCACGGGCATCGAGCACCTCAGCGCCGAAGAGGCGAAGCAGGTCAGCGCCTCCCTCCCTTACGCCGAGAGCGCGATCAGCATGTTTCATGTCGCTGGCATTACCCCGGAGGCTCCCGATCTGGATACTGCCTGCGGTGGGCGCCCGCCCCGGGTACGGAAGCCCTTCACCGGGAGCGAGCTGCGAGAGACATACCAGGCGATGACGAACCTGAGTAAGGGCGACGACGTGGATACGGTCATCCTGGGCTGTCCCTTTGCCTCGCTCTGGGAGATCCAGCAGATCGCCGAGCACCTGGCCGGGCGAAGAATCGCGGACAATGTGCAGTTGTGGCTTGCGACGTCGTACCAGACGGCCGCGGAGTCGGAGCGCCTGGGTTATGCGGAGCTCATTCGCCAGAGCGGAGGCAGAGTGATGTACGACGCCTGCCCGGGGTCGGCCGCAATCCTGGGGTCGCGGAAGGTGGTGACCAACTCGTTTAAGCAGGCCCACCACGCGTTGACTGTTCTGGGTAGTCGGACGGCCGTTGCTTCCACGGAAGCGTGCATTGAGGCGGCACGCACGGGACGGTGGAGCTAAATGCAAACGAAAACCATCACGGGGAGAGGGGTCGTCGGGGGGAAGACTGAGGGGCAAGCCGTGGTGAGCATGGTTCCACTCTGTTTTCGCACCGAATACGACCCCGCGACGGGGGAAGTCATCGGCCTCAGGCACCCCCTGAGGGGCCAGAACCTGAGGAACAAGGTGCTGATCATGCCCTCGACGAAGGGGTCCTGCGGCAACTCCATGTCCTTCAGCACCGGGTGCAAAGAGGGGAACGGGCCGGCCGCGCTGGTCTGCATGAGGCGGGAACCCTTGGCAGTGCTTTCCTGCGTCGTGAATGGCATACCCATGGTGAGCGATTTGGAGGGCAACCCCTTCGAGCTTGTTGACACTGGCGACTACGTGCAAGTGGACGCCGACAGCGGGGTAGTAACAGTGTGGAAGAGCGCCGCCCCCCCGCATCCCGACCGCGCCGGGTGAGCGGGAGTGCGAAACACTCCATCCGTTATCTCCTTGCCGCCTGGAACTCCCCTGAAGTGACTCGTTTACTGGTCGGGAACGAGTTCTCGCGGACCACAAGGGGGCCCAGGGCTACGCGATTGACCGGGCTGCCCGGACGATGTTTATGACTTCCTCAATCGTGTCACGCGCGACTACTGCTCGCACGACGACCTCATCCACAACGCCATCCCAGGCAGCAAGACCGCGCTGAATGTCTTCTGGCGTCTCCCCCATAACGGCGGTTTCAGCGGCCGGTGTACCCCGCTCGAAGTGTGCGGCGTAGTGCGGGATCGCCTCGTAGCTCGCCGCCTCTCGCTACAAGCGGGTAATGGCGCCCGGGGCCACCGCCACCCGCACGTACATCATCATCCTCGGCATCCGTGTCCCGCTCTAGCGGTTCACTGCTGGCATCGGCGCGGCTGTCCGTGTATTGACGCCCGCACGTTGATACGAGAGTGTGACGTCCGTGCCCTGTTCCCCGAGAGACGCGCGAATGTTGCCGAGCCAGCGTCGATCGTGCCGCTGGGGATAATCTGTCCGGAAGTGATCCCCCCGACTCTCGGTCCGCGCTAAGGCCGAGGAAGCGATGGAGAGGGCAACCAGGACTGCCCGGCCCACGAAGGTCCGCAGTGGTCCTTCGCTTTTCAGTTCGTCCCGGAGGGTATTCAATTCACTCAGGGAAGCCCGCAAGCCGCCCTCATCGCGTAATGCCCCGCACCCGCGCTCCAAAGCACCCCGAATCCGAGCAACCCGAGCTTGCTCTGTGGCGTTCATGGCGGCCTGCAGCAGTTCAGATCGAGGCACAGCCCGCCTCTCGCCTGCGAAGCGCTTCCGCCCACAGACGTACTGCGCCGCGCTCTCCCCCGCGATCGCCCCCATGGCGATGACCTCTGTGCCCCCGCAGGTTGCCAAGCGGTGGGCTCCGTGGGTCCCTCCGGCGACCTCCCCTGCGGCGTACAGCCCGGGTACCTCCGCGGCACCGAATTCGTCCGTGGCAACACCCCCCATGAGGAAGTGCTGGGTAGGCATCACCTCGATTTGCGCCACCCGAGAGGGAACATCCAGCGCCTTGAGCACCTGCCGGATCTGCGAGTACCCCAACGCGGCTTCCGGAGACATGTCTCGTAGATCGTAATAGATCGCCCCATGCTGCGTGCCACGTCCCTCGCGCACTTCCCGGAGCATGGCGCGGGACATCACATCCTTGCTGGGCGGCGGGGCGGTCCGGAGGAATTCCTCTCCTCGCCCATCGAGGAGTCGTACCCCCTCGGAGAATGCCATGGTGGGCAGTTCCATGCCCGCAATCTTCTCGGGCGCAACCGCCACCGTGGGCTCATAGGACACGAATTCCATATCCACAAGCGGAGCCCCCGCTTCCAGCGCGAGGGCGTATCCGATCCCCTGAGTGCCAGGGAAGTTGGTGGTCTTCTGAAATAGCTGCCCCGCTCCCCCGGTGGCCAGCACCACCGCGGGCGCCTGGACGTGAACCCATTTCTCTTCTGGGTGAAGATGGACAAGGCCGCCGGCCACGACCCCGTCCTGCATGTCTAGATCGAGCAGGAATCCCCCGTTCAGGATGCGGACGGCCGGTTCTTCAGCTGCCCGTAATCGTTGGATCAGGAGCTTGCCCGCATCCACTCCTACCATGTCCAAGGTGAAGACCGCGCGCGGCCAAGAGACGCCCGCGGCCTGCCGGCGGGCCAGCTTCCCGTCCTTCCGATGGAAGGGCACGCCGAGGGCCTCGAAAAAACGGGTTTCCGGCCCAATCCGATCTACGATGGCCGCCAGCAGCGCCGGGTTGTTCAGGAACCCCCCAGCGATGAACATGTCGTTGAAGAGGGCCTCCGGCCGATCTTCCGGCGCATCGAAAAGCGCGGTGCTGAACCCCGCCATCCGGACCGAGGCGCCGACCGCCCCCGTCAAGAGAACAACCCTGGCACCCGCGAGATAGGCCCGCGTGGCCGCCATCAAACCGGCCATTCCTCCGCCAGCGACCAACACGTCTGTCTGTATCTCTTCCAACATACGATTCTCCGTCTCCCCCGATGCGACCGCGCCCCCGACGGTTCCTGCTCCCCTACCCCTTCGTTGCGCCCGACGTGAGTCCCTGGATGAACCGACGCTGCAAGACGATGAACAGGACGACGGCCGGCAGGAGCGCCAGGCAGACCGCCGCCATGAGTTTTCCCCATTCCACCCCGAAGGCGCTGATGTAGTAGTAGAGGCCTACCGGGATGGGGCGCATGGTGCCCGAGGAAGCCATCGTCAGGGCGATGATAAACTCGTTTCACACGTAGACGAACACCACGACCGCTACCTCTTTTCGCCGATCCGTCCCCACCTCCTTTGCGTCCTACCCCGCGGCCTGCCCTCCACCACGTCGCGACGGCCCTACTCCGCCTGCGCCGGCAAAAGGATAGTGGCCTGTCCCGTCGTGGTCACCTCCCCCTGTCCATTTTCGACCCACAGCTCGACGTCCACGAAATGCGATCCGCCTTCCGCGTATTTCCTGGTGATCTTCCCCCGGCAGGTCATGGGTTCGTTCGGCAGATTGATCCGCTGATACTTGGTGGCAATCTTCTTCACCCAGCCCTGCGGCCCTGCCCAGTCCGTGAGCATCTGGCCGAGGCAGGCCGCTTTGAAGAATCCTTGGACGATCACGCTCTTTTGCCCTCGGCTCCGGGCGTACGGTTCATCGAAGTGGATGGGCGAAAAGTCGTTCGCCGCGGCGCAGTAGCGCACCAGGGATATGGTGGTGGGCACCTTGACCAGCGCCGGGACCTCCCCACCAACTTCGACGTCCTCGTAGTAGGCTTGTGGTCGCCTTGCCATCTCACTCATCCCTTTTCTTGGACAGGTCGTAGCTCCGGACATGGCCACTCCGTGCCCGGGCGACCAGTTCCCCGCGCTGGTTCTTCAGGACGTTTTCCCGAATCCGGAAGAGCAGGCGCCCCGATCGGCCATCCCGCTCGAAGATGTCGGTGTACGTGACCTCCACGGTGATCGTATCCCCTGCCCGGATGGGCAGGAAATACTCCACCTCGTTGAAGGCGTTTCCTCCCCCGGTGTTCTTGTACGGGATGGTCTCTACCCAGGCGTCCAGGAGCAGTTCCTTTGTCTCTACGGGGTCGAGAGCCGCAAAGAAAGTGGGCGGGGCAATCACGGCGCCGAAGCGACCCATTATCCGCGCGTACGCCTCGTCGTGCCACACCGCATTCGGATCGTCGAAGGCGGCGGCGAATTGCCGTATCCATTTTCGATCCACCTCGTAGGTGAAGACGCCCGCCACCTCACCGAGTTTGAGATCCGTGCGCATTTGCTCCGTGATGAGCGATACCTGGCTCCCGGCCGATGTCACGCTATCCTCCTTTCGAGGCGCTTCTGCCTGTGGGGCCGGTCTGAACGGGAGGCTCAGCAGGGCATTCCCCCGCGTGGTGATTTCGCCCTGACTGTTCTCCGTCCAGACCTCGCACTCGATGATCGGCTCGCCCCCTCGGATCACCGTGCCCGTGACCTTGCCGCGGCAGGTCAGGGTCTCGCCCACCACATCCATCTGTCGGTACTGACACGCGAGCCTCTTCAACGACCCCGCCGGGCCGATCCAATTGGTCAACATCTGCGCCAGGAGTGCCGACTTCAACGGACCGTGCACCACCGGCGCCGGCAAGCCGCGCGCCCTGACCACGGACTCGTCGAAATGGATCTCGCTGTAGTCGTGAGTGGCCGCCGCGAACTTCACCAGATCCTTGATCGTGAAAGGCCCCCTGGTCAGCGGGGGCAGTTCCATACCGACCTCGACTTCGTCGAAGGACCGTTGCTCGGAACTCATGCAGCCGATTCCCCTTTGCCTCCCACGGGGCCCTCGTACACGATGCCCGTGCCGCGTGCGATGCCCACCAACTCGTCGCGCTGGTTCGTGCACCGCACCTCGATGATCGTGAAGAGCATCCGCCCCGTCTGGGCCGAGCCTTGCTTTTCGGAGAGATCCGCAATCTTAGCAGCGAGGCGCAGCCTATCCCCAACCCGGACGGGCGCGAAGAACTCCCACTCCGACCCGCCGTCGATACTGTACTTGAACGGCCACGGCCGCTCTAACCCTGCAAGCTTCGCGGCGATGATGGGATCCGGGCAGAAGAACGTCGGGGGAAAGACAACCCCGCCGTGCTGGCTCCTCCGCGCCCAGTCTTCGTCGGTGAAGAGCCGGTTCGATTCGCCGGTGGCCTCGACGAATCGGCGCAGATCGCCTCGCTCGACCTCGATGACATAGGGAGGCGTCTCAACTCCGATCAGCCGGCGCATCTCCTCCGTGATCACCGAGCCATCTGCCATCGCCCTTCCTCCCCAACCGCAGCTCTTCCCGTATATCGACGAAGCCTCGCCTCTCCCCGCGGAGGCGCGCAGCTCCGCCTCCGGTCGCTCCCTCAGATCACCTCCGCGTCGCGGAACGCCCGGATCTCCTCAGCGCTATACCCCGCGGCATGCAGGATCTCGTCCGTGTGCTGGCCGAGCTGCGGCGGCGGCATCCGCACCTGGGCCGGCGTCTTCGAGAGCTTGTAGGGAAAGCCAGGCATCTTCAGGGGGCCGGCGGGACTCTCGACGGTGAGGACCATCTGGTTGTGGAGCACCTGCGGGTCGCTGAAGGCTTGGGGAAACGTGTTCACGGGGGAGGCCCACAGGTCGGCCTTCTCCATCAATTCCATCCATTCGGCGGTGGTTTTTTTCGACAGCGCCTCTTCGATCACCGCGTCCATTTCGGCCCGATTGTTCACACGCTTCCAGAAGGTATCGAAGCGGGGATCTTCGAGCAGGTTCGGAATCCCGAGAACCTTGGACAATGTCGGCACCGTTTGGGATCCTGAGATCGTGAGGTACCCGTCCTTGGTCTTGTAGACGCCATAGGGGGTGGGGATGAAGGGGCAGGCGTGCATTTCCGATCCCCGCGCGGGCTCGGCCCCGGTATTCAGGTAATGCACCGCCATCTCGGAGTGCGCGGCGATGCTGCTGTCGAGAAGGCACACATTCACCCTCTGCCCCTCGCCCGTCCGTTGCCGATGGTAAAGCGCCCCCAGCACGCCATATGCGCCGTACACGGCCCCCAGGAGATCCGAGAGCGAGTAGGCCACGGGTGTCGGCCGGCCACCGGCCGGAGCATTCATCACATCAATGCCGCTCAAGGCCTGGGCGATCAAGTCTTGCCCCGGTCGGTGCGCATAGGGACCATCCGGCCCGTACCCCGTGGCCGAGGCGTAGATGATCGAGGGGTTCACGCGGCGGCAGTCCTCATAGCCGAGGCCGAGACGGTCCATGGCGCCCGGGCGAAAGTTCTCGTACACGACGGCGCAGCTCTCGACCAGCCGGAGGATGATCTCTCGCCCCTGAGGCTTCTTCAGGTCGACCGCCAGGCTCTTCTTGTTCCGGTTGTGGGCGAGGAAGGCGGACGCATACCAGGTGTTCTCCTCGGGATTCCTCCCATAGCCGCCGTGGAGCCCGTAGCGCTCGTCCACCCGGCCCGAGGGTCCCCCCAGGCGCGCCGGCCGTTCGACCTTGATGATTTCCGCGCCGAGATCCCCCAGCATCATGGTTCCATGGGGCCCTTGCATCATGATCGTGAAATCCAGGATCCGAACGTTGTCCAGCGGTAGCGCCATGGCTCTTTCCCTCATACGTCAAGTCCCTTGTGAAGGCCCACACTGCGGAACGCCACGGATGGATGGAGACAAAAGTAGCTCAATCCGATGGGTACGGCATCCACGTACCAGAGCCACGGGATGTACAGCACCTCTATGCGTTCCGCCACCCGCAGCCGGGTGGCCACATCGTGGCTAGCCTCGACCAGCCGGAACTCCAGGATCTCCATCGCGACCGACTTCCCCTGGAGAGCCCAGTCCTCGAAGTGGTTTCTCCACTCCTGGAGCGAATCGGTGACCTTGGGCCGAGGAGGGCGAGGAAAACCACAGCAGGGAGAGTGATGATGACTCTCTGCATGACGCCTCCTTTGCACCGCTCACGATTCGGGCGCTGCTCAGGCGCGACGGGTATAGGCACTCGTTCGCTCCCGATACACCGGGTCGTTATGACAGGCTTCACACGCCAGCATGTGGTACCTGAATTTTGCACGTGAAGACAATAGGGTCTTGATTTCCCTTGGTGCCGTTGGTCGAAACCACCGTGCAAAAAATTCTTTGCACCACCCAATGGGGTAGATCCCGAGAGCTCTCGGAGCCGCACTGAACGCGGCATCGGCCAATTGTCGTGCAAAATTCAGGTGGTAGGTGAGGACTAACCCCGAGGTCGATGCCTGCTCATGGTCGAGGGCGACCTTTGCGAGCGCCAGCGCGGTCGGACTGCGCTGTGCCAGCTCCCGCGCGAACGCCTGGGCCTCGGGGAGCAGGCGATCGAGGGCGACAACCTTGTTGGCGAGTCCTCTCTGAAACGCTTCGGCCGCATCGATCCGCCGTCCGGTCAGCGCCCACTCCTTGGCGATCCCGAGCCCCACGATCTGCGGGAGGCGCTCCAGCCCGCCGGAGCCTGGGATCGTTCCGAGCACGATCTCCGGAAGGGAGAACAGCACGTTCTCGGCCACAATCCGAATGTCGCAGGCCAGCGCCATCTCGAAGCCACCACCCGCAACATGGCCGTGGAGCGCGGCAATGACAGGCTTCGCGCACGCCGCAATCCGGTTCTTGCAGCCGAAGTCGAGCTGGATATAGCGTCGCGCCTCGACCCCGACCAGTTTACCGGTCTCGCGGAGGTCGGAGCCCGAGCAGAACGCCCGGCCGGCCCCCGCGAGGACGACCACGCGCACCTGATCGTCCGCTTCGATTTCGTCAAAGGCCGCTTGGACCTCGCGGTGCGTTGCAGAGTTGCAGGCGTTCAGAACCTCAGGACGGTTCAGCGTGATGGTCGCGACCTGATCCGCGAGCCTGACTTCAAGGTGCTCGTACGTCCGCTCGGTCGCCATCGCCACTCCTCCTCTGCCAGCGCGCGCCCGAGCGCCGTAGCCCCGGGGGCACTCGACGTCATCCTGCTCAACCTGCTGTGATTCGACACTACTCAACGCCCAACGACCTTTTCCACTCCTGGCTTCTCTCTTGTATCAGACATCCTGCCCATCAAGTACGTAAGGTAGATCTGGACACAGTCAGTTTCGCATTGCGCTTGAGCATGAGGACAACAACGTTAACCACATGGTGCATCGCATACCACCGCCCTCTGTGGGCACGCAATAATCAAAACAACATCCATCACGGCTCGCTGCCCGTACCTGTTGGAATCATCTGAAAACACGACGGCCCCTTGGGGGTACCCCATCCCCCAAGGGGCCGAATATACGCTTCGCAAAGGGGGAATCCTCCCTTCGCATACCGAATCCTGGCCCACCACTCGACTTGCCCTCCCCCCATCTACCCCCAAAGGGGGACCGTCGAAGCGCGCAGACGCTATCCCACCTCCCGAGAGACTGTCAAGAGGAAGTTGACGGCGTGATATGTAGTAAACAGACATGGGTGACACTTTCGGAGTCCTGAGGTAAACAGGACTTACACGTCCAGAAAGGAGGTCACCCATGTCCACAGTCGTTCTTACCCCAGAGCAGCGGATCCGTCAACGGTTCGCCGGGTTCGAAGAGGCGGAGCGCCTCGGGAACGTGACCCTGGCCTGCCGGCGCCTCGGGATCTCGCGGAAGACCTTCTACAAGTGCCGCCAGCGCTTCGCCGAGGCCCGAGGCGAGCGGCAGGCCCTGCTCGACCGCTCCCGCCGGCCCCACCACCCCCGCCGTCTCCTGGCCCTGCGGAAACAGACCCACTTGGGGCCGGCCCGGCTCCGCCAGCTCCTCCTGCGGCCCGGGATCCGCCGCGTCCCCAGTGCCCCGACGATCGGGAAACTCTTCCGCCAGGCGGGGCTCACCCGGCGCCATCGGGCCCGCCCCCAACGGTATCGCCGCGTCTTCGTGGTGCCCCGGCCGGGGGAGTAGGTCCAGCTCGATCTCAAGTTCGTCCCGTACCTCGTGGAGGGGCGCCGGTTGTTCCAGTACACGGCCATCGACTGCTGCACGCGGGTGCGGCTCGTGCAGTTCAGCGAGGAGCTCACGGCCCAGACGTCCGCCGCCTTCGCCCAGTACGTCCTGACGACCTTCCCGTTCCCCGTCCGCTGCGTCCAGACGGACAACGACCCCACCTTCACCCATTGGGACCACCGCGGCGCCCAAGACGCCGGTGGATCGCCCCGGGAAGCCCCCCCCTTCACCCGCATGTGCCAGCAGTTCGGGGCGCTCCACCGGCTCCTCCCGCCCCGGACGCCCCGCTGAACGGCAAGGTCGAACGGTCTCATCAGACCGACGAACAGGAGTTCTACCGGCTCCGGCGCTCCGGGACCCGGGCGGAACTCCAGCGCGCCTTCGCTCGCTGGCTCTGGCACTACAAGCACACTCGGATCCATCTGGGGCTGGACGGCCGGACCCCATTCGAGGCGCTCCGGGCGTTCCCGGAGTACAAGCAACTCAAAGGGCTGAAGTGTTACCCATGTTGACTACTTGGACAAAGTTGACGGCGTGATACTTCCCCCTGCCTTCACCCTAACGGGTGCAGGATAGGCCAGGAGCGCGATGCTAGGGATAGCCCCGCACCCTCTAGTCGGTTTCTCGCAGCCCCCGCGCTCCTGGTGGCCCTCGCTCCTTTCCAGTTGCGCGGGGGTTGCGTCTCTGTGCCCTCCTGTGCTACGTTCTGCCAAGTCACCCTCCCTAAATTCCGCCACTTACGCCGCCGGGTTCCGTTTTCCATTTGACAGCCTCAGGGGCGGGGTCTATCCTACCTCTTGCCTTAGACAAACCAAGCGTTTGGAGGGTTGCGCCGGCTCGCATGGGCGAAACAAACAGTGTAGGGTTGAAGCGGATATCCCTGGCTGCCGGTCCGGAACTGCAGGGACTCTTCGGCCGGGGGGACGAGCACGCCCGCCTGGTC
>Ga0315277_10006577_pt1 | contig 15173 bp, 12 predicted proteins | sample YL17G05_15_MG_FD_203695 | JGI IMG/M metagenome (GOLD analysis project Ga0315277, IMG submission 203695) | Sediment microbial communities from Yellowstone Lake, YNP, Wyoming, USA - YL17G05_15 | ecosystem: Environmental > Aquatic > Freshwater > Lake > Sediment | place: USA: Wyoming | collected...
CATTCACTTGACAAAGGTCCCGCCAAGGAACACGTGGTTCTCCCCGATTTTTGTTTCCTTGTCATCAACGAACTCGTGGATGGTCACGGTTACTTCCAAGCCGTGCTTGGTTGCCATGATATCGAGCAATATATAAGAAGGCGTCATGGATGCGACGAAGCTCCACGCGCCAGTCGCGCTGCCGGGGTTTAATAGCAAGATTTGCTTCCCGTCATCGACGCGCCGGTGCAAGACTGCCGATGGCGCGTGCGTGTGTCCAGAAATCAAGACATGCACGCCATATTCTTGGGCAATCTCGGATAAACTCGAACGATCCCCGCGCGGGTTTACCTGGTGGCCATGCGTGATGCCGATCTTGATCACGTCGGTACCGAGCAAGTATTTTGCCGTGTCGAACACTATTTTTCTCGGAAATCCCTTGGCGTTGCGCAGGTCGTAATCCATATTTCCCTGTACGACCGCGTAATCGGAACACCAGGAGCTCAAGACCGGCTCCAGCATGTCCGCCTTTGTCAAGTCGCCCGTGCATGCGAGGAAATCAATTCCAGTCTTCTTTGATTCCCGGGCTATCGAGCGTTCAATTTCCAGACCTATCTCCTTCTTGCGATCAGGAATATGAAAGTCGCCTATTATCAAGACGCGCATTTCAGTTCACAAGAATGATAGAAGTTTTTCAAGCTTGTCGATCACGATGGTCGCGGATTCACCCAGCACGTACGTTAACGGTTCCAAACCGATTTTTCCCGTGAAAACGATGGCATCGATGCGGGTGGAACCAAGACGCTGCACGGCACCGCGTAGTGCCGTGTCGTCGTTCTCATCCTCCAATTTAACGACTTTCATTCCAAGCTTGGCCATGGTGCTTTCGATCTTCTGGTTGTTGACGATGCAGGTAGCACTGCGGATACCGGGCATCACGGATCGGATGATCGATACGATTCGAGCAATATGTTTCGATGCTCCAAATGCGGGATAGCCTGTTATCTTTGCCTCGGTGCCGTGGTGGATAATGCGGCCAGGAAATCCCGCGTAATCCTCGATACTATTTTTGCCCGGATCCTTGCTTCCCAATACCAGGTTTGACTGCACTTCAGGTATGATCGACGCGTATTTCTTGTTCTCCTTGATACGGTTGAAGTTTTCGGCGAGCTCCTCGAGAATTTCCCGGCTTTCAGACGATGCCTGGATCATCGCCTTGTCAAGATATTTGCTGCAGAGCATGCATTTTTCATCACGAAGGACGGGGATTTCAGCCATGTGCAATTCACACAGTTTTTCCCCGCGAGATCGAGCGATCTTGCACGATTTACACACGGCGTCCATGATAATGTTTAGCTGCGGGTCTCCCTTCTGGAATGCAGCCAATGACTGGCGGACGAGCGGTTCTATGTCGTTTTTGTCCTCTTCGGCGATGGCGAGGTCCTTTTTCAGGTAATTCGAGACCGCCGCCTGCGTTAAACTCAAACTCTCCGCTATCTTTTGCTGGGTCCACCCAGTTGCGGCTAACGCCTTGATCAGCGAGTGCCGGTACGATGTCAAGAAGTTCTTGACGACCGTTTCGCAAGGAAATCTCAAGTTCACCAGCTCTCCTTTCCACCAAGCGCATTTACGCGTTTTTCTTGAGAACCTTCGTGAATACACCCCAGAAAGGGTCCTCCACGTCTGGCAATAACTCACGGGCGTGGCCGTTCAGGATATACATGCGCTTGGTCCCGTTCGGCGTCATCCTCCCGATTTTTCTTGCCACGATGCCATTCTTGTCGAATTCATTCAAGAGATCTTGCGTTGCATCGGGACGACACCCGATGATGACACCACCTTGGCCACTTGCTCGCCAGATATCCTCAAGATTCTTGAAGTAGTGTTGAATAAAAGCCTTCATCCGGGGATCGAACGGCCAGCCATCGAGATCCAGGTCGCAACCCAAGCCGGTCGCTTCGCACCAGTCATTAACCGCGCAAAGCACGCCCTTTTCAGCGACGTCATGCATCGCCGTTATTGGATTAATGTAATCTTTACTCGTGTGCTGAAGATAAGAGCGAGCAATGCTGACGGGTTTCTCCACGCTCAAACATTGCCATACTTGTGCCTTGACGGATTCGTACCGAGTGCCAAACACGGCCTCTCCCGCATCTGAGTCAACCCGGAGCAACGATGCGATCGCTTCTAACCCTGGTCCATGAGCCAAGACGATTTCATCACCAGCTTTCAAGGTATCAAGGGAGATGTACCCGCCCGCTTTGCACCGGGCAAGTAGCACGCCGGCACCGAGCATAGGAAACTCGCAGCCATCATAGCTTCCCGTATGACCAGAGACAATGGCAATTCCCAGCCGCCTGCATTCGGAGTCGATTATCGACCAGATTTGCTCGAACACGTTCCGGGCGATGCCGTTGGGAAGGCTCAGCGTGAATATTCCGAACTCGGGACAGCACCCGCTCATCAAGATATCGGTCACGATGATCTGGAAACCCAACCACGAGCCTTCGCTCAGACCAAACACGGGGTTCACATAGAGCGGATCCGTGGCAATTAAAAACACGTCATCAACGCCGATCTTGATGGCATTAAAATCTCGTCCAGGTCCAGGTTTTGAAAGCACGTCAGGTGAAGTGACGCCGAGCCGGTCGAACACGATCGATTTCAAAGCTGCTACGGTGAATTTTCCTGGTTTATCCGTATTATTCCCGGGCGTTATCCGCACCATAATTAGCCCCTTGTGTCCATTCGTTTGTTGCTAGCTTGACAACGTATACGGTTAAATAGTCACTACTAAATTGCTAGTCTCCTAACTTACTTCTTATCCAAAAAAAGCAGCCGATCCAGGTATTCTTGCTGAAAATTCCGGCGAATGGCAAAGATCACGGCGATCGCGACGGGAATGAAGACCAGATCGATGAGCACGGGCAAGTACCACAGCAAAGATACATCCATGGTGATGGCGGATGTGATCAAGTAGTAAGGACCACCCACGATGTAATAGCCGGCAAACTCCCACGCCCCACCAATTAGCAAGATCCACAGCTCCCGTGCATATCGCTGTTTCATGGTTGGTTCGCGCATACGCACCACGTATTTTTCCAGCGCGCTGATGAGCAACCCTTCAAGACCCCTTGCCACGAACGCGCCAAGTAAGTACACGGGGAGCGTGGCATAATCGCCGAGGAGCATACTTGCGAGCAGTTGGCCGATGACCGAACCCACCGAGCAAACGACAAACGCTCGCCACGGTTTCAACAAGATCCCCAAAACATATATCAAGACGGGTGCAAATCCGATGAATTGAATTGGCTGCGGCACGGGAATGAGTAACAAGGTAAGAACAACCATCAAGGCAGAAAAAATTGCATAGACTGCGACTTCTCGCGTGTGCACGCCGCTTTCTATTTCCGGGGATGCTTGTGATGTCATTTTTTTCACGGTCAAATATTATTATGTGGTTATATAACTCGGTGATATAAAGAATTTGCATGAATTTTTTTAACCGCGTAGACGAGGTTAAGACCATGGAAAATCGAACTCAAGTGCCCAGGTTTCACCTCGCTGTCACTCTCTTCATCCTTGCCATATCCCTGGTCTACTCGATCCAGAACTTGATTTCACCGAACTTGCTCACGGTTTCGAATTATTTTGGTTTCGGGGGTGATAAAAGTCAGCTCGCTGTGATGAGCTTCGCGGCTATGCTTACGAGCGGCATTACCATGGTGTTTTTTGGATACTTGTCAGACAAGCTCGTGCGGGTTCGGATCTTGTTCGTGGGAACCGTGATTTTTTCGATAGCATCCATCTTGGTTTTTACCGTCGGACCAGGCGTGAACGGGTTTTTCCTCTTCTTTACGCTTCAAACCATCGCTGGAGTCGGCCTTGGCGCCGTCATTCCGTCGACATTCTCGCTTACGGGGGATTTCGTGTCAGAAAAGGACCGCTCCAAGGGATTTTCCTATTTTTCCATCGCGACGCTCATCGGCACGGTGCTGGGCACGCTGCTCGGCGTCATCTTTATCGACATCGACTGGCGCATTTCCTACGCGTGTATTGGAATCGCGGGGTCTGCTTGCGCGGCAATGACATTACTCTTAAAAGAACCGAGCCGCATCGGCCGGGATTACATCTACCTCGCAGGAAAAGAAGGAAGGGAGTACTCTTACAGGATCCGACGCTCGGATTTGAAGGTGATCTTCAAGAAAAAGACCAATATCTGGTTGATCGTGAATTTTGTTGATACGATACCCACCGGAATAATACTATTTTTACTTTTTGCATATTTACGACAAGAGCATAATGTTCCGGAGTCGATGGCCATCATTTTCCTGGCGTTCGTGATCATTGGGACACTTCTCGGGACGTTCGTGTTCGGTTTCGTCGCAGATAATTCATACAAGAAGGGAAATAAGAAGGCACGCGTGAGAATGGCTCTTTTTGCGAACATTGCTCCTATCCCCTTTGTTTTCTTCGGATTGATGGTTCCATTTTGGTTGCCCGATGGTGGTTCCATTGGCGACTTGTTGATGATACCGGGCGCAGTATTGATGATAACATTGGTCAGTCTTGGTCTTTTCTTGAACGGAGGAACAAATGGTTCTTGGTATGCTACGGTCGTGGACATCAATCTCCCGGAACACCGTGGCACAGTGCTGGCGAGTGCCAATTTCTTCGATATCTTGGGCAAAGCAATCGGTCCTTTGTTAGGAGGAATCCTTGCAGATAATTTTGGAAACATGGTCGGCATCAATATTTCGATCATCTTTTGGTGCGCCTTGCCGCTCTTCTGGATTGGCGTATTAAAAAACGTGATTCCCGATATGGAAGCCACCGAAAATCTTTTCAAGGAACGGATCGAAAACCTCAAGAAATCGTAAGATTGAAGCAATCCGTCTACTTTTCTTTTTTCGTCACGAGAAGGATCCAAAGCAGGAGGGCTACCACGGGCATGCACGTCGATATCGCCGCCATCGTGAAAAACGCTGTGGTGTAGGAACTGGCCCCGAGCACGAACCCCCCCAGAAGAGGGCTTAACATCGTCCCAATACCGATCGCGGATTCGAAAAGCCCTGCGATTCTTCCTTTCTTTTCCTTGTTGAGCTGCAACAACAGCTCCAGTGTCATTGTGTAGAGCAATCCCGAGAGCACGCCGACGAGGGCGAAGAACACCAGATAAGCAAGAAAAGCCGTCGTCGTTATAAAAAGGAAACAACTGCCAGATAATGCCAGGGCGAGCATGACCCGTAAGCCGACCGAATGGTTCTTGAGCTTGTTTTGAATGATGAACGTGATGGTTCGGGCAAGACCGAACACCAGCAAGGCAATGCCTGTCTCCCAACCGCCCCAGCCTATGTGTTGCGGACTATCGAAAACGCCCGGGGGATTTTTCGCGATATCGGGGAACAAACCGATGAAGAAACTCTTCGTGAAAGCGTAGGTGAAGATCGAGAGGACGAGAATTATGCTGGCTAGCATCACGCGCTTGGTGCTCCGGGGATCCATGCTCTGGTCAGCAATAAATGGGGCGGATTCAATTTCAGCCCGCCGTTTTGCACCTTCCAGTGAACCAGGAATGCAAAAATAGATGACAGCAAAATTCGCGATGGAAAAAATGAAGAGGATGAGAAAAGAGAAAATTTGTTCGATGATCTCGAGGATTGGCCCGAGGAAGGGGCCCAGCATATATCCGAGACTCCATGACACGCAGAACAAGTTTACCTTGGTCTGGTGATTTGCCGGTGTTGAGGTCTCGCTAATTAAAGCTTCGATCGAACACCACCAGAACCCGTATAGGCATCCTACAGCGATTTGCCCGGCGACGAGCAGAAAAACGTTGGTCGGAAATGCAAGGAATATACCAGAGATAATCGTGAATCCGGTGCTGGCCACCATCAAGCTCTTGCGCCGGCCAATTTTATCGCTGATCCGGCCAAAAATTGCTGGCGAGAACATGTATGACATACCATAAGCGCTCCCGAGTACGCCCGTGATGATGCCCGTTAAACCTAGCCGGTTTCCGACCAAAACGCAAGCTACGATCATAAGCGACCCCAGCAAGTCGCCGGAAAATGATAAGAAATAAATTGGCGAGAAATTGACGTCCGGGGGCTTCGATTTTTCGCTGCTGTTTTGCATCGCAAGAACTTTGAAGCTTCCCATACCTTAAACGATAGATAAAGACCAAAGCCTACTTAGCAGACAACATTTCCCAGCCAGGTAACAAGTAAAAAAGAAGGCGAGGATTCACGATCTTGAAGGAACGATTCTCGAATCACATATCTTGCAAGCCGTGACTCCGATCATGTCCGAGAAAAAAGGCAAGAAAACAAAGGCGGCTGGCGATGCCGGCGTGAAAGAGGCGCCGAAGCAGCAAAAACCGGCCAAGGAGACATCCAAGGAAACGAAAAAAGAAAAACCCGCGGGGGATGGCGAAAAAAAGCCCATGTCCGCGATCACCGTCAAGAAAGCGGACGATTTTAGCGAGTATTTCACGCAGCTCGTGGAAAAAACCGAGCTAGCAGACATCCGGTACGGCGTCAAGGGCTTTGTCTGCTACATGCCGTGGGCGGTCATCTCGATCAAGCTCATGTACCAGAAGTTCGAGCGCATCTTGGAAGCGAATGGCCACTTGCCGCTCATCATGCCGACCGTTATCCCCAAGAGTTTTTTCGAGAAGGAATCGGAGCACGTCAAGGGTTTCGCGCCGGAAGTATTTTGGGTCACGGAGGCCGGCGGGAACCATGAAAAGCTCGAGGAACCCCTTGCCTTGCGCCCGACAAGCGAAACCGCGCTCTACAGCATGTACCATTACTGGATCCGGAGTTACCAGGACCTTCCCTTCAAGCGGTACCAGAGTTGCCAGGTGTTCAGGTACGAGGGCCGTGCCACGCGCCCGTTCTTCCGCGCGCGTGAATTCCACTGGATCGAGGCACACGACGTCTTCGCCACGCTGGTGGATGCCGAGAGGCAAGTCCTCGAAGATATGCAGACGACATACAAGGTCGTCCGCGACGAGTTCTGTATTCCCATCATCTTCTTCCAGCGCCCCGAGTGGGACAAGTTTGCTGGTGCCATCCATACCTACGCGGCAGATGCATTGCTCGAAAACGGCAAGGTTATCCAGCTCCCCTCGACCCACTTGCTCGGCCAGAACTTTTCCAAGCCATTCGACGTAAAATTCGTCAACAAGGAAGGAAAGGACGAATATGGTTACATCACGTGCTATGGTCCCGCCATTAGCCGTATCTACGGCGCCATGGTGGCCGTGCTCGGCGATGATCAAGGCTTGATATTGCCCTGGGACATCGTACCGGTCCAGGTGGTCATCGTCCCGATCTACTTCAAGGGCCAGCAAGAAGCCGTCGACAAGGCGTGCAAGGATGCCGAAGCTTTGTTGAGGGAGCAGACGAGCTATACGGTCAAGTTCGACAACCGGGACTACATCACGGCGGGAGAAAAGTTCAACGAGTGGGAGATGCGCGGCGTGCCCGTGCGGATCGAGATCGGCCCCAAGGACATCGAGAAAAACCAGGTCGTGGTCGTGACCCGGAATCCCCGGGAAAAGACCTTCGTTCCGAGTGCGAAACTGGTGGAAATACTGGGAGAAATCGCAAAGTCCTACACGCAAAAGCTTCGAGACCAGCATTTGAAAAAGTTTGAGACATTCATCCAAAAATGCGATGATATCGAGGATGCAAAGGAAGCCCTCGAACACAACAAGATCGCGTGCATCGGTTTGTGCTCGATCGACATGAGTGCTTACACGTGCGCGGAAAAGGTCGAGAAAGGCACGGGTGGTGCTGTCCGGGGCAAGCGCGTGGATCCCGAGCCCATCAAGTTCGACCGGTGCATCGCTTGCGGGGCGCCCAATCCCGTGACGGTTTACCTAGCTCGGAGTTATTGAGCTCGATTAAAACGCTAGTTATTAATTTTCTCTATCCTTTCTTCTTAATCATGAACTCTGCGAACGATAGTGACGAAAGAGAAACGTTATACTCCGCCTTGTTTCAGATCTTGGATGGACTCTGGTTCATGAAGACCGAGGAGCAGTTTGGCTTTGACAAGGCGTTGCAGATAGACCGGGACGTGTGGAAGATCTTTGGCCAGAAAGAGGCACAGCGATTGGTGAAATATTATCAAGACAAGGGCATCTTGAAAAAAAACGACAGCCCGGTCAAGGCTCTCGAAATGCTCCTGGTCAAATCCTTGTTCAACAAGACGCTGAAATTCCACATCGAGAAGACGGGCGAAGAACTGTTTTTCTGGGTCGACGATTGTAAAACGCTCGCGGGCATGAAAAAGGTCGGGCGACCCGAAACCCAGGCCAGTACCGTTTGTTACGAGATTGGTTTCACGTTTTACGATTCTTTTGCCAAAGCCGTCGACCCCGCCTTTACCACTGAATGTGTATTTACGCCATTCACGAAAATAAAACCGAAACAAGCCGAGAACGGCGTTTGTGGCTGGCATTTCGTGCTTGGAAAGCAAGCTGCGAAGAAGCGATGATCTAATGTCACAACGAAAAAAACTATTCCCCGAACATTTCCCGACAGGCCGTTATTCCGGCTCCCCGCGCGACTTTGAATGGTACGAGCAGCAAGTCACGTTCCCGCGAGGTGGCATCGATGTCTTGGAAGCTTGGTACTCGAACGACCCGGAAGAATGTGAATACCTAAACCCGGAATTCCAAAAACACATAGATACGAAGCTCGATGCCCTCCGGAAGGAAGGCTGGGACACGGCAAAGCAGTTCGCTTATTGCATCTCGCAAAGCCACCTTGACCTCGGCTGGATGTGGCACTTCCGCCAGGGCGTGGCGAAAGCCGAGACGACGTTTAACAAGGCGCACGAGCATTTCAAGTTATTCGCACCATTCACGTTCACGGGCAGCCAATCCGCGCAATACCAGTGGATCAAGCTCCACAATCCCGAGATTTGGAACAACGTGGTCGATGACGTGGCACGACGCCGCCACGAGCCGCAAGGAGGCTGCTGGTCCGAAGCCGATGGCCGCATGCCTTCGGGTGAGGCGTGGGTGCGTCAGTGCCTATACGGCCAGCTCTTTTACGCAAAGAATTTCGGTCGCCTTGCCACGATCTCGTGGTTCCCCGATTCATTCGGTTATGCAAACAATTTACCGCAAATTTTCTCCAAGAGTGGAATGGACGGGTTCTTCACGACCAAGCTCGTTTCGAACAAGGACACCAAGTGGCCGTTCTGGGCCTGGGTGTGGGAAGCACCTGACGGGTCGCGGCTGCTCAGTTATCTCACTGGCATCGAAGGAAAGCTTGGCCCGATCCAGACCTTCGACCGTCCCCAGGGGGACAGCACGGTCAAGGAATCATACGTTAACAGTTACAAGCTACTCAAGCCCGGTACCTGGCTAACGTGCAATTACGAGATGGACCTCGCCGAGAACAGGCCCGAGGTGTCGACTGACGACCTTCCAATTCTAGGGGTGTTTTTCGGCGAGGGCGATGGTGGTCACGGGCCCCAGGGCGTCGAGGTCGCGACTTGCCGGGGCATGGTCGATCGCGGCGTCGCAACATGGTCGAACAGCCGCGAGTTTTTCGACTTGCTCGCGAAGTGGAAGGACCGCTTGCCCGTCTGGAGCGATGAACTCTACTACGAGTTCCACCGCGGGAGCCTCACGACGCAGACGCTCGTGAAGCGCATGAACAGGTTTTTCGAGTGGCACTTGCCCATGAGCGAGGCATTGTGCGCGATGGCAATGAAGACCGTGAAAGGAGCAAAAATCGAATTGCTGGAAAAGTTCTACACCAGCGACGGCGATCAAACCCCTGCAGCAAGCAACGCCATCGAGCAAATCTGGCACAATGTGCTGCTCATGCAATTCCACGACGTTTTCCCCGGGACCTCCATTCCCGAAGTGTATGACGAGTGCTTCGAGTTCTGGTCGCAAGACAAGCCACTTCTAGAGGGCATCACCCGGGAAGCATTGAAGATTATCGGCAAGGCCCACGGGTTGAGCGACTCGGGACCGGTTTCCGTGCATCTGCCCATCGCGAAAACGATCAAGGTGACGGAAAAGGAATCGATCCCGGTTGACAAGATCACGCTGATCCCGGTCGTGCTCGCGAACCCCACGGGCGTGACGTTTAACCAGCTTGCCGAGGTGCCGGCGAACCAGCTCCGCGGGATGATCCCGTTCGGCGTCATTATCGATGCCAGCGCCGGCAACATGAACCCGGTGCAGCTCGTCAAAGGGGATGACGTCTGCCCGGATATCGACAAGAAACCAGACAGGTGGATTTTCCCGGCATGGTTACCAGGTTGGACGACCCTCGTCGCGTGGCTCGCCACGGTGCCTGTAGGAGCAAATGACCAGAACGACATTCACCGGATGAACACGCTCTCGGGCGCCGCGTTCGCAGCATTGGGTGGAATTCGAGAAGAAAAAAGCGCGTGCCAGGCATCGTCCGACGACATGATTGCTTGCACGGAGTTCCCGGGTGGGTCCATTGGCATCAGCAAGAAAACGGGCATGCTCGAACGCCTCACCACAGGCAGCACGACGTTCCTCAAAGGCCCATGCGGCCTCAAGGCATACGAGGACAAGCCATACCGGGAGCCATGCTGGAACATCCAGGCCGGATACTGGACCCATCCCAAGGCCATCTTCGACCAACCCGTTTCCGTCGAGATCGTGGAAAGCGGGCCAGTCCGCTGGACGACGAGGTCCACACAATTCTTCGGTTCCGGTTCCCGGGCGATCATCGACTACCATGTCATCACCGGTATAGAAGGCGTTGGCGTCAGCATCGCCCTCGATTTCCACGAGATCGAAACGCTGCTCAAGTACGAGATCCCGAATTCACTCCATGCAACATATTCTGTCGCCGAAACTTGCTATGCCACGTCCAAGCGATTAAACAAGCCCAGCGCCAATCGAGACGTGCCACGGTGGGAAAAATGGATGCACACGTTCGTAGCCATAGAAAGTGATGATGCTTCTGCTGGCTTTGCAGTTATCAACGAAGGTAAATACGGGTTCGACACGCGTGATGGAAATCTTGGCGTTTCCATTGTTCATGGGCCGAAATTCCCCGAGACGAATACCGTCGCATGGGCGAAAGACGAGCGTAAGAAGCGGCTCGAAAAAGGCCTCGGGGAACCACCGAGCTATGCGGATCAAGGCTTCCACCTCGCGCGCTTGTGGCTGCTACCCTACCAGGGATCGTGGCGCAAGGGAAAAATCCACCAGGCTGCCCACGGGTTCAATGCGCCCGTGCAAGCCTTGGCTCTCGTCGATAACAAGGGCACCCGCTCGGTCATCGGGGGAAAAGATATATCCATTAGCAGCATGCGCTCGTGGATTCACGACGCGCACCCGCGCGCCGCCAACTGGATCCGATGGGTGCTCGTCGATAAACCGACGATCGAGGTCACCGTTGTCAAGCCCTCGGAGAAATTGCCCCCGTTCATGGATTCGGCCAACGGCCAGCGCGACGCGATCGTGATCCGCGTCGTCAATGCCATCGACGCGGCGAACCGCGCTATCTTGTCATTTGACCCTAGCTTAGTTCCAATAGACTCGACAATAATCGAGACTGACTTGCTGGAACGACCATTATCATGCATTGTCGAGGCGCGCTATTCGACGGAAAAAACGAAGGACAGCCGGCTGTCGCTGCTGGCGGACTTCAAGGCCCATGAAATCCGCACGTTCAAGCTTTTCAAGTGATCTTCTTTTTTTATGATTCCTTTGGCTCGAGAATGTATTTGATGGCATTTCCCTTTCGATAATTCAAATCTTTGAATGCTTCTGGACCCCGGGAAAGCGGGAAGACTTCGGTGATGAGGGATTTCAATTCGACATGGCCCTTGCGCACCAGCGCGATGGCATCCTCGAACGGGCCGCAGCGCGACGTGTAAAAGGTGATTTCCTTGACCACGCCCACCGTCATATCGAATGGCACGGGCACGCCATGCGTGGATTTGAGCGCCACCTTGCCGCGGGCGCGGGTCATGTAGACCGCTTGATTGAGAGCCCGGGGATTCCCCGTGGCTTCGATGGTGATGTCTGCGCCTTTCCCGATCGCGAACGCCATAACCTTCTTGACCTGGTCTGCTTCCGACATCCGGGTCGTGTTCAAGGTCACGGTCGCGCCGAATTGCGTGGCCAACTCAAGTTTGAAATCGTGGTGATCGATGACCATAATCTTCCTGGGGCTCTTTTTTCCCGCCTCGCGATCCATTCCGACGAGCACTTGCAAGATGAGCAAGCCAAGCTTCCCAGCACCGATGATGATCACGTGATCATCGGCATCTGCCAGCGGCATCATCTTGAACGTTTGCACCGCGGCAGCGAGGGGCTCGATGAAGGTGCCCTCGCGGGCGCTCATACCGTCGGGCAAAGCGTGAACCAGGTCATGGCGGACCGTGATGAATCCAGCCATACCACCGTTCACATCGATGCCAAGCGCTTTGCGCTGGGAACACTGTGTCGGAATCCCTGCTTTGCAGAAAAAGCATGTTCCGCACGTGTTCGTGTTGATCTCGGTTGTCACGAGCTTACCAACGAGTTGCTTCATCTTGGCTGGCACGCTCGGCCCTATTTTTTCCACGATCCCAGCAATTTCATGGCCAGGGATTATTGGCAGTGGAGCCTTGAGGGTCTCGTTTACAATCGCCATGTCCGTGCCACAGATACCAACTGACTTGACCTTGATGAGGATCTCATCATCTTTCATGGCCGGCTCGGGATGATTCACGACATATTTCAAGCCATACTTATCCAGGAGCAATGCTTCCATGGTTTGCACCACCACGTCACACGTTCACGTCACTATTTCAGCATCATCGCATAAAAAGATAAAACGCCCGGTGATGGATTTCGGCGTTCAATCATCGAAGCTCGATTCGGAGTCAGGGCTATCAGGGGGCTGCGTGGAACTTCCTTTTTTTTCGGTCTTTGGCTCGTCTTCTTCGAATTCCCGTTCCTCTGGAACCGGTTCGGGTGTTTTTTTAACAGGCTTCTTGGACACTGCGACCATCGCAGGACGCAAGACTTTCCCGTTCAACAGCCACCCCTTCTGGATTTCTTGTACGACGGTGTCCTCGTCGAGCTGCTCGTCCTCGATTTGAAGCGAGACTTCGTGGTAATTGTAGTCGAACTTCTTCCCAAGCGCGTCGATGCGCTTCAATTTCTTGGCGTCGAGGATGGCGTTCAAGTTTTTATAAAGGCCTTCAAGCCCGCCAAAGAATTGCTTGAGCCCGTTGTTGAGATCGGGACTTTTTTGCTGGATATCGGATGCCGCACGCATAGCCTTGTCGAACGTGTCAAAAAATGGCAAGAAATCCTTCAGCAACTTGGCCTGCATAGCTTCCCTATCGGCATCCATGTGTTTTTCCGTAGATTTTCGGAAATTGTCAAAATCGGCGCGGGACCATTTCAGGTCGCTCTCCAGGTCCGAGATTTTTTTATCCTTGGCCTTCAACTGTTCTTCAAGTTGCTTCTGTTTTTCGGCCAATTTCTTGATTTTTTCCTCGCTTTCACTGGCAGGTTCTGTTTTTTTTGCATCCTTTGGTTCCTCTTTGCCGGTACTTGCGAGTTTCTTGTCCTCCGTCACGACATATATCACCGCCGATGCTAGACTCAGAATAGCTGAATGATGCGAGATTCAAAAAATGCGAACAAAAGAAGAAATGGTGAGAATTCGGTTTTAGGCTTTATCCATGTAAAAGTTCGTTTTACTCTCATACCCAGAGGCTTTATCCTTGACTTCATTATAATCGAGCGTGCCCATATTGTGGCCCGTGTGGTCCTTTTCAAAAATCTTGATTGCTTGCTGGTTCTTGTAACCTTCTTTGACAACAACATACGCTTTGCATCGAAGACAAGCACGTACCTTAATTTTAACCACCCGTTTGAATGTTCTAGGACTTATACGGTTCTTAGTTAAACTATGATATTGAAACCTAAATAACTATTTCAACTTCCCGATAACAACCCGCGTGATGGTGGTTTCAAGCCATTTCCACCTTGCACTCGATATGCAACTCGCGTTCAAAGTCAACCTCAATGGCATAGACATCCTCGCTCACGTCTTTTATCGAGTATCCAGGTCCACTAGAAGTTGCGAATAAAACACGCGCGGGAAGCTTCACGAAAATCGTGCCCTGGTTCTTCCCGTGCTTTTCCAGGGTCATTGTCATCGTTTTGGAGGTTAAATCGAGCTTAAATTGAGCGATTTCTAGCGCACCTTGCACCACGTGCAGCGTGGAGCCGAGAATAACAGGTTGACCAGGTCCAGGATCCTCCGTGATCCTCAATAACTTGCAGCCATGAGGTGCGATACGCAGGAACGACACCTTCTCGTTCCCGGCATGCGTGCCCAGGTATTTCTTGCCCCAAAAATCCATCACGTGATACCGTTTAGATTCTATACAGCGGATCTGGCCGAAATCGAGCACCATCCCTCGCTTCTTGGGTTTCCAATTGACTAGCGCGACCACTTTCCATGTGCCGTGCGCTTTCGACGACCCTTCAACCATATACACCTCCGGCAGTTGTTTCACAAACATATCAGGCGAGAACGCGGGCTCCGGGTACGCCGGCTGGATGAGGCTTATCAACCGCATGCGCTCCGAGGGCAGCCGGCTCAAGTCATCTGAAATCGCCACTTGGCCACCGCTCAAGCCGATGATCGAGATCTCGGTAAATATCTCGGACTCGGTCAACCGCGTCTTGGTCAAGCGGACCATGAGGCAATCCGGGTCGTTGATCCAGAATTTCTTGTGCATCCAGCTCCGGGTTATCGTGTTGAGCAAAGCGTGCTTCATACCAGGCACGAGGATGTTTAAACGGGAAAGGATAGCGTCGAATCGTGCCCAGTGAGGGTCAGTATCCATGCTAATACGCATGCCGTTCACGTGCCCCATACTCTCCATCAGAGGAGCCCCGCACCCTAGGATGAAGACATCGTTCCCCGCGGCGGCTCGCATAATGCCGAGCGCTTCCCGGTATGCCTCGATCCGGGTCACTGCCTCATCGTAGAACACGGCATCCTCCGTGATCGTGGAAAACACGAAGTCGATCTTGATGTACTTGAACCCAATCTCGTTGACGAAAAAGGTGATCAGCTCTTTCAAATATTGCTTCACGCCTGGATGTGTCACGTCGAGCGCGTACTGGAACTTGTTGGAAATGAACGTGGGCTTGATGGCTT
>Ga0315277_10006578_pt1 | contig 15172 bp, 14 predicted proteins | sample YL17G05_15_MG_FD_203695 | JGI IMG/M metagenome (GOLD analysis project Ga0315277, IMG submission 203695) | Sediment microbial communities from Yellowstone Lake, YNP, Wyoming, USA - YL17G05_15 | ecosystem: Environmental > Aquatic > Freshwater > Lake > Sediment | place: USA: Wyoming | collected...
CCGCCCCTCCTGCGTTGCCAACGGCCGCTTGGATTAACAAGCCTTCGGAGGAATGGTGAGCTTTGGATGCTACACTAAATTGCTGGCTGAGGTGTCTCATTTTCATTGACACATTCCGGTTCACAGTTGGAGGCTCTCTCTTACTCCCGTATATGTCAAACTCTGTGAGTCCCTCGCCAGAGCTGGGGGATTACCTACAATGGTTTTAAAACTCTATTGCTTATGGTTTTATCCAATATCGGCATTCGGCATCTGCATGGCTCAGATACGCACTGATCCCTCGAGAACCTATAAATTCGTCGATCGCTCTCCGGCATCCGTCATAGGCACCATAATCATCGACAATTACGAAACCACCCAGTACAACAAGATCATATAGGTATTCCAAGCAGACCTTGGTCGAAGCATACCAATCACTGTCCAGCCGTAGAATCGCAATGCTCCCAATCAAATCTGCATCTGTAGACAGAGTATCCTGGAACCATCCCTTGTGATAGTGAAGAAACTCGGGCGGATATCCAATACTCTTTTCCAAAAGTTCCCGATTACCTTCAAGGGTCCCCGGGCCACCGAGGGCATCATATATACCCTTAACCTGGATCAGTTTTCCATCTGTCCCGCCATCATTGGTCCACTTTTTTACCTCTCGGATTGCACGGGCACCATCAACAAAGGCATCAGGCTCACAGATCTCTTGAAAGGAATCGAACAGGTGAATATGTCTGGGTTCTCCTCCGAATCTCATGTTGGCAAGTGCCATGAGGGCGACTGCTCCACCCTTCCACACACCGCACTCGACGAATGAACCGGGGATATTATTTTTCTCACAAAACACCACCTGATTGTAGAGGTAAAGCAGTCGCTCACGTGGTAACATGGTATAATGCCGTACTTTACGTATAGCCTCGTCTGCCTCGTTCTCGAGATCGAAAGGATGTTCAGGCTTTTTTTTAATCTCGTAACCAAGCATGCCTGCAATATAACGGATAGCTTCTTTTATCACTCACTCATCCTTCTGATATGTTCAATACCAGTGTCTCAGGGGTTTGTTAGACGGGGTTATTTATTCACCAGTATGACCAAAATGTCCCACCGCCTTCACCTGACTATGATAAAGTTCATGCATTTGTTCCATGAGATAGGGAGTCTTGGAAATCGCTTAACCTGCGTTTTGCCAAAGAGGCCCAGCTAAACTCATCCACCATCCTCCGCGCCCCAACCTCGCCAAGTTTCTGTCTGGCAGAAGGTTCCCGGAGGGTTAACAGTACCCTTACTAGATCCTCTACGTCATTTTGATGGTAGGTGATCCCATTACCATTGATACGCTCGAGGGCAATCAGCGTATGATTGACAACTATTGGTAGACCGCTAGCGGCGGCATCGAGCATGGATGTCGATTCCTGGGTTGGCCAGACACCGATGTCGGAAACCTGGTAAAATCTTGGAAGATCGTCAACCGGTATGAAGGGATGGATCACACATCCTTTTATGGCCTTAATGGCTTCTGCCTGCACCCCGTGGCCGATAAAAAGCCCTCGATAGGGTTCCCCCCTGTCTCTAAGACGAGCAACTGCATTTGCTAGCACAAGGGGGTTCTTATCCTCGGAGAACCTGCCTGTGTATATACAGACAATGTCAGAGGGGGCAAACGTGAGCTTTTCCCTGAGTTCAAGCCGTGCAAGTTTTCCCTCATCGTCCTGAATAGGCCTGAATAATTCTGTATCAACGCCAAGTGGACAAACGTCAATTTTTGCTTTCTGAACCCCGAAATACCTGACCGCGATGTCTGCACAGTCCTTGGTCGCCCCATAACACTTTTCTGTAAAGAGACTTATGATACGGCCTGGAATAGCGCGAGTTATAATCCCTTTGATACTTTCTGGGTCAAGAACGGATGCCTCATGCCGGGCAAGTGGGAAGACCGATGCGGTGGTATGGCTCCCAGTAAAGAGCTTATATCCGAGCAACGACTTGATTAGGGCGGCATCTAGGGGTATCCACCCTATTGCAGCGAGTGAATAAACCACATCGGGTCTGATAGAACATAGTTTCTCTTTCAATCCTACCATACGCATATTCCCAAAAAGTTTACTATGGGGCAATACATGTAAGGTATAGCCGTCATATGATTCCACCATACCGGGCACTAGATCCCCTCTCCTGGAAAAATCAGCATAGGTCTCATTGAAATCCTTTATATGATAGTATGGTGGAAGATCAAGTGTTACTACATGTACATCCACCCCATATCGGGCGAGATACCTGGGTAGCATATTTCCTAAATACCCCATGTTCTTAACAAATGTTTCTGTTAGAATAGTAATGCGCATGGTTCCTCTCGAAATTTCCTTTGGATCTATTCTCTTGTATACATGCTTAGGACTAATCCCATTCCACATCGAAGTATCGGGACCAGTATAGAAGATTGAGACATCTCCATGCCCATGTCGACCACAATATCTTCGATGAGCCAGTCGTCTCGACAATCTCAACGAAGGCATGCTTTTCCATGAAGGGAAGCGCTTTGATATCGTCATGTTTAAAGGTTTGTCTTACCCAGTTACATTGAACCTTTAGCCAATCCTTCTGAGAAGTGGCAAATCCCACCTTTTCCCGCTTCAATACCGGTTCTGGAACAATGCCCTTGAGTGATTCGCGTAGGACTGACTTCGTGGTGCCATCATTAGAAATAAGAAAATGCTCAGGAAGAGACATAGCGAAACAGGCTATATCTGGATTACAGAAAGGCACCCGGCTTTCTATTGAGAAATGCATTGAATTACGGTCCTCATATCTAAGCAATTGAGGTAGGCTGAGGCAATCGACAGCAAAGAAAGCTTCATCATGAAGCGCGTGTTTTCCCCGTCCGTACCTGCGATAATGAGAGGTGACTCCTCTATCAAGGAACCATCGTTGGTTCACCCAGCCAGGAAAAGACGGCGTACCGATCAAAGACACGAGTGTGTTAATCGCTCCCGGTGGGAGCATACGTACCAAAGAGAACAGCAATGTTCTTGATCGAAAGGCGCTCATATTTTTTGGGGCTCCCTGCATAACGTTCCAGGCAGTAAGAAAACGCCCTTGCGATAGTAGGGATGTCACTCTCGCCCCAATCATGTTATAATATCCTGCAAATATCTCGTCGGCCCCCTGTCCGTCGAGTATCACCTTAATTCCGACCTCATGAGCGAGCTTAAACACCCGATATTGGGCATAGATACTTGTGCTCATAAAGGGCTCTTCCTGGCAGCATAATAACTGTTCAAGGTCAGCAATCATTTCCTCCGGCTTAGGGGATATTTTATGACAAACCGCTCCTACAGCCTTCCCAACGATATCAACGTATCTTTCTTCACTTATTATGGGATCATCAACAATGAAGCTGAACGTGTACAGGTCCTGGCCTGGGATCTGTTGTCGCTGCATGTGCATGACTATTGCGCTTGAATCAAGTCCCCCCGATAAGCAGGCTCCCACTGGGACATCACTTCGCATATGGAGGCGCGTACTCTCAGCAAAGAGTGTCCGTAAACGATCAACCGCTTCGTTGAAGGAGATGTCCAGGCGGTACCCTGTGTTGATACGCCAGTAGCGAACAGGTGTAACCGAAGCAAGTTCATCAAGTCGGACATACGCATAGTTGGCTGCGGGGAGTTGTTGTATCTCTGCGAACATAGTATTATCCCCGAAATCGGTAAGTCCGAAACCGAGATACTCATAGAGAGACGCAGGGTTCCCCTTTCTCCCTACCCCGTTTATATCGAGGAGTGGTTTTATCTCCGAGGCAAAGGAGAACCGATTCCCCACTAGGGAGTAGTATAAAGGTTTGATGCCGAAAAAATCACGTGCAAGGAAGATCGTTTTCTCAGCTAAATCAAGTATGGCAAATGCAAACATACCGATAAAGCGATTTAGCATGGCACTTCCCCATTCCTGATAGGCCGCGAGTATTACCTCAGTATCGGATGTCCCCTTGAAGAGATATCCTTTTTGGGAAAGCTCCCTCTTCAGTTCAAGGTAGTTATAAACCTCTCCGTTATATACAATCCAATAGCGGCCATCGCCGCTCCCCATCGGCTGATGTCCAAGCGGCGATAGATCAATAATTGAAAGCCGTCTGTGTCCAAGAAGGATATTGAAGGATTTTTCAGCATACGCATCTATATCCGGGAGTCCAACCCGCAGATCCGTATCAGAACCGCGGCAAGGCACAACTTCACCCTTCGCATAATTGACCAGGAGATATCCCTCATCATCGGGCCCTCGGTGCCGTATCAATGCAAGTGCCCGTCGCGCCTTGTGCAGATCAACTGACATGGATGCCGGAGTAATGATGCCCAGGATACCGCACATTTTACTATCCTTGTGCAGGCCCATAGGGGGATCTGTAACCGTCCCGGACCAAGCTTTTCTTGGGTAATAACCAAAGGGCAACAAACAAAAACCCAAGGCCCCCACTTACCAGAGTTGTTGGAAGGGGTGTATTGGCGAAAGTAGTTGCGATGAACGTCGCTGATATAATGACAAATCGTGGATCATAGCGCTTCGCCATACTATCAAACACCCAAAAAATGAACGCACAAACAAAGGACATAAGGATAATGCCAATAGGTCCAAATCCTGCTATTCCATCACTAGCCCAGAAGCCTGCATTAGCACCAACAGGGGCATTATAAAAGTACATACCTATTGTTCTTGGAATATCCATGTCATACGGGAAAGGTATGAAGGATTTCAATATGTTGACATGGGACATATAGGTCAGGGCGTTATGATTAAAAAATTCATAGTGTTGGGCTATCATCTGGGCAGGGATGCTAAACGTCCGGAAATTGACAACAGCAGTATACCAATAGGCAACATGCTCAAGTCCAATCATCCGTAGACAGATACCGAGTACGAGCAGGAAACAGAGGCCAAGCATGAAAACGGGTATGGTATTTTTTTTTATATATATGAGCCAAAGTATTATTGCAGGGAAGTATATAAATGAAAAGAGTGTCGTTTTGCTGCCGCCAAGGCCGTACAACAACAAATATCCAGCCATAGCTACTGCTATTAACCACCAGCGCTTAGCCCGCGCTCCCACAGCAAAACAGAGTGGGAAAAAAAAACCTGCCAGCCACATCTGGGCGTAGAATCCAAAACAGTTCCCCCTTTGCGAAATCGCGCCCGCAAGAGCCGATCTGACTGTATATATATCCTCCAAATTTGCCAGATAAAAATCAGAACCAAATGCAGCAATGAGGTAGGTAACTAGCGAGAAAAGCAAAACAATAAAACTGAACCAGAACCATCTAGTGTGGATTCGAAGATACTTTATTCTGATCAAAGGGACATAGTAAACGCTTTGTAAAACCGAAAGTCCTAAAAACATTAATATGATTAGCATCAATGCACTATCTTCTGTGATAACCGGTTTTGAAACATTATACAGAATGAAACATGCTGGAATGAATATTACATAATATTGAATGAGGAAGAATAATTGGGAGGGTCGCTCAATCCTCACAGGCATCCATAGTGATGGAACTATACACACCACCCATGAGACGAACAGGTAGGGCCAAGGTGTAGAATTCTTTGATAGACCCCAAGAATCATAAACTGGTGCGATCACCGCGCTATAAGTCCAGTTGAAAATAAGTATGAAAAGGATTGTACTCGCTACAAGTGTTCCCCGATATAAAAATTTATCACGCCTCATATACGATTTTCCACAGTACCCCTTACATCGCTGGCGTGCCATATCAATACATAGTAAACGAGGTTAGCTACTATGGAAGAAAAGACATACGCACAAATACAAACAAGGAAATCATAACCCCATTGGTACATGACGAACAGGCTCGAAATGGGTATGATCAAGTTTACTAAGTCAAAAATCAACTTCAATTCCATCCTATCTACCACTAACAGCAGTCGGCTAACTGGGCTGATGACGACCGCCACCATAAGCTGTGGGGAAAGAATGGCCATGCAAATGCCTGCTACAATCCATTTTCTGCCAAAAACAACTCCAAATATCATCGGTGAGACTATTGCTATTGCAGCATATATTAGAAAGGAGGTGACTGCAAGTTTCTTTGTAACACTCCATAAAATGGCACGCACCTGATCCGGTTCCTTCCAGCGTGCCTTCGTAATTGAGGGATGAAAGACATCCGCTACACTTGTCGCGATAAGACCCGCCGGAAGACTGCTCAATCGCTGTACAAGAAAAAACTGACCTGCTGATTCCATCCCGAAGAGGAAGGAAATTACCGGCAAGGGCAGCATGGCGGCCAAGGCATCGATCATTGAGGATGGCAATAGAATTGCCGGAGATTTCCAGTTTTGACGCATAACCTTGGCAAAATAACCAGCTCGAAAAGGATAGAGTGATTTACTTATTGAAGGCCATGCCATACGCAGCATTCTACCAATCCCCAGAATACGACCCAGCATCTCTCCCAGTAGCAAACCAAGCCAATCGGTCTTTGCCAAACCATAGGCGATTGGAACAACAGCACGGCCCAAACCCTGCGAAACGAGCACCCTGCTGATCATTTCAAAATGACTATGTCTTACGCACCAAAATCGGAGGGAGGTAAAAACACCCGTGAGGATAAGCATGAAAACAGCCACAATGACGCTCCATCCCGGGAGAGATCTGTAGGAAAGAAGATTATTCCTGATCATAATATACAGGATGAAACCAGCGCATAAAGAGGTTGGGACAGTTAATAAGAGCGAGGATGTCAGCAGGCAATCCGCCTCCCGATCATCCTGTACCGACACGAGTGACATCTCATAACGGAAACCAACGCCCACCCCTACAAATCCCACGAACGCCATAAAAATACCAAGTAGTCCCAGCTCATGAGGATTATATAAGCGTGTGATAATGGGCGTTGCTATCACAACAAGCATCTGCCCAAGTGCAGTGCCACCTCCGAGTTTCAATACATTTCGGAAGAATCCCTTTTCATGCGGCATAGGCGGGATTTTTTAAAGAAAAAAGCCAACTATTATTGTCTTAAAAAGTGAGCTGATAAGCTTTATATGAAATCCCCCATGACTTCACGAAACCATTGATAGGTACAATTCACACCATAATCGGGATAGGGGTGCCCTCAAGGGCAACCCCTCCCACACCACCCGGCATACGGGTCCGTACCAGGGCGGTTCGGTGTGGTTGAATGAGCGTGTTGAATCATCAGGATCTCGGATGGTTGTCTCGATACGGACAAATCAGCCCTCGCCCCAGGTCCTGCAGGCTTCACCCAAACTCCCCGGCTTGAGGCCCCCTTCGGGGTTCTTCTGCCTTTTGTATTGTCCGTATGATCCATTTCCTACCAATATCTCCACACCATTCAGGCCTTCAGTGGTCTTCCACCTACTATGCCCTCTGCTGACTCCTGCTGCGCGTTATGAAACCTTACGATTCCACCGGTCCCGATTCCGGAACAGCCCAGCAGACCTCCCGGGGTAAGCTCGGCAACCTTCAGTGCACAACCGCTGGATTTACGCTTCAGGCCCTTGATGGATATGGACTTCGTTATCTCATGCAAACTCGTCCTGCCTTGACGCCTATTTATCCAGTTCCTGTCCGTCGGCTCACACCCTTGCTCCACTTCCCTCTGCCGTCTCCTCTATTATCTTATCAATCTCCTTATCTAGCAGAGCCTTCCGATACTTAACAGGAAACACTATATGATAGTGAATCTGCCATGCACAATGATATCCCTTCCTTACTACACCTTCCCCCATCCCCTATGCCTATCATAAGGATACCCCCGCAGCAAGCTGCGGGGAATTGGCAAGTTAAATGCTCTTATCACCAAATATACGCCCCAGGCCTGCTCTCAGATACCGCGGCGTTATGCAGAGGTTTCATACCCCGTTGGGATTATGTAAAGGTCTCGGTATTTTGAGTAAAAATGAATATGGTAGATACGTCGTTGAAATACAGGGCTAGAAAGAGAACGGCCTGTGGTCTGATACCATGGTGCTACCTTTTCCGGCCGTTGCGAGAGCGATTATAAAGAGCAGGAATCACGCATAGCATGGTTGTTTGTTTTTCACAGTGTATAGAATGGATTTATCAATCACACCCTTTTTTCAGCGGATAGATATTCCGCAAGAAGGGCCACAAAGATCCCAAAAAACAATCCCGCCATAAGAGAGATGGAAATATTGAACATAATCCTAGGCTTAATCGGACGGCGGGATACTGTCGGCCCACTTATAGTCTTGATATTTTGAATGAGGTCGATCTTGCCTTTCAAGTCCTCGATTTCTATCTTTATCGCATTGATCTGGGACAGCAGTTCTTCTGATTGCTGCAACTTCAACCGCTCGATCTCAAACCCGATTTCATTTATGTCCTTCTCCCATGTTTTGATATTTGACCGCAGGTTTTCTTTATCGATCTTCATCTCATTTATCTGTTTTTTCAGCTCGTTAAAAAATGAGATGTTCTGTTGGATGGTCGTTGAGTATAACAGATCGGACATACCCTTCTCATCATCCGAAGAGCCATGTAACATGACATCATCCCGTTGCCTGACAAGCCTCTGGGTATTAACTCTCACCTCTTTTAAATCATCGAGGAGATCTTTCTCCCTTTGTTCGTATATCGCGAGGCTTGAGTTTAAGACATTTATCTGATCCTTTTTTCCCTTGATGTGACTTTGCTTTATGGAAATCTGCTTATCGAGATCTTTCCGTTTTATCTCGATGTCATTGATCTGATTCTGTTTGATCAATATCTGTTTATGATATTCATCCTTCTTCCTCCTGATCACTCCGGCATAATCCAACCGCATCTCGGTGAGGAGTTGCTGAAAGACCTTCACCTCAAACCTGGCCTTTTCTGCCGGGAATTCCGAGGAGACAACAATGATGTTCGCGCCTTTTGGTACAGTGGTTTTCAATGCGAAACCCAATTCAGAGGGGTTGAGGTGCAATGCGTTCAGAATTCGCATCTGGTATGCGCTGCTTTCTATCTTGCCCTTGATGTTATCTGAGGAGTCCAGGTACAAGTAATTCCCATCGGGGGTCACACCAATAATACTAGGCTCTATCACCATGAATATTCTATTGATCTTGGGAAGATTCAATGAATAGAGAATGGCTGCCAGCAAAAATACGAAGGTTATTCCGGCAATGAGCCACTTCCGTTTCCATAGGGTGGAGAAAATCTCCCTTAGATCGATCTCTTCTCCATTGGTTGGAATGTCTTTGCTATCCTGCATATATCCACCAAGTCCTTTCTTGATATCAATGGATCATGAGTGTTCCTGAATGGGGACCTTTGCATAATTGTCAAAAAGTACTTGTACAGGGTTGATTGGCATATTTTTTATCAAAATCTAAAGAAAAAGAGCTCAATCTCCTCGCGGTTGAAAACCTTTTACCCCCTAATGGTGGCTTCCCCTATTCAAAAATCCGCAGTTGATCAAGACGCTTATCTTTATGCTCTTGCTTCTTGATGTACCCCCAGATTATCCCTTCGTCCCTACCAACTGTCGACACATAGTAACCCTTGACCCAAAAATGATGACCACCAAAATTCTGCTTCTGCTTCATGTAGTTCCTGGCTCTGTGTATGGCACTCTTCCCCTTGATATAACCAACCACCTGCGATACCAAATACTTCGGCGGTATGGAAATGAGCATGTGTACATGGTCCGGCATTAAATGTCCTTCGATAACTTCACGCTCCTTTTGCCTTGCCAATGCCTCCAATACATCTCCTATATATTTCCGTAAGTCTCCATACAATACCTTTCTCCGGCACCTTGGTATCCATGCTATGTGATACGTGCATTCCCATACAGTATGGGCTTAAACTCGATACATCTTCCATTCCAGACTCCTTCTGTAAACCTTGAACGGTTCACAGTCGGAGGCTCTTCTATGCTCCCGTATATTTCATACCCCGTGAGTCCCCCGGCAGAGCCGGGGGATTACCCAAGAGGATTTTATAAATATCTGTATCAGATTGTGTTATCATTCAGGATTTAGAATAGACAATCAATCTTTTGCAATAACTTCCCTATAATACCAGTCGATCGTTCTTTTTAACCCTTCTCGGAAATCCGCCTTTGCAGAGAACCCAAATTCTTCAAAAGCTTTCGTAGTATCGAGCATCCTCCTGGGTTGACCATCAGGTTTGGCCTCATCCCATGCTGCTCTCCCTTTAAATTCTGTCAATTCCACAATCAGGTCGACAAGATCCCTTATTGAAATCTCAAACCCTGCGCCAATATTAATAGGCTCACTTTTATTATACCTTTCCATTGCCAAAATAATGGCCTCAGCAGCATCTTCCACATAGAGAAATTCGCGAGTCACCTTTCCAGTCCCCCATACTACTATTTCCTCTTCATTCTTGATCTTAGCATCTATACATTTCTTGATTAGGGCAGGAATGACATGGGATGAACGGGGTTCAAAATTATCGCCAGGTCCATACAGATTTACAGGGAGGAGAAAGATGGAATTAAAACCATATTGCAGCCGGTAGGCTTGGGACTGCACGAGCATCATCTTTTTTGCCAAGCCGTAAGAGGCATTGGTCTCTTCGGGATATCCGTTCCAGAGATCATTCTCCTTAAAAGGCACAGGCGTATACTTGGGATAGGCACAAATGGTCCCCAGTGCCACAAACTTCTCAACCCCCCTTACATACCCTTCATGCATCAGCTGGACACCCATCATGATGTTCTCATAAAAAAGCGAAGCAGGATTCTCCTGATTGAATCCAATCCCCCCCACCTTGGCAGCCAAGTGAATGACAATCTGTGGTCTTTGTTCCTCATACATCCGCTCAATATCAGCCCGATGCACCAGATTAAATTGGGGTAAATCTGCTATACAAATATGGTGATAGCCTCTTTCCTCAAGCTTCTTTACAAGATGTCTCCCCAAGAAACCCTTGCCACCAGTGATAGTGATGGCCTTTTCCTTCATAATACCCCGTGATTGCCGCTACACTGAAACCCCGCATCCCTAAGCGTTTTTTCCTTCTCGGCTAGTTCCATATCAGAGGCAACCATCATGGCTAGTAACTGTTCGAAATTGACCTTCGGTTGCCATCCGAGCACCTTCATCGCTTTGGTGGCGTCCCCGAGGAGTACATCCACCTCAGTAGGACGGAAATAACGGGGATCAATTACTACGTATTGTTCATAATCAAGGCTCAGCCTCCCAAAGACCTTGTCCACAAATTCACGAACCGTGTGGGTCTCCCCTGTGGCTATAACGTAATCATCAGGTCTATCCTGCTGAAGCATGATCCACATAGCCTCTATATAATCGCCTGCATATCCCCAGTCCCGCTTAGCCCCAAGATTGCCGAGATAGAGCTTTTCTTGGAGACCTAATTTGATGCGCGTAGCGGCCCGCGTAACCTTTCTTGTAACGAAGGTCTCCCCACGCCGCGGAGACTCATGATTAAAGAGGATGCCATTGCAGGCAAATATGCCATATGCATCCCGGTAATTCTTTACCATATAATAAGAGTAGACCTTGGCCGCGGCATACGGGCTCTGCGGCTGAAATGGTGTCAGCTCGTTCTGTGGTGGAGGGGCAGACCCAAACATCTCACTTGATGAGGCTTGGTAAAACCTCGTCCTGATGCCAGTTTTCCTGATTGCCTCCAAGAGTCTCAACGTCCCAAGACCAGTCACATCCCCTGTATATTCGGGCATATCAAAACTCACCCTGACATGACTCTGTGCCCCCAGATGATAGATCTCATCAGGCTGAATATCATGGAGAAGATCAGTCAACTGCCCCGAAATGGAAAGATCGCCATAGTGGAGATAAACATGGGCTTCAGGATCGTGTAAGTCCCTATAAAGGTGATCAATACGGCTCGTATTAAAGGTGCTCGCTCTCCGTATAAGACCATGCACTTCGTACCCGTTCTTAAGCAAGAACTCCGCTAAATATGATCCGTCCTGGCCTGTTATTCCGGTTATGAATGCTCTTTTCATGTTGACACCTCACATTAGACGAGATTCTCTGCCCTCTTCTAAAAGAAATGGAAAGAGGCATATCTACAACCATCACGGCCGTCTTGCCTCAAACAATCAACTCCTGTGAGCAGAGCATCAAATAGAAACGGATGAATATAATAATCTATTTCTTTATTCTTGAGAGACTTAATCCAAAGGGGACTCCTTCCGAATGACTGTTTGCATTTTTGAATATTCCGCATGCATGTTTGTTATTGAGATTCATGCTTCAGTCGAATATTTGTTTGCCACTCAATGAAAAAAGAAAGGAAGATCCCAAGAATAATTCCAACTACTAGCCCAATCATGGATATCATCATTTTTTTGGGTTTATAGGGTTTTTCAGGGATAATGGTTATATCTGCAAAACTAAAAACTTGACCACTTTCGAGCTCATCCAGATTCTGTTTAAGTTGGTTATATCTTTCCCGAATTAAAAACAATTCAGAACTCATAATAATTGAATTTCCGGAGAGATTAAGGCTACCGATAGGATCATCAATGATCCTCTTCATATCATCCATATCTTTCCGGGTAAGCTTTATCAGACTTTTGATTCTTTTTATTATATAGGGCTTTTTATTCACATAACCGGGCAAGGCATTCATATAATATCCACCAGACTCCTTATCAAAGGCATCGAATTTTATTTTCAAGGAGTTTGTTGCTCCTTGGATAGGTGATATATTGATATTTAAAATATTTTGGATAACCGTTTTGTCTAACCCTAATTCCTTTTCCTGCTGCTTCATGGAAAGATTATTAAGATTCATAATTATTTCTTTAATCTCAGCAGAGCTGATAATATCCTGGGCGCCTTGAGCGATGTTAGAGATCCTGTATTGAGCATTGAACTGATTAATCACCAGGATGTTAGATATCCTATAAACCGCTGGTGTTAAATATGCATAAGTCAATGCCATACCAAAAGAAAAGAGTGTAACGATGACAACAATCCACCACCTTTCCTTTATTACTAAAAATAGTTCATAAAAATCAATCTCGTCCTGATAATACTCATTTTCTTGGTTCTCCATAACATCCTTCCTATCAACGATGTGATGTGGTATTTCTTCCTGTAATTAGAAGCAGCCCTTGCTCGGATCTTTCATATGCCTTGCCACAATAGGAGCAACTTAGATTCTCATCAAGCCGGTTGCCGCACTCACACATCCATCCAATCTGGCGCGCGGGATTGCCCACCATGAGGGCATGATCGGGTGCACCACGGTTAAGCAAGGCTCCAGCCCCGACAAATGCATAGGAACCGATGGTGTAGCCACAGACAATGGTAGCATTCGCCCCGATGGTGGCCCCTTTCTTCACCAGAGTCGGCCTCACCTCGTCCATCCTCAAGATGTGGGCCCGGGGATTGAACACGTTGGTGAAGACCATGGATGGCCCGCAAAACACGTCATCCTCAATGGTCACACCCTTATATATGGACACATTGTTCTGGACCTTGCAGCCGTCGCCAATAAATACATCAGGGCCTATAACCACATTCTGTCCTATGGTGCAGTTCTTCCCAATCTTCGTACCCTTGAGGATATGACCGAAATGCCAGATCTTCGTCCCCACACCTATTTCTACACCCTCATCCACAAAGCTCGATGCATGCACAAAGAAAGCCTGGGTATGAGAGAGATCCTTGAGCGCAATCTTGCACCCATTATTGGAGAGGGAATCCTGACTGGCCTTCAAAATCTTAAGAACTTCTATGCCCTCCTGCGCATCGGTAATCGGTTGCTCTCTCGTCCGCATACACTCGAGGAAGTGCTCGCACTCTGCCCTTAAGGGTTCCTTATCGTCCACCTCGATAACACAGGCTTCCTTTTTATCTGTTACGGGGATACCATCCTGCCAGTTTATATTGTGAGGATACAAGAGCAGTTTCTCACACTTAGGTGCTGTATCGTTGAATACCGCCATACCCTTGTCGCCAACGACCACGAGCTTCTGCTCCTTGAACGGATGCAGCCAGGAAACGAATACATGCGCTCTCAGACCGCTAGGAAATTCGATGTGGGTTGTGGTAACATCAGCAATTTTCTTATGGAGATAATTTCCTCCGGTGGCCATAATGAACTCGGGCGTTTCGTTCACCAACGAAAGGATCATGGAGATATCATGCGGAGCGAAACTCCAAAGGATGTCCTCCTCGCGCCGTATCTTGCCGAAATTGAGTCGGTTAGAATATATGTAATTGATCCTGCCCAGCTCACCATCCTTGATCAGCTCCTTGAGTCTTCTGAATGCCGGATGATACCGGAGGAGATGGCCGACCATCAGGATCCTCGATTGTTGCTCGGCTATATCCTTCAGCTCGCATGCCTCGGAAACATCCAGGGCTAAAGGTTTCTCCACATATACATCCTTCCCGGAAAGAAGTGCCTCTCGGGCAAGGGAGAAATGCATAGCAGCAGGAACAGCCAGCACAACACCAGTAATACCCTGGTCGTTCAATACTTCATGATAGTCAGTAGTGCGTTTGACTTTTGGATACTTATCCTTGTATGTTTTCAGGATTTGCTCGCTTGCATCGCATATAGAGGCAAGGGCGTCCAGCTCGGCATAATTTCGCACCAGGTTCCGGCCCCAGTATCCTGCACCAATAACCCCAATTGCAAGAGCACGCTTGGTGGCCATCTCGTTATGTTCTCACTTTAACAAGCATATATTTGTATAACTCCCTCGTTTCCCTAAAATACCTATCCCAATTCATACATCCTTGGCCCTAAAAGATAAAATTCATTCTGATGAACCTTGCATATGCAATTGGAGGGTTCTCGAGAACCATCACCTGCTGGCTTCTTAAAATGATGAATTTGATTTGACAGATCGTCCATAGCTCCGCACATGGAGGTGAACCGGTTATTTAGAACATATCCCTCCCGACTTAATCCATCCATAACATATTCAGTTTTTCAACCAGAAGGTCTGCCTATTATATAACAAACCGTGATAAACAAATCAAGACTCATAGGGGAGCATTTTGCTTGTAATATCACTACTGTCCGGTTAATACTCGAACAAATTCATTTGGTTGTGGAGAACTGGTTCTGCTTTTTGCTTAAGTGCATCTTTAACCAGCTGAATTATGGGCTTTTTCTCAAAAATATTGACCTCCAATATTTGTAGAATTGTGTGGAGACTTCCCGGTA
>Ga0315277_10006579_pt1 | contig 15172 bp, 2 predicted proteins | sample YL17G05_15_MG_FD_203695 | JGI IMG/M metagenome (GOLD analysis project Ga0315277, IMG submission 203695) | Sediment microbial communities from Yellowstone Lake, YNP, Wyoming, USA - YL17G05_15 | ecosystem: Environmental > Aquatic > Freshwater > Lake > Sediment | place: USA: Wyoming | collected...
CTACCCGGTAGAAGTCCGACTTCTTCCCCCGTTTCCTAATGTAGAAGTCAGACTTCTCGGTGCGGTGCGTGGCACTTCGCAACCCAGACCTTCGACCCGCCCCCGCCAGCCGTCAGAGCCAAATGTCGGCGGGCTGGCGACCGAACGACTCAATTCCTCTTGCCGGCCGTTCGGGCGGGAAGGTCTCCAGGCCCCCCAACGGCCGCTTGACCTCGGTCACAATTACCCCTTGATGGCTAGTCATGCCGAAGAATTAGCTTGACATTAGCCCATCTCTCCATTACCTTAGCACTGCCACATCTTTACACTGTCAAGCATCGGCGTGGTTCCCCAAACCTGCCGCCGATGGCAAAAAGAGTAGTCGGCCTTCCCCCGGAGGCTTGGCTATCACCCTGATCGACTAGTGAGGATCAGCAGAGGAGAGTCGAAGGGCCTGTCCTGAGCGACTTCCCGGTTTTGGCTGTGAGGAGTCGAAGGGCCTGTCCTGAGCGACTTCCCGGTTTTGGCTGTGAGGAGTCGAAGGACGCAACCGGTTAATAAATATGATCTAAAGCATCTGCCGGTTGAAAAAACACTTGACAACAATTCTTAATGTTTCTATATTGACGCCATGTTGTTGCACATGTGCGTCTGTTCGTGAGCATTTAAGGGGGGTTTCTGTACCTGATTCACTATCTACTGTTTACGGTTTACTGTTCACGGATCACTATTCACTGTTCACGGATCACTATTCACTTCATGAGGATTCGAACAGGCAATTGATACACCTTCGCACTGTATATGGATCTTTGGTGTTCCCCACTTTGATCAACTCAAACGCATCTCAAACTACTAAAGGAGCGTGATCGATGCAGCGTGCTGCTATCAATACTTCATGATACACTGAAAACCCAACTCGGCACGTCTGCAAAGAGCGGATGAGACGAGTTCAGGAGGTTAGTGTCTTCGTGACTCCCCGGCACGAGGGCAAAGTGAGTGGGACACTCACCCTGAGCGAGCCCGGTTCTTGGGCGAGTCGAAGGGTGGGAAGAAAGTAGAAAAGAGATTTTGTTGTCGCAGTAATTCTAATTCATCTTTAATCGGAGGAACAAATGAATAACAAATTCTTCAAGCTTGGTGCGGTTGTTGTGCTGACCTTGCTCTTCAGTGCGATGGCATTCGCACAGACGACGTGGTTCGTCAACAGCACCAACGGTGATGACCTGATCAACAACGGTCGATCGGCCACGCAGACTGCTGTTGGAGTCGGTCCATTCGCTAAGATTGCCACGGCAATCACAGCGGCATCCGACGGTGACATCATCAGCATCGCTGCGGGAGCGTATGGAGAAGCGAACGTGTCGATTACAAAATCGCTATCGTTCGTTTCGACGACGTTCTTGGCAAGCAATGTCGTCACTATAACTAACGGCGTGGACATCAATGGTGCCACGAAGACGGTCAACATCGGTCTGACGGCCGGCGGCAGTCTCCAATTCAACCTTGGCGCATTGGCCACTGCGTTGAAGCTGACGGCAGGCACGTTGAACATTGATGCTGCCAACGTCACTATTGCGAGCGGCGGAACGATTACACGTACGGCCGCAACAATCAACGCTACGCCAACGGTCACAAACGTAAACGTCACCTATGATGGGACGGCGGACATTGCGGCTGGTCCGGAAGTTCCTGCATCGATGGGCACTGGCGTTCTGACTGTTTCGATTACGGCTGGTAAGACGGCCACGTTTGCTAACGCAGTCTCTTTCAAGAAGCCAGCTGCGACGGCACTCTCACTCACTAGCGGAAATGCAACATTCAATGGCCTCCTGACCTTTGACCCAGGTTCGAACCTTGAGGCTGGGCACATGGTCAACAGCGGCAGCGGAACATTGACTGCATCTGCTGGCGTCACATATATGGTCTGGGGAATCATGCAAACCGGCAATTACCTTGACAATACAGGTGGCGGAAATATCTCAATTCCGAGCACTGTCACGATCAACAAGAGCACTACGGCGGTGGCCAGTGTTACTCTGACTCTTCAGAATAGCTCCGCAACAGGTGGCAGTGGCACGCTGGGTATTGTGTCAATCTCAAGCTTGGTTGTGAATTCCTACACAAGTGCTACTCCAACAACCTATACGCCGGCAGTCACCGTCGTGAACAATAGCACAGGTGCATTCACATTCAACGGCACAGCCGCCATAACAAGCAACCTTACCAATGCTGCAGCTGGTACTGTGACGCTTGCTGGCGGAACGGTGACAGGGAATGTTGCCAACGCCAACGGTGGAACGATTGTCTTGAACGCAAACCAAGAATTCAAAGGCGATCTTGACAACGGATCGACTGCTGGCGGTACAATTAAGCTGAATACTTTCACGCTGACGATGTCGAAAGTCTCCGCGGCGATCACCGCGACTGCTGGCAAGATCATCTCGGTGACTTCAGGGACGGCTGGCACAGGCGTCTTCAAGGTCACTTCAACGACAGCGGCTGTCGTCACGAACGGCGGAACTGCTGAGTGGCCGAATATCACCGTCAGTGGCACGGCCGGTGGTCTTACATTGGCCGGCACGAACAATGTGTGGGGCAATGTCTCCATTACTGCGGGTACACTCACGGTCACTACGGCCACAGTCAACGGAACGTTGACGATGAGCGGTGGTGGGCTCACATTAGGTGCAGGTGGCCTGACCTTGACCGGTGACTATTCGCAGAGCGGTGGAGTACTGAATCTCGGTGCCGGTGGATACACTTTCACCGAAAAAGCTAACTGGACTGCGACCGGTGGAACTGTCACCTACGGAGACGGTACTCTGCAGTTTGGAAGCGGAACATCGACGAGCGCCAATCAGGTCTTCACACCAATTCCGAATTTGCAGATCTACAATCTGACCATCAACAATCCTTCGATGACTGTATCGCTGGGTGCGTCTGTTGTGATCATGAACAATGTCACGATCACCAAAGGCACGGTCGATCTGAGCACCTATAACATCCGTATGCAGAAAACGGGTGGTGGAGGAGCTTTCGCGACGCCGGCGCTTGCCACAAATGGCGGCTATGTCTCCTCCGGTGGCGGAACACTCATTTGGGAAGTTGACGGATCCATCTCTGGATCTGGTACGTTCTCGAACATGGATATTCGCCTTACGGCGGGTGGCGTGACCAACTATGTGAGAATGACCTCTTCTATTACGTTTTCGGGTAACCTGTACCTGCGTGGTGGTGACCTGGACATCAACGCTAACACTCTGACTTTCTCCAATGTGTTAGTTCGTCCGATTGTCTATAAGAACGTTGCCGCTACATTCGGCACAGCGAACATTGTTGACGTTGCCACAGGCGGAGCCATCGCTTTTGCGACCGGCACCGACTATGACCTCCAATACTACGGCGACGCAAGCTGGGCGGCTGGTAGCTTCAAGAATGAGTGGCAGCCGACCAAGTTGCATAGCCTGACGATCGCAACTGGCACTGGAGTAAGAACTGTCACACCACCAGCTGGTGCGATCACCATGACTGGCAACCTGACAATCTACAAGGACCAGACGCTGGATCTTTCGAATGCCGGAACTTTGACCGCGAGTGGCGTTAGTGCTGCTCACTCAATTATCGGCTCGATCAGCAATGGTACCTTAGATATCACTGGCAATAGCGCCACATTAGCTGGTGCGGCGACGACAGCCGGGGCCGCGAGCGTGAACAACCTCACGATCACCGGTACGGGCATCAGTGTGACGAACCTGCAGGCAATTACTGGCAATCTGACTATTACCGGTGCCACGGCGAGTGTTGTTATGAACACGACCTCTGCCGTGATCTCCGGTAACGTCATCGTAAATGAGACGGCTGCTGCTGATGCCGCGATTTTGACGATGGCTTCCACGACTTCGACGATCACCGGCAACGTGGGCCTCACTCAAGGTGCTTTCACCCTGACGAAGGGTTCTGTCGCTGCTCAACAGAAAATCGGAGGCACTCTTACCTTGACGGCGGGAACCTTGACTCTGGGATCCAATCTCGAGGTCACGGGTGCGACGTCTCATCTTGCTGGTATTCTTGACAACGGCACTAAGTCCTTCAAAGTGACCGGTGCTTACACTCATAACGGAGTAGGGACAGTCACCGGGACTGGGAATTTCATTATTGCCCACACCGGCAATCAGGCCTTCACGCTGACGACTGCGCTCACCATTCCCAACCTCGTTTTGAACTGCACCGTCAAGACGGCGGTAGTGACCTTAACGACAAGCAACCTCACCGTGAGCAATTCATTTACCGCCACGATGGGAACGTTTGACCTGAATGCGCTGAACCTGATTATCACCGGAAACACTGTTACGGTCAATCCTGCTGCCGTTGCAGACGTCGTCTTCCAGGCGAGTGTCAGTGGCACTCTGCAGCTCAAGGGCGACGCGGTAGTCTTCACAGCAGGCGACGATGTTACCATCCCGACGACGGGTATGATTACCGTCAACTCGTTGGGAACCGTAACGCTGAAGTCTGATAAAGAGACAGCTGCTACGCCCGTGAAACGCACCTTTAGCGTCGGTACCTTGACGATGACTGCTGGCAATCTGGCGACGGGCATCAATGACGTCATTATCACGACGTTGTTCGATCGTTCGGCGTCCGGAGCTGGCAATATCTCGCAGGGAAGCGGCAAGTTGATTTTCAACACTGCCACTGCTTTCAAGCAGGGTACTGCATTTGCGGTCGATAATCTGGAGATTGATCAGTCGATTTCCGGAAATCCAGTGGGAACTGCATTCACCGTCAACAAGTTACTTGTGTTGAAAGCTGGAACGCTGACGATGACCGCTGGCAAGTTGACATTCGCAGATGGTGCAACGGTCGAACGACAGCTGACCACAGCATTGTTGTCGTCGATCCCGACGTTCCCGACGTCGAATAACTTCAGCGTCTCCTATACTACTGCCGAAGCTGCGGCAATTACAACCGCCAACGAGATGCCTGCGATCGTCATGAACCTCACCGTCAATCGAACTGCCGGCGGTGGCGTTAACGACATGGTCAATCTCGCTGCGAACACCACGGTTAACGGGACGATCTACCTGACTGCTGGCGTGCTCAATAAGGGCTCCAAGACCCTGACGCTTGCTGCCGGTGGAACGATCAATCGAACCGCAGGTATCTTCACAGTTGGCAAAGCCCCGACAGTTACGACATACAACTTGGTTTACGGGGATGCTGCAGCTACAACAACAACCGCTGAAGACTTCCAGGCGGGCCTGTTGTCCTTGTCCTATCAGTCTGCGACGACAGGGGGCACGTTGACGTTGCACGCTTCTCAAACTGTCGATGGTCCGATCACCCTCAATACTGTAAATTCCACGACGAGTGTTGCTGGCCTCTTGGACCTCAATGGCAAGACTCTGACCGTGAATGGGAATTTCACCGTCACCGCAGGAGATATTCAGAGCACACCGTCAGCCGGTTTGATCGTGTTCGCTGGAACGGCTGCCCAAACTCTTACGGTTCCAGCGGCGGGTTACACATTCCCGTCGACGGGATCCACGTTTGGTGTCGTGCTTCAGATCAACAACTCCAGCACATCGGGCGTCACACTGGCAGGCGGAAACCTCACGATTGACAATACTGCTGCCGATATGCGCGTAAGTGTGGTGAAATTCACGAAGGGTGTCTTCAAGACGGGCGCGAATGTCCTTACACTCTGGCAGGATAAAGATGCCAGCAACCAGCCGGTTCAGGGCTTCACGCGTAACGTTGCTAGTGGCTTCTATAGCCACGTTGTTGGCAATGTGAAGAAGTTCATTGACAGGGGTGACCTTGTCAAAATCGCGAAGGTTGACTTCCCGGTCGGTTCGGCACCAACGTCACCGGGGTATTATCGTCCGTTCACGATGTACTTCAAGACTGCACCCGCAAATTCGATTAACATGACGGTTGCTCACGTCAACTCACGTCCGGGTGGTGCGAATGGTTATCCGATCCGCGATGGCGGGTTGGTGATCACTAACTACCCAGACTTCTTCTGGTTTGTGAAGTCTGACATCTCTCTTGCGCCTTCATATCAGTTTGACATGGAAGCTCAGGCAGAGGGTTATGCAGACTACGCATCAGACGGCATCCAGAATCTGCGCTTCGTGCGTCGTGATTCGGGTCTCGTCAACAACCAGTGGGTAATGCAGAAAGACGTGACGACAGGATCGGTTATGTATGACAACTCCACGATTGCTGCGAATTGGCCAGCCGTAAAGGTCATAAGCGCGACGGGTGGTGTCACAGCCCAGGGTTCGATCTTCACGTATAGCCAGATCAACAAGGCTCCAGCATTCGCCGCAACTCCAACGGATCAGACTGTGAACGAAGGCGCGGTTGTAAGCCTGACCTTCTCGGCAACGGATCCAGATCTTGGGGACGGTGTAACGATGAGCGTAGTGTCGAAGCCTGATGGTTCGACCTTTGATGTCGCTACTGGCGCATTTGCGTGGACGGTTCCGTACACGTTGGCCACGAAGACCACACCTACGGCGACAGCCACGGTGAAGATTCGTGCGACTGACAATTATGGACCGCTGTATGCAGATAAGACCGTCACCATCACGGTCAACAACGTGAACCGGAAGCCAGACTTTGCGGCAGCCGGAGCGGCAAAGCTTGCTGCCCAGACCATCAAAGACGGTCAGGCGCTCGGCTTCACCTATATTGCTCCTGATGTCGATGCTGATGCGGTAACCTACGTTGGTGTTGGATTGCCGACCGGTGCCACTGTCAGCACGGCTGGTGCGCTTGCCTGGACGCCGACATTTGCCCAGGCCGGATCACCCTACACGATCACGGTCGTTGCGAGCGATGGTCTGTTGACCGATACGACGTCAGCGGTTGTGACAGTCAATCGCAGTGTCGTACGTGGTGATGTTGACAAGAACGGCACATTGGGGAATAGTGATGTTTCGCTGATTCTGCAACACGTTGTCGGTCTGATCACCATCACGGATCCTGCGGCTGCCTATGCTGCGGACGCCAATGGTAGCGGTACGATTTCAGCGTACGACGCAGCATTGACGCTCCAGGCCGCTGCCGGGCTCATCACGCTTCCAGCAGTTGCTGATGAGAGCTTGGGCAAGGTCGCTTCAGTTGATGCAGCAGGTTCGCTCAGCTGGACCGCGCCAGAAGCCACCAATGATGCGGAAGTTGTGAAGATCAGTCTCGGCCTCTCGAACTCCGCAAGCGTCTATGCCGTTCAGTTATCGAGCAAGATCGATGCAGGTATCTCGATTGACGGTGTGAACGCCGCGTTGCCCGATGGCTGGGAAATGAAGTGGAACGTTGTCGACAACGAGCTGCGGGTCGCAATGGCTGGTGCAACGCCATTGCCGAGCGGCAGTGTTGCGACGGTCATGGTCCGCTTGAAGAACAATGAGGGCAGGATCAACTTTGCAACAGATGCACTGTTGAACGAGAATTTCCAGTCCCTCGGTGCTGTTGAAATCGCTGCTGTCCCAACTGTGTTTGCGCTTGGCCAGAACTATCCGAACCCCTTCAACCCGAGCACGACGATTAAGTACCAGATCGCGAACGAAGCAAACGTGAGTCTGGACGTCTATAACCTGCAAGGGCAGAAGATTCGGACGCTGGTTGCGAAAGAGCAAAAGGCTGGATACTACAGTGTGGTATGGGATGGTCGTAATGAGGCGGGTCAGACAGTATCTAGCGGTCTCTACCTCTATCGTGTTCAAGCAGGGTCATTTGTTGCCACGCACAAGATGTTGTTGATTAAGTAATATCATCCCGATCTGCCCCGTGCCCTGCAATGGGCACGGGGACGTGGTCGGTTGTGAATTTCAACATTGACCATCAAACACAAGAGGGGACAAGATGCGAAACTCAAGAATATTCCTAAAGAGAGTGGCGATCGCGCTGGGTGCCCTTCTCCTGGTGAGTGCTGTTGGCCTCGCTCAGGTTACGGTCAGCTTACCGACCGTGGCCTACAGTCTGGGGTCCACTCAGGCGATACCGATTACCGTAGGTGATCTTACGGGGCAGGCCGCCATCTCTTTCCAAACGACGGTGACCTACGACAAGGCGATCGTCAAGACTACCGGCGTCACGACGACGGGCACGCTTTCCGCCGCCCTGGGCGCTCCGGTGGTCAACAACGATACCGCTGCGGGAAAGATCACCATCGCGAGCGCTGGCACCTCGGCAATGTCGGGGAGCGGCACTCTGATCTATCTGAACGTAACAGTGGTAGGTAAGGGCACCACCGCCCTCACGTTCAGCAGCTTCCAGTTCAATGAAGGAACTCCTGCTGTGACATTGACGAACGGCCAGGTGGGCGTTCCGTCGCTCGCCGTGAAGCTCTCTGATGTCACGTCAATGGCGGCGGCCGGAGGCATTGTCACTCTTCCGATCACTACGGAAGACATCACTGGACAGAACGTACTGTCCTATCAGTTCACTGTAACCTATGATAAGACGAAGTTCACCATCACCGGCGCTTCGGTGACGGGAACCATGTCCTCTGCAATGGGCGCTCCGGTCGTGAATGCCTCGACAGCTGGCGTGGTTACAGTCGCTGTAGCGGGAACGGCGCCCCTGACGGGTGCCGGGTTGCTGATCAACCTGGTTGGTACAGTCGTGGCGACGGGGACGAGCACTGCTCAGTTCACTTCGTTCCAGTATAATGAAGGCACGCCGGCTGTTGCGGGCCTTGCTGGAACCATCACGATTGGCGCGAATCAGAAACCGACGATAACAAAGAAGATGGCTGATACGACCATCGCTGAGAATCAGGCGTTGACCTACACCTATCTGGCAACCGATCCAGAGGCTGGCGCGATGACATTCTCGGGGAATGGTCTGCCCACTGGTGCGACACTGTCTGCCGCTGGCGTTCTTGCCTGGACTCCGAGCTACACGCAGCAGGGTACGTACAACTTCTATGTTGTCGTCAAGGACAACGCATCGTTGAAGGACAGCGTTGCGCAGAAAATCACCGTCACCAACGTGAATCGCAAGCCGACCTGGACGATGCGAGCGCCTTTGTTTCTAGGCGTAGTCTCTCGCAACGTCGCTCAGCCGTTTGCAGTAAGCGCATCCGATCCTGATGGAGACGTCTTGACGTGGACCTGGAAGGTCAATGGCGTGACAGAAAAGACCGGATCAACTGCTGCTGACAGCGCCTTCTCGAGGACGTTCACTGATGCGCATGGGACGGCCAAGACGGTCATAGCAGTATTTGCAGATGCCGGCGGCATGAAGGATTCAGTCACATGGACCTTTACCATTACCCCGGTCGAGGAGCATGTGGCGGTTCCGACCGAGTTCAACCTCGGACAGAACTACCCGAATCCGTTCAACCCGACAACAACGATCAGCTTCTCGCTTCCGAAGGAAGCGCCTGTCACGTTTGAGATCTACAACATGCTGGGCGTGAAGATTCGGACCTTGATGGCGGGCCAGACCAAGAGCGCCGGGCTCTATACGGTTGCATGGGATGGAAGAAACGATGCGGGTGTCAGTATGTCTTCTGGCGTCTATCTGTATCGCATCAACGCTGGCTCATTCCTGGCATCAAAGAAGATGACGTTGTTGAAGTAACCAGTAGAGACCGATCCCCGATCGGTCAATACGAAGCAATGCATCATCAAGAAAAGGCAGTCCCCGATGCCGGGACTGCCTTTTTGTTTATCACCGCACCCGACAAGTCATTCCCGAGTGCTTTTGTCGGGAATCCAGTTCCTGTTGTAGCATGTGCCTGAAATATCCCACCACTCCCGGTGGACGCTTCATCACATCACGCAAGAAGCCACAAGAACCTGTGGAAAACCACGTGGGCAAATATTGGACGCGTAGATCAAGGCCCGTTGGCATCAATCGCAGGCGCCTGCTCTCGATCTTCCTTCTTTTCCTCCTCTGCGGATCACTCGCCCACGCGCAGCTTGCCACAGTCTACGTTGATGTGCTCAATGGCTCTGATTCGTTCTCGGGGGCAAACCCAACGGACAGCCCGTCAGGAACCGGACCAAAGTCGACCATCCACGCAGGATTAGCAGCTCTGGCAGATGGAGGCCGTATGGTTCTCTTCGCCGGCGTGTACGCAGGCGACGGGATCGATACGGACGGCGCGCCGGGAACAGTCACCGACAATGCCGACATCAACATCGCGCTGACAAAATACCCTCAACTGACGAAGGGCCTGGTCATTGAGTTACGCAGCTTCGGGGGCAGCAACGAAATCCGAATCGTTGTCGAACCGAACACCGTGCGGGCGCCAAACGGGGCGCTCATCAATCACAGCGCGGATCAATACCTCGCCAATTTCATCTTTGATATCCCCGGTGGCACGCTCACGTTCACCACGACCAATGGCACGGAATTTCTCGCGCTCGCAGGCCGGCACTCCTCAGGCAGTCCTGTCGCAAGCCTCACCCTCGCGGCAGGTACGTTTGATATGCCTCGTGGTTCGTCGTTTCGTCTCTCAAACGGTTCATCGATTACAATCTCCGGCACAGCGCGCTTCCTGAAGGATGCGCCTCAGACGGAATCCGTTCTCAACCTGACCTATCGAGGAAGTGGCAGCTTCACAGCTGGTTCGGAGGCATCCTATTCCAGCTTCGGCTCGGGCGTCCTGACTGTCAACAAGGATTCTGGCACGACCATATCTTTCCCGTATCCCATGTCGTTTTCCGGTAATAACGATGCGATTCGCATCCAGTCGGGGAATGCGATCTTCAACGGATCTCTTACGCTCGGGACGGGTGGAGCCGCATCTAGTGGCTCGAGGACGGCGGATCTGGTTGTCTCTACAAGCGGCTCCGTAGTTTTCAATGCACCGGTCACATTGACGGTCGCGAATAGCGCCGTCCACGATTCCAGTATTTCTACAATCGACAATGCAGGATCGGGCAATGTCACGTTTCAACACGCCGTAACTTGGTACGCGTTCTCTGCTTCAACAGACGCTGCCTTCCCAGCATCGGAGACGACGGCGATCGTCTGGAATGCCGGGACTGGCGCGCTCACATTTGCCTCTGGAATAGTCCTCTCGCATGTGGCGGCTTCAGGCGCCGCACCATCAAACGTCGAGGTGAGTATCCAGAACAATGGGCAAGGGACACTCAGGCTCGGGGCGCCATTACAGGTCATACCAGTAGCGCGGAACAGTTCGTCGGGCCTGCAGCCATTCTCCGCGGCTGCTATCAATGCAGGAGGAGGCGTTCTCGAGATCTCCGGTACCCTTGGTTCCCGCCTTGTTAATGCACGATCGGGTTCATCGACAGGAACAATAAACATCACCAGCCCCACAACGCTCGGATGGGTTGGCGTCACGACCGGAGTGCTCCTCAATGCCCGCGACGGGATCATCAACCTTGGTCCGAACACATTGACTTTGAGCGGATCCGTGAGCCATACGGTGAGTGGCAGTTACGTCACATCGACGAGCGGCGGCATCGTTGTCAATGCCTCCGGTGTTGTCTCAATCGACGGCGGCAGTTTGCCAAGACTTACCATCGAACAGCCGATCGGTGGGTCAACCAGGTTTTCGAATGCTGCAGGTGCCACTTCACTGGTGGTGAACTCCGGCGATTGCGCGCTGCAATCATCACTGAGTGTCATGGAGGGGGTGGGGTTGAATGGTGGATCTCTGACCTTGGAGGATCGGGCTGGAATTCTGCTTCTGGCGGGATCGTTCCGCCAAACCGGGGGTCTTATGAACCTCGGGGGAAGCACGGGCGGCACCTTGAAGGTGCTTGGAGATTTCACAAGAACGGCTGGTTCATTTCTAGCTGGATCATCGTCGAGCGTGATGCTTGCCGGCACTTCGCCCCAGATCATCGATCCTGGAATCACACTTCAGTTGGGCGCGCTCACCGTGGATAATTCGGCTGGCATCGTCCGCTGCATGCAGCCTCTGTGGGTGTCAAGCAGTCTCACCATAGGCTCTGGTTCACGACTTGCCCTTGGCAATTCCACTATTCTCCTGAACGGGCAGTCAGCGGTCTTTACGAACAATGGGTCCTTCGAGGCCACGGGTTTGGGGATCGTTCTCGGAGGCACGAATTCGTTGCCTGGCGGCGCTTCTCTCAGCGGCTCTGAAATTCACGCAGGTACCGGTTCGAAGTTCTCCTCGTTCACAATCGATATCGGGACCGGCAATAGCTGTGCAGTCAAGGCCGATGAAAACGCATCCTGGACCGGAATGCTCTCACTGTTGTCAGGCTCACTTGACATTGCATCTTCGATCAATTTCGCTCCCTCAGGTCTCGACTCGAGAATGACCATCGATGTAGTGAGGTCGAAGATGATCACTCGGTCGAAAGGGTCGTTCAACAATGGCAATGTGCATTTCGTGCTGCGGCTCACTGGCGCCCTGCAGAATGACTACACTATGCCGCTGGAACTCATGACTGATCTTCTCAACGTCGATTCGCTACAAATCGACGTTAGCTCTGGTACCAACGACAACCTTCCGATGGGACTGCTCAGATATTTCCAGTTCCCTGGGGGCGTTTTCGTATTTGGAGGCTCGCTCCTCGTCGGGCCCACTGCCGCAGTCCGCCTGGAGGGTAATGGCAGGGGCGGGGATTCCATCGAGCTCACCGGGTCAACGGCTCATAGAGTGCGGGGGATATTGGCGACCGCCGATCCAGAAGACCTGATCGTCATCGGCGGCGATAAGGCGACTCTTGCGGGAGGTGTTGCCCCTGGCGACGCAGCTCTGGTCGGAAACGTTGCGATCCGCTCCGCTTCCTCCTGCAAGATCACTGCGATCCGCGGTTTCTTGGGTTCATTGACAATGCTTTCCGGCAGTTCTGTTTCACTGTCGATGGGATCGACCACCGCTCAACAAGTTATCGCCGGCTCCCTGATCCTCAACGGAAATGTTCTGTCCCTCGAGGGAAACATCGAAGTGAAGAATGGCGTCGCGTTCAATTCAGGTGTGCTCAACTTTGGATCGTCAAACCTTCAGATCACCACGGCGGGCGATTTCGTGCAGGCCCCCTCTGCAGGCGGCTATAGCTCGACGGGCGGGTACCTTGTCATGAATCGACCCAATGCCCGGCTCAGAATCGGGAGCACGGAACAGCTGGGGCTTCCTAATCTGCAGGTTCTGGCAAGCACATATCTCGACACGCTCGGCCGGGTGACGAAGAATCTTGCTATCGGAACGAAGGAATCGGACGGCATCGCGACTCTCATTCTCGGTCGGGCGGGAAATGATCTCGTCTTTACCGGCTCTACCATTACACTCCTTTCAAACGGAACAGGGAAACGAGACGCCATCGTCTCCGACGGTAGGACTGATGGGACTCCAGGTGGCCGTTTGTTCGTCATCGGGACGTCCGTGACCCTCATCTTGAACGGCGATTACAGTATTGAAGAGCTCGTTTATAACCCGCCGGCAATCGACGGGACTCTCTCACTGCTCTCCGCGGATTTGAGGCCGCACGTCTTGACGATTTCCGATATCCTTACCCATGCAGGCGGTCAGATCGGACTAGGGTTCAATCACCTTGCACTCACTGGAACCGGTTCGAAGCCTGGAAGCCGCGCTTACAACCGAAGCGATGGCACCATCGGTGCGTCGAGCGGAGAAATGCGATTTGTGGGGCGAGCGCCACAACAGTTCTCTTGCGGAGTTGGCTCATCCATACCGAACCTCAGAATCTGGAATTCACTTGGCGTGGCAAAGAGTCCGAACTCCGATCCTATTATTGTTACCAGAACGCTCGATTTGAGCGACGGCGCTTTCACCTTTGATCCTGGCACACTTATCGTCGAGAATGGCGCCACCGTCATCAGAAGGAGATCGACGGCTTCGATCAGCACGTCGCTGTCATTCCGGTCGGCCGTTAACGTGTTCTACCTCCTGGATGCCGGCAATGGCAATTTACGCACTGGCCCCGAGCTGCCATCTGATCCAAACACACTCACAATGCTTACTATCAGCAATCCGAATCCTTCGCCAGATTCCTCCTCGGTGGTCTTGTCGGCTGACGCAGCTGTGAAGGCAAGAATCGTGCTGGATGCCGGCAAGCTCGATGTCGGCACCGCTGTGCTAACCCTTGCTGCCGGAGGGACGATCGAAGTAAATGGCGGTCGGATTCAGGCTGCTCCTGAAAGTCCCGGAAAGCTGGTTGTCTCCTCATACAAGGTCAACTATGCGAGAAGTGGTGTCGTAAATGCTGCCAGCCAGGAGCTTCAATCAGGCCCGAATATCTCGGTTACGCGATTCAGCATCTACGGTTCGGATCCGAAAGACCCCACCGTAGTCCGCCTCTATGCCAACAGAGCAGTCGAAAAGCTGCTCATGGATGCGCCTAACGGCGGCATCGAGTTCGGGGCTCCCGGGTCGTTTGTGGCGCGAAATTTGACCATCCGGGATAGCATGACCATCCTGAGTGGAAGCTTCACGAATTCGTCAGGAACGAACGCTGTCATCAATCTGGCTGGCGCCGCAAAGCAGGTAGTGACGCTGCCGGATACGGGCCTGACGTTGTCAGGAGGGGCGTCAGCTATCCATCTTCAGCTGAACAACGCCGCTGGATTCCTCTTGAGGGGAGGCAACCTGAAACTAAACACAGGCGCCATCATTTTTTTCGTGAATGGTGTCCTGGACGCGGGGGATGAGTCAGTGGTGCTCTCGCGAACTGTGACCTCCCAGGGATTCGATCGCCTGGGAATTGGCTCCAACGTCAGCCATATCGCGGGGAGGGTCAGGCAATCAATTACCGGCGGGGCGGGCAGCCCAGATGTCTATCCAAACGGCCGATATGAATTCCCGACAGGGACAGCCACTCGATACCGGCCCCTGATTGTCACGTTCACGAGCGCTGATCCCGCGAGAAATCCTGGAATTTTGGAAGTCGCTCATCTTAATAGTTCACCGTCAGGAACCCTTGGGTTGCCGCTTGACGGAGGACTCGGTGTGCGTGTTGGCAGCTACGCTTCTTTTCATTGGAGTCTGAAGGCGTCACCAGGGAATCTGAGCGGTGGCCAGAAGTTCGATCTCGAAACTTCAAGCGAGGCCCCGGGCTTCCGCTTCTCGAATGCGGCAGATGCAAGGATGATCTTTCGGTCTGATGGTACTCCCGAGACTTCGGCTTGGAACCTTTTGGGGACCGGCATCGGTTATGGGACGAACAGTGTCAATCTGACTTCACGGGGGGACACGGTTCTCACCGTGCGCGTC
>Ga0315277_10006580_pt1 | contig 15171 bp, 13 predicted proteins | sample YL17G05_15_MG_FD_203695 | JGI IMG/M metagenome (GOLD analysis project Ga0315277, IMG submission 203695) | Sediment microbial communities from Yellowstone Lake, YNP, Wyoming, USA - YL17G05_15 | ecosystem: Environmental > Aquatic > Freshwater > Lake > Sediment | place: USA: Wyoming | collected...
AGGCCTTACCCTGCCGGCAAATCCGGTCGGTCGCGTACCAGCCGATGTTGATAACGTCGCCGGGCTTGTATCCAAGCTCCTTTTCGGATATGGACCAATCGAAGCCTTTGACTCTCTTTTCATAGGAACCGATATGCGACATAGGACTCCCCTTGAATCTAGTTTTTCTCCAGGACGACAACAGCTTTGGCCAGTTCCTTGATGTGGGAAAGCGTGACATGAAGCCCGGTGATGCCATTTTCTTCGCAGAAGCTCTTCACCTTTCCTTGGAGGAACAGTTCGGGCTTCCCCTGCTCGTTGTTTAGGATCTCGATATCAACGAAGCGATAGCCGCCTCTCCAGCCGGTGCCGATGGCCTTGAGGAAGGCCTCTTTGGCGGCGAACCTGGCGGCGAAGTGCTGGGCGCTCTTGGCCTTCGATTCACAGTAGGCGATCTCCCGGGGGGTAAAAACCCGCTTTTTCAGACCCCCGGTTCGGCGGAGCTTTTCTTCTACGCGCTGGATTTCGATGATGTCCGTGCCGATGCCGAAAACCAAGAGACAACCTCTCTCCAAAAAGACAGTTTATTATAGAGTAATACCCTGAAATGTCAAAACTCTAGGAAGTGATGTGAGCAACTCCCATTATTTGATGAACATATTAATTAACTTGGGAATGTCAGCGCTCCCGCTCAGGTTTTTTATGCCGTCAAGGCTCGGGTATGGGATTCGTCAGCCCGCTCGTTTCCCCAGCGAGGAAACTCGCTCCGCATCCTCCTTCGCTCTTCTCTCCTTTCAGTCGAGAAACCATGCCCGCTCAGTCGTCCACGGACTTCCTCACCCACACCCTTCGCCTTGATCACCTAAAAAACCGGGTGCCCTCGAAGAGCATTGCGGGAAGGCTTCGAGGTCGCTTCTCCATTCCCAAGTTATTCATTACATAGTTTGAGGTGCTTTCAGAATTGACGTTTGCCGGCCCTTTATATATATAACCAAAGCGAAATATGCCCTCCTCGAGCCGAAGATCGATTGCCCTGCTTGCGTTCGCCGAGCTTCTCGCGATGTCGGTCTGGTTTTCGGCTTCGGCCGTCGTCCCCGCGCTCACCCGGCAATGGGGACTTTCCGCTTCCGGGCAAGCCTGGCTGACCATGGCCGTGCAGCTCGGCTTCGTCGTCGGGGCGTTCTTGTCGGCGGTGCTCAACTTGGCTGACCGCATATCCGGTCCTCGCTTATTTTTCTTATCAGCATTTCTCGCCTCGGCACTGTCAGCCCTCGTTCCGACCTTGAGCCGGGGTCCAGAGACAGCTCTCCCCTTCCGCTTCCTGGCCGGGCTTTCTCTCGCCGGCGTCTATCCTGTCGGCATGAAAATTATGGCCACCTGGACAAGGGAAAACAGGGGCTGGGGGATCGGTCTTTTGGTAGGAGCATTGACCGTGGGATCCGCGGCTCCCCATCTCATCAGAGCCTTGGGAGGCGCTCTCAACTGGAAGCTTGTCCTCTATGGGTCAGCCAGCTTGGCGGCACTCGGCGGCCTGATTGCCCTCCTCTTTATAAGAGAGGGTCCGTACCGCGCCGATTCAACGAAATTCGATTGGAGATGCATCGGGCGAATCTGGCGGCAGCCGGCCGTCTCTCTGGCTAATCTCGGATACTTCGGCCATATGTGGGAGCTCTACGCGATGTGGACCTGGGTTCCGGTGTTCCTCGCAGCAAGCTTCAAGCTTTCCGGAGTGCACGAACGATTGGCAAGTCTGGCTGGTTTTGCTGTCATCGCCTTTGGGGGCGCCGGCTGCCTGGTCGCTGGAAAGCTGGCCGACAGGCACGGCCGGACGACCGTGACGATCGCGTCGCTGGCTATAAGCGGAACATGTTCTCTGATCGTGGGTTTGCTGTTCGGCGGCAGCCCTTTTTGGCTGTTCGTTGTCTGCCTGATCTGGGGGTTTTCGGTTGTGGCCGACTCAGCCCAATTTTCAGCGGGAATCAGTGAGCTGTGCACGAGCGAACGGACGGGGACGGCATTAACCTTGCAGACGAGCCTCGGGTTTCTCCTGACAATGGTGACGATCCGCCTGATCCCAGCAGCGGAGCGGTGGCTGGGCTGGCGGTGGGCCTTTGCCCTGCTGGCCATAGGCCCCGCTGCGGGCATATGGGCTATGGCTAAACTCCGTCTATTGCCGGAATCGGTAAGGATGGCCTGCGGCCGAAAATAGACCTGGCCCCTCCGCTATTCCCTGTGTACCATGGTCGCCGAGGCCTGGGCGGTGGGCATGACGATCATCTCGCTGATGTTGACGTGCGGCGGCCGGGTGGCGCAGTGGACGACGGCATCGGCGATATCGTCCGGAGATAATGGAGTCAGTCCTTGATAAACCTTCCCGGCCCGCTCCTTGTCTCCTCGGAACCGGACCAGGCTGAATTCGGTTTCCACCATGCCAGGGGAGACCTGGCTCACTCGGAGCCCCGTGCCCGATAGGTCCAGACGCATCCCCTTCGAAAGGGCGTCTACGGCAAACTTGGTGGCGCAATAGACATTCCCGCCTGGATAGACCTCGCGACCCGCGATGGAACCGATGTTGATGATATGCCCGTGGCCCCGCTTCACCATCCCGGGAATGACGGCGCGGCTGACATAGAGCAGGCCCTTGATGTTGACGTCGATCATCTCTTCCCAGTCCTCGAGCTTTCCTTCATGGAGCTTATCCAGTCCCCGGCTGAGCCCGGCATTGTTGACGAGGATGTCGATCGCCTGCCACTCGGCCGGGAGTCCATTCACCGTGCGTTCCACAGCCGGCTGGTCTCGGACATCGACCGCCAGAAGAAGGATATCTTCTCCCGGCTTCCGTTTGAGCTCGACCGCCAACTCCTCGAGCCGTGAGAGACGGCGGGCGGCCAAGATTAGCTGCGCGCCCGTCCCGGCAAACGCCCAGACGCACGATCTTCCGATCCCTGAGCTTGCGCCAGTTATGAAAACCACCTTATTTTTCAGTGAATACATCAAGCTTCTCCTCTCTCGAACGTTGAGGGGAAAGGATAATGAACCGTCACTGGCATGTCAACCTGAAGGCCGAATGAAAGCATCGTTTTTTCGGTGATGATACGGATGGGCAATCTGGGAATGGAGAAGCGACCTCGAAGGTTCAGCCTTCACGAAGCAATTTTCGAGGGCAGCCGCTCGGGCGGCCGCGAGGACTGTCTGAGCACGCAGAATTCATGCGGAGAAGGGAATAAGGGCAAAGAACCAACACTAGGGGGCCTGAATCTAACACGCGGAGTTCCGCAGCGCCGAGAAAAATGTTTCGGGAACGGCGTTAAGAACCTGAGCGGGAGCGCGGACATTCCCAAATTGCCCATCACACGATTGGAGATGATTCTGGCCGGATTTGACTCGGGATGTGTTTATTATTATTATCTAGCCAGCACAAGAGGAACGCCAGCGATGGAATGTCCCAAGTGTCATTTCGAGAATTCCACTGACAGTAGCTTCTGCAATAAGTGCGGCACTCAAATCACGCCGATCGAAGAAGTACCTCGGGCAGCGACGGAGACCATCCAGATCCCCATTAAAGAGCTGACGCCGGGCAGCACTTTTGCCAAAAGATACCAAATCATCGAAGAGCTGGGAAAAGGGGGCATGGGCCGGGTTTATAAAGTCCTGGACAAAGAGATAGGCGAGAAAGTCGCGCTGAAGCTCCTCAACCCCGAAATAGCTGCCGAGAGCAAAACCATCGAGCGCTTCCGCAACGAGCTCAAAACCGCCCGCCAAATCTCCCACAAGAATGTCTGCCGCATGTATCACCTCAGCAAGGAAGAAGGGGCTCCTTACATCATCATGGAGTATGTGCGGGGCGAGGACTTAAAGAGCATGATCCGGATGATGGGCAGGCTGAGTCCTGGACAAACTGTCTCCATCGCCAAGCAGGTCTGCGAAGGGCTGAGCGAAGCGCATCGCTTGGGCGTCATCCATCGCGATCTGAAGCCGCAGAACATCATGATTGACCGGAACGGGGACGTCAAGATCATGGACTTCGGCATCGCCCGGACCCTCCAAGCCAAGGGGATAACGGGGGAGGGCATAATGATCGGGACGCCCGAATATATGTCCCCGGAGCAAGCCGAGGGAAAAGAAGCAGACGAGCGCGCCGATATCTACGCCTTGGGAATTATCCTTTTTGAAATGTTGGCTGGACGAGTCCCCTTCGAAGGCGAGACGCCTCTTAGTATCGCTTTGAAACATAAAACCGAAGCCCCACCTGATCCGAGAAAAATCAACGCCCAGATACCGGACGATCTGGCCGGGTTGATCCTGCGCTGTCTGGAAAAAGAAAAGGGAAAGAGATACCAGAGCGCGCAAGAGCTACTCGGAGAATTCACCAAAATCGAGAAAGGCATTCCCACCGCAGAAAAGGTCCTCCCCAAACAGAAGTCTCTCACCTCGAAAGAACTTACTGTCAAGCTGAAGCATCGATGGAGGGCGATCGCCGCCGTCGCTGCGGTTGCGGTTATCGCAGCTGCAGCCGTTCTTTACTTTAGCCGAGGGAAACCCGTCTCAACCGCTCAGACAAATAGGCTTGTCGTATTGCCTTTTGAAAATCTGGGCCCACCCGAAGACGAATATTTCACCGACGGTATCACGGATGAGATTACGGCCCGGATAGCCAGCATAAGGCAGCTGGAGGTCATCGGCCGTTCGAGCGCTATCCAATATAAAAAAACAAATAAAAGCCCCCGGCAAATTGGAGAAGAACTGGGAGTGAACTATATCCTCTCCGGCACAGTGCGCTGGCAGCGGCAGGCTGAAGGGGCAAGTAAAGTGCGCGTAACGCCCTCCCTTATTAGGGTCTCAGACGCCACGCAAATATGGGCGAATCCATATGATGAAACAATTGCAGAGGTCTTTCAGGTTCAATCCGATATCGCCATGAGAGTAGCACAGGCGCTTAACGTTGCGCTTGTTGAACCCGAACGAAAAGTCCTGGGGGCCAAAATCACAAATAACCCGGAGGCCTACGACTATTACCTGCGCGGTCAAGAATATTATAATCGGGGGCAAGAAAACAGGAAAAACCTTACGTCATCCATCGAAATGTTAGAAAAGGCGGTTAATTTTGATCCCAGCTTTGTTCAGGCGTACGCAGGGCTCGCTAGACTTCATGCTCTTATGTATTGGTATCATTTTGACCATACAGAAGAACGAGCAGCAAAATCTAAGGAGGCTGCAGATAAGGCTCTCCAGTCTAGCCATGACTCAGCTGAAGCGCAATTAGCCCTGGGGAGCTACTATTATTTTTGCAAACTGGACTTTGAGCATGCACTTGAACAGCTATCCTTGGCCCTGGAAAAACAGCCAAAGAACAGCGAAATCTTGGCAACTATCGCCTATGTCAAGCGGCGGCAGGGAAAACTTAATGAAACGGTTTCAAATCTAAAAAAAGCTTTAGAAATCGATCCCCGCTCTATTGAGATGACAGGAAACATGGGCGATACATACGTCCTTCTACGAGATTATGTTGAGGCAGAACGTTATTATATGCGGGCCATTTCACTCTCTCCTGATTATCTCCGCTCATATATCTCCCCTAGTGGTTCGCTTGCTCACCTCTATCTTAATGGGCTGGGCAATACTGCAAAATTAAAAGAAGTCCTCAACGAAGCCTCTAAGAAAATCGCTTCACCCGATGAAGAAAATTGGCTTCACTATCTCTGGGCTATAGTAAGTATCTTCGATAAAACTTATGAGGAAGCATTGAGGCACATTCCTTTAATGCCCTCAGAGGCTTTAGATGAACAATTTAGATTTGTGCCAAAGAGCCAACTCTATGCTCAAGTCTATGGGTTGATAGACAAAAATCAAAAGGAGCAAGAATATTACAGTTCGGCACGTATCTTTCTCGAAAACAAGATTAAAGAACAGCCTGATGATTCCCGCATCTATAGTGCTTTGGGAATCGCCTACGCAGGTTTAGGGCTCAAGGATAGGGCCATTCAGGAAGCCACAAAAGCCACGGAGCTCCTTCCGATATCCAAGGAATATTGGCGAGGCATTTATCGAGTTAAGGATCTGGCACAAGTCTATGTTATGGTGGGCGAATACGATAAAGCCTTTGATCAGATTGAATATCTGCTCTCAATTCCCGGCGAATTGTCAGTCCCACTCCTCAAGATCGACCCCGTTTGGGCCCCGCTACGCGCCCTACCTCGCTTCCAGAAACTCGCCCAAAAATACTGAGCTCGTGTTGGCAAGTTCACTCACGGAGGAGCTTTGGATGGCTTTTCTCCAACCATTCGCCTACGCTTTTGCGGAGCATTCTGGCAAAGACAAACATCTCATCCGCCTCTTGTGCAGAAACAGCACCCGAACGTTCATAATCGCTAATGTTACGTTTCTTGCGGAAGGCGTCGAGCCGGACAGTCAGTTCGGCACCCGCCCCGATTGTATAGGCAAGAGATTGTATGATTCGGTAATGGTGGCCGTCTCTTGTGGCACGGTAGCCCGCGGCGCTCAAGGCCGCAGTGGCGCTTCCCAGGGCAGAATTATAGGCCATCGCCAATCGCCAGTCCGGACTCAGGCCGACGGTCTGGCATTCCCGAAGGTCTCGGTCGGCTATGCGCAGGAGATCGATGATCTCCTGGGGGCTGGTCTCATGTTCGACGAGCCAGCCGTTTCGCAGCCAATCTCCCAAGCTCATTCTCGTCCCCGATCAGATATATTTTGAGCCCTTTAAGGACAGACGTCAGGAAATGATGTTTTGCTCTCACTTTTGCCTTGAATTCGTCCGGCGGATAGACCGTTGGAAATATTTCACGGCCGAGCAATTTCTGCGCCGCCTGGAGGTTCATAACGACATCCGCAAAGGCAATATCTCCGACAACAAGCAGATCGATGTCGCTTCTAAGCCCCTCCTCCCCCCTGGCTATAGAACCATAGATAAAGGCGACCTCTATTTGGCCGGCAATGGGTGCCAGGGCGGCGCGCAAAGTATCGCCGATTCCCGCGGTTTTAATGATTAAGCCCTTAAGCTCGGAGAAAATTGGAGAATCGAGATTGGCCCGAAAATAAACTTGCCGGCCGCTTACAGTGCGACGGATAATCCCCGACTCGGTTAATTGTTTCAGCTCTCGTTGGACAGGGCCAAGGCCAAAACCCGTCGTCCTGACAATTTGGCGTAAATAAAAGGCCTCGTCTACGTGGCCAAAAAGCACAGAGAGAATCGCTCGGCGCACCTTGCCAAATAAGATCATGGACTTCATATCGCTCTTTTCCATCGTAACCATATTGGTTACAATTGTAACCCTATAGGTTACACGATGTCAAGGAATTCTTGCGTGTCAGCTCTTGTGCTCTCTGTGCTCCCCTGTCGCGGGGCAGCGCTATCCGCATCGCCCGTTGGTCAGCCGATGGAAGGAAGCTTGTTTTTCAAGCCGATTGCGGCGAGGCTGGTATTGTCTTCGGTCAGAGCCTGTGCTATATCTATGCCTCCTAAAAACAGCGCCAAGGAAGAACGCTCGCTGGAGGCCGTCATATGACGCGGGAAATGAAGAGAATTATGGTCACGGGCGCCGCCGGCCAGATCGGCTCCGAGCTTACCCTCGCCCTCCGAACCAAATACGGCAACGATAATGTTCTAGCCACTGACATCAAGACCCAGATCAGCCCCAAACTCCGCGATTCCGGCCCTTTCGAGTATGTCAACGTCATCGACCGGGAAACTATCGAGCAAGCCGTCAGAAAGCATAAGATCGATACGATTTACCACATGTCGGCCGTCCTCTCGGCGAGCGGAGAAAACAGGCCGCAGCTCGCCTGGAACGTCAACCTGAACGGCACTTTCAACATCCTCGAAACCGCCCGCGAGCACAATATGGCGCGCGTCTTCTGCCCCAGCTCCATTGCCGCCTTCGGACCCGAGACTCCCCGCCTCAATACTCCCAATGACACGATCCTCAAGCCCAAGACCATGTATGGCCTGACTAAGGTCGCCGGAGAACTCCTCGGGGACTACTATGTCAGGCGCTACGGCCTGGACGTCCGCGGCTGCCGCTATCCCGGCATTATCAGCCATGAGACGCTCCCGGGAGGCGGGACGACCGACTATGCCGTGGCCATTTTCTTTGAGGCCGTCAAGAACAAGAGCTACACCTGTTTCCTCCAGGAAGACACCCGGCTGCCGATGATGTACATGCCCGACTGCCTCAAGGCTACACTCGACCTGATGGAAGCGGATTTCTCCAGGCTCAAGCACCACGCCGACTTCAATGTCGCGGCCATGAGCTTCAGCGCCGGCGAGCTGGCCGCCGAGATCAGGAAGCACATCTCTGACTTCAAGATTACGTACGAGCCCGACTACCGGCAGGCCATCGCCGATTCCTGGCCGGAATCGATCGATGACTCCGCCGCCCGTGAGGAATGGGGCTGGAACCCGGGCTATGATCTTTCCAGGATGACCGAAGATATGCTCGCCGTCCTCCAGAAGCGTCTCCAAGACGGCACGCTGAATTATTAATCTGCTCTAAGCGACCACCGGACGGGATCTGTCGCCCTTTGTGTTGGCAATAACTTCTCATGGCCCTCCGGGCCACCCGCGAACGATGAAAATCCCCCTCCTCCCCACCTCCTCCCACCAGGGGAGGAGGATATTTGAATTGTCCTTCCTATTCCTCCCCCCTTGGGTGGGGGAGGATAAAGGAGAGGGGGATTTTCCAGGTAACTTCCCGGTCAAATTTGCCAACCTGAAGATCCGTTCACTGACGGACTTTTTCGAGCGGCGTCGTCCCTTCTAAAATGCTTGAAAACAGCCTCCTTTTTGGTTTACAGTTCTGCCGAGGAGGAAATACAATGACAAAACGACCAATTCGGCTTTTCTTATTCTTGGCGGCGGCGATTCTCCTGTCCTCTCTTCTGTCTGCGGGTGAGGTAAAGGGTCGCCCCGGCCACACCTATTCCATCGTCGCCATTGACAAAGAGACCGGAGAGATGGGTGCGGCGGTGCAATCGCACTGGTTCTCCGTCGGCTCCATCGTCATCTGGGCAGAATCCGGAGTCGGTGCGATCTGCACCCAGTCATTCGTCGAAGCATCGTATGGGCCCCTGGGGCTCGAGCTCATGCGGGCGGGGAAAACCTCCGAGGAAGCGTTGGCGGGACTGCTCAGGGCCGATAAGTTCGAAGCCGTCCGCCAGGTCGCGATGATCGATAATCAGGGAAGGGTGGCGGCTCACACGGGAAAAAGCTGCGTCCCTGAAGCCGGGCATTTCATCGGAAACGGGTTCACTTGCCAGGCGAACCTCATGCTTAAGAATACGGTCTGGAACGCCATGGCCAAAGCCTTTGAAAGCACTAAAGGAGAGCTCGTGGACAGGCTCATGGCCGCGCTCGAGGCCGCTGAGGGCGAGGGCGGAGATATCCGGGGCAGGCAGTCCGCAGCCATCATCGTGGTCAAGGGCAAAAGCTCGGGAGCCTGGTGGAAGGACAGGGTTTATGACCTGCGCGTCGAGGACGACCCGGCCCCTCTCGTCGAGCTCAAGCGGCTCATCCGATTGAACAAAGCCTACAACTTCATGAACTGGGGTGACGAGCTCCTGACTGAGAACAAGGTCGAGGAAGCCATGAAGTCCTACAGCCAGGCGATGGAGATGTATCCGGATAATGCCGAGATGGTCTTCTGGCCGGCCGTCACCCTTGCCTCCACGGGAAAGGTCAATGAGAGTTTGCCCTTATTCAAGAAGGTGTTCGCCATGGACAACAATTGGGCCATCCTGGTGCCGCGGCTTCCCCAGGTCGGCCAGCTGCCTAAGGACAAAGCGCTGATCAAGAAGATCTTGGCCCAGGCCCCCAAGAAGCAGTAGCCGTCTAGGCTAACGAGACGCACGAATATGAACGCAGCCAATTTGGCTACGTCACCTCCTCCCATACCCTCCCCCTCGAGGGGGAGGGCGAGGGAGGAGGCGGTATCACAGTCGATAGCACTTATGTTGGCAGTAATAACAGAACACTCAGAGCTTGCATTTTAATAGACGATCAGACGATCGTTTGAGGAATGAGATAAGGAGGTTAGATGTCAAAGTCATCAGCGAGCAAAGTAAACCGGAGAGAATTCTTGAAGATCGGGGCGGCGGCCGGTCTGGGAGCCGCCTTGGGGAAATCGACCCCGGCTATAGGTGAAACGGCTCCCCTGCTCGGCGCCGGACCCGCCAAAGACACCTTGATCGAGTTCAAAGTCCCGCCTATCGACCCTGTCCGCATCGGATTCGTCGGAGTCGGCGGCATGGGCTCTGCCCATGTCCGGAATTTCCTGAAGATCGAGGGCGTCGAGATCCAAGCGGTCTGCGACATTGTCGAAGAGAAGGTGGCCCGCATCCAGAGCTGGTGCGAGGAAGCAGGACGGCCCAAGCCCGAAGGCTACTCTCGCGGTGATTGGGATTTCAAGCGCCTCTGCGAGCGGGATGACATCGACCTCGTCTTCACGGCCACTCCCTGGGAGTGGCACGTCCCGGTCTGCCTGGAAGCCTTGAAGGCCGGCAAACATGCCGCCACCGAAGTCCCGGCGGCCTATACGATCGACGACTGCTGGGCGCTCGTCGAGACGGCCGAGAAATCGCGGCGCCACTGCATCATGATGGAGAACTGCTGCTATGACCGCCCCGAGATGCTCTGCTTGAACCTTGTCAAGAAAGGGCTTCTCGGAGAGGTCTTCCACGCCGAGGCCGGGTACCTCCACGACCTGCGCGGCGTTAAGTTCAGCGGCACCGGCGAATCCCTCTGGCGCCCCCAGCACTCGATCAAACGGAACGGCAACCTCTATCCTACCCATGGGTTGGGCCCGGTCAGTCAATGCCTGGACATCAACCGCGGGGACCGCTTCGACTGTCTCGTCTCGATGAGCAGCCAGTCGATGGGGCTCAACCTCTACTGCGCCAAGAAATTCGGGCCGGCGAGCCCCCAGGCCAAGCAAAAATACGCCCTGGGAGACGTCAACGTCTCGCTCATCCACACGGTCAACGGCAAGGTCATCACCCTCTACCACGACACCTCCTCGCCGCGGCCCTATAGCCGCATCCACATCGTCCAGGGGACACAAGGGATCTTCGAGAAGTACCCGGACCGGGTCTACATCGAAGGCCGCAGCCCCGCGGATGAATGGGAAACACTCGACAGTTACTACATCGAGCATGACCACCCCGTCTGGAAGCGGCTCGAAGAACAATCAAAGGGCGCCGGCCACGGAGGCATGGATTTTATCGAGGACTATCGCCTGATCGAAGCCCTGCGCGGGGGCCGGCCGCTTGACATGGACGTCTATGACGCGGCAGCCTGGAGCGTCGTCACGCCGCTCAGCGAAAAGTCCGTTGCCAAGCGCGGCCAGACGATGGATTTTCCCGATTTTACCCGTGGCGGGTGGAAGACCCCGCGGCCTCTCCACGTGATGGAGGTTACCTGAGCACGATCTTGCGGCCTTCCCAGTCGATGATCTTCATCTTCATATCGTAGACGCTCTCGAGCAGAGATTCCTGAAAGACGTCCGCTGACTTCCCATGGGCTACGACCTCTCCCCTCTTCATAAAGACCATCTGATCGGAATGCTGGACGGCCATCTCCAGGCTGTGCAGGGTGACGAGGATCGTCTTCATTTTCTCGACGGCCAGTTTCCTCACGAGCTGTAAAACCTCGGTCTCATGCTTGGGATCGAGGAAAGTGGTCGGCTCATCCATGAGGAGGATGTCCGATTGCTGGGCCAGCGCCCGGGCGATGAGGACGAGCCGGCGCTCGCCGCTGCTGATTTCGCTGATGGCGCGGTCGGCATAGCCGGTCAACCCGACGAAATCGAGCGCTTCGGCGGCGGCTCTCGTGTCCTCCTGCGATGGCAGCGCGAAAGCCGAGATATAGGCTGCCCGCCCCATTAAGACGAAATCCGAAACCGAGTAATTAAATGTCGTATCGTGTTCCTGGGGAACATAGCAGACGAGCCGGGCCCGCTCCCGGCTTTTTAAGGCGGCCAAGTCCCTGCCGTCAATGAAGAGAGACCCCTTGGCCGTCGGGAGAACAGCCCCGACGCACTTCAGGAAGGTGGTTTTCCCGGCGCCGTTCGGCCCCACGATCGCGGTGACCTTGGCGCTCTCAAAAGCGAGCTCTTTGACCCGCAGGGAGAACTTTGGGAAGGCGAAGGCCAGGTTAGTGACTCTAATGCTCACAGCCAGACCTTCCTGGTCTTTTTCAGGAGGACGAGAAAAATGGGGATCCCGACGAGGCTGGTAAAAATGCCGATCGGGATCTCAAAAGACGAGAGCCCGCGGATGATGTCATCAGCGATCATCATGATGCTCGCCCCCATAGCCGCGGAAAGCGGGACGACGCGCCGGTTGTCCGCCCCGAACATCATCCGGACGAGGTGCGGGACGATAAACCCTAACCAGCCGATGATGCCGACGATCGCCGTTGCCGCCGCCGTGATCAAAGTCGTCGCCGCGATAACCAGCATCTTTTCCCGGCGAACGTTGACTCCCAGCGACCGGGCCTCTTCATCGCTCATCGAGAGAACGTTCAGGCGCCAGCGGAGGAGATACAGGATCACCAACCCAACGGCGATGAGCGGCAGGGATATATACAGGTCCTTCCAGGAAGCCAGCGAGAGGCTGCCCATCAGCCAGAAAAAAAGGGCCTGGAGGACATAGGGGCTGGCGAAGAACTCGACCAACGAGAGCAGGGCCGAAAAGAAGGCCGTGACGATGATGCCGGTGAGGAGGAGCGAGATGAAGTGGGACTCGGCCTTTCCGGAAATCAGCAAGACAGCTCCCACCGCCACCACGCCAAATACGAACCCCCCGACCTGTGGAGGAAATGCCCTCCCCAGAAAGACGAGAGAAAGGGCCGCTCCGAAGGCCGCTCCGGAAGAGATGCCCAGGATGTATTCATTGACCAGCGGGTTCTTGAAGAGCGCCTGGAGTGACGCCCCGGAGACGGAAAGGGCCGCGCCCACGGCCATGGCCAGGAGGACGCGCGGCAGCCGGATGCGGAGCAGAATGTCGCGGTAGGCGGCGGGCACATCCGGATGCGAAGCGGGCGAAACGACAGAGAACACGGTCTTGAACAGGCCGCGCGGTGAGATCCCATAGCTGCCGATGCTCAGCGAGATCAGAAGAAGGAACAGCGGCAAGATCAGAATAAAAACGGCCAGACCTTTGGGCCGTCTATTATTTTGTCCACTCATGGAAATCCAGGGATTTTATCAGGTCGGTGAAGACATCAGTTTTACCGTAGAACTTCTTATAGATCGCATTGCCTTCTTTCTCGAGGTCGAGCCGCCCGAATTTTTCAGGATGAAAAAGCCCCGCTAGATAGAGGGTCTCAACGAGCACCCCGGCCGGGTCCCACCAGTACCAGAAGCCCAGGGTGTAATGGACACGTCTCTGTTTTATCGCCTTGACCGAGCCCAGCCTTTTGTCTTCCAGTACCCCCTCGACCGTCACCTGTCTTTCGCGGGGAAGAAAACTCCCCTGGATCAGGATGACATCCGGGTCCCACTTGAGGATCTGCTCCACGCTGATGACCGTCCCGATGGTTCCGAGGCGGGAGGGCAACAGGTTATCCGCGACGTTCCTCCCGCCGGCCGCCTGGACGGGCTCGTAAAAGACGGGGGTGCGAACGAGTGACGACCAGAAAGCCAAGTAGGTTCTTGGTCTGTCCTCAAGGGCCAGCGGCCTCGTGCATTCGGTGATGGACCGGATTTTCTCCCGGAAATAGCGTCCTAGCTCACGGGCCCTTTCCTCTAGGCCGGTCATCGCCCCGACGAGCTCGATTTCCTCGAGCAGTCCGTCGAAGCTTCCCATCGAGGCGAGCGCCACAACCGGTATCCCCAGGCTCCGCTGGATGGAATCGGGAACCTGCAGTTCGGTCGGCGAAGTGAAGATGATGTCCGGGTCAAGCCGGGCGATAAGCTCCTTGTTGACGCTCTCGTCCGGCATGGAGACGACGGGAAGTCGCGCTCCGCCGGGAAAGAGGATCTTGAACAGATGGTCGTCCCGGCTGATGAAATAGTCAATTCCGACCAGCCGGTCCGAGGCGCCGAGGGCAAGGAGGATGCGGGTGATCTCGGGCTGGAGGGAAAGGATTCGCTCGACCCGGGCAGGAACAGTGACGGTCCGGCGAAGATTGTCCTTAATAGCTTTGTCTTGATCCGAGAAAAGGGGGCCGACTGAAAGGATAAAGGCGAAGACAGTGCTGATCATTATCCTTCCTATCCTTATTGGAAAATAAGGCGGCCGAAAAATTCGGGTCGATGGAAATCCGGCTGCGGCGCTCGGACAGGACTCCAGGCGCCGAAATGGGGAGTCTCGGTCTCATCACCGCACTTGTAGAAATTGGCCCGGGCAACGTGGCCAGGCATGATCTTAGACCCGTAGTGTTTTTCTAACAACGCTAAGGGCAGCTTATAGGCCAGGGTCCAAAATTCAGCGCCGTGATACCCGGAGATGGGGCCTTTGATCGAAGAGACGACCTCGAACCCTTCCAGGTCGACTTGCGGTATCGGCGTCCGCCGGCCGCGGCCCGGGCCGATGGCCACGAGCGCGGCTCCTGCGGCATTCGTCTCGACGTTGATATAGCCGAGCCGTTTTTCTGGAAAGGGGTCGATGAACATCTCGACGCAGCTGTCTTTATAGACGGGATCCTGAAATTGAGTGAATCGGACTCTGATCTTGGCTTCAAAAACGTCAAAATGGACATAGAAGTTCCGGGCGCTATAACAGAGCCTGACCTCGACGTGGGGTTTGTACCCGTTGTCAAGCCAGAGGTAGTGGTTGATCGTCAGAGCGGGCATCGTGCTCCAGAAGGACGGCTCACCGGGAACAGAGAAATCCCTGCTCAACCTGACGACGCGGTATTCCGGCGGGTCTTCCATCGAGCTCTCAAATCTAGCGCCGCCGCCGGTCCTTCAGGAATTCGGGCAAGGCAAAGGCGCCGTGATGGACGTCCGCGTTGTAATACTTAAGCTTTCTCGGGACGTTCTTTCGCGGTCCTTTCCCGGGATCGACCTGGTCGGAGAGAAAAACATAGCACCACAGACCGCCCGGATAAGTCGGTACCGGCCCGAGATAGTAAAGGGCGAACGAAAAGAGCATCTTCAAGAAAAGCCTCTTCTTCCGCAAGTGCTCCAGGTGAAAGAGCGGCGCGCCGGCCTGGGCGGCGATGATCCCACCCGGCCG
>Ga0315277_10006581_pt1 | contig 15168 bp, 9 predicted proteins | sample YL17G05_15_MG_FD_203695 | JGI IMG/M metagenome (GOLD analysis project Ga0315277, IMG submission 203695) | Sediment microbial communities from Yellowstone Lake, YNP, Wyoming, USA - YL17G05_15 | ecosystem: Environmental > Aquatic > Freshwater > Lake > Sediment | place: USA: Wyoming | collected...
TGGCGGACCTTCCACGATGCCGACGATGTGGCAGTCTACATCCTTGACGACACCGGCAATACGCTTGCAAACTCCGGGACAGTTCTTTGGCTTTGCACCCAAACCCCCTTTCTTGGATTCGCCAGAGTAAATCTTGGCTTCGTCTTTCACAAAGAGATTGGTCATCCATTCGGTGTTGAATGAGGCAATTCTAAGTTTTGTCATGTTAGTCTCCTTTTCTTAAAGTTTTTTTCAGGCAACGATTTCTTTGTTAATTTCTTCGAGGAGGTTGCCCAATTGCTCCCCGAAGAGCTGATATGCTCTCCCGAGTCCGCCAATCTGGCGGACAAATGCAACCAGGTCGGCGAATCGTCCGGCTTGTGAGCGACCCCTCCAGGCTACATTCTGATGTTATTCAAAAGAGAAAAACAAAAAACATTTTTTATTACCTTAAGACTCAGGGGAAGTCAAATCAAAATTCATATATAATTTACACCCAGCGCAATCTGTGTAATAATTCAACATAGGGAATCCTTGCGGAAATTTATCTTATTGGGATTTGGATTACCTGAAGTTAATGACAGGTATCACATTTGGCGCGTTCCTTTATTACATAAATTGTTGGGAAATCTGCATCTCGATTAGGAAGAAGATTTGTTTTGATCGAGCAAAATCCGGAATATATTGAAGAAATGCTTTCTGAGGCAAAGTCCTGGATGGGAAAAGAGGCAAAACATATTCATACTTTAAAAAAAGGATGTTAAGATAACTATAATTCAGATGAGCGCGAGTTATTGGCCGCAACAAGTTGCTCAAGAATTACGTAAATATGTTGGATTTAAGCATGAGCTATCATCGATGAAAAGATCGGAAATTGAAGATTACCTTAAACGAGAGATAAATAAAGTTCCACTTGGTAAATTTATCGGTTTGGAAGAATCAAATCAATAATTTCTCGAAATCCAATTGGGAAAACCTTTGGAAAAGGAAAAGCTTGGGAACGGACGCTATAAATGATGCGATCAATATTTCGGTTATGGAAAGATGAGAACCGATCCCGATTCCTACCCCGATGAGTAATGGGATCTATCCACATCACAATCCCCGTAACACCATCGGTGTCCCGCCATCAGCGGGATTGAACTTCTGGAACTTTTGGAACGTATGGAACCTTTTGAACTCAGGAACTTCTCTCAATTCTGTCTTGACACATCACTACACAGTTTTCTATTGTTTTTTTCGAGATGATTTACTGATAATTTTACAAAAAAAAGTTCCGCCAATAGGATTACCTATGACACGGGTATGCAAACTCGTGCTTTTAGAGCGAAACATCGACAATATGTCGTCTGCAGGGACGGATAGGTCGGATACCGCCCGCTTCGAAGTCCTCCCTTTTTGCACCATTCCGCTGGGGGACGTAACTCCACGCAGCTCTTATATCGTGACGGAATTTGAGTCCTTTCCGATTGATCAACTTTATCTGTTGCGGGGGATTGATTGGCTTCTGAAGCGGGGGATTGATGTGCTCAACCTCAGTCTCGGGCCCATAGACAAAACCTATGATCCGGGACACCCCCTGCAGATTGCCACACGCTTTGCCCACAAAATGGGAATTTCCGTCGTTGTCGCGGCTGGCAACAGAGGTCCAGCACTGTCCACGCTTCAGCCATTGGCTCAGGCCCCTTGGGTTATCGCTGTCGGGGCTGTGGACGCAACAGGCCGATTGGTTGATTCATCCAGTCGGGGCGATCCCAAAGGTCCGCAACCCACTGTGGTTGCTGATGGGAGCCTGCCTGTTTACGATGAGCGTTTTCCTAAGCCGGCAACCAGTTTTGCCGCCCCGAAAGTCGCCGGGATCGTCGCTTGGATTCGGAAATCCCTGGAACTCCTGATCACCGATCTTGCTGACCAACAACAAGACAAGTGGTCTCTATTAAGTCATCCTGTCAAACTGCCGATCGAAGGAATAGCGGATACAGGGGTCGATCCAGACAAAGTTCCGTCGGTTTCCCCTTTGGCTGCTTCGATCTTAAACACTGGCAGCGATTCGGTGAAATTTGCAAGGACGGCTCGGGAACATCGCTGGTATGAGACCTTGATGAATGCCCTCCACATTCACCGTGTTTCCATCGAAGTGGCCGCAGACCCTGACACAACAAGGCGCGTGCTCCAACGGATGGCCCGACCGCTCAAGGGCTATGCTTCTCATGAGGTGGGAGCAGGCTTTATATCTTTGGCCGAAGTCGAACACTGTCTGAGCACCTTCACCCCTTCTCGGTTCATCGAATGGCTGTGCCCTGAGGCTGCTAAGGACATCCCTGAACAAACGATGAAGTCTCTGAATGATACGCTTGGGCCTTTGTGGGATTCGAACAAATGTCTTGCATTGAGAGATTTTTTTCTCGGCGGGATCAGAATCGTGGTCTGTAAAGTCACTTAACGAAAAGGAGACCCTTAACATGGTACGAATCCAGACTGTTTCCGACCTTGTCAAGCAGATCAAGACTGCTGTTCAGTCGGCTCAGCAGCCGCTGGAGGAAAGCGGGTTGACGATCACCTGGGTCGGCTTGGAGATCAAGACGACTATAGTCGCCTCGGGCCAGGTCGGGGCCAAGTTCAAGATCATTCCTGTTGGTCTCTCGGGACGCTATGAACATTCGGAAATTCAAACAATCACCCTTTCCATGGTGCCCGCTCCCGCTGGCATTGAGCTCATGGCCCCTGTAAGCGATGACCTCAGAGACGCCATTGATGTGGTAAGCAAGGCGGTTCAAGAGGCCTCACGGTCTTCTCCCGTGTTCGAGCTGAAGGAGGCCACAGTTGCGTTGAAGCTTGGCGTAACCAAAGATGGCAGCATTGAAATCATCGTGGGTGCCGAGGCAAAGGACACCACAACCCACAGTGTTACGTTGACCCTGCGTAGACGTGGGGCAGGAGTCTGACACACCATCGAAAACAAACAGGGGAATAGGGAGTCGGATTCCCTAGTAAAGTTAATTGGAAATTGTTGATTTATTCGAACGGGGATTCGGAAACTCCCTTCATGAGTCGTCCCAAGGGAATTGATGTTTTTTTGTCTTTATCATATTCTTTAAATATCCAACGGTAAGGAGTTATAGAACAATATCCATGAATTTAGATTTATGCTTAACTGATATAACTAAGGTGTCTGACCCTCATTCTCCTGATTTTCTCACGAGTTGCAAAGCCACTTGAAATATTATTTTCTAAGCTATCTTATCCTTTATATTGCTCTATACCAAAGTTCGACCCATTTAATTTTGATCTCAATTCCAATAGCGAGTCCCCTTACAACAGGGTATATGTTCCCGTGATTGCCTGCACCATCAAAAGCATCACGATATATCTTCTCGACAGATGCTGTGTGCCATTTATTTGCAATATTGATATGAGACTCGGCTACTAATCGATGTTGGAAGTGATCAAATCCGAGAGAAGCCGATGTGCTAGTGGCGTAGATATGTGCGCGCATTTCGTATGCCCACCCTGTTTGTGTAATAATCAGAACTTGCCCTTCGCCGGGCCATGCCCAACCGTTATGTTTACTTCCTCGAATTGCAAGTACACCTTCATTTGGATCGTGCCAGATCGCCCCACCTCCATCCCCTGTAAGCGAATTTTCTCTCCATCCATGGGAGCCTTGTGAGAAATCCCAACGGAAATCAACACCGTTATCCAGATCACGAGCAATATGCCAATTAAGAGTCCTTGGAAATTTCTCGGGATCGAATTTAGAAAACCCAGCCATTGCATTACTCCTTTCAAGTTGTATTGGTTACTTAACATAATCTCTTGCATTACCGAGTCAATACCAAAGTTAGTTGAAATTGACATAAAACGGCTCCTATGAAAAGATGCTTACGCAACGTAAGAGTATGGGGTCGTGCTATATCCTTTATAACATAAAAGAAGACCTTTTCAGACGACCTGATATCCCTGATGCGCTGAAGCAGTCCCTCGAAATAATTACCTTCGCCTTGCGGTTTCAGGCGTTCGTCGTCCAACACGAATCCCTTCATGATATATTCATGAAGCCTCTGAGTTGCCCAGATGCGGAACTGTGCGCCGCGGTACGATTTCACCCGGTAGCCCACAGAGATGATGACATCTTTGTGCAGCCATCCTCTGTCTGGTAGAGAAGTATTTCACCACCTGGTGTGGATGAGTTCGGGAAATTTGTCATTCCGAATTTTCCTCCATTTCGGTTTTAAAATCTTTGATGCGATAATCAAGATCCCATTCATGCGCATCCTTGACCGGTCTTGCCTGCGCCTGCTCGAGAAGAGCCAAGGCGTGCTCTCTATCAGTTCGGGAGGGATTTCTGAAACACAAGGCATCAGCCCAGCAGACGTAACCCTGGGCGCTGTCAGGATCATCGCGGATCAATTCCTGAAAAACGGCCTCTCCTTCCTCCCTTTGTCCTGATATAAACAGGAACCACCCGATATGTTCCCGCGTGTTTTTGAGATGCAAATCGCATTCATCCGGGAATTGCGCCAAAAATTCCCGGCAGTACCTGATTCCAAGAGCGGCGTATGCCGGATCCTTGACGGCAGCATTATCCAGCGCCATACAAAAGTCTGAGTGCCAGTTAAAAAGGCATTGGGTTCCATTGAAGACGGATATGGTGTCGTTGCATTTTCGCATCCGGGGTGTGAATCTGGGTCGAAGGGTGTCCCAGACCCGGGTCCAGAGTTCCACAGTTCTGTTCGGGGGATGATCCTTGAAGTAATTATACCCCTCCTGCATCCAATCATCAAGCATTTCCATGGAAGGGCGTTCGGGAATATAGCGTTTCCAAAGCTCGCATGCTGAAAGACAAACAAAATCGTCATGGATATCTCCCTGGCTACGGTCCATCAGGCGCATCCACTTATTGCCGATGTCCCAAGCAGAGAACGTGTCAACGGACAGGGACAGGAAGGCCTCTTTGGAGGGGTCAATGCCCAGCTGAAGAAGGCGGCTGCATATTTCCTCAGTGGTCAAGGCCGCGATTTTCGAAATCGTCCATCGTTCCAATAGTCTCTGTAGTTCCTGTTTGGATAACTCTTTAATAACATCATCCAGGGGGGGATCAACCATTCTTGCTATTGTATAGGGGTGCAGATTGAGCGGCGCTTGGGAGACTTCCTCATTGTATTCCAAGGGAATGTCTTTTTCCATTTCAGTTGTTTGATCAATGTTGTCAATTGGCATGATCTCCTTGTCTTCTTTATGGGAATCGTTATAGGGAATATCCTTGCCCAGACAACACTTTTTGTATTTCTTCCCGCTTCCACAGGGACAGGGGTCATTTCGTCCTATCTTTTTTGACATGATCGCTCTCCTTAAGTAGTATGGGGTCATGCTATATCTTTCTTGAGATCTTCCGTTTCTATAACCGCTTTCATAAATATTATCTCCAGACTGTTGTATGAATAAATTTCCAGATCTAGGCTATAGTCTCCGTTTATCAATAAACTGATTAAATTTATTCTGAATATTATAAAAGTTGCAAGAAAAAGCTTTTCTGCGGGGATGGGAATCCAAACTTATTTAACTGCAAAATTGCGCGAAACACACAAAAAGTTTTCATGTTCAATAGGTTTTTATTTCGCGTATTTCGCGTATTTCGTAGTTTCAAATAAATTTTTCTCTGCATCCCTTTATCTCTGCGTGAGAAAATACTTTTTTTTGCCTTATTGTGTTTCCTCCAATAAGAGTATGGGGTCGTCATGACTGGGGTCGGTCATGACTGGGGTCGGACTCCTGCATGAGTATCATTAATGTTGATGATATATCAAGAAGAGGGTGAGATCATACCCTATAATTAATCTTGACTTCCCAGCCTGAGATTCTTATACGATCCATATGAAGGTGTGTCAAGGACGCCTCCTGGTCTGCGGAAAGAACAGAGTTCACCTCGTGTATGAAAAAAGAGATCAATCTTCTTTCAGCCTGTTTTTGCAGACCACAGGCATAATGAAAGGAGGTTGCCATGAAACGCGTCTTACCCTCAAGGCCGGATCCCGGCCAACTCAAGAATCAGGCAAAGGATCTTCTCAAGGCGCACAAACGCAGGGACAAGGGCGTTTGTGAAACTCTTCGCCTTCTCACCAGGTTTGCCACTCTATCGGATGGGGAGATCCTGTCCCAAGACGTCGCTCTCCATGAAGCCCAGTATGCCCTGGCTCTTTCTTATGGATTCCCAAGCTGGAACGCCCTGAAAAAACATGTGGAAGCTGCGCGAAAGGAGAAGCCTCCCGCGCTCCCGAAAAGGGAGAACGGAAGGGTGTGGATTCAGGGCATACCCAAGCTGGCATGGGGGCGTTCCGGGGAATGCACCTTTGCAGGCGCGCTCGCAGCTGCCCTGTGTGTGACAAGCCATCCTTACAGCTACACCCGGATTATGGGATACACAGGTCTTGCCTTCCGGGTGCGGTGGTATCACAGGCTTGACGCAACAGAGTGGTGCCCTTCCAGCCCTGTGGGCGAGTTCCCCGATGAGATCAAGGCTGTTGAGCAGGCGACAGGCTGGCGCTTCCACCAGGAGGTCATGTTGGGTTCGCCGCCGGAGCTCTGGAAAATGGAACGCTTCTCACCGGAGATTATGAAATCCATAGATGCAGGCCTGCCTGTAATCGGTTATCCGGAAGATTTCAACATGGGGATCGTCTCCGGTTATGAACGCGCGGAAAACCAGACACTCTTTCTCTGGAACGCCTATCACAAACCGGAAGAATACACAATGCCGGATACCAGGACAGGTCCATTTATCATAATTCTCAGGGAACATCAGGAATCCCCGGATGCCCGGGACGCGTTCCTCCAGGCGATTTCGAGCAATAACTGGAGACGCAAGTCCATGCCTGCCTTCAACCCTGAAAAAAAAGGTCTGTATCTTTTGGGCGAAGATGCCCTGTCTCAATGGGCGGAAGACATTGGCAACTGGGACAAATGGTCGGAGGAAGAGCGGGGGAATCTCTTCTTTGTCAGCTGGTGGTGCTTCACATCACTTCTGGATGCCAGGCGTCAGGCTGCTCCCTTTTTGAACGAACATGCGGATTTGTTCGAAGAAAATATCGGCGCCAGAATCCGGAAAGCCGCGGCTGTGTTTGGAGAGGAAGCGCGGCTGCTCGATGATGTTTTTACATCAAAAGAAGCGTTTCTCGGCCCCTGGAGCGGAAAGGGCATCTCCGAATGGACGCCGGAGGTCAGGGCGCGGGAACAGGAAACGCTCGCCAGGATACGCCAAAAGGATGCTGCCGCCCTGCTTGAACTCGACAAGGCGATTGCTCTTATCAAATCCTCAAAAGAAGAGTGAAGGTTTCTCTTCGCAAACGGGCCGTTGTCTTTCCTCATGGGAGACAACGGCCCCTTATTATCAATCTTCACGCGCTAATAGATCTGGAAGCCGTCGAAATCCTTGCCGGCTTCAGGATCGAGGATCAGGCCGGGAGACAGGATGTATAGCCCGGCATAGGGGTAAAGGACATACAGGAAATAGTCCTCCACATGAAGGGAGCGTGCGTAATATCCGGGCAGGGGCTGATGGAATTTCACCAGGCGGGGTTCTCCGCCTTCGGTCAATTCAATGACCGCAATGCCGTCTGTCCCCGCAGCTGCAAAAAGCCACCGGTCGCGATAAAACCCGACTGAATCGGTGTGAATCAATGGAAGCTCCCCAGTAAGAATGGGCGCCTCAGGATCCTCGAGGGAAAAAATCTTGACTCCATACTCCCCGCAAGCCACGGCCATGAGATCGCCCCTGATGGCGCCCGCCAGGGGTCTGTTGAGCGGGATGGTGCAGATTCGAAAGGGCTCGGTTGTCGTCATATCCTCCACATGAATCCCCAAAAATTCATCCAGGAGATACACGATCTGGCCATAAGATAATACAGCCCTGACCATTTCCGCATCTTCCCCCCGGCTGACGAGAACAGGCGTGGTCGGTTCTGAAACGTCCAGCACGGTCATGCCGCCTGAGGCAAGATACAACCGATTGTCCTGCAATGACAAACAGAGCGGGCCGCCTGTGTGGCCCCACCACTGCCCCACGGAATCAATCTCCCCTTTCTCATCCCGGCTATAGATAAGAACCCCGCCCGAGGAATCTGCAACGAACACCTGCTCCCCGCGAGCGCAGACATTGTCATAATAATGAAATCCGGAAATGGTTTTTCGGAACTCCGGCGCCCAGGGTCTCCTCACATCCACCACATGAAGACCATAATCCAGCGCCGGAATATAAGCATAACCATCCTCAACCGTCACAGTGTTCAGAAGGCCCTCCAGTGGAATATGCGCCAAAACATCCTCCATGGGATAAAGCCTGGGAGGAGAAAAATACTCCTCTTTCCCGAAAAAGGGAATATTGGGAAGGAAGAGGGAGGAAAATATTGCCTCCCTGGGAATCCTCTCAGGTGCGGAGGGAAGAACCTCATTCGTATGAACCTGGATGAGCCTTCCTGCTCCCGGGGAAAGGATCAGGGGAATATGCGTCTGTCCAGCCTCATAATAAAAGGAAAGGGGCGCGCTGGTCATGACATCCCACACACCGGTGACGTTGGCAATATCCACAACAAGTTCCTGGGTTTTCGTGGACAGGCAATCCTTGTTCACGACAAACACGTGCGGGACGCCGGCGGAGCTTGTAAAACACCGAACCGCATGATCGGGAATGGGGAGGGCGAACTCCCCTGCCGGGGTGAGATCGAGGAGCGTGGGCGAAAGTATTTCCAGCTCCCGGTTCAGCTGTTTGACCGTGTCAAAGATCGGAAAAGACTCGCTGTCATAGGAAAAAAGCCCCTGGATCTGATAGAAGCTTTGGGAGACGAAATAGAAAATGCCGCGGGCGCCATACGCAAGGGCCAGCCAGACCTGGCAGCGCATCTCTGCGGGAGTGGGAATCCTGCGGTTTTTCTCATCCGCAAATCCCTGCAGGATCATCCACAGGGGGCGTCCCTTATCTATCGCCGCCTGGGAAGCGATCTCCAGGTCTGCGCAATACGCATTAAAAATCTCCGGCTTGATCGGCCGCGCATACCGGATGGGATAAAAATGATGCAGCAACACCGCGGTATCCAGGGCGCTGAAACGATCAGCCAAATCCGGAATCGCGGGGATGGAACTGAACGCCGGATGCAGAGGATCGAGTCCGCGGAGGATTTTCGCGGCGTTCCGGGCAGAGCTCACATAATCCCTTCCCACCTCATCGCGGATATAATAACCCAGAAGAGAGGGATGATGGGAGAGCTGCGCTATTGTTGTTGTCACCATGTCCCGCATCTCCGCCTCTGTCGTTTTCTCATAGAAAAAATCTGGATACTTGACAATCAGGGCGTCAAGATTCTGAGTATGGGCAATGACATGCAGACCATTCTGATCCGCGGTGTCCATCAGATCCTCGAGGCGATTTTCGGGAATCCAATTGGGGAGAATGGTATTGAAGCCCGCCTGGGCAAGGAGGGAAAAATGTGTTTCATAATCCACCCGTTCTCCATAGCGTCCGCCCAGGTGAAGCCAGATCCCCCGGGGAAAGAAGCCTGAGAAATCGGGAAAAGATCCAACAAGGGGGGCGGGGGATTGTAATTCAACCGGCGAGGTGAGCGTAACGTCGCCATTCAGCTCATTTTTCATTTGAACCCTGAAGATATAAGACCCGGGGCTGGTCATCCTGTCATTATCATCAAGTCCATCCCACGACACAGAATGAATTCCTTTTCCCATGTCGCTCTCCGGAAGAAGACTGCGGAGGACAGCCTGATCCTGATCCAGGATGTCCACACTCACCGCGGCTGGGTCGTTCAGAAGAAACACAATGGAGCTCTGATCGTAAACTGCGTCTTCATTGGGAGAAAAGGAAAGGGGGCTGGCTGTGCAGGCATACAGGCCGAACGCATCGAACCAGATGGGTGTATGAAGATCCGCTCTGGCCTTCAGGCTCAGTCTCAGAAAAATTGCCTTTTCAGACGGGCTTATATCCGCCATAAACCGCACGTATCCGGCTTGAGCGGTATAGGGGACGCCCTCTTCTCCTATTTGCCGCAAGTCCTGGTCAAAAAAAGCGAGCGCGAGAACTTCGGGCGTAAATGAGGCGTCATCTGACCGGGCGTGAAATACCAGTTTATATTTCTTATCATGAAAAACAGCGATATCCTGATAAAAGTAATTTTGATCGTCGCAACGAACTTCGACGCTTCCCCCGGCGGCATTTTGGCCCGAGGAATCCACAACCGGCTGCCCCACAGAAAACCAACCCGTGGGAGACCCTTCCTCCAGAGCTTCAAAATCCGGATTATGAATGAATTCATCCATCAGGCTGAAGACATCGCCCGCGACCCACTCCCGGAATGATAGGGCGGTGAAAATCCCGGCAGCCTGATCCGCATCCTGCGGCGCGAGAAAGGAGACGCCCCAGGGCGAATAGAAATAGTCCGAAATCGTATAATCCCTCTGATAGTTCCTCCATGCCCCTTTGGCGCGAAATTCACACGCCAAAACCTGATATTCATTGCCGACTTCCCCCCGGAGAAAACCTGTGAAACAAAGGCGGGTCCCGCCAAGTACGGGTTGAGTCTGGATAAAGCTGTGATACGCGGAGACCCGAACACTGTCGTTCCCCTCAAATGCCAAAAGGGGGTCATGATCAACAACCGCCCATCTCTGCCGGACCCAGAAGTCCGGAACGCCGTTCTGGTTGACGTCCAACTCAAAGCTGGGATTCAACAGAATCTCTCCGCCAGGGAGAGATCCTGTGATGAATATAAAAACAAGTGACAATGAAAGGGGGAAACAAAGCCGCATGAAAGGGCTCCTTGCGATGCTCGATTCAATCCAGATCCATGGGACGATCGGGAGGACCCACGTCCCCCTTTTCTTTGACTTCCTTCAATTTCTCGGCGAAAAGCGCATCGAGCTTTTTGAATTTGTCTTTTTCCTTTTCCCGTGCCTGCCGGAATTTCTCCTCAGTTACGGCAGGGGACCGTTTCACCTTTTCAAACGCATCCTTGAACCGGTCTCCGGTGGATTCTTCCAGGATCGGCTTTCGCACCTCGACAACGTCTCCGGTCTTTCTGTTTATCACCAGGATACATTTGCACTCCGGACAGGCGATATTCATCGTTTCAATCATTTGTCACCTCCAACAACTAATAAAACATACAAAACACTTCTTCTCGCGAAATTCCAGAACAATTTCCAAAAGAGATTGGCCCAGGGCGCATCCGCTCGAAATCCTTTATTGACAGAAGAGACGTCTTCTGTGTAAAGATTTTTTTTCTGTTTCAATGAAAATTTTTCGGGAGAATCGGTTCGGACTCTCTCTATCACGAACTCCGGGAGGACAGCCCACAGATAAACTTTAACAGGAAAAGAGTCAAAACCATGCCTGGTTCGGAAAAAGAACGAAAAAGACAGTTCCTTACAGATCTCCCCCTTGGCGAAAAAAAAGGAGTCGTCAATCCCTTCCTGGAGGAGAAGCTGGAGTTCAAGAATTACGCCATAGTGATCGCTCAGGCTGTGATGGACACGGAAAATTTCCTGACCATGGGGGTGTTCGGAAAAAGAGGATCGGGAAAAACCTCCCTCATGCGCCTGGCAAAGTCCCTTGTGGATTCGAAACCCGAATTTTTCATCACAGTCTGGTTCAACGCCTGGCAATATGATCATGAAAAACAGCTGATCATTCCCCTCATTGTTTCCCTATCCAAGGGACTCGAGGACTATGAAAGATCCCTGGGGGGAAAGATCACCCCAAAGATGTCGGAAGGAATTGGCGCGCTTTGCGCCGCTCTTCAATCCCTCCTGTACGGCTTTTGCGTGAAGGACTATCTGGAAGTCCCCGATCTTCCCGAGCCGGAAACAGGCCTGTCTTCCGAAGAAATCATCAATAAATGCATTGAATCCACAAAAGATTACATCATGGTCAAGCGTCTCTATCTCGACGCCTTTGCCGATCTCCGCAGAATCACACGGGACGACAAGATCGAAAAACCCCGGATTGTTGTCTTTATCGATGATCTGGATCGGTGCCATCCTGATCGGGTTCTGGCTCTCCTGAAAATCGTGAATCTTGTTCTCGGTCAGCCGGGTTTCTCCTTTGTGATCGGGATGTGCCCTCAGATCTTCCGTTCCAATATCAAAAGAATCCAGCAAAAGGAATATCATCTCGAAGAAGATGAGGCGGAAGACTATATCGAAAAAATGATCCATGTGCCGGTTCATATTCCGGAACAGGATCCTGGCACTCTGGAGGAATATCTCAGGGCGTTGATTCTTAACATACAAGTTTTCCCTCCCACGATCTCCCGGGATCAGATGGACAATATTATCAAGGTGATCGGTGAAGCGTGCGAGAATAATCCCCGTTCCATCATTCGCTTCCTGAACAGCCTCCTTGTCTCTGTGCGCATGGGAGAAATAGACGGCGCCGACTTCGACATCCTGGGACTCCTCCTGTCCCGTATTCTGATCCGGGAACGTTACAGACCTCTTTTCCTGGCGCTGCAACAGGGCATCACTGTGATCTCCGCCACTTATAAAAATCCCGTGCCTCTGGGACAGGCGATTGCGGATATCCTGGAAGAAAGCCAGAAAAATATGGCGTTCCTATCCCAAACCCTCCAGACTCTTCAAGGGCTCGCAGAGATCCAACCTCAGGAGGGAGCGAAGAAAGCCCTTCAGCTGTTGATTGAGAATCCCTCTTTGTGCCAGATCTTATTCACGGAATCGGGGCTGCGATGGCTCCGAGACCCCTTGTATCGCGCCTCGACAGGGAAAGCGGCCTCCAGCATCCAGGAATCTCCCGGAGACAAGGTGAAGAAAAAGGAAAAAATATTCCCCAAGATTGTGGAAAGGAGAAAGGTCGAAGCCATCCACGACCTTGCCACGGTTCAGATGCTTCCTGAAGCACGGGAAGCACAGGAGATTCCCGAACTGCCGGAGGCGGAGGCGCCTTTCGATGCGCCGATCCTGCCGGAACCCGTCAGCATACCTGAAACATCCTCTCTGCCTGAACCGCCGCTCCAGGAAGAGACGCTCGAGAAGAAGGAATCTCCCAAGCCTGTCAAAAGAGTGAAAGAATTTGACCCGATGGGTTATCTGATTTCCCTCACCCTCTCCCTGGAACGGTATAATACACTGCGCGCTGCCCTTGAACAGGATGCCATGGTCATCTCCAGGGACAAACAAATCTCCAAAAAACTGAGCAAGACCATTGCGGACACCCTGGAAAAGAGCAAAGAGAAAAAAGAGGATGTCTCGAAAACCTCCCAGTATTTCCTCGAAATCGCCGGAATGCAACCGGAGGGGCTCGCGACCAAAGCCCTTCGAATGCTGGCCACAGACCAGCATCTGTCCCAAATCTTTTCCTCGGAAAGAGGCCTCCTGTGGCTGAGAATTCCCTCCTCGCGAGTCGCTCTTCTGGGAACGCCTCCCCTGGAACAACCGCTCCTCCGGGACGCGGGGCATTCGAGCTGGACCGATATTCTCGAGAAGGTGCAAAGAGAAAAAATAGACCCGATTGAACTTCTGCTTGACCTGACACTGGTCCAGCCCCAGATCCAGTTCCTCCGCCTTGCTCTCTTTGAAGGAACTCCCGTGCATGAATTGGAGGATAGCGCCACTTATGAATTCGGATTTGCGCTGGCAGAGATCCTCGAACAGGGGCGGAAAAAATACGAATCTTCCCTGCAGATCAGCCAGCGCCTGAAAGACATGGCCGCCGAACAACCGGAAGACCTTGCAAGAGCTGCCCTTGAACTCTTTGCGGAAAAATCATTCCTCTACGACTTCTTCTCACTGGATCTCACACTGAAACGTCTCCGGGATATGAATCCGCAAAAACCCCCCAGCAAACCCAACCCAATGAAACCCGACGCCAGCGAGGAGGAGATCAGCGAAATTTACTGGGCTGAAATCCAGCATAAAGTCATGGAAGAGGGCGTTGATCCCCTGACAATCAAAGCCATTCTCGATGACGTCAAAAAAAATAATATCTTGCCTGAATTCGCAAAACCCTTTATTCGCACCCTTGATCCTCTCCGGGAATTAAAGGAATTGCCCGCACTGTCTCTCAAAAGATGCATTTACGTCCGGGATATGAAACCCCTCTCTGATCTCCAAGAACTAAGTAAACTCGACCTCACTGAGTGTGCGGGAATCCTCAGCCTCGATCCCCTGGAAAATCTCAAGAACCTGGAATGGCTGGAACTCACCGGATGCAAGGGAATCAACGATCCGAAACCCCTCTCCAGATTGAAGGGACTCAAACACCTGAGCCTGTCCGGTTGCGGAGGGATCGTTGACCTGGAACCCCTGAAATCCCTCACTGCCATGGAATGGCTCGATCTCACCGAATGCCGGGGGATTGTGGATATCAAACCGCTTGAGAATATGAACAAACTGCAGTGGCTCGACCTGACCCGATTGACAGAACTCGTCCATTTGGGACCACTGACACACCTGAAATCTCTCTCGCGACTTTATCTGAATGGGTGTACACGGCTTACGGACCTGGGGCCTTTGGAAAATGCCCCTTCCCTCAAAGGATTATACCTCAAGGAATGCGCCAATCTCTCCAACCTCAAACCCCTGGCGAATCTCAAATTTTTGGAAATCATAGATCTGACCAATTGCACGTTAATCAGGGATTTATCCCCCCTGGTTCATATCCGTTCCCTCGGAAGAATCCGCATTGTGGGAACCGGCGTTGATATCAACGGCATTCCCGGCCCTTTGAGGGAGAAAATCATGGTTTGAATTTACGCAAATCATAATTCATACACGCCCGTTCTCTTGACCGGTTACAATATCTCCTTGACACATCTGAAACTCCTTCCAAATTCATAGGCTTTGATTTTGTTCGATGACTTTAAAATCATGGGTAAATATCAACGCTTCATCGGGAAAACCAAAGAATAGAGAAAGGGGCAACGCTGGTATGAACAAGATCCTGACAACCATTGTGCTGCTCTGTTTTTCCAATATTTTCATGACCTTCGCATGGTACGGGCATTTGAAACACCTCAATACCAAACCCTGGATTTGGGCTGCGCTTGTGAGCTGGGGAATTGCGCTTTTTGAATATCTGATCCAGGTGCCTGCCAACCGCATCGGACATCAGGTCTTGAATCTCGGGCAGCTCAAGATCCTCCAGGAGGTCATCACCCTTTCCGTGTTTGTTCC
>Ga0315277_10006582_pt1 | contig 15165 bp, 15 predicted proteins | sample YL17G05_15_MG_FD_203695 | JGI IMG/M metagenome (GOLD analysis project Ga0315277, IMG submission 203695) | Sediment microbial communities from Yellowstone Lake, YNP, Wyoming, USA - YL17G05_15 | ecosystem: Environmental > Aquatic > Freshwater > Lake > Sediment | place: USA: Wyoming | collected...
GGGTAGGCGAAGCTGGTGTAGCTTACTTGCCCATGATCATGCCGTTCTCGATTGTCAGTAGTTCGGAGCTTGGAGTGTTGAGCGCTCCGAGCGGACAACCGCATCCGGAAGCATGGCCTTTGCCCTTCCTGAGTGTCCCTTTGTAGAGTCCTTGTTCTATCGTTGTGTGGTGCTCGCGTTCCCACTGTTCGATTGGGATTCCGTACTTGGGTTGGATAGCATCTCTGTACCATTCTGGGATTACGTTGAATGCGCAGAATGGGATGATTCTCATGTCTGGGCTTAGGTAGTGTATGTCGCATCTTCGCAGGCGTTCTTCGTCGTGGTTGTACTTGTCCATGAAGTGCATCATGCCGAGGAACATTGACTTGTGGTGGAATGCTCCGAGAGCGCCGTAGTCGTTCTTGACGAGGGCGTTGAAGAGGAGCTTGCTAAGCGCCAATCCCTTAGGCTGCTTGCTTCTGTCGATGAAGGTCCCCATCTTGGCGAGAACCTTCGCCACGACTAGGTACTTGTTCTTACCGGATTTGAGTTCGTCCGCCTTCTCCTCAAGGTATTCGAGCAGACCTTCAAGGTCCACGAATGAGGCGATTGGCACGAGCTTGTCACCGTCTTTGAAGACGTATGTGCCTGCACCGCATGCGAAGTGGATTGAGAGCTCGTAGCGTGGCCGCTTGGTGAGAGCTTCGACGAAGTGGGTGATTGGGACGCAGCTTGGGACGGGGAACCATGATTCCCTGTCGACTTCGCCGTTCGTCTGTTCTTCTATGCGTTGAATGCAGTCTGGGATTGTTATTCGGTACTTCTCGCGCTCGGATTTCGATAATCTACCTGTTAGCGATACCGGTTGGAAGTTTACGGCATGTATGACGTCCATGTTCCTTTGACCGAATCTGATCAGACCACCAAGTTCGTGGTCGTTAATGCTCTTGATGACTGTCGGGACGAGGACGATTCCAAGCGCTGTTTTTCTGCAGTTTTCTATTGCCATGGGTGCTTCCCAGTGGTTCTTGGGGTTGGTTCTGGGTGTTACGCCGTCGAAGCTCATGTAAACGGTGTTGACACCAGCTTCTCTGACGCGTCTCGCCAGGTCTGGGTCTTGGGCGAGGTTGATGGCGTTGCTGTTCAGTTGAATGTGTTCGACGCCTTCCTCTCTGCAGATCCGGACGATGTCGACGAGATCATCTCGAAGAGTTGGTTCTCCACCGGTGATCTGAATTGCATTACCTGGAACGGGTCTCTCAGCACGCAGTGTCTGGACCATTTGACGTATTGTGTCCTGGGTTGGTTCGTAGACGTATGCACCTTCGACACCTTTCTTGGCGTAGAAGAAGCAGTACCAGCAGGTTAGATCGCAGCGGTTCGTAATTACCAGATTAGTCAGGCCAGAATGGCTTAGGTGGCTTGTGCATAAGCCACAGTTCGTTGGGCATGCGCACTTTTCTAACGGGACGTTCGGGTTCTCAATACCTTTTCCGTTGTGTGAGAACTTTGCGAACTTGTAATACATGTCCGCGGAGCCGAAGTAAAGTTCCTCGACCTCGCCATGATCGGGACATGTCTTTGCTATCCAGATTTTGCCTTCGCGTTCGAAGACATTGGCTGGAAGAATCTTGTTGCAGTCGGGACAGATGCTTCTGGTTTCCCTAATCTGTTTAGTCTCAGTTCTTTCAATCTGAATAGTTTCCACTTTTACCACCGTACTAGGTAAACTAGGCGGCGGGTTGGTTTTCATGTATATTAATAGTTTCCAAACCAAAACTAAGGTGAAAGGTGGGTTCTCGCCGTAATTTCAGCGTAGAATGCGTAGTCTAAACAGGTTCAGACCCTCTCTGAGAGTCAAGAAATGTTCGCTTCCCCTTCAGAGGGAGGGGGGTGGGGGGGCTTAGTTTTGTGTGGACAACATGTTACTTTGCAATGGGCGGAAACCTTGTTATGCTTTCTGGTCTGCTTTCCCTGCAATCGATTTCGTCTGATTTCCGGACATAGTCTTGTAACATATCCATTCTGACGGTTCGTCAAGGGGGAAAGGACAAAACGCGAAATAGAGGTAAACCCTTATTTCCCACAATTTCAAGATTTGCGTGCCAACGTACACTAGAGCGCGCTTGACGATGAGTTTAGTGGAAGTCGACTCACGATACAGGGTGACTTTGACAAGTGACGTTCGGAAAATGGTTGAGGTTAGGAAAGGCCAGCGCGTTTACATTGTTCCCAAAGGAGACAGCTTTGTTGTCATTCCACTTAGCGACGATGTTGACTCGCAACTTCAGAAACTAATAGGAAATGTCAAGTTCAACAAGGCCGCTAGGAAGAAAGCTGAGACATTTCTGTTCAAGCAGGCAAGATAGTTGTCCTACGTGGCGGACACAGAGTTTCTATTCTCGCTCAGACCTAAAGATCGGTCGACAAAGCCGACACGTAAAATTCTTCGAAAAGTCCGCCAACACGGAATCCAAGTCCGCCTCCTGGAATCTGCGGTTCAAGAAATGAGGGCAGTACTTTTTTCCCAAGGAAAAAGCCACCGGGATGCATATAGGAGCTTGATCCTCATCAAGACGAAACTCACAAAACATGGGATTCTGGAGGAACCAACAACCATCGACGATTACATCTTGGCAGACAAGCTCCGCGAAGAGCACGCTGAACTAACATACTTTGACTCGCTTCACGCAGCAGCCGCGCTCAGACTGAATACGATCTTGCTCACTAACGATAATGTCTACGCTCGCTGCGAAGTCAAGACAATAACGTTTGAGGAGTTGGCGAGGTAAGCAAGACAGAACATAATGTTTTAGAGATCGAAAACTGATTTTCGCCAATTCCCCCAAGAAGTCCTATCTTGCACTTCGGTGTACGTCCGGTAAGCAATTCTGCGGGACAGCATGTTACTCTGCGGCAAAGGCGCTAGGAGAATCGACTACAGGTAAACCTCATCTGAGGGCCAGTATGTGGCCCAGTCTGTTCGAGCAGTAGCGAGGTAATTGTCGGACAATCAATCTCGAATTGTCGGACAGTCCGTTAATGATCGAATCTATCCTTGTGAGTATGTGCCCCTGCATCTTTCCTGTGTGACATTTCCGCCGTCGTTGACAATGTGCGTATCCATTATGTGGCGGGATCATACGCTTTCGACATAGCTATTATTCATCGTAAACCTCACTACTGAGGAGATGACTTTGAGCGAGAGCGCGAAAACTCCGACCGAATCTTTGACAACTGTCTCCAGAATAATGATGCCTATGGACGCCAACGTGGCCGGCAACGTGTTCGGTGGAACAATTCTGAGGCTGATTGATGAGGTGGCGTCCATAGTTGCTTTCCGACACGCACGAAAGAACGTAGTAACAGCGTCTATCGACCGAATGGACTTCCTAGCCTCTGTTTACATCGGTGACCTACTGCGACTGAATGCCTCCATCAACTATGTCCACAGAACATCAATGGAGATTGGAGTTCGCGTAGAGGCCGAGAACCCATTGACCGGCCAAGTCAGGCATACCGGAACATGCTTCCTAACCTATGTTGCTCTTGACAAGAATCGGCAACCCACTCCTGTCCCACCACTGACTCCTGAGACTGAAGAAGAAAAACGCCGCTGGGCAGAGGCAGAAGTTAGACGAAACCTGAGATTACAGCAAATAGGCAAGGACTCTATCTAAACTACCCTGATGCTCCTCGGAAAGCTTCAAGAGCGCATCCCCTCGCTACGTACTTCTTCAAGGCGCGAAGAATGATCGGAGTCGTCATCACCTTCGATGATGCCGAGAACAAGGCATGGATAACGGTCTCTGAAACAGACTTGAATCGGCTCATCGGTCACGATGCAAGTTTTCAATTTAGCAAGACGAAGGATTTCAAGGGAAAAGTCATCGGCGTAGAAACTGATTTTCTGGTTGTGAAATTCGACGAACCTCCTCTAGGCCTTGGGCAAGGGAGTCAAGTTGCGATTTCAGACTAGAAGATCAAAGTAAACTCAAGAACACGTCAATCTCGCTGTGGAATTACAGAGCCTGTCCATCTCGGCTTTTGCACCTGAACGGGAAGCTGAGCGGTACTTATAATGCGGTGTGCATTCGCTGTAAATGTGGCACATTAGTGTACGATGTGATCGTCTGAGGCGGGGCCTGTGATAAGAAATATGGATAAAGACTGGCGTGAACGCGTCGTCAAGAACAATCTTGACTTGATCATACTAAGGCTCCTGAGCTCCAAACCCAGATGGGGATATGAGGTCAACATTGCTATACGAGACAAGTTTAGGGTCTACCTCAGCGCAGGGACGCTGTATCCGCTACTCCACTCCCTCGAGGAAGAGGGGCACATACAGGGCGAATGGGAATCGGAGAAAGGTCGAGGAAGAAGAATCTACAAGATCACAGAAACCGGAATCAGCTTCCTAGAAGCTGGAGAAAAGGCAACGCTGGAACTAGCTCGACTCATGCAAAGTGAGGCGACTGAACCGAAGAGCTAGACTGCTCGAACAGAGCACCATGCTCTCGTCTGGTCATGTCTTATTTCGAAAGCAATATCAATAGCTCAATGTCCTCCAAGCGGCGAATCAGAAATGCAGGCCCCGAATGCAGTCTCGAAAGCAATTGGATTCTTCAGGAAGAATCCAACGGCCCGCGTCATACTGATTATTGCTGTGCTATTCGTCGCGACTTACGGTAGCGTCGATGTTCTCAGGATCGGTTTGAGGACGGAATCCCCGTTGATGGTGGTTTCTTCTGAGAGCATGGTGCCAACGTTGAATGTGGGTGACATTATTCTGGTTCGAGGAATCGACGCGCGCCAAGTGACTGTCGGAACCATAATAATCTTTCATAGTCCTAACAACTTTGACATGCCTATAGTTCATCGGGTAATCCAAGTTGACGATGAAGGAAACGCAATTTTCTTTCGAACCAAAGGCGACCACAACCCTGGACCAGATGGGTGGAGAGTCCCAGCAGAGAACCTGATGGGCGTGTATGTTGCGAAGATTCCTTATGTTGGTCTTTTGAGCCTGCAGCTACGCGGCCCCTTGGGAATCACTCTCATAGTACTACTGGTCGCGCTGATTATCGTAATCGAGTACAATGAATCCAAGGGAGCCGCGAAGCGGACTTCCAAGTAGTGGGATCGGTTTTCAGTCGCCTGTCGTCACGAGCTCGCCGACTATGGCTGTGTGCGTACGCAAAACGCCTTCTAATGTTTGGATCCTTGTCCGAACCGTCCCGGTCAGGTTATTGATGTCCGAGGCTTCAAGGAAGGCGATAATGTCAAACATGCCCGTAACTGGGTGAGCCGTCTTCACACCCTCAATCTTGGAAATTTGTTCTGTGATCATTCTGGATTTCCCAGGGGCGATTTTGATGAGAACGTAGGCCCCAATCTTTCGCCTGTCAGCCATAGAATAATCGCCGGATAATTCTCGGTGCTGCGCCTCTATTTTGATTCCTCGGAGATGACGGCTTTCTCTTTTGGTTCGTAGGCGATGAGGGCTTTCTCTTCGAGAGTGTTTTGGAGTATGTTGACTGCTCTGTGAACTTCGGTTTCCTTCTTTGCTCCTGTGCATACGAGTTTGCCGCTGGCGAAGAGGAGTATGACGACCTTGGGGTCATCCATTCTGTAGATCAGGCCTGGGAATTGCTCGGGCTCGTACATCGTGCGCTTTAGTGAATAGGTGGACTTCTCGAGGTCTATGGCACCTCCAAGCCCAGCGGAGGCTACGATGTTTTGAATCTGAATCTCAGGCTTACCAAGAATCACTATGCCGTTTCGCTTAAGTTCATCAACAACCTTCATCACTGCCTTTCTAGCTTGGCGTTCAGATTTTGCTCCTGTGCAGACCATTTTCCCTGAACTGAAAATCAAAGTCGCCGTCTTCGGCTTCTTTAAGCGGTAAACCAATCCCGGGAACTGTTCAGGTCGATATTCAACTCCCGGGAAGACGCGAACTATAGAATTCAAATCAATATTCTGATGGAGCGTCGCAGATGCGACGACGTTTTCAACGTTGATGAAGACTTTCTTACTCAGCAGATTTGCCACCTTATATAGGCGACTATTTAACCACCCGTAACCCCCATCCATATATAAGCCTAGGCTGTTCCGGTTCTGTTCGATCCGAGGCGCTTCTAGGTTATTGTTCGGTCGGCGGCGCTTTCAGTCTGTCCCTTACTTGCTCAGAGAGTTAAGCCTCTACTCGAATGGGGCCGCTGCGTTTCGGCTAGTGCTTCAAGCGTTTCTTGATTGAGATGATACCGAAGAACGCGGCGAGGAGTGAGGCTATGAGCGGCATGGCGTAGGCTGGATATTCGGGAATCGGTGTGACCCAGTTCACCGTGACATCGGCATTTCCAAAGTTGCCTACATTGTCAAATGCAACCACAACCACAGTATAGGAGCCAGGCTGCGAGTACGCGTGGTACTGGACTTCGCTCACTTCACTCTGGCAACAGTAAGGAACATCGAGGACCGCACCGTCGCCAAACTGCCAGACCAGCCTTGTGATCCAGAAGCCTGGAGTGGTTTTCGCATTAACACCGAACGAATATGCTTGCGGGGGCGGGTTCGTGAGTTGAACCGAATCGAACATCACCTGCAGAGCGCCGCTTGTGGTGACAGGGTAGTTTGTTGTCGTGGTTAGGGTGAAGGAGATGCTCGTCGTGGCTGATGCGGTGTCGGTTGTTGCGTGTGCGGCTAAGCTCATGAATCCTAGCACAGCGGTTAGGAAGATCATGAAAGCAAATAGGGAGCGTGCTTTCAAGTTCGTTCAAGGGCAGACCCTGAAACTAGGAAGATAAACCTACCCGGAAAGAGACACAAAGCGATGTCATTTTGAAACAGGTGGGGCTGGGAGGGTTAACAGCCCTATTGCACACAACATGTGAATCCACGGGGAACCCCCGCAAGCGGACCGAGACTGCGCGGACAGTATCGCGGAGGAGAACTCTCTCCTATCCGCTTGGTTCAGACTACTTTCTGCGACGCCTCACAATGGCTAACGTTGTTAGCCCTAGAATGATTCCGACCAAGATCGACTCTATCGGGAAGCCGGGGATGGCTGGCATGACAAGTGGCGTTGTCGTGCTTGACGAGGGCAAGGTAACAGTCACAGTGGCTGTACTGCTTGGTGTGCTTTCAGTGCTTGTCGTCTGGCTACTTGTTACTTCACTACTCGTACTCGTTGACGTCTGAATACTTGAAGAACTAATCTCCGAAGAAGTGCTTGAAGTTGTACTCGACGTCGTTGCAAGTGAACTTGTGCTGGTAGCAGTGGAAGTTGTGACTGCTGAGCTTGTCGACGCTGTTGTCGCTACTGTTGTACCCCCGCCTCCACCTGGGGGGGGGTCGAGGTGGAGAATGAAACTCACAGTCAACGGAAACGCTGTCACTTGTGTCCCTACGGCAAGCCCATTTGTGCTGGACCGCAAAGAGAGAGCATTTAGACCGCCTCCAACAGTGATTGCGGGCGTCAATGATGTGACGGTCCACGTTGTACCATCATAGTGGATGGTGACTGGAAGGCCTGTTACTGTATCTCTTCCCACGGCCCAACCATCAGTCGCTGGGGGACCACCGAGCACGGAAATACCGTTTATGTCAATGGGGTTGGCAGCACCTACAACTCCAACCAGTGTCCAAGACACACCGTTCCAATAGAGTATCGTGGTGCCCGTGCCTGCTGCCCAGCCATGGGTTGCATCCTGGAAGAACAGCGATCTTAGGATTACAGGGGCAACGACACCACCAGGATTCGGAATAACAGTGCCCCATGCGTCACCTCCTCCACTAGTGGTATGAATGATCACTGGCGGAATTACACCGCCACCGCCTCCGACGGCCCATCCGCTCTGCCCTCCGCTTGTCGGATCAAAGAACACAGAGAAAAGATCAGTACCCGCGGGAAGTGCCGGACCGGCCACAGTCGCGAAACCTCCTCCAGAACTCGTTGAGTGCATTATGACGCCTCTGTCTCCAACCGCCCAGCTGTTTGAGTCGCTTACCATGTAGACAGATCTCAGAATGCATGAAGCTAGAACGCATGCAGGAACGGCCCTGCCCGTCCATGTGTTCCCATCATACCACAGTGTCGAATATGCTGCACCTGTGCCTCCAACAGTCCACCCACTTGAACCCCCGGACAAGTGAACCCCGTAAAGGGCCGATATTGTCAGCGGCGAGACGGACGGTGCACGTGTCCAGCTGAAAGAACCACCGTTCCAACGCAATATTGTTGGGTTGCTTGTTGGATCAATATTGCCAACTGCCCAGCCATCCGAGTCACTTACCATGAAGACTGAGTTCATAGCCACTCGATGGGTAGCCGTCGTCGTGCTCCAAATTGCGCTAGTCGAACCACAATTGGACAAACAGAAAGCGGCTACGCCCGAGTCTCCAACAGACCAAATGTTGCCTCCGGATGAAGCAAAAGTCACGAAATTCAGATCTAACAATGTCGCTACTTGGTTGGCCGAGAGTTTTGTCCACGTGGGTGCTGAATCGAGCGAAGTTCCGAACAGGACGACAGCTCCACTCGCGTCTGAGTCACCGACAGCCCAACCTTGGGATGAACTTGTTAAGACAATCGAACGAAGACTTGTTGTGCATGCTCCCGGACTTACGGCCCCAGTCCATGTAATAGCATCGGTCGTATGTACGATTGTACATGAATCACCCACCGCCCAGCCGCTTGTTCGAGACGACATTGAGACTGAATTAAGGTTGACACCAGGGACCGGGGTAAGTAAAGCAGTCCATGTTCCTCCTGTGTAATGGTAAATGTTAGTCGCGCCCGCGTTTCCCACTGCTATTCCATCGTCGGCTGTGCATGGAGACCCAGTGCAGTGTGTCATGTAGACCGAATTGAGAGGAACAGCTACCGGTCCACTAATCAGGTCCTCGGACCACGCGCCACCACTGCCAGGAACGCCATTCCACACCCAGAAGGCTCCGTTGACGCCATTTTCGGTTCCGACGGCAAATGCTTGTACAAAGTCCCCTTGAAATGAAGCACTCTTAACTAGGGAAACGCTCCGAAGCTCAGTTGGGCTAGCACCTGAGGGCACTGGATAACTCGTCCAACCTACACCGTTAAAGTACAGTGCCGCTCCATTGCCGCCCGCCGTGCACACCGCTCCCGCGCCAGCAGCAACCCCCCCCACAATCCAACCAGACGAAGACGTGATGCTGGACAGCGAATTCAGTGGACCACCAAAGTTGACGGAGTTCAGTTGACAGTCTGTGGGCGATCCGGCCTGATTCCATGAAAAACCATCCCAGTTGAATACGAAACCATTATCGCTTACGGCCCAGCCGTTGCCTGACCCTTTACCACTTGTACCCCCACTCAACATGTAGACGCTGTGCATGTTTGAGTCGGGAATTCCAGTATATTCGGTCGGGGTGATGAGTCGCCAGACACCGGTGGTTGCGTTGACGCTCACAAGCGTTGACAGCAACATCACTGTCAAGAAGAGCGGAAGAAAAACCAGCTTGCCCTTCATAGGCTTCAATCTAATCAGTCCCCCATTTCGCCATATAAGCGTTGTTGTGTGCCACACATCCACATATCATAGGCATTTTCATTTTCGTTCGAACTCCTTGAGATACTTTCTCACTGCCTCCCGAATGACGAACGAGCGAGAAGGAACCCTATCCGCGTCTACCATCTCATCAATCTTATCCAGCAACTGAACGGGTAAGGTGGCGGTTATGTTCGCCATGCGCTTTGACTTACGGCCTGACATCGCATCCTCCCCCTCTGTAATCAAGGAGCTCTGGGCTAATGCTGATTCCTCCACGGACGTGCGTGACCAATGTGATGGCGCCTATCCTTCATGGTTTCTCGCTCGCCGCCGTCTCAAAATAGTCAACGTGGCGAGCCCGAAGACGATTCCAGCCAGTATCGATTCGAACGGAAATCCGGGAATCCCACCTCCACTAACACTTGACGTAGTTGTCGAGATCACCGTGCTCGTTGTTGAGGTGAACGAGCTGATGGTTGACGCCACGGAGGTCGTGATCAGACTGGTTGATGTTGTTACGGTTGAAACCACGGTTGTTGTTGCCGTACCTGTCAGAAGCCCGCCGAACGGAGAGAAGTGCAGAATCGCTGACAGCTCCCCCCCTGGAATGCCTGATGGAATCGTTTCGAACGTTCTCGCTGAGCCAACAGCCCAACCATTGCTTGGCGAGGTCATGTATATCGAGTTGAGGATAGGTGGAGTGACGATCCCTCCTGAAGCAGTTGGTAGGTTCTGTCCGAGCAACGCCGGTGAAGTTGTGACATGACTCCAAGCGATTCCATCCCAGTGGAACAGTGTGGCGACAAGCTTTCCAGGGAGTCCACCTGTCCAACAATCGTTTGGTCCAGAGCAGTAGATCGTTTTCAGTGTTGCACTTGTAATACCACTCGGTGCTGTTCCGCCTGGTATTGTCGGTGTGGCTACGGGTTCCCACTTTGTGCCATCCCAGTACAGTATGACTGGTCCAGTCGCAAAGGCGCCTGGTCCAGCTCCGGCTGGTAATTGTATTCCACCCACAATCCATCCGATGGTTGGAGTCAGCATGAAGATCGAGGTCAGATTTGCGTCACGCGAAATAGTCGGAGTGCCGCTCACTGTTACCAAACTCCAAGTTCCAACCCCCCCTGTGACCGTGTAATGCAGAATAGTCGCGTTGTCTCCGACTGTCCAGCCCTCGTTGGGGCCAAGCATGAATATCGAGTTTAGTGATGGGATTGGCGTTGGGGTTGCGGGTGCGGGGAATATGGCCCACGTACCGACTCCTCCAGTCACAGTGTAGTGTAGGATGATGCCAGTGTTTCCGACACTTTGTCCAACAGCCCAGCCTTCAGTTGAGCTGACCATGAATACTGATTTGAGTCGATAGTTTCCGGGGGGTGGCGTTATTGTGTTCCAAGAGCCACCGGTGTAGTGCATGATTATTGGGCAGAGGGGTGGAGAGCAAGAGGCTGTGGCGTTTGCTCCGCCGCCTACAGCCCATACGTCGCCTGTTGAAAGCATGAACACGGAGTTAAGATGATTAGTGGCTCCAATCGCAATTCCCTTTGTCCACATGAAGCCGTTCCAGTGGTAGATTGTTGGTTCTGAGAAAGACACGTTGCCAACAGCCCAACCATCATTGAGGTTAGCAGGTCCTGTTACCGGAGGTCCGAACGATATGGAATTGAATGGGCTAAGAGTTGGACTTGTTACTGCGCCCCAAGTGAATCCATCATAATGAAGAATGACGCCAGCAGTCCCTACCGACCAAATATCGGCTGCTGTACTCGTGAATACGGAGTTGAAACTGAACGCGGTGACGGGCGATGTTGGAACAAGATTCGGTGGTAGTAGGGTCCAGCTTGCCCCTGAGTAGTGCAACATGGTACCGGTTCTTCCCACAGCCCAGCCTTCCGTGGCAGAGGCCATTGAGACAGAGAGGAGGCCATTTGTCGTTGTCCCTGGGCTTACGGGACCAGTCCAAATTCCTGTGGTGTAGTGAAGGATGATTCCACCGTCTCCGACAGCCCACCCGTCGGTTGGACTTAGCAGGTATACCGATCTCAGGGTTGTGGTGATTGGAGAAGAGAACGAGGTCCAAGTTCCCGCCGTATAATGATAAATTACGCCACCGGAACCAACGGCCCAACCCTCGGTTGCGCTGACCATAAACACCGAGTAGAATGGGATTCCAGCGACAGGAGGTTGAACCAAATTCCAACCGCCGCCCAGTCCCGGTGAGCCAGTCCAGTGCCAGAATGTTCCAGCTCCAGTTCTAGTTTCTCCCACTGCCCAAACGTCCGTAGAACTCAACATGGAAACTGCCCAGAGAGGCCCAGCGTTGGGACCGGTTAATCCTGCAACTTGTACGCGCCAAGTGATGCCGTCCCAGTGAAGAGCTGTGGCATTTGGAGCTGAGTTCACTATTGAGGTTGGAAACGTACCATTGAAACCGACGGCCCAACCGTCGTTTCTACTAATTGGAGCCTTAGGTGGTCCGAAACTCACGGAGGTCAGGTTGTACGCGGACGGACTGGACGGGAAATCCGGAAACTTTGGTGCAGGGACTAAATTCCAAGTCGCTCCGTCGTAGTGGAAGATCGCAGGGAGGCCAATGGTCGCGTTGGTTGTATGTCGCGAGTCTCCCACGGCCCAGCCTTCAGTCGCAGAAAGCATGTACATAGAGTTCAACTTGGGATTCGCTGGAGGGTTAATGTATGAATTCGGCGTGATGTCCCTCCATATCCCCATAACTGCGCTATCCGCTGAGACTGAAACCGCCAACACTAGAACAGAGAGAACCATAATCACAACTGTGAATCTCGTCTTGTGCATTGCAACCAACTGCTAATCTAACTGAACGAAGACCGTTGAATGAGCGATGATTAATAACATTAAGTAAGCATTACATGTTAAACAACGAAGAACTCATTTCGTATTTGTTATCGTGAAAGTGACTCGTTTACAGGTTCAAATTTCCAGGGCTAAGGTACCGTTCCAGCACAGAGAGAAATGCGTAAATCGCTTGCAGGGATCCAGAGTTTGACTTCAACTTGTTGAGCGGCAGGTTGAGATCCTCGCTCGTTTTAGACGTTCACGGCTAGATTTGGCCTGACACTTGTGTCGCCTATGGTTCGGGGCGCGGGGAATCTGACTTGGAAGCTTAAATGATGCCGGCTAGGCGGCTAAGAACTCCTTCTGAGACACTCAATCTCATGATCTGCCAAGCAACCTTCACACATAGTATTGCCACATCCCGTGCAGGTCTTCAACTGGCCTTCCAACGCTCGCCCACAAAAGCCACAATACTCTCCGGCCAGCAAGGCGTACGACAACCTCACGGTCTTGAGGCTTCATGAATCCTATAAGCCAGATTCTCACAGGCTCGAGCAACAGTTGATTTCGATGAACCTCCACGTCAGGTTGTACGGCGTCTTCCGTTCAGCTGCCAGAGCCAGTGAGTTGGATCTGATGATTCCAGAGGAGAATCCTACTGTGAAATCTGCAATCGCCCATCTCGTCTCCAGGGAATCTTTCGCAGATCTGAAGCATCTACTCTTGGATACAGAAACATCTGACCCTAGGCCAAACGCTCTGATTATGGTCTCGGGACGTGAAGTCAACACGCTGAATGGATTGGATACGAAGCTGACAAGTGGTGACGAGCTGGCCTTGCTGCCTGTGGCCCATGGCGGTTAGGACTGCGGGGTTGTTGTCTTTGCGTTACCTTTCTCAGAACGCATCTTGGCGGTTAGGAGTTCGTTCATGCTCCCGCTCCGGTAGCCAAGCAGATCAAAGGTCACGTACATGAAGCCGAACTCTCTGAGCCCGTCGCCTATTCTATCGAGTAAGCGCTCATCGAAAAAGAGATTTCTTTCGTCTTTTCCGATCTCGATTCTTGCAAGGTTTCCGTGATCGCGGACGCGCAGCTCCTTGACCCCGGTCATGGTTCGAATGAGATTCTCTGATCTCTCAACCCTAAGCAGCCTCTCAGGAGTAATCAGTTGGCCATATTGAATGCGCGAAGACAGGCAGGGCATCGACGGCTTGTCATAGTTTGGGAGTCCGAATAGTCTCGCTAACTCTCTAACCTCGGCCTTACTCATTCCTACCTCCGCCAAGGGTCTCCTGATTCCGCGTTCTGACAAAGCTGTCGCTCCAGGTCGATGTCCCGTGAGATCCTCCGCATTTGTGCCGTCGAGTATCACAGGGACACTCAGGTCCTTCGCGAGGTGGATGAGTTTCTCGCTCAACTCATTCTTGCAGAAGTAGCAACGGTTCCCATGATTAGAGACATAGTTCGGGTCGTCGAGTTCTTCGGTGCGGACAATCATGTGCCTGATCCCAATGAAATTCGCGAGCTGTTTCGTTTCCTTGAGCTCTGATGACGGGAGGCTGGGGGAATCAGCCGTTACTGCAACCGCATTGTTGCCTACTGCAAGTCGTGCAAGATAGGCGACCAATGTACTGTCAACCCCTCCTGAGAACGCCACGATGACGCGGCCAAAACTCTCGACCTGATCGACAATACTTCGAGTCTTGCCACGGAGATCAGCAGGCATCTCGGGGAGAGCCTGACTGAGCGTCTTGGGAGATTTCGCTGTTAACATTTTATTGTACAAGACAGTTCTCATTGTACTTAGGCGTTTCCAGGCGGCGAAAAATCCTGCGCGAGATTCTCGAAAAACTGGTGAAGGGTAAGATCTCAATTGAAGAAGCCGAGAAGTCGTTGAGGATCAACTCTGTCGAGCAAGTTGCGAATATCGCGAGGCTCGATGTATCAAGAGATGTCCGCCGGGGCGTTCCAGAGATCATACTGGCTGAAGGAAAATCACTGGACGACCTTACAAGCATTTGCACCCGTATGCTGGAGAAGAGTGGCCGGGTGATTATCAGTCGACTTGATGATCTACAACTCTCCAAACTCAATGAGAAATTCGAGCGGGACTATGAACGACAGCAACTTGCACACGCGAAATCGATGGTGATCAGAAAAAGGGATTACAGCAGGACGGAAACCGGTGGCAGAGTTGGAATCTTAACGGCTGGGACCGTGGATCTCGGTGTAGCCGAGGAGGCTGCCATGATTGCAGAAGAGATGGGATGCAAGGCGTTTGTGGAAGCCGACGCCGGCGTTGCAGGGATACACCGCATAGTTGAGCCACTTCGAAGCCTGATTGAGAATGATGTAGACTGCCTTATCGTAGTGGCCGGCCGAGAAGGCGCCCTGCCGACGGTCGTTGCTGGACTTCTCGATATTCCCATCATAGCGGTACCAGCATCATCAGGTTACGGGTACGGAGGCCAAGGACAAGCCGCTTTGATGGCTATGCTTCAAGCATGCTCCCTCGGCCTAGCTGTGGTAAACATTGACTCCGGCATCGCGGCAGGGGTAGTTGCTGCACAGATCGCGAACCGCGTTGCCAAAGCACGGCGAACTAAGGATCTGACTGAATCTAGCTGACTTTGACAGTCTTTAGATGACCGACGGCAGCCCTTACCACTTCGACTGACTTGAGAAAGGCAGCCCTCTCCTCGTCGTTTAGTTTCAGCTCTATAACGCGTTCCACACCGCGGGCACCAAGGACAGCGGGCACGTCAAGATAGATGTCCTTGACTCCGTACTCCCCATTGAGATGCGCGGTGAGACATAGGACCATCTTCTTGTCCT
>Ga0315277_10006584_pt1 | contig 15163 bp, 16 predicted proteins | sample YL17G05_15_MG_FD_203695 | JGI IMG/M metagenome (GOLD analysis project Ga0315277, IMG submission 203695) | Sediment microbial communities from Yellowstone Lake, YNP, Wyoming, USA - YL17G05_15 | ecosystem: Environmental > Aquatic > Freshwater > Lake > Sediment | place: USA: Wyoming | collected...
TGGGGAACGGGCAACAACGTCGAATACTCCGGAATGATACAGTTCGAATAGACGATAATCTCAGGCAAGGCGCGTGAGAGCAAAAAACGATTTCGAATGACTATCGTTCAAAACTCCACTCCTTTTATTTCGCCGTTCCTCCCCTATGGGCTTTTCCGAGAATCATGATGGGTCCCGTGGGAACATGACCCAAGCTCAGCTAGAAGTCCTTCTTCCGAAATCAATCGAGTGGAAAATTGCGCTTGGACTCAAACCCCTATGAAGGGTTTTTCCGATTGCTCGATATTCATCCTTCGCGATATGACCTTCGTAATTATCATATCTCATCACGTAGATTGTCGGAAAGGGTGTTGATTGGTTTGGATGTTTTCGAAGCGATCCAGGTGAGAAAATCAGTCCGAGCATATGATTCGAAGCCGATACCGAAGGAAATCCTCATGAAGATTCTTGAGGCAGGGCGCATTTCTCCATCGGCGGCTAACTGGCAGCCGTGGCATTTCATCGTGGTGACTGATCCGGAAAAGCGCGAAATCCTCTCGAAGTGGATATGGACGAGATTCTTGAGAGAATCGCCCGTAGTCATCGTGGGATGCGGTGATAAGAAGAGATCGCCCGAATTTCACGTCATCGATGTATCAATCGCATTGCAGTCGATGGTCCTTATGGCGACAGCGGAAGGAATTGGAACCTGCTGGGTAGGGGGTTTTAAGGAGGATGTCGTGAGGGAGCTTTGCAAGATCCCGGAGAATTTCGAAGTCGTCTGTCTGATCGCAATGGGATATCCGAGAGAGAAGTTCAGTCTCTCAAGGATCATTGCGGGAGGGAAGCGAAGGAAGGCGATTTCGGAGGTCGTCAGCTTTGACGAATTCGGAAAGAAAGATGCGTAGCGGCTGCTTCTCTTGTACTGCCATAGACAGCGATTGTCGCATGATGTTGTCAGTGTTCCAGGCTTCTCGAATAACTGTTGTTGAAGCCTCAAACCGTGACAACAATGAACCATAACCGTGAGCTAGTCGTCTTTCCTCCCCTATGGGCTTTTCGTGTGCCTGCTGGCGCGCGCCTCCGCGTGTACGTTCGCGGGCACCAGCTCAGAGGGATTTGAATCTCTGCCTAGCCAGTATGTCGGAAGTCTGCGAAAATCAAGCAGGATTTCGTACCGGGGCCAAACCTCTTCTATGCTTTCCAGACGTTGACCTTATCGCCGTCGAGTATTCTGTCGAGCACTACGTAGTAGATGGTCTTAGACAACGGCTCAGAGAAGACTCCCCCACACTCAGGACATAACAAGGGGTTATCGAATGAGAACTTGCCTCCACAAGGGCACTCGATTAAGCTCCGTTCTATCAGTCTGAGGGCCTCTGAATTCCCTTCCCTTGTGTACGTTCACGGATGCTCGGCCCTCTGTCCCAACTCCTCGAATAGTCTGGTATAGAATGGGTCATATGAGGAGAATGTCAGGACAGTAGTATCTCTGCTGCAATACAGAAAACCCTCGTTACAGAAGCCTGCGTGGTAGGAGTATTCACCAACTCCTTCAATCTCGGCACCACATTTGATACATCGGAATTTGCCCATGATGGCCAAATCCTCGAATCGGGATGTCTCTACATGGCTTAAGGCATTTTGGAGGCTGTTTGCTGCGTTATGTTTGCCAGCAAATCGGGTAGCGGCTCTATCGCAGCCCTATCTTCAAGTCCGCTGCGTTACTTGGGGGTTACCGTGCCTTTCCTGGAGAGAGTACGGGTGATAGCAAGAATTATCGTTGCCCAGTCTCTTCGGTGTATGACATACCGGTCATGAAGGATATCGCAGCGGTGGATTCGAATATGGAGGAAGGAAGGCTAGCACGTGACCTCGCAAAGGAAGTCGTCATTGCGGTATTTGCATCGATGATAGCGTCGTTCGTCCTCGACCGTCTCAAAGTCATCGATGTGGCTTCGTTCGGATATCTCGCATGGGCGATCCTGGTAGCTGCAATTGCCATTGCAGTTGCTGGGCTGAGCATTCTTACGAGCTACAAGAGAGTAGTAGAACTGTCCGAAGAGAAGGAAAGGTACAAGATGGAACTCGAAGACAGATATGTCCCACTGTGGGCGAGAATAGAGACTATCAGCAAGGAGCTCTCTGACCGCGGAACTACAGAGGCATACATAGAGACACTGCGTCTCAGATTCGAGCGAGTCAAGGTGGTTTTCAATTGCACCCAACCCGTGGACATGTTCGTCAAGTTCTCGTCGCATCTATACGGGTTCGGTTTGGAGTCAGAAGGGCAATCTCGTGAGTCACGCTACCATTGGGGAATAACTCTGTATGAAAACCTTGGGTCGAGACATTGGGAAAAAGAGTTTACTACCACCAGCGGAGGTTATTACTATTTTATATCGAGACTGCCAGAGAAAGCCGAGAATACCAACGTGACAATTGAGCTTTACGAAATACAAAAATCACGAAGGAGAGCAGGATCAGAACCGGTCTCGAAGAAAGTCGCAGAGGCTCCGAAACCTCAGCCTGCCAGGTCTTATCCGATTTTCCAGGGTCCGATTGAGGTTCATAAGCAGCGGGAACAGCGATACGCCGAGCTCGCAGAAGGAGACATTCTGGAGGGGACCATTGAGGAAGTTGATGGTTTCAGTTTTGATTTTTGCATTTTTGAGGAGAAGGAATACGTCAAGTTCTCAAGTGATAGGTCAAGGGGGAAACCCGCATTGGCGCTCTATGACCGTAGCGCATACTATGTCAAGTGGACAGTGCCACATTCTGGAACTTGGTTCATCGTTTTTGACCTGTATGGGAAGCAGTATGACCGAACCATAGGCGGGACTCTGAGAAGGACTAGTGGCTCTTAGTCGGCGGCGGTAGACCATAGGCCTCATGACTGGGAGCCAGAGGGATTTGAACCCTCAACCAGCCAGTAAGTCTGAAGTCGGTGAGAATCAAGCGGAATTTCGTACCGGAGTAAACCTTTTCTTTTCTTCATTCACATTGTTTACCAATTCACCGAGAGTGCAGGGAGCCGTGTGTGAACCGAGAAGACTGGCTCTTCTTCAATCAGGGGGTTATTGCTCTGGACTTGCAGTTAGGATTCAATCGCTCGGTGCTTTCCACCCGTTCCGAATCTGAGCTCGGGACCCGAATTCAATTGTCTCATAGCCGAGGTGTTCAAGATAGGAGTTGGTCTCTTCTCCTCCGTTGAATAGCTCGTGTGGCAGTTCTCGCCCGCTCGCAAAAAGGTTAGCGATACTGATCACGAATTTTGGCGGGTACTCCCTGTTGTCAATGATCACAAGGTACTTCGTCGGCTATCTCGCACGCGGCACTCCGTGTTCATCGATCCATTTGGCCGCGCTCAGAACATGTTCCTTCTGTATAGTGCTAGGTATCATGTCGTCCAACCCGAGTCTCCGACTATGCAATCTTGTCTTGGAATAAAAAACATAGTGCTATCTAGATCCTAGCATACGGAGCCGTGCGCGAACCGGGTCAATTGGCCTCCGAAGATGTCGGACAGCATCAGCTCGAATACATCTAAGCTTGAGGTGATTGCCTAATCAAATACCCTTTGTCATCCGAATCGACTAGCGCCGAGACGACGTAATGAAGTTGATTGGCGTTTTGGGAATCGCGTGGAAGTCGAGCTGGAAACCACTAATCACGAAAGACTAATGCTCGGCCACGATAATACCCTTGTTCATGAACCAAGAACAAGCTGAGCGCTTGGGAAGATCATATGAGAGTCAGGAAGGACGACAAACCCGCATTAATTGTCCTCATTGCGAGAATCGAATGACGATGTATTACAGGAAGACTACTGACGATTGGATTTGCGGGGCCTGCAAATTGAATGTCTTCATCAATATCATAGATTGGGGCACGAAGGCTTGATTGCCCTCGAAAGCCCGGCACGCACCTTAGAGTATGAACTTCGGCTACTCTAACGATTAAGTTGAAGCTGAAACATGAGTCTAGAAAATGGTGCCAGCCACAGCCAGTTGGGTCAACTTCTTCTTGAATAGCATGACCAAATCCTCAGTTGCGGCTAGCTTCTGAATCTCCTCACGTGTTACAACCAAGATATGCAATCTCTCGCTAAGTGCCATTGTGATCTGATGATGGGCCGATCTTAGATCTTCCGGTGAACCGGTTATTCCGTTTGAAGCTATCAAAATGCCGTGGTCCAAGCCTCTATGCTTAAGCTTCTGGGCAAAGAACGAAACCTCACTGCTGCCAACGGCGCTAGACCAGTTCTTGCATTCAGTCAGAAGTATGCGAGGCAGGAAACTGAATCCGTTCCTCTTCTGTTCATTCCAGAATGCAATGTCGATCTCCTCGGATGCGAACGAATTCAGGGTATTCCTCGTTGTGACAGAAACGCCAGGCACCGTCTCGATGAGATAGCAGATTAGGTCTTCGAGGGCCCGCCCTTTGACGTTGTTGTCTGTGGCACCGTCACTCTCTCTGAACAGAGAATTTACTTTCTGCCTTGAATACTTGGCCATGTCAGGGCCCCTCACTATGAGCGTGAGCCTTCCTGTCGCGTTTCTTCAGTATTGCCTCGGCCAGAGACTCATGACGAAGGACGGAGAGAAGTTCATCTACTTCGAACGCGAATACGTAAGGATACTCACTGGAATCGGTATGCAGAAGTCTGCGCTCTTTGTCAAAGTATATCAGAAGGCCCGCTGGCGCGTCTATCCTTCTCAGGTCGTTTCGGAGTCGATGCTCGGTGTCTTGTAGAAGCTGTGTTGAGAGATCGCCGGTCTTCAGTTCTACCAATATGGGATTGCCCAGACGAGACTGGATTTCATCCACCCACAGCGCCATATCTGCTCCATGGCGTCGGTCCTCCTTTCTGACGAGAACTACTCCACGCAATTTGGCAAATAGCTGGGCCAGGAGCTCCTCGATCTTACTGCCATCAACTCCGACGGCAATGGTCTTCTCCAATTCCTCGAGAACATCGTATGCCTCAAATCCGGCGAAATCACTCGCCAATGACGCACATGGCGCTCTCTTTCGTTCGATCGGTGCTCTTGCAGCCTCACTTCGAACCGGCTTTTTCGTACTCTTCCTGCCAATGCTGGGCTGCGCGAGAAACTGTTCTAGTGCAAAACTGAGACCTTCAGGGTTCTTGGAGGAGAATCTTGCATAGGCAAGGCCTCTCAAATTCAATGGTAGATCTACTCCTTCCGAAACCATCAGGAAAACAGGCACCTGCATTCCATGTGCCAATCCGATTTCATAGAACAAGGACGATTGGTCTTTGTGTGCAACTATGGCCAAGAAAAAGTCCGATTTCTTTAGTTCCTTCTCAAAAGACTCCTGCAGACTCGAATTCGACAGACGAATGTTCGAGGCAGTGCGGACAGTAATCCCTTTGCTTTTGACTAGCTTCTCAAAAGGATCCAAGTCGACATCGTGAGAAGCTGAGATGAAACACCTCATCTTTTCGCTATTGATTGCCGTGCCCCCTGCTCTTCTTGAACGGTAAGAGATGTGATGGAATAAGCCCCTTTCCCTTAGTCCAACTGAGATTGATGCAGCACGCCGAATGAGTCCGTACACGATTTTGCATTGTGTTTGATATATAAAGGCTATAATTATAGCCTTAAAGCCTTTAATACTCGGTCATGCATACAATAATGCGTGAAGAGTGTCAGAGTTACAACAGAGGTCAGAGTGCCAATTTCAGTCATTGAGAATGACATTCGCAAAACTCACAGACTTCATACCAGTCTTGAATCAGTTACTCTCGATGGAGACGAGTTGATCCTGAGATTCGGGCACGTCACAAGAAAGGCCTCCGCAGAAGATGACACCGATTCGATAGCATGCATGACTGATGCTGCAGGTGATAGAGCATCAACACCCGTTCCGTGGCTAGGCAACAACGTAAAGAAGGTTGCGACAAGAAAACGCAGGAGTTCAAAACGCAACAGGATGAAAACCCGAGGTTGGAACATCGTAACCAAAATGACAAACTCACATGGTCAGACCGTCACTGTCTTCGAGCCGTTCGTTGCTGCACTGCGCGGAAAGAAAATGTCAAAACGTGAACAGAAGGGAATCGTCGCCAGAATTCTGCGGGATAACGGGAATCGTCCGGGAGCCGCTTCAATTGATTACTTCTTGACCAACACCTTGGAGTACCTTCAGAAGGAGAAGCCAGAATGAAGACGTGCGGTTTCGAGGTTACCCTGTTGGAAGGGAAACCCTCAACGAAGTGGATCTCGGCAGACGGAGTGGCTCATACTGGCCCGACATTGATATTTGAAGCTCACGATGAAGAGCTTTGGATGCAATTCCTAGTGCAAGCAGATGAAGACACACTCAGCGCGGCTGTTAGGATGGCCATCTGCAAACCAAGTTCGGACTCTCTCATGCGGGTCATGCACAAGACCGACGTCTACGTATCTTCTGACAAGGTGAAAGGAAAGGTGTATCATCCTCTGGGGATAGCATTCATTGACGGGGAAGGTCGTCTCAGGCGACATCGGTTGGAAGCGGGCGCCGACTTTCCAAAGGAACCAATTGACAGGATTCTCACGGAGTTGAAGGGATGCGAAGTCGAACTGGCAAAGTACCAAGAAGTGACCTCTAAGCGAAATCCACCATTAGCGAACAAGTTGTGCGTAGCGATGGATCATGATTCCTACCAGAAGATGGTCTGTGTTTTCATCTGTGAGAAGGTCATGCCAATATTGGGAAGCGCGCAAAAGGGGAGTGGGTTGACTGACGGAAAAGTGGATTGATGCGGAGCTTACAGAAGATGACCAAGTAGTTAGCGCGTTGATTGGCAATGCAGCGGCCTTCGCCGCATTCGGTGGCGCCCCGCTTATGCTGACTGAGGCTGTCGAGAACGGCAATGATGCGATTGAAGACGCACGGCGCAACTTCGGTTTTCAAGGCAAGGGCTATATTCTCATCGAGGTGAACTCGGAAGATCAGCAGATACGTGTTATCGACAATGGAACAGGAATTCTCAGCCCTATTCACGTGCTGAAGAAACCGTTCAAGTCGCTGCGAAGAAACGTTGACTATGCAAAGGGTCAATTTGGCCGCGGCCTGCAAGGATTCCGCGGATTCTGTGATGACCTCTATTATGTCTCAAGACGTTCTTCTGTCCCGAATGAAGAATCAGATCTGGATCGAGGTTCTTCCACCGGGAGGACGGTGAGACTCCATTTCGTGCACAACCTTAGGCGAGGTGGGATAGAGGTTGTCGACGACGACTTGTTCGAGGATTTCACCGATTTTGCCACTGGTACAGTGGCTATCTATAGGAACTGGAAACCCGGCGAGTTCAAATGCCTCAACTTTACGTCAGTCTACAACCGTCTTGAACATCACTTCGGTGAACTCATTAGACGAGGAGATGTGCAGATCCGATTGATACTCGATGAAGAAGAGCTTAGGGTTGAGCCACGTGTTCTCAACGAGGACCATCGAATCCCAATACAGCCCATTGGAGTTCAGGATGCCACAGGGGGTACGTTGGGTAGCATCGAGTTCTTTCTGTACTACTCGTCCCAAGCAGACAAGCACGAGTACAAGAAGCCATTCCTTATGGTCGATGACAGGCCGTTGGGCGCCTCATTCTTTGCAGCTTTTCCTGAGTTCGCGGACCAGCCTGTCTGGTCTTCCCACTACTTAACGGGTTACATCAAATGCGATTTCGTTAAGCCAAATGACCTTAGGATTGCGATTCAGCCGGGACCCGAAAAGGAAGCGTTCGTGAACGCATTACGTTCAGCCGCAGTGGACATCGAGCAGAAGGTCAAAACGTTTCAGAAGCAGCTCTTTGATGTGCAATTGCGGGATGAGATGAATGACTTAGTCGTGGAGGTTCAACGCTTCCTGAAGGACGAACGAATATTCGATTTCAAACCTGTGCAGCCAAGCGGCGTCCTTACGGAGGCCGCTGAAGAGGGCTACGCTGACACTCAACCGGTGGGTCAAGAATATCCTGTTGTCGACCCCGCTACAGGCCAAGTTGAAACTGTACAGTCAAATGAGGGTGGACAGCCTATTCTGGGTGGAGGAGGGGGCGCTGGAGGACTCGGCCCAGACATCGGCCCTCTTCCTGGAGCCGGAGGAGACGGTGTAGGAGACATACCTTCAGTGGAGCCCATCGATCCGCGTTTGCGTGGGCATGTCCCGAGACGCAAACGCCAGAGAAGGCCATCGGGTTTTGGATTGGACTTTGAGCCGAATGAGCTAAGCGATCAGATGAGCTGGTACGAAGAGTTGAGGCAGACCGTCGTCATCAATTCGGAGTACGAACGATTCAAGTATCTCAGGGAGAGAAGCATAGAAGGCGGAATCGACAGCGTCTATGGCCGAAAGCTCAGAATCTACATCATTCAGAGATATCTCTGGGAGATCGTATTCTGGGTTGGCGGAAAGCAGAACCAAGATCGTCAAATTCTCGAAGGTCAATTCTGGAACCTGAATTATAAGTTCTTCGAAACCAGGGGAATATACTAGAATGACGTCCTCTGACGAACATCGCGACAAGATTCGCGGAATTCTTGCACAGATGCGTGCTCATCGCGTAACGGTAGGGGGCGGATCGGGAAGACGCGAGCGGTACGAAATGAGACAAACGGACCTGTACTTCTCATTGGGTCAAGAATTGCTTGCTATGATGTCTTCGTTGAACCTGAGCGAGCTGAATCGTAGCGCATTCCTGACTAAAATTGGTGTCATGGTGGAGCAGGAGTTCGACTTCAACCCAGGCATTGTCAAGATGTCTGTTCGGTTCGTGAGCGCATTCAACAACATGTCCTACTTCAAAGAAGTTTCAAGGTTGTGCAAGGACAGTTATGGGCAACTGAGGGAGGTTGTTGACATTCTTGCAAAGGAGAATCCTTTGGGCCTCAGTGACAATGACCTCCGGGAGTTCAAACGGAATTTGGCGAGAGATCTCACTTACGATGACATGCGAACCCTGTGCGTCCGCCTTAGACAGAAATATCGGGGGATTGGAGAAGATGCTCAAGTGGACTACGAAGATCTAGTAGACACGTTCGATGATGTGAACTCCAAGGCTCAGAATCTGATACTGACTGAAAACCAAGCCGATCGAGAGAAGTTCAGGCAGTTGGTCGGTCCGGACACAATCAAGAATCTTCGCTATTCGCTTATTCTTTTGGCGAAAGAAGCCGAATTGGAAAAGAACAAGCTGCAGGTTCGTCGCATTCTCTCTGTGCGCAGGGATGGTAGTCTAATCATGGAAGCGAGCGTAGCGAAACTCCTTGAGAGCCTGATTCCGTTTTTAGGTTTTGAGTCAAAGACCAGGGAAAGGTTGCGCAAGTTCCTGAGCCCTGTGGATATGTCCTATCTTCAGAAAGAACTGAAGGCCTTGGAAAGCGAGGAAGAATACCGTAAGTATAAGCAGACTGAAGAAGTATTCGCATCGATAGTCATCTGAGATTCGACATCTCTCCAAGCCCCTTTTTCACCGCCAAGGCACCTTTCTTTGCGAGCAGTGGTGGGACGGCGTTGCCGACCTGTCTGAATTGCTTTGCGAACGGTCCGGCAAAAAGGTAGCTGTCGGGGAATGTCTGCAGCCTTGCGCTCTCTCGAACTGTGAGTCCGCGCGGAGAGTCTGGGTGTATGAACATGTGGGCGTCCTTTTCCAAATGTGCAACGATCGTGGGGGCGGGTTCGTTTCTAAGGAGTTTTCGGTATTTGTCGGGAAAGATGTCCGTTCTGAACGGCATCAGATCCTTCCTTCCATACTTGTGCACTGCATCGTACCCGGTTTCGCCCGGCTTGAGCAACTTGAAAAGCTCAATGTCTCGTGGGTTATGTTCACGGGCCACGTGATTGAAGATCCAGGCATTGTCAGTTCGGGGCACTGGTTTTCGTAATGTCGTGACTTCGGTTCCTTCCCCTGGTCCAACGCGTGGCAGGCCCTTCATCGCCCCAGCAAAGGTGTTCTTCTCTCGGACTCGCTGTCGTTTCAGCTCTTCTTCGACAACATCCAGTACTCTTGAAGATGCCTTCTTCCCGCCTCTGCCCGACTTTGCCCCTATGAACCAAAGACGCATTCTTCTCTGAGGCACACCATAATCTGAAGCATCGAGTCTGAGTTCTCTTACGGCGTACTTGGTTTTTCCCCTCTCGAATGACCTGAGAATTGCCCTCCTGTAGTGTCCATCCTTGGCGGATCCAAGGCCGAGTACGTTCTCCATGACAAAGATTGAAGGACGCAGCGTCCGAACGATTCTTATGAATTCTCTATACATCTTGTTGCGTTCATCATCCTTGAACCTCATCCCATTGACTGATGATCTTATCCGGGCGCCAGCCAAAGAGAATCCTTGACAGGGTGGCCCTCCAACGACGACATCGATTTTCTTGCCTCCGCACAACCGCTTCAATTCGCTTTCTTTCAAGCTTCGGATGTCCCTGAGAAGTATGCGTTCTTCCGGAATCTCCGGATGATTCAGCCGGAAAGTCTCAACAGCTGGTAGGAAATTGTCGATGGCGAACACCAAACCGAATCCACGATTGCGGAATCCAGATGAAAGACCCCCTGCTCCACAGAACAGGTCAACAAAAGAGTACCGAGCACTACGATTATGACTTCTTCTTGATCTGTAGAACGCGCAGAAGTTACGTATATCACAGGAACCGCACTTGGGTTTTTTCTTGCATATCTTCCTGCCATGGTCTATCATGTTCACGTGCAATGAATACGCCAGAGACGGAGGTATGACTTCTGCTAGCTCTGCTTGAGCCTTCTTGTGCTGCCTTGGCGAGTACCGTGTGAGCCCGAGCCTGTGCGCTGTGCGGATGATGTTTGAATCAGCCGGAAACACATTCCTGTTGAGGGAGTACATCATCACGCAGTATGCCGTCTTCTCTCCAACTCCAGGCAGGGACACAAGATACTCCAACACGCGTTCGTTTGACCACCTATTCAGACGATCTAGAGTGACACGGCCAAAATCAGTTCTCAGCTTGGTGGCGATCTGTTTCAGGCGAGATGCCTTCACATTGGCCATGCCTCCAGATCGAATCAACCTTTCCACCGTGTGAACGTCTATGTCCACAAGCTTCTCCCATGAGCCAATTCCGTTCTTCAGTCTATCGAAAGTGTCACTGAAAGAGGTGGCCTTCGTCCTCTGTGAAAGCAAAATGAACACAAGCTCCTCTAAAGGATCATGCTTATTACTGTGATCTGGAGAACCGTAGTTCGACTCCAGCATCTTCTCGACTAAGTGAAGGTTGCGGGCGGCTAATCCTGGTTCTGAGTGCATCCGGAACTTCCCCTGTCGTAGCTAAAATTCGATATGGAATATATAAGGCTAGTCCTGGGCAACGAAATATAAGATGATGCTTTGCGGGTCACGCATCCTGATTCAAGTGCTCGTGCATCAGTGGAAGGATCAGGACGCATACCAGTACGACTGCGCCCATGGAACACCGTGTGGTAGTGGACCCAAGCACCCGAATAAGGCTCTGCTGCCATGGTTATCTCTCCTTCACTGCCCCGCTCGGCTTGGAGGATCAGGCCGTGACCGTGGTGGAGCAGGCAAAGCGTTTAGCCGTTCACTTGTCTTCTTCCTTCTTAGTCGCCTGTCGTCGGCAACCGGTCTGTTGAACAGCAGGCACGCATCCTCGGGCAGGTTTGGAGGTCTGCAGTCCTTGTGATAAACGTTAAGAACTTCGTCCGCTGCATGACAGAGCAATTGTTCCATGTCGTCGCCGCCGACCATGGGAATCGGGTCCCCACAGCCTTTGCAACATATGTGTGTCGTATACTTCTCCTTGGCCTTACCAAACCCCTCCCGGTAACCCTTTCGGTAAATTCGGTCCTTCTTCTCGAGCTGAAGGTCGAGGGCTCCCCTCAAGAAACGCCCCCTCGTCATTCCCGATCCCCTTATCAACCCGTTGAGCTTCTCAAGTTGCTCTCTCGAAACCCTGAAGGAGACAACGGGCTTCTTGCGGTCATACCGCTTCTTCGCTGGCGGATCTTCGCCTCTTCCTCGCACTTCACCATCCCCTCCTTGTCTGCTCCGTCTCATGATTGTCACATGTTCCTGGGTAAACGATAGCTGTAAACGACATCGTAAACGGGATCGTAAACGAGCTGTATACGAGAATGCGCACGATCCGTCGTATACCAGTGATCCATCGTATACCGGACGAGATGTGCAACGGGGCCATCCTTCGCTCCCGCGCTCTTGAACTCATAGGTCCGTCTCCTCCGCTTGCAGTTGACCGCCCCCCTCTCCGTGGCTACTTTTCCCAAGTCTGATTCTACCACCGCCTTCGAGGGCGGCATCCCGTATGCCGTCGATCTTCGCCCGGACGTTGAAACTCATGAATTTATTCTCCCCCCAGCCAAAGAGTATCGAACGGTTGTGGCTCATCACGTCCGCTACCATACATGCCCCCGCCCATGCCTCAAGCTCATCGTGCTCGAAGTGTCCGGACATCCAATTTTCTTGAGATCTGGCTCCGAAGTCCCTTTCGAGAGTGATCATGAGAGCTGTTGGCGAATGCTTTATGGCCCAGTCGATTTCATCCGAATGGAAATTCACTCGTCCTACCCGCCGCATTATTTCCGGAATCCAGACATTGTCCAGACAGTGCTTGGCGTAGGTGCTTCTCATAAAGAGAAAAGGCGAAACCCCGAGCATCACTCTGGCGACTTTCCTGAACCCTTCCGATGTTTCGTTGAGGGTGTATGTAACAACAGTCCGCTTTTCCCCGAACGCGGTAGTGTGTCTCTGCAGGATGCTCCTTTCTGGTGCAGATAGCCTTTCACAGATCTGTATTGTCCCTGCCAGCGAGAGAGATTTCTGACGGGGTCCGACCCCACTCGGAAGCCAGTTCACTATGTTGCCGTCAGAATGACGATCCCATGAACGCCTTATCTGCTCGGCGTATGCCGGGCTGTTGCCCTTCACCAGAAAGTGAGTCATGACGAGCACATCCCTGACCTGTTCCTCGAGAGCGCCTTTCTTACCCTTGGGTGGTGCCATATGGATCCAATCCTATGAAATGTGGTACACAAGTATATATCTTTCTATTTAAAGGAATCCGACGGTGCTGGACCACGATGAGCCTCCTAATCACAAGTCTTATCTACTCGTCATGTGCTCAACATCTATGTAGCACAGTGAGCTCCTCCTCGGGTGAGGAGGTAGGACTGTGCTCAAGGTAGGTACGGGAACATGCCCAGCAGGAGAACTGCAAGAATCCTCGCCGACCTGGAAGACAACCTTGTCGACGAGGGCCTGTCAGAGGAGCAGGCAGAGAAGCTGGTGAATGCAATAGAGCGCAAAATAGACAAGGCGCTCGACGAGATCGATGAAGAGAGTGAGGCCGGTGTGCCTGACGACTCGGATGAGGGAACCAGCTGAAACCTTTTGGGCCCGGGTTCGAACTTGAACCCGGGATCCCGCCATTTTTGTTAATACTGCGAGGGAGACCATGAATGAGTCTTGGGGGACCGGACGCGCTTGCACGACATTCTGTGTAGCTCTATCCTCCATTCCCAACTCTCACATGGTAGTTGCTTTCATCTGGCCCGGCGGTCATCGGCAGCCTCGCGGGCACAGATGCCTTGGTCAGTCCTCTCGGTCCTTTATGTCATCGCGTGGAGGATTGTCATGAGCCGCGCAATCAAAGACCAGCGGACATCCAGCATTCTCCCTGATGCCAGCGATACCTTTCCAGCATTCCCATCATATTCGGTTTCCGAAGCGAGGATATGCAGCGAGGAGCCGCAACAACTCGCTCCACGAGACGATACAGATGCTGACGGAACCAACAGGCGGTGTCAGAAAGTCTCGGTGCAAAATGATTCTAGCCAACGCGAGGGTCGCCAAAGGAGTGGGAGTCGGCCTCGAATAGAACAAGACCCGATTCCGGCCCGTAAAATGACATCCGAAAGTCTAACACACCCTTCGATTGATACCCCTGCCGAGGGAAGCCATGCGACAACACCTCGTCGCATTAGTACGCCCTCAGTGGTCAGAAAGCGAGGTCGACCGAAGAAGCGAGGCAGAGGGGGGCCGAACGGCATGGGCCGGAACCCTCTGAGGACGCAGATATCCCGATATCTGGAGGCAAACGCGGGATATCTTGCCGAGCCGACGCTGATTGAACGCAGGAGGAAGCTGGAAGCCTTTCAGAGGAGATATGCGGACATATGCAGACACGACCAGACTCTGAGGCGGGACCCAGCGAAGTGGAGCGAGGTTGAAGTGAGGGCCATACTCTTGGAGATGCGGCAGCACGACTGGAACCCGACGACGCAAGCGCATGAGCTCGAGAACATTGCGGCAGTCCTTAGGTTCGTGGGCAACCCCGTTCTCGACACAATGAGGGCGAGAATTCCCACCCTCTTTCCCAGGCGCCTTTCGCATAGAGGCCCATCTCTGTCCGCCGAAGAGAGGCAGAGAGTCCTTAGTGCAGCGGAGGGTATCGGGGGGTGGAATGGCGAGATAGCCCGGATTCTGATTGCGACACATCTCTACACGGGACTCAGACCCAAAGAACTGCGGGTGTCCGAGGTCACGGACATAGACATTCTGCATTGGGTTCTGCATGTTCGCCATCCCAAGGGAGAGGGCACCTATGGTGATCCGCGAGATATGGCGATACCTGAACCGCTCAGGCCCTTCATCGTGCAGTATCTGAGGGCTAGAGAGAGGCTGCTCACTGAGAAGGGCAAGCTCACCGCTAGGCCCCTTCTGTGCCGCAAGGACAACCCGGATGCCTTCTACAGCGCCAATCGCCTCCAGACAATCAAGGCAAAGGTCGAGCAGCTGTCCGGAGTGAAGTTCGAGCTGAGGGCTCTCAGGCGCACGTACGGGCAGATGCTGCTTGACAACGACGCCGACCTCGAGGTCGCCTCGCTCGCTCTGGGACACCGGAGCGTAAGGACCACACAGGCGTACTATTGCCAAAAGAGCATGGACATCGTGAGATCCGAGGTCCTCAGGGCCTTGGGCAACGAGACGTCCACACCCCCGGGTACAGAAAATCGCTTGATTTCTCCGACGGATGATTATACTGGCTATGGGTAGGAGTGGGGGCAGAGGGATTTGAACCCTCGTCGACGGGTTTCCACCAGGCGGAGAGCGACTCCGCCCGTTTCGAACATGGGTCATCGCTCCAGTTAATCATCACTACTGGTCAG
>Ga0315277_10006586_pt1 | contig 15162 bp, 9 predicted proteins | sample YL17G05_15_MG_FD_203695 | JGI IMG/M metagenome (GOLD analysis project Ga0315277, IMG submission 203695) | Sediment microbial communities from Yellowstone Lake, YNP, Wyoming, USA - YL17G05_15 | ecosystem: Environmental > Aquatic > Freshwater > Lake > Sediment | place: USA: Wyoming | collected...
AAAAGACGATGGACCTCTACCTCCAGAGCATCAAACTGGTTCTGATCATAGACGAGGTCCATTTCCTGAACGCCGAGAACCTGCAGGTCCTGCGGACCCTGAGCAATATCGAAACCCCAGAGAAAAAACTGGTGACCATTCTCCTGTTCGGGGAGGAGAGTTTCCTGACCAAACTCGGGGATCCCGTGTTCAAGTCAATCCTGAGCCGCATGTTCACCCGCGTGAGGCTGCGCCCGCTCGAGCGGAGCGAGGTGGAGCAATACGTCAAGTACAGGCTGCTGTTGGTGAACTGCCGCACGAACCTGTTCGAGCCGGAATGCTACAACTGGCTGACCGAGGCGTCGGGGGGCATTCCCCGGGAGATCAACCGTCTGTGCCACGGCGCCATGCAAAGGGCGGCCGAGCGGGGATGCCGCAGCATCAGCAAGGAGGTTCTAGCGCAGTCTCATTGACAAACAAGCGCCGGGTGGGGCAGGTCCGCCCGGTCGTAAGGTTTCTCTGTTCCTTTCATGCGGGCGCGAGCCCGCGGGGAAGGGACGGGAAGGATTAGCCGGCGGTTGTGGAGAAAAAAGAGCATCCGCAAACACCACACCACCACACCCAATCCGCAACCGCCGGTTAAATCCAATCAGACAGAAATGGAGCGCTTGTTTGTGGAGAGGCCCGATCCAGAGCGCTTAAGGTCGTTGACGAAAACGGACCTGCGAGGGAACCGCCTCGCAAAAGCCAGGTCTCTTGAGATCGCGCGCATGACGAACGATGATGCTTCTGATGAGATTGACGAGATCCTGTTCCATGTTCCTGAGAATCCTCAAGAAAAACCCCGCGCTCGTGGACGACGATAGAAGCGCGTTTTGTCCCCTTCCACTTGGAGCCGCCCGCTGAGCTTCCGCCTGCGGGAATGCCGCTCCCGCGGCCGCAAGGTCTTCGCGCGCCACCAGTTCACCCGTGAATCGCATGGCTGTTTTCCCTGGTAGAGGGAGCAGCCGTGATTGCGGCTAGCCACTGCTTTCTCTGGGGTGTTCGACCAGGCTCCTGCGGATGAGTCTAGCTCCATTACTGTCTAGCTCAAATTCCAGTGTGCCCTCGGAAAACCGGTAACGGCTTTGCATGGTAAGGCGGGTTTTCCCTTTCGCAAGTGGGGTAATCCGAAAGTCGGGGTTCAGTAGAATCATGTCCAAGTAATAGTATCTTCCATTGCCATCGTTGAGGAAGAGCATCCAGTTGGAGTCACTTTCACCCATTCCCATGTTTCCATCGTCAAGAGTGTCTGTTATGGCATAATCAGGGAACCCGTCGTTGTTCAGGTCTCCCTTCCGAACACAAAGAGACGCTTGTCTGGGTTTTTTCGTGCTCCTGTTGAGGCGTTCCTCAATAAACCTCTGCAGTGACAATGTGCCATCGGCAAATGTCAAATGCGCCCAGCTCTCCAGCATGGATGGTTTCCAGGCTTTGTAGGCATCTACCGGATTCGTCACGAGAATAGGCTTTCCCCACTCTCTTGCAGAAGTCTCAAAAACCTCTATGATCTCATTCAGGAGAGTCTGTGGGAAACGCTTTCCGTAGAGGACCTCCAAGCGCAGTTGAAGGGGATGCCCTTTGGGACGATGTACTTTTGTAAGGGTCGCCCAGTTTTTCTGAATCCGCCTTCCGGAACTGGGTATCCCAGATCCTTCGGAGTACTCCGATATCAGGCTTTCGTAGTCAAAGTTGGCCCCCGTGATCCGGGGTGAGAGAAAGATCCTCAATGTGAAGCCATCGTCCGTTTTCGGGACAAGGGGGTAGCTTGCCCCCACGTCCTCCAAGCGTCCATTCTCACGCTGTAAAAAAAACCTCTCTGTGACTTTGGTGCACCCGGACACCGTTGACAAGTAACGGCGCGTGCGGTAATCGGTCTCCGCATTCGGGTAGGCTTTGGAGATCAAGGTTTTGACGCGCTCGACGGCGTTGTCGACCAGTTCCCGCTGAAGAAGACACTGCGAGGTCAGGGAGGTCTCTTGCCCCGGAAGGATGATTGCCGTCTGCGTGTCTGTTGTTGCGTCCGCCGAAGAAAGAATCAAGCCGCCGGGCTGGGTTGACGGAACCCGAAGACCAGGACTGGTACCAGAAACCAGACTGACGACGGTGAGGATTAAGACGGTGCATAGAGCATACCGAACCACTCTCATTCTCCTTTATGCCTGAAGCCAGGCTTGAGGCTTTCAAGGCACCCTCTCACCTCACGCGTGGCCTAAGGCGCAGTTGCCTCTGCGGAATGCCGCGCGCCGGTGCGGGTTGACAACCCCTTAGAACACGTAAGGGATCGAGCAGCGCGCGATTTCGGACCCGACGAAGATCACGGGGACCGCGACGGCGCGGGGAACAATCAGGACAATTTCCGCCGGCCAGAATGTCGCGAATCCCATGAAAGACCAGGTCAGGGAGTCGTCCAAAGCGTCGGGAGCCTTGAACACCGGATTAAGAACGAGACCGTCCACCGCAAGCGTCACGATTCCCGCCGTGACCCACACCGGCGATGTGACCACCTTGAGGGTGGTACCTTCCGGCACCAGGACTTCCCCCACCGCTTTTGTCAGATGGCGGTTGTCCTTTTCGATCACGGCGCATCCCGGAAAGAGCGCGGCCGCCGCCAAGGCCAGCGTTGCGAGGATTGCCGCGCACCGCGCGAGTCCGGACTCTGTGGACGCGGCCGCTCGCGGTACCCGACGAAACCAATTCGTTCCTGTCATGACGGACCTCCTTATTTCGGATTGGGGATTGTGGATTCAGAGGTGTGGAAGCTCGCATTCCCGAATCCGCAATCCGCAATCCCCAATCCGCAACCCCCAATCCTCCATCTGCAATCCTCGATCTTCAATCCGCAATCCCCAATCTGCAATCCGCAATTGGAAGAATCCACTCATGGGCGCACGGCCTCAGCTTGGAGCCGCGGGCGGAAGGGTTCGCGGCGCGCCGCGATCAGCGCCCCGGTCGGGCCGTCCAGCGCGCCTGTTCCCTTGAGCCCGCACTTCTCCTGAAAACGCTTGAGGGCCGCCTGCATTTGCCCGCCGTAAACCCGCCCCGCATCCCCGCCCAGCCAAACGCCCTCCTGGACCAGGAAAGATCGCAATTCCGCCACGGCGTCGGATTCCTCGCCGGGCAGCAGGAGCGCGAACTCCTGGGGGTCCGCGAAGATAACGGTGGCGCGGCGGGCCATCTTCTCCAGCGCGGCCACGCTGATCTCCACCAGCCCCAGTTGCGGATCGCCCAAGAGGGCGGTGTCCCCCTTCACCTTCATCAGGACCACCGATGGAGACAGGCGGCGCCGGGGGTCGTCCACCTGGAGCACAAACGGCAGGTCCAGAACCATGAGTTGCCTGGGACCAGTCTCTGTTTCAAACGATCCGAGGCCGACCTGGGGTTTGCGGAAAATGCGAGGGAGGTTGAGGCCCAGGACGTCCGTTTTCGCCATCTGCCGGAACAGCTCGAGGTCGAAAGCGTACTGCCACATCCGCGCGAGCGAAAGCAGACACGCGGCGTGAGAGAGATCCACGTCCGAGACCCGGGCGATGTCGTGTTCGTCCCAGACCCACTCCTGCGACAGGGTGACGGAGGTCGGGCCGGGCAGGTCCGCGAACCGCACGTCGGCGGATGGAAACACCGGTATCGAAGTCAGGGTCCGCGAGGTGGCGCCGGGGCGGTATGTCTCTGTCTGGGGAGAAGAGGGCGGGGTGGGAGAGGAGGCCGGCGTGGGGTACGCCGGCGAGCCGGGGGGGGACTGAGGCGAGGTGTGGCCGGCCTTCACGGGGTTGTCCAGCTCGCGCATGTGGAGGCCAACCCAGAAGCTTCCTCCCAGTGCCGCGACCAGGAACGTCACCGCTCCCACGACCTGGGCCCATGCGGCTAGTTTCCCCGGGAGGAGGCTCCGCCCGCGTTTTACGGTGCCAAAACCGCGGAGTTCCTTCTCGGCCATTGCCACCATCCGCGCGTCTATCAGGAAGCGGCCCGCCACGTAGGCCGCAAGCAGGGCGCGGTCGGACACCAGGTTGATCATCCGCGGAATGCCCCGCGAGAAATGATACAGACGGTTCAGGGCCGCCGGGGTGAGCGAGATGTTGATCTTGGCCCCCGCCACATTCAAGCGATGGCGCACGTAGTGGTAGATCTCCAGCTTCTGAAGCGGGCCGATGTGGCAGCGCACCATGATGCGCTGGTTCAGCTGTTCGAGCTCGGGCAGGCGCAGTTTCTCTCCCAGCTCCGGCTGCCCCATCAGGATGATCTGGATGAGTTTGCTCTGCTCGGTCTCGAGGTTGCTGAGCATCCGGATTTGCTCGAGAACCACGATGCTGAGGTTCTGCGCCTCATCCACAATCAGGATCGAGGTTTTGCCCTTCTCATTCTCGCTCAGGAGAAACCGGTTGAGATGGTCCACCAGTGCCTTCTTCGATTCGGTTTTGCTCTCGATTCCGAATTCCTGGTTGACGGACTGGAGGAGTTCGATATCGTTCAGGAAGGAGTTCAGGATCAGGGCGACGTTTGTCGAGTCCGGGTTGAGCTCGCGCAGGAAGGCCCTGCCGAGGGTGGTCTTTCCCGATCCGATGTCTCCGGTGACGGCGATGAAGCCCTTTCGCTCGCGCACGCCATAGACCAGCGCGGCCAGGGCTTCGCGGTGCTTCTGGCTCATGTAGAGGAAGCGCGGATCGGGGGTCAGGCTGAAGGGGGGCTCGTTTAGGCCAAAGAATTCCTTGTACATCGGTTCCTCGCGCGCGCGAAGGGATTTGCCGCCGCCGCTGCTTGCCAACTCTCATTTATGCCCGAAGTTGCGGGGAAGTCAACTTGGAAAGCGATTTCGGCAAAGCGATTTCGGCAGAATAGGAGAATGGGAACTACGAAGATCACGAAGGACTTGGAGCCGTGGAGAGCAGCCAAACACGAATCTGTCCGCCCTTGCTACCAACGTGATTCGCCGCTGACATTATGCCCCCCTTACTTATGTCATTGCGAGCGGAGCGAAGCAATCCTCGGATCGCGGGGTAAGGGGGATTGCTTCGCTCCGCTCGCAATGACATGGGGGGGATAAGAAGATTGCTTCGTCGCTTCGCTTGTTGGCGCCCCACAAGCTCGACTCCGAAATAGACTCTTGAAATTCCTGGATGGCTGTTCCGCCGGGATCTCTTTACTCGTAAATCTGCCATGCCTCGCGGGCCACCTTGGCCGGGCTTATCCGGTCCCGAATCTTCGCCACAAAGGCGTCGGAATCACCGCCGTTATATGTCGTGTCAAACCCGCCCGAAACCCAGCCGGAAGATTCGGTTTCTCCCGTCACGTACAAGTTCCCCGCGCCATCCACCGCGATGCCATAGCCTTCCTCGTTGCCGCTCCCGCCCAGATATGTGGACCAGAGATGCTCCCCTCCCCCCGACAACTCAGCCACAAAGACGTCAACGCCCCCGTTGAAAATCGTGTCAAACCCCTTCGAAACCCAACCGGGAGAAGAGGTATATCCCGTCACGAACACGTTTCCAGCGCCACCCACCGCGATGTCATTACCTTCACTGGCGCCACTTCCGCCGAGATAGGTTGACCAGAGACGCGCGCCGCTCCCCGTGAACTTCGAGACAAAGGCGTTCCCCTCCATGCCAAGTGGATCGGAATAGACGCTTCCCGTCACGAACACGTTCCCCGCCCCGTCCACCGCGACGCGGTTGCCTACACCACTTGAACTGGTCCCGCCCACGCCAGACCAGATGGACCAGAGACATGCGCCGCTCCCCGACAACTCAGCCACAAAAGCGCTCGGCGGAATCTCCCAGCCATAGCCTGCAGATCCCGTCACGAAAGCATTCCCCGCGCCATCCACCGCGATACCACCACCACTGCTGTCCCCGCCAAGATACGTGGACCAGAGGTGCGAACCGCTCCCTGACAACTTCACCGCAAAGGCGTTACCCCAGCCGTTGTACGTCGTATCAAACCCGCCCGAAACCCAACCGGAAGAATAGGTGGTTCCCGTCACAAACACGTTCCCCGCATTGTCCACCGCGATGTCTTTGCCCCGATCATTGCCGCTCCCGCCTAGGTAGGTGGACCAAAGGTGGGCGCCGCTCCCCGACAACACAGCCACAAAGGCGTCTCCCCCATAATACCCAGTACCTCCATTGTACGTTGTGTCAAACCCGCCCGAAACCCAGCCGGAAGACTCGGTCATTCCCGTCACGAACACGTTTCCCGCCCTATCCACCGCGATGCCTCCGCCATAATCCTCGTCGCTCCCGCCCAGGTAGGTGGACCAGAGGTGCGCGCCCGAACTCGACAACTTCGCCACAAAGGCGTCCTCTCCAAACTCACCGCCTCCATGGTACGTCGTGTCAAACCCGCCCGAAACCCAGCCGGAAGATCTGGTCATTCCCGTCACGAACACGTTCTCCGCGCCATCCACCGCGATGCCATTGCCCCACTCCCAATCGCTCCCGCCCAGGTAGGAGGACCATACAAGGGCGCATCCAGCCAGTTCATATATTCCGCTAGCGTTGGTGGTTTGCTCCGCAACTATCGTCACTGCCGCGTTTCCCGCGGTGCTCCATTGCGGGACGTCCTTGAACTCGACCGTATAATCTCCCGGACGAATTCCGGTCTCCGTGCAGTTGCTGTCAAGCCAGGTTGCGGTTCCCACTCGCCGCCACTGCGCCCCCGCCACAACCACTTCCGGAGGGGAGATGATCACATGGAGTGAACCGGGGCGAAGGTAAGTCCCGCCGGCATTTGTGGTTTGCCCGACGGACACATTCACGTCCAGGTTTGGCGGCTTGGCCCATTCCGGAACGTCCTTGAACTCCACCGTGTGTTTTCCCGTGATAATTCCGCTTTCCGTATGACCACTGTCGAGCCAGTTCGTGGCTCCCAACCGCCGCCACTGCGCCCCGGCGGCCACGCTCTCCGGCGGGGCGATGACGACACACAGAGAACCCGTGCAAGGGGGACCATCTTGGATCTTCGCCACAAAGACATCGTAGCTGCCATCGTGTGTTATGTCGAACCCGCCCGAAACCCAGCCGGGAGAGCCGGTATAGCCCGTCACAAAGACGTTCCCCGCCTTGTCCACTGTGATGCCATCGCCCCAATCGTAGTCGCTCCCGCCCAGGTACGTGGACCAGAGGTGCGCGCCGGTTTCCGACAACTCAGCCACAAAGGCCATCTTCCGACCGGGGTATGCCGTGTTAAACCCGCCCGAAACCCAGCCGGACGATTCGGTCCCTCCCGTCACGAACACGTTCCCCGCGCCGTCCACCGTGATACCATGGCCAGTATCGTTGCCGGTCCCGCCCAGGTACGTGGACCAGAGGTGCGCCGTGCCGTCCCCTGACAAGACTGCCACAAAGGCGTCACGATCACCGCCGTTGTATGTCGTGTCAAACCCGCCTGAAACCCAGCCGGAAGACGCGGTGTACCCCGTCACGAACACGTTTCCCGCGCCATCCACCGCGATGCCATAGCCGGTATCGTTATCGATCCCGCCCAGGTATGTGGACCAGAGGTGCGCCGTGCCGTCCCCTGACAACACCGCCACAAAGGCATCCCTGTCGCCATTGAGTGTTGTGTCAAACCCGTTCAAAACCCAGCCGGAAGAGTCGGTGGTTCCCGCCACGAACACGTTCCCTGTGTCATCCATCGCTATGTCTTGGCCGGAATCGAAGCTGTTCCCGCCCAGATACGTGGACCAGAGGTGCGCACCATTCCCCGACAACTCCACCACAAAGGCATCCCCGGCGCCGTCGTATGTCGTGTCAAACCCGCCCGAAATCCATCCGGAAGACGCGGTTCTTCCCGTCACGAATATGTTCCCCGCGTCACCCACCGCAATGCCTTCTCCGTAATCGTTCTTGCTGCCGCCCAGGTATGTGGACCAGATATGCGCGCCGCTTTCCGACAACACAACCACAAAGCCATCCCAGCCGCCGTTGTATGTCGTGTCAAAGCCGCCCGAAACCCAGCCGTAAGAATGGGTCGTTCCGGTCACGAACACCCAACTCTTCTTTCCGGCGCAATACACCGAGATATCGCTGCCGTAGTCGTCCGAGTCTCCGCCCAGATACGTGGACCAGAGGTGCGCACCCGAACTTGACAACTTCGCCACAAAGGCGTCTCCTCCCTCATAGTCGCCGCTACCGTTGTATGTTGTATCAAACCCGCCCGAAACCCAGCCGGAAGAGTCGGTCCTTCCCGTCACGTACACGTTCCCCGCGTCATCCACCGCGATGCCATTGCCTCCGTCGTAGCCGCTCCCACCCATGTACGTGGACCATTCCAGCCCGACGCCGAGCGGATGTACTCCGCCTGAGTTGACGGTATCCGCGCCGGCATGGGTTGAGATCCCCGCCGCAAAAAGAACCAACATCAGAACGCTTCCCGCCAGGAGGGGCGTTATTCTACGTTTCGCACGACCGAACTTCACAGCATCGTTCGCACGACCGGATTTCACGGTTTCCATTTTTTCTCGTCTCCGCTTCCCGGATTATCCCTGCATATCTGGGATGATCGAAGAACGATCAAGTCATTATATCGACTAGACCTTCTCACCTCTCCGTTTGTCAAGGATATTCGCTATCCAATGCGGCTTTCGGACGCATTCCGGAGTTTTGCAGGCCCCACCCTACGAAACTTATCGTTCTTTGTATCTTTGTGCCTTTATGGTGTCCGGCTATTCTTTTCTCTTCAGTACTGTTTTCCAATCGCGGAAGCGGAAGCGGAAGACAGACCAGAACCCCGCGAGCATGATGCGGGTGCTGAAGGTGGACTTCCCGGCGCGGCGCGGCTCGAACAGAATCGGGACTTCCGCAAACCGGCAGCCCTGCGCTTTGCACGCCATGAGGATTTCCTGGACGATCGCGGGGCCGTTGCTGTCCAGCTTGGCCATGTCTATCGCCTCGAGGGCGCCGCGCCGGAACACCCGGAAGCCCGACGTACAGTCGCGGACGTGGACGCCGAGCACCGTGCGTATGTAGAGGCTTGCGCCCAAGGTGATCCACTTGCGGAGCGCCGTGCGCCCCGCTTCGCCGCCGCCAGCCACCATCCGCGAACCCACCACTACGTCCGCGCCGGCCCCCGTCATCCGCGAGCCAGGCGCCGCGTCCGCGCCGGCCCCCGTCATCCGCGAGCCAGGCGCCGCGTCCACGCCGGCCCCCGTTCTCTGCGGGCCAGGCGCCGCGTCCGCGCCGGCCCCCGTCATCCGCGAGCCAGGCGCCGCGTCCACGCCGGTCCCCCTCATCCGCGAGCCAGGCGCCACGTCCCCGCCACGCGGCGTCATCCGCGAGCCAGACCCCACGTCCGCGCCGCCCGCCACCTGCGCGGCCTCCACAAGCGCCGGGATGAACCGGGGATGGTGCGACCAGTCCGCGTCCATCTCGACGATCAGGTCGGCGCCGAGCCGCAAGGCCTCGACGAATCCCGCCACGCCCGCCGAGCCGCGGCCCCGCTCATGTTTCCGATGCACCAAATGGACTCGCCCGGACTGCGATTCGTCGCCGGGTTGTTCGCCGCGATGCGCCGCAGCCATCTCGCCGACGATCCGCCACGTGCCATCCGGAGAATCGTCGTCCACCACGAGTGCCTGATAATCGGGTCCGAGCGCCAGAATCGCCTCGATCAGGCCGCGGATGTTTCCGGCCTCGTTGTAGGTGGGGAGCATGGCGATGATGCGCTGGGACATGAGAACGGGACCTTGGCCCTTGTTTGTAGTGCAGGCTTCAGCCTGTTTCTTTGTTCGTAGTGCAGGCTTCAGCCTGTTTCTTCTTGTTTGTAGTGTAGGCTTCAGCCTGTTTCTTCTTGTTTGTAGTGCAGGCTTCAGCCTGTTTCCTAGTTCGTAGTGCAGGCTTTAGCCTGTTTCCTATCAGGGATTACTCCGGGATCAAGCCGCGGGCCGCGCGCGCGACTTCCTCGGCGGCGAGGCGGTTGCCTTTCACGGTGAAGTGGCCGTCCTTCGGGATGTAGAGATCGTCGAACCCGCCGGGGAATTCCATAAGCGGCTTGCGGAGGTCGAGCAGGTGGAGTTTGCTTTCCCTGGCCCAGTACTCGGCGAGCCGTTGCGATTCCACATACTGAACCGAGGGATCCTCGCCGCAGTCGGATTTGTCGGGGATCAGGACCAGCAAAAGGGCGACGTGGCGGGTTCGCGCGTCCTCCATCAGGGATTGCATCAGCGGGATGAAGGACGCAAACTCATGAGCCACCCATGCGTAAACGGGCGGATTGCCCGGCACGGGACTGGGGACGAGAGCCTCGCCGGCAGGGGAGGAGCCTTCCGCCGCCTGTGACGCCGCGCCGGGTTGGCCGGAGGAAGTCTCGGGATGCGGCAGCTTGGCCGGGGGAGCGGGGGAGGGCGGCAAGGGTTCAGGGCGGGTCATGTATGCCGAAATCGCGCGCCGGGCGAGAGTTAGGAGATGGGAATGCTCGCTGAGGAAATCATAAAAGGGGATCATGCGGGAGAGACGCTTCATGCGCGCGAACCCCTTCTTGGGCGCGTAGACGACCTTCCCGTTGTCCAGTTGATAGACGAGATGGCGCAGGTTGTCGTTGAGGTCGTTGCGGTAGAAGGCAAGGATCAGGAGATCTGGGTTCAACTGCTCCGCCCTGGCGCGCCAGAAGGCCAGCGCGTTTTCCGTGCCCCAGCCCGGGCATCCCGCGTTGACCACCTCGACGGGCCTGGCGGTTGCGGGGGAGGCTTCGAGTGCGCCGGCGGGGTTCAGGAGTCTCTCCATTTGGGCGGGACAGGTCTGATCGTCTTCCACGCCCACGCCGAACGTGAAGGAATCGCCCAGCACCAGGATCCGCAGGGTCCCGGCGGGCTTGGGGATCGCGACGGGCCGCGCGCCGCGATAGCCGCCGGCGTCCGTGGTGATATGGTAAAAGGGGCAATTCCGTTCGCTGCGCACTCTCTTGTGTTTGAGGTTCGACAGATTCCAGAACCCGAACCGCGGATCGTCGCTGTACAGGAGCGCGACGGGGTTCTGGGGACGGAAGAGGCGGACCGCGACCTCGCCCAGAAGAAGCGTAAGCAGCAAGGACCCCGTCATCAGGGCGAGGCGGAACAAGAATGGACGGAATGGACGAGGTGGACGAAATGGACGAGGTGGACCAGGTGGACAAGATACCCTGTCCGCTTTGTCCATCTCGTCCATTTCGTCCACCTCGTCCACTCCGTCCATCCTGCCCATCCTGTCTATCCTTGTTCTATAACTACCGCCTGCCCACCACGATCAGCCGCGAGGATTCCTCGGCGTCGTAAGCCTCGCCGTTGAAATCGCCGTAGACCGTCTCAAATGTCATCCGCGCTTCCCGGAGGAGGTCCCGCATCTCCTCGAGGGCATAGAGGCGCAGATCATAGGATCGCTCGGTGACCTGGCCTGCCAGCTCGATGCGGCTGCGGTTGTGCAGCACGCCCGTCTCCGGCTCAAAGTCCCAATCCTCGGTCAGAAGGAGATCGTGGACCTGTTGCTGGGTGCGCGGGTGCTCGGCGATGATGTGCAGCAGCGGCTTGGGGTTGGCGATGTCAATGAGGGCGCGGCCGCCGGGCTTGAGGACGCGCGCGAATTCGGTGAGGACGCGCAAGTTCTCCTCATGGTCGAAATAGCCGAAGCTGTTAAAGAGATTGAGCACTGCGTCGAAGGCCGCCTCGGGAAAAGGCAGGGCGCGTATGTCGCCCCGCACCAGGGAAATGCCGGGAATCCACTCGGCGGCCCGCCGGAGGCAATCGCGGTTGAGGTCGAGGCCGACGATATCCGGGAACTCCCGGCGCAGCTGGTCGAGGTGCCGGCCGTAACCGCACGGGCAATCCAGAAGGCGTGCCGGCGGCTTGAGGTGGAGCGCCTCGCGGGCAAAGCGCGCTTCCTCCTGGTCCACGACGGGCGGCAAGAGATACTCCGCGTAAATCTCGCCGTAGGGTTCGGAGAAATAGGAGTGATACCAGGCGTTCGTAGTGCAGGCTTTAGCCTGTCCGGCAGACGGGAGGCCCGCCCTACTTTGCCCATCTGACATCTTCAAGACGCACTCCTTTACTTCTCCAGCATGATATTCAGCACCTGATGGTTGGGGTCTCCCAGGATCGTGATGGACTTCTCATACGTCTTGTAGCCGGGACATTCCACCCGGAGCACCCTTTCCCCGCGTTTCACATACAGCACGGGCATGCTGGACGAAACGTTTCCGATGAACTTCCCGTCCAGATACAAGGACGGATTTCCCCCTTGTGCACCCTCCGGCATCCGAACGTCAATCTGGAGGTTTCCCATTGCCGATTTTGAGATCACCGGGCCGGCGGTGAAACATCCCGTCAGGGCAAGGCATGTGGCCAAAACACATAGCAGTTTGGTCATAGTGGATCTCCTTTCTCTTCCGAAAGGCGACGACGGCACACGGAAGGCGGCTGCTCCACCCTCTCCTGTGCGCGGCGCCAAGTACACCTGAATTGTTATGGAGCTGGCGGAGTAAGGATTTCAAGCGGAAAAACTCTGTACAAGGCATAGGAAACCCAAGAGAATTAGCCGGGGGGAGTCTAATGAGATAGCGCCGGGGGAAGCTCCGACAGGAGAGGGCGAAGTCATCATGAATCTAACCACAAACCGGATTTGTGGGACTCCGATAGGAGTCCAATGTGAAAGCCTTCGACGGCTTCGCCAGCCGTGGGTGAAACCCGCGGTGCGGGCGAGAAAATACCACAACCCCGCAAGGGGTTGAACGATGCGGGGGCTTGAGTGTTCGACCCCTTCAGGGTCGGGCGGGAAAGAGGTAGCCTCTTTCCGTGGGTTTCACCCACGGCTGGTGAAGCCGTCGAAGACTTTCGTATTTTTCCCCTTCGGGGAAACGTTTTGGACAATAGTGATTCAAGGACAAGAACCTATGGCTAAACTCCAGGAAATCAGCAAGGGGATTATCGAGAACATCGAGAAAGTCATCATCGGCAAACGCCCTCAGATTCTCACCGTCCTGTCGGCGGTGATCGCCCAGGGACACGTGCTCTTCGAGGACGTGCCCGGCGTGGCCAAGACCATGCTCGCCCGCGCCCTCTCCGTCACGCTCGGATGCGTGTTCAAGCGGGTCCAATGCACCCCGGACCTCCTCCCGACCGACGTCACCGGCGTGTCGGTCTTCAACCAGAAGACCCGCGAGTTCGAGTTCATCCGCGGCCCCGTCTTCACGAATATCCTGCTCGCCGATGAGATCAACCGGGCTACCCCGCGCACCCAGTCCGCCCTGCTCGAAGCCATGGAGGAAAAGCAAGTCTCCGTGGACGGCGCCACCTACCCCCTGACGCCGCCTTTCTTTGTTCTCGCCACCCAGAACCCCGTGGAGCAGGAGGGGACTTTTCCCTTGCCCGAAGCCCAACTCGACCGCTTTCTTGTGCGCGTTTCGATGGGGTATCCCGCGTTTCTCGAAGAGCGCGAAATGCTCGAACGACTCCACGCGGGACATCCCCTTGACACTCTCAAGCCCGTCGTGAATGCCCAGGTGGTTCATCAGATGCAGGAATTCGCCCGCCGGGTGTTTGTGCACCAGCAGGTGAAGGACTATCTTCTCCGCATTGTCCACGCGACCCGCTCGAACATCAAGCTGGGTCTGGGCGGCAGCCCTCGCGCTTCGCTTGCGCTCTACCGGGCCTCGCAGGCCAGAGCCGCGCTCGATGGCCGCGAATATGTGACTCCCGATGATATCAAGTCCCTGGCCGTGCCGGTCCTGGCCCATCGCCTGATCCTGAAACCCGAGTATCGTCTCCGCAAAGAAACGCCCCAGGCGATAGTAGAGGAAATCCTCCAGACAACGGAGGTTCCCCTTAAGGGCTTCACTGCCCAAGCCGGCCAGCCCTGGGTGGCGACTGAGAACGCGAACGAGATAAAATGATGATCCGAAAAGCGCTCATGCCCCTTTTGCTTTGGGCGGTCCTTCCCGCGAGCCTCCTCGCCCTGGCGTTTCTTTTGCACTCCGGCGTTTTGGCCATCTGTGTCTACGCCTTCTTCCTCCTCTTTGCGGCGGCCCGCCTCATGACGCTTTTCTGGCTGCGCCGCCTGGACGTCGTTCGCGAACTCAGCGACGACGTCATTCCCGTTGGGGGAACGGTGAAGGTGTTCCTGCGGCTCACTAACCGCGCTCCGTGGCCGATCCTATGGAATTACGTCGAGGAAACCCTTCCCACGAAGATGCTCGCGCAAGGCACCACCAAGCGCTTCATGTTCCTGCCGCCGGGACGCAGCTTCCACCTGTATTACTCCCTCACCATTTTCCAGCGGGGCTGCCACCAGATAGGCCCTCTCGTTATCGAGACGGGGGACGTGTTCGGCCTGTTCAAGAAATGCAGAATAGACACCCGGCTGGATTACGTAACCGCGATGCCGCCCTACCGAGTCATCGAGGAGTTTAGCGTGGGGCAACGCCGTCGCCTCGGTGAGTTCACCGCCGAACGCAGCGTTTTCGAGGATCCCACGCGGTTGCGCGGCGTGCGGGACTATCAACGCGGCGACCCCTTGAAGCGCATCCACTGGCGCTCCTCGGCCCACACGGGCGCACTCTGCAGCAAGGTCTACGATCCTGTCACCGAAGCCGGCGCCACCATCGTGCTCGATTTTCACCGCTCCTCCTGGGAGCGCGCGCGCGCCCGGAAAGACTCCACCCCGCCACCGGAAATGGCCGTGGAAGCCGTGTGCGCCATCGCCCGCTATCTCAGCGACGGCGGATGGAAGGTCGGCTTCTTCTCGAACGGGCGCGATCCCCTTGGCATTCCCGGCTTTTCCGTGGCGCAGTTCAGCTCCGCCGATTCCCTTCGGGACGCGGTGTCTCGCGCCCGGGCTCCGCGGCACGACGACCGTCTGGCGCCTATCCACGTCCCCGCTCGCGCCGCCACCGAGCAGTTCCCCCTCATCCACGAGAATCTCGGACGGATCGAACTGTCCGACGGCTTGCCCATTGAGGTCGTTCTCCTGGAGGGACTGCCCCACATCGAGCGGGAGCAAGTCCTGGTGTTCATCACCGGGGAGGTCGGCGAGCCGTGCATCAGCGGGCTGCTGCGGGTCCGCGCGCTGGGCTACCGCCTCATGGTATTTGTGATATGCAATCCGGAAGCCTTTGACCGGGCTTTCGAGGCGCTCGCCCCTCATGGAATTGAAGTGTTCGACACGAATGAAGAATGGAGGCTTGAAG